>Ga0181529_10000701_pt1 | contig 47573 bp, 32 predicted proteins | sample PEATcosm2014_Bin_36_FD_119763 | JGI IMG/M metagenome (GOLD analysis project Ga0181529, IMG submission 119763) | Peatland microbial communities from MTU Mesocosm Facility, Houghton, MI, USA - PEATcosm2014_Bin10_30_metaG | ecosystem: Environmental > Terrestrial > Soil > Wetlands > Peat | place...
AACGGCGCGGGCGACGTCCTGCTGAAAGACGTTGGACGCGCAGAGCTGGGTGCGGAGAGCTACGGAACAAGGTTGAAGTATTCCGGCGGCGACGCGGTTGGACTGGGCGTGCAGCAGCTCTCCAATGCCAACGCCCTGGATGTGGACACCCGCTGTAAGACAGTGCTGCTGCAGTTGCAGAAATCCTTCCCGCCGGGGCTGCAAGGGTTTATAGCAGTAGACACAACCACGGTGGTGCATGACTCCATCGTAGAGGTGGAGAAGACGCTAGCTGAGGCCATCTTCATCGTCATCCTGGTGATCTTCCTGTTCTTGCAGGACTGGCGTGCCACCATCATTCCCGCCATTACAATTCCGGTCTCGCTGATTGGGACATTTGCCTTCATCCGGCTCTTCGACTTTTCCATCAATTCGCTCACTCTCTTCGGCATTACTCTGGCCACCGGACTGGTGGTGGACGACGCGATCGTGGTGATCGAGAATGTGCAGCGCCATCTAGAGGGGCAAACCGTAGCAGGTACGGACGATTGCGTGCACGATCCTCACAAGGCGACCGTCATCGCGATGGCTGAAGTGACCAGCGCTGTCATTGCGACCTCCCTGGTGCTGATCTCGGTCTTTGTTCCGGTCAGCTTTTTCCCCGGAACGACAGGCATCCTGTACAAGCAGTTCTCGCTGACCATTGCGTTCTCCATCGCCATCTCGGCGTTCAACGCGTTGACCCTATCGCCTGCGCTGGCTGCGGTCTTCCTTCGTCCGGAGACGAGGCCGAGCGGGCTGATGGCGGTCTTCCTCGACCCAGTAGAAGCTCTGATCCACAAGACCATCAGCCTGTACGCCATCATGGTGACCTGGGTAGTGAAGTGGCGTTATGCGTTTCTTCTTCTGTTTATCGCGGGTCTCAGCGCCACGTTGTACGAATACAACCATGTGCCCACGGCGTTTGTTCCGGCGGAGGACCAGGGCTACTTCCTGATCCTGGTGCAGACGCCGCCGGGTGCTTCTCTCAGCTACACGACAGACTTTGCCGACCGCGGAGCGGCGATTGTGCAGCAGGACCCGGATGTGTATGGAACGTTCTCCGTGATGGGCTTCTCGCTTAGCGGGGGTAGCTCGCCCAACGAGGGCATCATCTTCGCTCCCACCAAGCCGGAGGCTGAAAGGACCAAGCTGGGGCCGGGGCACACCACGCACGACGCGGTGGTTCGGCTCTCGCAAAAGCTGTTCGCGGTTCCCGGCGGCATTCTGTATGCGGTGGAACCTCCGGCGATCCAGGGGATCGGCAGCGTCGGAGGATTTCAGTTCATGTTGCAGGACGGCGGGCGCAACACTTTTGCAGACATCGATCGCGTGGCGCATACGCTGGTCGCGGCTGCGCAGAATCCATCCTCCGGCCTGCTCGGCCTGAACACCACCTTTACCGCCAACGACCCACAACTCTCCGTCACCATCGACCGTCAGAAGGCGTTGGCGATGGGCGTTCCCTTGTCGCAGATAACGGCCGCGCTGGGCACCTACATGGGATCGACCTATGTGAACGACTTCAACTTCAACAACCGTTCGTATCGCGTCTACGTGCAGGCCGACCAGCAGTTCCGGCGCAGCGCGAGCGATCTGCGGCAGTACTATGTCCGCTCGAATTCCGGCCAGATGGTGCCACTGGACAACCTGGTGGCGCTGTCGGAGACCGCAGGCCCGCAGGTGATCTCTCACTACAATATGTTCCGCTCGGCGGAGATTGACGGGTCGCCCGCAGAAGGGCTGAGCTCAGGACAGGGCCTGGCGAACATGGAGAAGCTCTTCAACCAGAATAAGCTTCCAGGCATGATGTTCTCCTGGACAGGCCTAGCACTGGAGGAGCAGGAGTCGGCGGGCAAGACAATCCTGATCTTCGGACTGGGTCTGCTGGTGGTGTACCTCACGCTCTCCGCGCAATACGAGAGCTTCTTCCTGCCGTTTATCATTCTGCTGGCAGTGCCCATGGCGGTGCTGGGCGCTCTGCTGCTGGTATCGGCCCGAGGCATCAGCGATGATGTGTATGTGCAGATCGGGCTGGTGATGCTGATCGGCCTCTCAGCCAAGAACTCGATCCTGATTGTGGAGTTCGCCGAACAGCAGCTCCATCACGGACGATCGATCGTCGAGGCGGCGATTGTGGCGTCGGAGCTGCGTCTGCGACCAATCCTGATGACCAGCTTCGCGTTCATTCTTGGCATGTTGCCGCTATGCTTTGCGACGGGTGCCGGGGCAATGGGACGTCACTCGGTGGGAACAGCGGTGGTCGGCGGAATGTTGCTTTCGACTATTCTCAACCTCTTCTTTATTCCTGTTCTGTATGTCATTTTAAAAACAATACTTACATATTTCTCTGGGAAGATTAAAGTCCCTCAGCTGCCTCCCTGCGATGACTAGTTTGTAGTATCGCGCTCTGAGTATTCAGAGGCTACAGGCCTGTGTTCTCTACAACCAAGGTGGTATGCCCGCCCACTTCAGTGGGATAGTCGTCGCTCGAGATGTGGAGCGATATTGGGAGGATCAGTGATTCCCCTCACTGAAGAAAGTCGAGAGACGACTATGCATGACATAATGGCGACCCTTCTGTTGATGGTGATTGCGATGTTTCCCGTCTTCCTGTCGATGCACACCTCGTAGTCCGGCAGATGCCGAACGGAACCGGCAGATGGTGTGACGCAAATTCTTTGGGGTACCGCGTAGACGGGCATTACCCCCGCTGTGGACGATGTTGTGAGCGGTTCGGTAAAGTCAATCGACATTATCGGTGTTGAAGAAGGCCCACTTCTCCGGTGAGACGTGGGCCTTCCTGTTTAGAACAGCAGCTTCAACCCGAGCTGGATCTGGCGGCTGGTGTTGGCGGTGGCCGAGATGACGCCCGGCGAACCCAGCGCGGTCACCGTATTCTGGTTGGCCGTGGTGCCTTGCGTCGGGCCGGCCGAGTAGACCACCTCGTTGGGTAGTTGCAGATTGGTGTGGTTCAGGATATTGAAGAACTCGGCACGGAACTGTAGGCGTGTGTGTTCGGTGATTTGTGTGGACTTCATCAGCGAGAAGTCCCAGTCCGCGAAGCCGGGCCCTGTCAGGGAATCGCGGCTGGCGTTGCCCACGTAGCCTGCGGCTGGAGCGGAGAACGCCGCGGGATTGAAGTACTGTGCGACCCGCTGCGCGGTGCTGCCTCCGGGATATAGCGGGCCGGTGAAGGCCGGATTGACGTTGGGCCGGACCGGGTTGCGAGAGTCGCCTGAGCCGGTTGGGTTATAGCCCAACTGCGGGCTGAAGGGGAAGCCCGACAGCAGCGTTGTGATGGAGGCAACCGACCAGCCGGAGACGAAGCGGTCAGTCCGTTCTCCGGCATTGCCGAACAATGCCTTGTTCTTGCCCAAGGGAAGCTCGTAGGTCGCGTTGATGGATGCGATGTTGCGGATGTCCGTCGCAGCCGGGCCGTAGTCCAGGTGGGGCAGCGACGGGACTTCGACGAACGCCGGCGTATTGGAGGAGACCGAGGTGTTCCAGGCGGATCCGTCGTCCAGGTTCTTCGACCAGGTGTAGTTTCCACGCAATTGTAGTCCGTGACTGAAGCTCTGACGCAGATCGACGATTAGAGCGTTGTAGTTGCCCGAACCGCCCGCCCACCAAGAGGTGGTATTGGCCACGGCAGGATTCGCCTTCACAGGCGCAGCCGGTGTGATGGGCGTGCCGCCGGCAGGGTAGAAGACCTGTCCGTTGACGAGCGTGTAGGCGGGCTCGTTCAGATCTCCATTCAGTATCTGATGATAGCTGTGCGAGCCGCTGTAGCCTATGGTGAGCGAGGTTGCTGGAGCAAGCTGCTGCTCGATCTTCAGATCGTACGAGAGCAGCGTGGGCGTATGGATCGCCGAATCGACCGTGGAGGGCGAGACGAGTGCGGTGCCGCCCGTGGGATTGGCAACGGTTTCGGTGGTGGCTGTGCCGCTGTAGGCGTATACGGTGTTGTAGGGCGCGGCCTGGTCGAGGCGATAGTCGAGCGCATCCAGCAGACTATGATGCAGACCGGCGCCACCGGTGATGGCGGTGTGGCCATTGCCGAAGACATTCCAGGCGAAACCGATGCGAGGCTCGGGAAGCAAGAGCGCGTTATTGGAGGTGAGCGCGTTGGATAGGCCGGAGTTCGGTGTGGTGTTGATGACCCCGCTGGTAAACGTATAGACGCTGGCGCGATTTTGCGATTCGTTCCAGCCGGTTGAGCTTTCCGTGCGTAAGCCTATGCGGGCCTCGAAACGAGGCGTAATGTGCCAGGTGTCTTCGATAAAGGCGTCGGTAAAAAGCGTGCGCCAGCCAAGTTCAGTGGTCTGCGGCGCGTAGGTGAAGGTCTTGATCGTGCCATTTAGGAAAGTAGTGAGCGAGGCAAAGGAAGCTTGGCCATACTGGTCTTGGGCGAGGTTATCGTTGGACTGCAAACGCTGTAGCCAGACTCCGGCCTGGATGGTGTGCTTGCCCAAGGTGTAGTAGATATGGTCGTCGAAGGTGTAGAGGTTGCGTGTGATGCCGTTGTTCGATCCCACATTCGCCCCTGCGGTGGTAATGGACGATGCGCCATTCGAGGCGGTTGAACCGGAGATGACCACGGCATACGTGGGGACGCCGGGCCGGACACTGGGAGCAAGCGCCTGTTCGGCGGCAGGAACGTATCCGTAAAAGTAGAACGTGGAACGCGAGAAACCGGCGCGAGCGACGTTGATAAGATTCGCCGAGAAGACGTGCTGCTCCTGGAAGCTGAGGACTTGTTCGCGCAGGTTCTCGTTGACGTACGAGTAAGGGTTGGCTGAGGGGCTGGACGCGTATGAGTCGTCTACGGTGTAGATGCTGTTGAATGTATCTGAATTGCCGACGGTATAGTCCAACCGCGTGGTGCCGAAGTCCTCGCGAATATGCTGCGGAGCGGTGCCAATGTATTTGGCGATGCCTGTGGGAACGACGAGTGTTCCCGTTGGATTCAGTTGTGTGACCTCCGGACCGTTGGCGACCGGCCACAGGTTCAGCAACTGTGCGGAGATTGGGCTGAAGGCAGTCGGCGCGTAGATGCCTGTGTTGGCATTGGGGACTTCGCCCGAGCGCGCCTGGTTATCCGGTACCAGGGTTACGATGGACTCGCCCAGGTTCTGCCGGTAGCCCTCATAGTTGGCGAACAGGAACAGCTTGTCCTTCTTGATGGGCCCACCCAGCGATGCGCCGAAGTTGTTGCGCTGGAACTCTGGAATGCGCGGGCTGTCGAAGTAGTTGCGTGCGTCGAAGAAGCTGTTGCGCAGAAACTCATAGACGCTACCGTGGAGTGTGTTGGTGCCGCTAGTTGTGGAGATAGAGATCTGCGCACCATCGCGCTTACCGTAGGAGGCAGAGTAGGTGTCGCTGACGACATTGAACTCGTGGATGCCGTCGATGCCCAGCAGTTGACCGGAGGTGCCGCCGGGAGTGGTGTTGATCAGCGATGCGCCGGTGTACTCAATGCCATTCAACAGAAAGAGATTGTCCTGCGGACGGCGGCCGGAGACCGAGAACATGCTGCCAACCGAGGAGTTCGAAGTGCCGGTGCTGCCGGAACGCTGGTTAGTGTAGTTCACCGTGGCTGGATTAAGCAGAAGTAGTTGGTCGTAGCTGCGGCCGTTCAGCGGAAGCTCCTTCACCTGGCGCGCGTCCACCAGCCCTGAGATTTGGTCAGAGGACAGATTGATGGCGGGTGGAACGTCCTGCACAGTGATGCTTTCGCTGCCGGTGACCTTGAGAGACAGGCTCAGATTAAGGGTTTGACCGACGGTGAGCGTAACGCCAGTGCGCTTATAGCTCCCAAAACCCTTGGCGTCGACGCTGATGGTGTAGCTCCCAATGGGGATAGCCGCTGCGGTAAACACACCCATACCGCTGGTGGTCAGGCTGCGCTGCACACCGGTGTCGTCATTGTGCACCAGGACACTGGCATTGCCGATCACAGCGCCGCTGGGGTCGGTGACGGTGCCTGCTATGGTGCCGCTGACAACCTGGGCCATGGAGTTCGTTGGCAATACCAGAGTGAGAGCGAGAAGACCTGAGAAAAGAAAGGCGATGCGGGACAATCGAGTGCGGATGGTGCTGAACATGCGGTTCTCCTGTAGATGTGTGTGTACACGCGAATTCGGCGTGTTATGGTTCGCTGGAATGTGGTGCGTGTATGGCGGGGCGTGTTCTCGCTAGGCGCGACAACAACAGGATGCGGTGGGGATGAGATGGGTCGAAGTCATCGGGTGACTCCGTGGTTGTAACTCCAGAAGACCAGGCCTAGGGTGATGATGGCGATGAATATCTCGCCCAGCACCCCGACGGCCAAAGGTCGCCAGCCCTGGCCCACCAGATCTTTCAGGTTGGTGCGCAGTCCAACGCCGGCAAACGCAGGCAGGAAGGCCCATTGCGACAGGCTCGAAAGGCTTCCCAGTTGCCCCTTGGTGAAGAAGCCCGCAGTAGCCAGAACGGAGATGGCTAGAAAGCCGAGGATGAACTTGGGGAACTTTTGCCACAGGAAGAGCGCCTTGTGCTCCACCACGGCAGCCTGTCCACGCGAGGCCCAGTATACGGCGTATCCCAGCACCACAAACCCGATGAACGACGAGCGCGCGGTCTTGGCCAGGATGGTCCAGCGGCCTGCGTCCTGCCCGAAGAGTGAGCCGGTCACTATGGATTCCGCCGTATTGTCCACGGCCAGCCCGGCCCACATCCCGTAGGCCTGCTGGCTCATGCGCAGCAAGTGACCGATAGCGGGAAAGGTGACCAGCGCGATAGCCCCGAGGGTAAGAATGGCGGCGATTGCAGTGGTGGTGTCTTCCTCGTCGGGATCGATGGCCCCCTGGGCAGCCATGATGGCGGTCACTCCGCAGATCGACGAGCCGATGGCGAGCAGGCTGGTAAGCTTGGGCGGCAGGCGGAAGATGCGGCCCAGCAACGTCATTACCGTGAGCGAGAGGACCAGCTCTACTGCGACCAGAAGCAGCGAGAGTCCGCCGATGTGCAGCACGTCTTGCAGCACAAAGCGCGCACCCACCAGGACAATCCCCAACTTGAGCCACAGTTCGTAGGTAGCCACACCGGGTCGAAAGACGGCGGCGACGCCCAGAGTGTTCGAGACGACGAGGCCAAGCAGAATGGCCCACAGGACGTACTCGATCTGCGGGAACGATAGACGGTACTGGGTACGTAAAACGACGCCGACGTGTTCCAGTAGCTTGGCCAGCAATCCGATGGCGAAGAGCAAGGCGATACCGGGCAGTGTGGCGGCCAGACTCGTGGGTTTGAGCTGGGCCTCGGCGGCGATCGGCATTGGGATGGTCTGCGTGGACATAGTACGAGTGTCTTCGAATCCATGGCGTGCGAGAGCGGAGGGATGGCTCTCACGCATAAGCGGTGTCCGGTTAAAAGCTGATTTGGTGGATGATGCCAAAGCGGATGAGCGCGGCCAGCGCAAGACCGATGCCTACCGCAAGAAGATCGACATTGATAGGCAACCGGTGCGTGATACGGGAATGTTCGGTACGGTTTGCTTCTGGGTTTGCCATGATGCTCCTGAATGCTTCTGATTCCTGTTCGTACTACCTGGGTGATTTTGTGTGGGCGCAAACAAAAAACCCACCTATCGCGCTCTGCGCTGATACGTGGGTTCCTGAATCTCTAAGGCTGTACTTCTAAACTTTGCCTAGATTGGGGATCGACCAGCGCAGCAGCGGCTCTTGCCCATACAACAGGGGCAACAGAGACACATACAAGCTGCGCTATACACCAATCCCATGTCGTGAGAATACTGCGTCGTTAGTCACAAGTCAAGTCCGGCCGGCGAGAAATTTCCTGAGAATGCAGCTAGATAGATTGAAACAAAGGGCTTAAAGAGGAAACCCACGCAGCGCGGTGGGGGCTGTTGCGTGGGTATTCCGGTAAAGCAACGAAGTGGGTGGACTTCGTTGTGTCCGACTCAACCCGAAGGGAGTCTAGCCACACACATAGCTTAGTGCTGAATTGGGCTAGAGTCAAGCGGAAATGGTGGAAATGTCATACCACCATAGGATGATCCGTGCTCTCACCCTGGTCTTGTCGGGTTCCTCCTTGGTTGCGCGCTGCCCGCAGCTAACCCCAAATTCTCCCAAATATTCTACGTATCCACGCTAACCAGCATCTTGTCCAGCACGGCATGGTCGATCTCGCAACCCAGGCCCGGCTTGGCGGAGGCGTAGATGTATCCATCCGGCTGTACCCGGAAGCTGTCCTTGACGTAGGGCAAATCGGCTGCGCCCTGCAGGTCGGCTACGCCAGCCTGGGGAAGCGTCTTCTCGAACCATGGAGCGTTTGGCATGGCCAGCTCGCACTGGAAGTGGACGGCATGATCGAACATGTTGCCCCAGTTGTGGGGAACGCACGGCAGTTGGAAGCACTCGGCCAGGTGGCCCACCTTCATTCCGCTGGTGATGCCGCCAATGTTGTCCACGATAAACCGCACCGCGTCCGTCGCGCCGCGGCGCAGATACTCCGAATAGTGGTACGGCGAATCTATAAACTCCCCAATATGCACCGGCACATCCACCTTCTGGCAAAGCTCCGCCAGTCCGTCGATGTCCGACGTGGGCAGCGGGTCCTCGAAGCCCACGTACCCCAGCTTGTCCAGCAGCCGCCCCACCTGGAACGCCTGCGGCCGGTCATATGCTCCCACCGGGTCCAGTAGCAACGAGAAGTCGTCGCCTACTGCCTCGCGCACCGCCGTGCATATCTCCATATCCAGCTTGTAATTGTCCGGGTTCGGCTCGCTTCCTCCCGGCGGATGGATCTTGTATGCCTTGAACCCGGCGGCCTTGCATCGCTTCACCTCGTCCACAAAGTCTTCCAGCTTGGGGTGATGTTGCGAGCTTCCGTAGGCCATCACGCGATCGCGATAGGCCCCGATGATCCTGTACGTCGGCAGGCCAACCGCCTTGCCCAGGATGTCCCACAGGCAGTTATCGATGGCCGATGCGTAGCTGAGCTGCCCCACGCGGCGCAGATCGGGCGCCCACTGCGTGGTGAACTGGGGAAGGTCCAGCACGCTCTTGCCCGGCAATATCCTCTTGGCGTAATCCAGCCAGCCCAGGTTGCTCCAGTTGGTGTGGAAGTAGCGGGCATCCAGGGTGTAGTTGCCTTCAATCCCGCTGGCGGTCACAATGGAGGCCACCTGCTCCGTAGCGGGTGCCCTGAGGGCCGCAATCGCTCCCGTCGGTGTCGATGCGGCTGGCGCAGGCGTCCGGCCGGGCGCGCGGTTGATCACATAGACTTTGACCTCCTTGATGGTGAGGTCCGGCAGGTCGCCCCGCTTGACGCCTACAGCCTGCGCCGCCGCATCCACTGGGTTGGATAGGGAAGTAGCAGTAGCGGCTGTCATGGCCACGGCGGAGGCAGCGGAGCCGCTCAGAAAGCTGCGGCGCGATACGGTAGATGCTGGCATAAGTCTCTCCTGGGGAGTACGGCACGGGTCGAAAAGGTGCATCGAAGCGATGCGAAACTAGCAGCTTTAAAATCGCACTGTCAAACCATGTCGCAATCACGTAGAGGTGCAGTTTGCATTTGTATTGAAAGGGCGCGGCTTCAGCCGCGCCAATAAGTGCCATGAATTGACAGGGCTTTAGCCCCCGAGTGAAGGCTCGCTTGTCAAACTGCACCACTACCCGCAATCAGGTGGTGGGTCAATTTGAATTGAATGACTGAAATTGTTGAAAAGGCCCGAATTTTTGGGAGCTTGAAGAAACATCAGCCGAAGAAACTTTGGAAGAGCCCTTTCCGCGATCACACATTGGGGCCTGATGCGGTTGGCGATTGAGGGATGGGGGTGAATGACACACGAATGGGGGTTGGGATAGCGTTAAAAGCTGGATTGGTGGGAGCCATGGAGCTTAGGTGGCGGAAGGCGGCGGCAATGGGGATGATGATGCAGAGTGCGGGGCGAGTGGGGTGGTCGCTGATGGCTGCGGCGTTGCTGGCGGGTTCGGGAGCGATGGCAGAGGCGCAGGATGAGGCGCAGCCGACGATTGTGCTGCCGCCGGAGGTACACAGCGTGCGGGCAGCGCACTGGGTGGCGGCCACGATCGAGGCCGAGCAGCCGAACTTTCCGGCGGAGATTATGCGCACCAGCCAAAGCGACAACGACTGGTTGCAGATGGCGCGTGTAACAAGCCGCACCGCGATGGGGATCACGTCGGTGAAGGTGGGATGGGCGTACGCGCTGTCGGCAGGGCTGGAATTTCACCAGAGTGACGCGCTTACGCCGTCGGGCGGCGGCATTTCGCAGGGCGGCGCGTACGAGACGCAAGACCAGCAGGTTGCGCCGCGGGCGGACGCACTCTACCTGGTCACGTTTGTGGAACAGGTGACGCTGAAGAACGGGATGGTGCTAAACGCCGACCACGCGAAGATTTCGGCGTTCTATAAGGATTGCTGTACCGGGCCGAACGCGGGCAAGGTGCCGCCGGAGCCACAGACGCGGGTGCAGCCGGATATGCCGGGAGGCGCGCTGCCTTTGGACTGGCAGCCGACGCCCGACCTGAAACCAATTAGCTTTGACGTAGTGTCATTCCGGCGCGTGAAGGGGGATGAAACTTTGCCCCAGAGGCCGAGCGCACAGCGGGAGTTTCCTACGGACGGCGATTTTATTTCGTATCACTCCTCTACCATCGACACCCTGCTCATGTTTGCGTATGAAGGGGCGAGGCCCGGCCACTTCACCATTTCAGGCGAGCCGGAATGGGTGAAGAACGATCTCTACGACTTCACGGCCAAGGTGGCGCAGGAGGACGTGGACGCGTGGAAGCACATGCAGTTGATTGACAAGCGCACCATGGTGCAGCGGGTGCTGGAAGAAGCGCTAAAAGTGAAGGTGCATACCGACACGTCGGACCACGCAGTGTTTGACCTAGTGGTGGCCAAGGGCGGGCCGAAGCTGATGGACTACCACGCGGGAGATACGGTGACCCCTGCGAACGGGCCGGCGCAGTCGGGGCATGTGCTGCGCTGGTTTGGTCAGTTGAACCTGGTGGGCCAGGACGCAACGATGACCGACTTGGTGGATTTGCTGAACCGGCCAGGGGAGGCGGGGCGGGTGGTGATCGACAAGACGGGGCTGACCGGTACATACGACTTTTCGTTGCAGATTCCGCGCAGGACGCTGCCAGATCAGATAAAGGAGTCTGCGGAGGACGCGGGCGTGCCGACGGTGTTCGAAGGGTTGAAGCAGCTGGGGCTGCAGTTAGTTTCGGCAAAGGGGCCGGTTCGGGGGATTGTGGTGGACCACATTGAGCGGCCGCCGGAGAACTAGCGAATTATTGACTGCTGTAAAACCGCGTTTCAGGTAACTACGTTCGACCCGGGCTTCAAACTGACCCACTGCGCGCAGTCAGGCTTCCTGCGCTTTGCCTTGGCGATTCGATCTCCAGACCGGTTTTCCCGTAAACTCTCAGCATGACGATGACGCCCAGGCACTCAGCCATAGTCCTCCTCTTTGCCCTTATGAACACTACCGCCACTCCCGCGCAACGCATCACCGCGGATGGAGCAATGCAGACTTTCGCCGCGCTCTCGGACCAGTTTTTCTCGGAGGTTTATTTCAAGTTCTCGCCCACCAGCGGCACGCAGGCGGGGCTGCACCAGTACGACTCGCAGTTGGAGGACTACTCGGCCGCCGAGGTCGGGCGCGAGGTTGCGGCGCTGTATGAGTACGAGAAGAAGGTGGAGGCGATCGACCCCAGCGCTCTGGACGCTCCGCAGGCCGCGGACCGCGACATCCTACTCAACAACATTCGTTCGCAGTTGCTCTCGTTGGAGGTGATCCGTGGCTGGGAGAAGGACCCGGACAGCTATTCGTCGGGGATTACCAACTCGGCGTTTGTCATCATGGAGCGGCCCTACGCATCAACCGACACGCGGCTGCGCGCGCTGGTGGAACGTGAAAAGAAGATGCCGCAGGCACTGCTGGAGGCGCGCAAGAACTTGAAGGATCCGGCGCGAATTTCTACCGAGATTGCCCTGGAGCAGATCGACGGCGACGTCAGCTTCTTTCAAAACGATGTACCCAGCGCATTCCTCTCCGGGCCAAATGCTGCGACCGATGCGATCACTAAGGCCGAATTTGCCAAAACCAATGTGGCAGTCGTGGAGGCCCTCAAGAGCTACGGCTCATGGATGAAGAGCGATCTGCTGCCACGCTCCAATGGAGACTTCCGTCTCGGCGCGGACACGTTCCAGAAGAAGCTGGCCTACGATGAGATGGTGGACCTGCCGCTGGACCGCCTGCTGCAGATCGCCATGGACGATCTGCACAAGAACCAGGCAGAGTTTGCCCGCGTGGCCAAGCTGGTGGATCCGTCCAAGACGCCGCAGCAGGTGCTGGCCGAACTCGCCAACATCCATCCCGCGCCGGACCAGTTGCTGAACGCGTTCCAGGGCACCTTCGATTCGTTGATCGCGTTTATCCGCGGCAATCACATCATTACCATCCCCAGCGACGTGCAGCCCACGCTGGAGGAGACGCCGCCCTTTATGCGTGCCACCACCTTTGCCTCCATGGACTCGCCGGGGCCGTTTGAAACACACTCCGCCAAGGCGTACTTCAACGTCACCCTGCCGGAGAAGGACTGGACGCCCGAGCATGTGGCCGAGCACATGGCCAGCTTCAACGTGGGCACCATCATCTCCACCAGCGTGCATGAGGCGTACCCCGGTCACTACATCCAATTCCTATGGGTGCCGCGCTTCGGCAGCACCATCCGCAAGCTGCTGGGCGCCAACACCAACATCGAGGGATGGGCGCACTACTGCGAGCAGATGATTCTGGACCAGGGATACGCCGCGGCTCCTGCTAACGCGACGCCGGAGCAGTTGCGCCAGGCGCGGCTCATCCGCCTGGGGCAGATTCAGGACGCGCTTCTGCGCGACGCGCGCTTCGTCAACTCCATCAAGCTGCACACTGGCCAAGGCGAGCCGGCAGGGAAGTGGACCATTGAGCAGGCGGAGGACTTCTTCGTCACGCAGGGTTACCAGTCGCGCTCGGTGGCCGAAGTAGAGACCAAACGCGGCACCGGCGACCCCACCTACCTCTACTACACCCTGGGCAAACTGGAGATCATGAAGCTGCGCGAGGATGTGAAGACCAAGCAGGGCGCGGCCTTCAGCCTGCAACAGTTCCACGACGACTTCATGCGCCAGGGCTTCGCTCCCATCAAAGTCATCCGCAAAGCCATGCTGGGAAACGATTCGCCGGTGCTCTAGGGATCGGAGACGTTCCGGTTCCTCGGCTTCTCAGGTACGGTTGGCGTTGGATAGCCTTAGCGGCCATGAGCAGTCGGAAAGCGGTTGCGGCCACGAAAAGAAAAGTACTCCGCCAACTCCTAGACCCAGCGCACCCCAATGGTAAGTGCCAGCTCAGGATGGCAACTTTACCGACACGACGAAAACCGCAATCTGCATGAGGCTTCCCACGATTGCCCAAACTCTAGCAGACGGCCACCTCTTCCACAGGGTCCACCAAGCTAGCGCAGAGATGATGAGCACGGCGAATGACAACGAAGCCATGACGAGCAGCCAATGGAGTTGGTGAGTTTCGTACTAGGTTCACGTCGTCATTTGTCACGCAGTCCTCGGTATGGCACCCCTTGGCTTCGCATGGTTCAGCCCACCTTGAACATCTGCTTCATGCCGCGCAGAGCCTGCCTTGTGCGCTCTTCGTTCTCGATCAGCGCGAAGCGCACGAAGTTGTCGCCGTGATCCCCGAAGCCGATGCCGGGACTGACTGCCGTCTTTGCATCAATCAGTAGTTTCTTGGAGAAATCCAGCGACCCCATCGCGCGGAACTGTTCCGGAATCTTCGCCCACACGAACATGGTTGCTTTGGGAGACTCCACAGGCCAGCCTAGGTTGTTCATGCCCGTGACCAGCACGTCGCGGCGCGACTTGTAGTTGGCGACAATGTCGGCGACGCACTGCTGTGGGCCGTCCAGCGCGGCGATCGACGCTACCTGGATCGGCGTAAACGTCCCGTAGTCGAAGTAGCTCTTGATGCGGCCCAGAGCGGCCACCAGCTTCTTGCTGCCCACCATGAAGCCGACCCTCCAGCCCGGCATGTTGTAGCTCTTCGACAGGGTGAAGAACTCCACCGCGATCTCTTTTGCGCCGGGAACTTCCAGGATGCTGGGCGCGCGGTAACCATCGAAGACCAGGTCAGCGTAGGCCAGGTCGTGAATGATGTAGATGCCGAGGTCCTTGCACAACGGCACCAGTCGCTCAAAGAAGCTGAGTTCGACGCACTGCGTAGTGGGGTTGGCGGGGAAGTTGAGGATCAGCAGTTTGGGGCGCGGTTTCATCAGTGGCAGTTCGCGCTCCAGAGTCTCAATCAGGGTCGCCTCGTCGGTGTCTTCCAGGGCGATGCTTTGGATTTTGGCGCCGGCAATCACCGGCCCGTAGATGTGGATGGGGTAGCTGGGATTGGGTACCGCTACGGTATCTTCGTGGTCGAGCATGGCGAGGCAGAGGTGGGCGATGCCCTCCTTCGATCCGATGGTGACGATGGCCTCGGTCTCAGGGTCGAGATCGACCGCATAGCGGCGGTGGTACCAGTCGCAGATGGCCTTGCGCAAGCGGGGCAGGCCCCTCGAGAGCGAGTAGCGGTGGGTCGCGGTCTTCTGCGCTGCCTCAATCAGCTTATCCACGATGTGTTTCGGCGTCGCGCCGTCCGGGTTGCCCATCCCGAAGTCGATGATGTCTTCGCCGCGCTTGCGCGCAGTGGCCTTCAATTCGCCGGTGATGTTGAATACGTACGCGGGCAGCCGCGTCAGCCTTCTGAACTCTTCCATTCGTCTTCCGCCAATCCTGGTTGCAAAGCTATTAATTCCATTGAAACAGCATAAGCCTGCGTTCGCATAGTCCATGCGCCTTCGCGGTACATGGTAGGTCAACCCCGCTCTTGCGTTATTTCGCGTTAAACAGAATCTTCACCACTAGCGTCTTCGGCGGGTAGCAGGATGCGTTATCGCAGGCCTGATACTTCAAGGTTGCGTCGATCATATGCTCTCCAGTCGTGGCCACGACAGGCAACTTTACTATGAAGCTGTTTGCGTATACATCCACCTTTTCGCTTGGGTCGAATGCGAAGCTATAAAGCTGTCCGGCAGGGAACTCGGGCAAGCCAGGCTTGACTCCCGTTGCGGGCTGTAGGCTCAACATAGTCGGAATCAGGAACTTCGATTTGGGTGTGTGCGAGTTGATATGGAAACCCTGCACCACCTGGAAGCGAAGCTCTAGTGTGGCCTGCTTGTTGGACGCTATAGACTGCGGCTCGGAGGCAAACTGTACATAGGACTTTGGCGCTACGGGCTTGTCCATATTGAGTTGTGCGCCGCCTAACATAGCATTTGTTCCGAAGTACAGCGCCATGGCAGTAAGGTTCGTTAGTAGGGATCCGGCCCTCATTTGCCGCCTGCCGCAATGATCTTTTTCACCATGGATTCCAACTCATCCTTGCTGCCCGCGCCTGCGGTCACCTCAATCACCTTGCCCGCCTTGTCAACGTAAAACGACATGGGCAGCACCTCGGTGCCCTTAAGGTAGTCGTTCTCCGCCTTGGTGTCGGAGAGCAGGATGGGATAGGTGACGCCGAGCTGCTTGGTGTCCCGGGCTATCTTGTCACGGCCAACCTCGGAGTCGTACGTGATGCCGACCACCTGCAAGCCATCGCCAGCGTACTTCTTACTGAACTCCTGTAGCCACGGCATCTCGATCTTGCACGGGGCGCAATAGGTGCCCCAGTAGTTGATCAGCAGCGGGTGACCCTTAAAGTCGCTCAGCGAGACTTTCTTGCCGTTCAGATCGTTCAGCGTGAAGGCGGGCGCGGATTTGCCTTTCAGTAGCGATTCGCCGGAGCTGTCGTCCGACGCCGCGCCCTGCGTGTCGGGAATCAGATCGACGCGGCGGTCTTGCTGCACCTGTAAAAGGTTGCGTCGTTGGCGCAGGTTCTGCCACCCGGACCACGCGACGAGCGCGACTCCGGCAACCAGCACCAATAGCAAAAGCGCTCTTCGCATCGTTTCGAGGACATCCTTCCGGGACAGCGAGAATCGCTTGCCCCGTGTCCTTCAAGTTTACCGTGGGTTGGCCCCATGCTGCTCCGCCTGCAAGGTCCGCCAGCCTTCGGGTAGCATTTCGGCAACATCTCGGCAGGGCCTGATCTGAGTGATGCAGTTGAATCGGAAGTCCATCAACAATGCCTGTTCGGACGGGTCCTCATCGATGGCGAAACTCGCGTTCATACCATGCGGATAGATCCGAACCAGCCGGTTTGGAAACACTTGGTCCGGTTCTCGTATGTGGTCGTGAAATTTGGCGCTCGCGTGGGACGAAGCTGAGAGGTACGGGACATAGCCTGCCGAGAGGTCCCAATCCTTTATGGGTAGAGTCACCTGCTCGCCGAACCACTCCTCAGTGATAACGCTGTGCTGCACGGTGAACCCAGCGCGGGCTGCGGCACTGCGCAGACCGAGATGGCCCATCAACTTCGGCAACCAGTTCTTGACGCCTTTAGCGGGATAGCCTCCCAGTATGGGTACCATGGTCTGTGCCACGTTGATCTGGTAGGTGCAGGAATCCGCGGTGCAGCTTGCCGTGGGGACACTCCATTGGCCCCATTTATTCATCATCTTCTGCGCATCCGGCCATCCGCTGCGATTCACTCCGAGCGAGCGAACGTCACTGAGCAATCTTTCAGCACGCCAGCGGAGCAGCCACTGATAGCCTTCGCCGGAAACCCATGCGGCTGCAAGCAGGACCAGAAGGAAGAGAAGGATTTGACGACATGATCTAAAAATTGCGTTCATATTTAAAGTAGAACACCGATAGCTTTAGGTACGTCAACCTGCAATTGTACGGTCCGAACTGCCGCGCTCTCCATCTCAAGGCCTTCCTCTGCTAGCATCGGAGAGGTCTCATAAGCACATGGCGATCTCTGCTCAAACTCAACGCACGCATCCGTCGCAGGTGGTACGCACGGAGGCCCGCGCTCTGCTGGAACTGGCGATCCGGCTGGACGGCCCGATGCTTGCCCCGTTTGCCCGCGCGGTCGAACTGCTGGGGGAGGCGGCTGGCCGTGGCAACCGCGTCATCCTGCTCGGCATGGGCAAGAGCGGCCTGATCGCGCGCAAGATCGCGGCAACCCTGTGCTCCACAGGGACTCCCGCGCACTTTCTCCATCCGGCCGAGGCGCTGCACGGCGATCTTGGGACGATTGCGGCGGGCGACCTGGTGGTTGCGCTCTCCGCGGGTGGAGAGACCGAAGAGGTGCTGGCCCTTCTACCTGCTTTGGCGCGGCTTGGATGTTCTGTCATCAGCTTGTGTGGGGAGGGCAACTCTACGCTTGCCCAGGCCAGTACTGTTTGGCTCGACAGCAGCGTTGCGGCGGAGGCTGGCGAGCTGAACCTTGCGCCGACGGCTTCCACCACCGTCATGCTTGCGCTGGGCGACGCGCTGGCGCTGGAGGTGAGCCGCAGCAGGGGATTTGCAGCGGAGGACTTTGCTCAGTTGCACGCTGGCGGCCGGCTGGGCCGACGGCTGGCGCGCCTGGCGGACCTGATGCACACAGGCGACGCGTTGCCACAGGTGGCGCGCGATACACCCATGGCGCAGGTGATTCACGAGATGTCGCACAAGAAGCTGGGAATGACGACCGTGCTCGGCGAAGGGCACGCGCTTCTGGGCGTGATCTCCGATGGCGACCTGCGGCGGCTGTTGGAGCGCGACGGGCCGAACGCACTGGCGCACACGGCAGGCGAGATCATGAACGCGCAGCCAGTGACCATTGCGCCCGATGCATTCGCGGGTGAGGCACTGGAGCTGATGGAGGCACGCAAGATTACCTCCCTGATCGTAGTGGGCGCTCACGGTGAGGCGCTTGGCGTGGTCCACCTGCATGATCTGTGGACGACTACGCGGCTTTAGACTCGCGAAGCCAGCAACAGGTTGTCAATCAGTCGTGTGCTTCCGATCCACACTGCGACGGCGACCAGCGCGCCGTGGGTGATGTCGTCTAACGGCAGCAGCGTCTCGGGATCGACTACGGCGGCGTAGTCCACGCGCACCTGCGGCTCTGTCGCGAATGTTTTCATCATTGCCTCGCGCAGCACTTCGGCGCGGGTCTCACCCTGATCCGCTAACTGATGGGCAGCGGCAAGTGCGCGCGAAAGGATCAACGCACGGCTACGTTCGGCGGGAGAAAGGTAGCGATTGCGCGAACTAATAGCAAGGCCATCTAATTCGCGTACTACTGGACAAACAATTAGATGCACCGGAAAGTTTAAGTTGCGCACCATGTGTTGTAACACGGCGACCTGCGCGGCATCCTTCTGGCCGAAGTAGGCGCGGTCGGGCCGTACGATGTGGAAAAGCCGCGCGACGATGGTGGCGACACCGCGGAAGTGGCCGGGGCGCGAAGCTCCATCCAGGCGCGTGCCAAGCTCGCCCGTGTCGACGTAAGTGGTGTTGTCGGGGGGAAACATCTCTTCCACCGGCGGAGCAAACAGCGCGTGGACTCCGGCGGATTCCAGCTTGATGCAGTCGGCATCGAAGTCTCGCGGATAAGCCTCATAGTCTTCGCCTGGGCCGAACTGTGTAGGGTTGACGAAGATGCTGGCCACGACTGCGTCGCATTCGGCGCGCGCGGCGGCAGCCAGCGATAGGTGGCCCGCGTGCAGCGCTCCCATGGTGGGAACAAGGCCCAGGGTATGTTCCGCATTCCGTAGAGAACGGCAAGCGGCGTGCATCTCGGCGACGGTCTTGCACAGCAGCATTGAGTTACCGTCCTAGGCTTTGCGCGCGCGGGGGTGCGCGGCTTCCACGGCGGCGTGGACCTCGCGGGAAAGGTGATAGCTCTCAGCGTCGCTTGGGAACCGGCGAGCGGCAACATCATCGCGGTACTGGGTGAGCGCGGTTCTGAAGAAGCTTGCGCCATCGGCATATTGCCGGGCGAACTTTGCCGGAGGTGAAAAGGTGAGATTGAACAAATCGTGGAAGACCAGGATCTGGCCGTCGCAATCCGGCCCAGCGCCGATCCCGATGGTGGGAATGGAGCTGTGCGCAGTAATGGCTGAGGCCAGTTCGCGCGGTATGCCTTCCAGAACGATGGCGATGGCCCCTGCATCTTGCAGCGCGCGCGCGTCGGCCAATAGCTGCTCGTATGCTTCCAGGGAATTGCCCTGGACGTTATAGCCACCCATGCTGTGGACCGATTGCGGCGTTAGTCCGATGTGTGCCACCACGGGCACCTCGGCGTCGGTCAGGCGCCGCACCAGCTTGGCGCGCGAACAGCCTCCTTCGATCTTCACGGCCTGCGCGCCTGCCTCTTTTAACAATCGCAACCCATTGCGGACTGCGTCTCGTGCGGATGCATGGTACGAGCCGTAGGGCATGTCGGCCACCAGGAAAGAGCGGCGCAGCGCGCGCGCAACAGCGCGGGTGTGGTGCAGCATCTCGTCCAGGGTAACGGGCAGGGTGTTCTCGTAGCCCAGCACCACCATTCCCAGTGAGTCGCCCACCAGCACCAGGTCGATGCCGGCCTCGTCCACCAGACGCGCGGTGGGGTAGTCATACGCGGTCATCGCGGAGATGGGCTGGCCTGCAACTTTTTTCTGAAGCAGTGTGGCGGAGGTAATTCGGCGTAGGGGCAGAGGTGCGGCGGCGGGACGTAGCTGGGTAACACTCATGTTCTTCTCCAGTGCCGCTCCGCCTGGCCTGCCGGCGGATGCAGCCCGAACCCTTTCAGTATAGCAAGCAGTAGCCCTCCCCGATTCTACCCGGTCCGGCCCCGATGCCGGGACACTGGGCCGAATCAAACCGGCCGCGAAGCACCCTCAGAATGACCCACTACCTTTTATCTCTGGAACTTGCAACCGGAGATCGGGATTCCTATAATCAGCATCTAGTGGGTCGCAACTGTTCCTGCGGTAAAAGGACAGACTGGTTCCACGCAAGTAGTTGAGAACCAACTTGACCTCCGGGACCACCGGGTGGCAGGCATCTTTTCAAAATGAATGAGGAGTCTTGCATGAAGAAGGAAGTCTTAGCCACTCTCCTGGCGTGTACCGTGATTGCATCGGGTGTGTCGTGTGCGTTGGCCCAGACCGCCGCTCCGGCTGCACCGGCTGCACCAGCCGCCGCGCAGCCCGTCAACCTCGGCGCACAGCCCGCCGCTGCGCCATGCGCTCTGCCCGACGCGGAGTACACGGCCTACACCAACGCCATAGCCCAGAGCAATCCGCAGGCCAAGGCGGCGGGCATCGAGAAGTACCTCACCGACTTTCCTACCTCCGCATGTCCCGGTGTCAGGCTCAGCGCTCTGGTGGAGCTGATGACCGCGTACAGCGCATACGACACGACAGGGACTAAAATTCTGGACTCCGCCGCGCGCGTGCTACAGCTTGAACCCGCCAACCTGCGCGCGCTCACCTTCCAGGCGTATCTTGGCAAGAAGGCCGCCGACGCGCTGCCGGATGGATCCCCAGCCAAGCAGGCTGCGCTGGACGCCGCAACCGTTTACGCGCAGAAGGGACTGGCTGCGACCCAGCCCACCACCTTGTCCGCAGACGACTTCAAAAAAATGCAGAGTACAGCATTCCCCATCTTCTACAATGTGATTGGCGACGATGCCTTTCTCGTCAAGAAGGACTACGCAACCGCAATCGACGCCTTCAAGAAGGAACTCGCGTCTGTTCCTGTGGCCGCCACGCAACAGCCTGGACCCTACCTGGTGGACACCTATTTCCTGGGTGAGGCTTACTCCCTGTCCACGCCGCCCGACTATCTCAACTGTGCCTTCTATGCCAGCCGAGCCGTGGCCTACGCGCCGCCTGCCAACAAGACCGTGATGTCTCCCTACGCCAAGTGGTGCTATCACAAATACCACGATGTAGACGATGGCTACGATGCAATGGTTGCCGCCGCAACAGCTAATCTGAATCCTCCCGATGGCTTCTTTGCCACCATCAAGCCTGGCCTGACCCCGGCAGAAAAGATACACAACATCATCGTTGGGACGCCCGACCTCTCTACGCTAGCCATTGCCGACAAGGAGATGATCTTCCAGTACGGATCGCCGGAAGACGCAGCCAAGGTATGGGACACCATCAAGGGTAAGTCGTTCCAGATACCCGGCGCGCTGGTCATCACATCCTCACCCACCGTGCTGACAGTCGCTGTCACCGACGACGCCAAGAATGCCAATCCGAAGATCGCGGACTTTACCTTCAACATGACGGCCCCCGATCCTATTCCCGACCTTAAAGCCAACGCGACCCCAGCACAGAAGCTCGCCTACAAGAAGGAAGTCGCGGCAGCTCAGGCCAAGGCTGATGCAATCGCCGCGGCCACTGCGGTTGGGCAGACAGTCACCCTCACCGGTACCTACTCCTCGTTTACCCCCAATCCTGTCATGATCATCATGAGCGATGGCGATGTGGTGCTGCCCAAGGCAGCAGCCAAGCCCGCCGCAAAGCCCACTCCGGCGCATCGCACAACCCCAGCCAAGAAGTAAGCTGTAAACATCCGTGGTAAGCAAGAGGCAGCCCGTTCGTGGCTGCCTCTTCTGTTGATTGACCTCTATTATTGGGTGCCCCATCCTAACGGCAGCCTTACCGCCGTTAGGGTGGAATGGCCTTTGAACGTCATTCTGACTAGCAGAGTCAGAATCTCCGTCGTTGTCTTTGCGGAGTGCCCCGTATCTTGATTTTGAGATGTGGGATTGCAACCCCAAAGCTCAACTCACCAGCCACCATAACGCATTGGCCAGAAACCTCTGCTGCAGCACTGGCTGCAACTCCGGCACACGGTGGTAGACGATCTTCCCCGCGCCCAGCTTCGTCGTAAATGTCCCTGCGCCGATCTGCCGGCTGTGGTCGCGCGAGTAGGCGGCCACAATCTCCACCTCCGCACCGCCCGGCGCGCGCTCCACCAGCAGACCATTCGCCGCTTGGCCCCGCGCCTGATAGTGGATGCCCATCGCCTGGTCCACCGGCATGCCCTCGTACAGCGCGTGCTTGCGCACGAAGTACCAGTTGCCCATCCACGGCGCGCGCAGATCGCCCACCGCTCCGTTGTAGGTGAACGCTCCCGCTGCCGCAAGCTGCTTGGCCACGCCGTCGGAGAGCGCGTCCGTCTGCGGAATCGCCAGCAGTGGTGTGCCCGCTTTCACGGCCTCGATGATTCCATCCGCCAGCGCTCCCGGCTGTTGCGGCCTGCGAGGCGCACCTCGCACCGGTGACGCCTCCAACCCGGTCGTATCGCCCGCGTTCTGTGTAGTCGTGGCACCGGTAACGATGCCGCCAGAGATGATCGCGTTATACCTTCCTCCGGGCACAAACTCTTGCAATCCATAGCTGTAGACGGGCGCGGTCTGTCTTAGCTGCGTGCGCAACGTCTCTGAAATGCCGGAGACCGCAATAGCAAACGCTCCCGCACCGGCGATTATCTCGGGATCCCGCTCGGCAACCCAAATTTCCTTTGTCTGTGTCGCCTCCGGCGCACTCGATAGCGCGAACTTAAAGCGATACATTCCAATTTCATCAAGCTTCGGAGTAACAAATGCCTCCTTCACCAGATACGAAAAGACATCCGGTGTCTGTGCCGGGGCAGGGAACTCGCCCAGCTTGATCAGCTTGCCCGAGGGCGTGATTGCGCTGAAGCTCAACGTTCCGGCTACAGCCATCGAAGTATCGTTCAGCAGGAACAGGTCGAACGTCGCGGACTCGCCTTGCAAGGTACACATCGCCCTCTGCTTCGCCACTGGCCGTACCGGCAGCAGCGTGTCGCGGATCGGTCCCGGGTCGCTCTTGAAGTTCCGCAGGTTGTCCACAATCCCCGAGTGGTTTTCAATCGCTGTGCTCTCCCAGCCCGAGATCGCCGCAAAGTCCAGCTCATCGCTGATGCGCGCATTCTCCAGGTAGTTCTGCCATGTGTCGTAGCACTTCTTGCCCAGCGAGAGCCACAGCTTCTCTGTCGCCGGAAACGCGCTGCGAAATCCCCACTTGTCGAGGAACTGGTCGTACGCGGCAAGAATCTCGCGATGGTCGGCCAGGTCGTAGCTCTGGTTCGCGGGCTGGTTGCCAATCCCCGTCCCGCGCGGGTCCGCCAGCTCATGCAGCATCAGCGAGTGGTTGTCCGGCGTGGCGCAGCCCTCCATCTCGCCGAACTCACTGATCGCTTTCCGCTCCGGCGACTTGTACGTAAACGCACAGGGAGATATATAGAACTGGTCGTACCATTCATCGCCAGCACCCTGGTGCTGGTTCCACCATCCGCCCCACTCCTCTTCATCGCTCCTGTGCAGTTTGTCGCTCCACGGCTCAAACCATGCCTGCGCGGCCTTCGTCGGCGGCGCAACAAATCCGTCGTTCAGCACGATGCACCGGCTGGGGTCTTCTTTGCGCATCGCCTCCAGAATGGCGATGGTGTCGGGGTTCTTCAGGTCTGCGCCAATCTCGTTCTGCAGGCAGTATTCAATCACCGACGGATGCGAACGAAAGGCCTTCACCATCTCCACGCACTTGGTAAACATGTACCGCTGCGCAAACTTGTCCGCCGCATCGGTCGGCTTCTCCATCACAATCGACGCCGCATTTGCCTGCACGCCCGCGGGCAGTGCGCCGATGGCCATCTTGCCCGCGCCCGGCTCCATATAGCGCAGCAGGCCCAGCCGGTCGTGCGCGCGCAGCACATCCTCCTTCGCCAGGTTGCGATGGAAGTTCAGGCAGGTCAGGTTCAGCTTCTTCGCCTGCGTCACTTCTTTCACCGCCAGCTCCGGCGTCGGCCACATCCCGTTCAGCCCCCAGTATCCCCACGAGATCGCCGTATAAATCTTCATCCGCCGCCCATTCAACCGGAACAGCGCATTCGTCCCCAACCCCTCCGGAGCAAAACTGCGAAAACCGAATGCAATCGTGCGAGTGTCTTCAGCGTATTTGCCCGACTTGTAGGTGAGGCGAAGGTGGTACAGGCTAGGCGAATCTAGACTCCACTGTCTCACTGAAGAACAACTGAGAAACATGTGAAAGTGAAAAAATCCGTCCTTGCCTTGGACCCCAGAATGTTCTATTTCGGCAGGAATGATCTTGCCCGTCCGCGGATCCACCACATCCACTTTTAGGCTTGAAAGGCAACTCCGATCGTCTTCCACTGTGCAGTCGTTCCAGTGCGGGCTTTCCACTAGCGTCTCGAAAAATATCGTGCGCGGCTTAATATTATCGTTCAACACCCATGCGTCCTTGATTCGTGATTCGCCATGCGAACTGATCGTCATCCCCCGATCCAGCCCACCGAACCCATGCGACCGGTACAGCTTCACCGCGCCCCACTGCGCATTCATCCCATCAATCCAGTCCAGCCGTCCAAAGGGATTCGTAATCCTTATCGCCAGCAGATTCTTCCCACCGGGATTGGCCGCATTCGTCAGCTCCGCCTCAAACGGCAGCTCCTCCAGTATCGAGTAGCCCACCAGCTTCTCATTCAGATAAACCTCAGCCCGCAGTCGCGCTCCGCGCACATGCAGAAAGATGCGCTTGCCCTGCATCGAAGCTGGAATCTCAATCTCGCGCCACCACCACGACACGCCAAAGTACGCGCCATTCTGCGGAGCGGAATCATCCGCCGCATAGCGGTACTCATCCGGCGTATACGAGCGCGGCTTGTCATCGTCCCCCGCGCCAAACTTTCCCCAGAAGTGCTGCTCCACCGTCGAGGGCAGCGTAACCGGAATCGAACCCGCCGCCGCGCCGCTCAGCACTCCCCAACCACCCGTCGGAGCATTCACCGGCAACGGTTTGCCCCCACCCATCACCACGCCATCCGCGCCCTGCTTTACATCCTCAGGCAGAAAGATCGCGTCCTGCTTCCACTCGGCCTTCTCGTCCACCCACAGCCGCCAACCCACGTCGGGGATGAGCGTGCCATTCTCCGGCCACGCCTCCGCCGCGTGTGCCTTCGCCGCACCTTGCGCCCCGGCAAACTTAACTTGTGCCGCAATTGTCGCGGCTGCCGCTGTCCCTAGAAACGCCCGCCTGCTAAACTTCGATTTTTTCATCGCTCGTGGCCCGCATCTTACGAATGTCGAATCATAATAGCCTTTGTCTTATTCGCCGAGAAAGATGCGGCGGATGCCGCTGGCGCGTCCCGTAGCTCCATCGCACTCGATCAGCGTAGCGCACATCTTCGGATTGCCCTTGGCCGGCTCGAACTTGCCCGGCATCCCGGTCAGGAAGCGATGCAGAACCAGCTCCGTCTCCACGCCAATCACCGAGTCGAACGAGCCGCACATGCCCACATCCGTCTGGTAGGCCGTGCCGTTGTGCAGCAGTCGCTCGTCCGCGGTAGGGATGTGGGTATGCGTGCCCAGTACAGCGGTGACGCGGCCATCCAGATACCAGCCCAGCGCTACCTTCTCCGACGTCGCCTCGCCGTGGAAGTCCAGCAGGACCACCTTGGCGCTGATCTTGGCCAGCATCGCATCGGCCATGCGGAAGGGGTCGTCGCAACTGGACATGAAGACGCGCCCCTGCAGGTTCATCACGGCATATTCTTGCCCAGTGGGCAACTGGCCCTCATAGACGCCGAAGCCCGGCGTGCCCACGGCGTAGTTGGCAGGGCGCAGTACGCGGCGGCCGCGCGCATGAGACCCGGCGGGCACGGCCATGTACTCGAATATCTCCTTCTTGTCCCAGATGTGGTTGCCCGTTGTGATGACGTGCGCGCCCATGTCGAAGAGTTCTTCGGCAATGGAGGGTGTCAGGCCGAAACCACCGGCGGCGTTCTCGCCGTTAATCACCACCAGATCGACCTCGTTGGTCTCCAGAACGTGGCTCAGATGTTCACGGACGATGCGCCGGCCGGCCGGGCCAACGACGTCTCCTACAAAAAGAATATTCACTTGAAAAGGCTAGCACGCCGGGCAAGTATTTCGCAGCGGGAACGAGCCTCCCTGTGCATCCATGAAATGCGGTTCGAGCGCGATGAAAGCATTACGATTTGTGCAACGCCGATTTCTACGGTAGTCGGGTTTAGCCCCGGTGTGTTAGTTTGCTCTGCATGGCAAAGAGCGGTCGTTTTGGACTAAGTCTAAGAATATTGACAGTATTGGCTTCACAACCCGACAGCATGCAGACCTCTGCGGTGATTGCAAAGCAGCTTGCAGAGAGCGCGGTAATGGTTCGCCGTTGTTTCCTTCTGTTGCACAAGAAGGGCCTCATCGAGCAACGCAAAGGCCCCAACGGCGGGGCGAAGCTCAAGCTGCCGGCCAAGCAGATCGGACTGGGCGACATCTACGCAGCCAGCGAAGACGGATGGTTGACGCTCGACGAGCCTGCAATCGCAGGGCTGTTGAAGCGGGCTTCCGCCGATGGCGTGCAGGCGATGAACGATACAACCCTGGCGCAGGTATTGAAGCGCATCCGAAAAAATTCTCCCGAAGCGAAGGCCGAGGACAGGGCTGCGTCCAAGAGAAAAACAACCTCGTAGTGCAAACATTCATCTAACGGCGGATATGCTTAGAACCGGCGCAGCTTTTGTCTGCCGCTGTAGATAGTGTGTATTTTTTAACCATGGGCCTCCACATTGCAGCAGGAGGATTATGCGCAAATGGAATGGAGGAAGGCATGGAGATACAGGGGCGCACTTGGGCGGGCGTGACTAGGGTGCTGATTGGCGGATTGTGCTTCACAATTCTTTGCGCCGTGCCTGGTCGGCTTGCCGCACAAATAAGCCAGCAGCAGGGGATTCAGGTAGCATCGTCGAAGGCGGAAACCCTAACCTTGCCCGATGCCCCTCTTCCAGTAGTTGTGACAAAATCGGCGCTCAATAGAGGCAACACTCTATCCAGCGGCAGTTCGTTGCTAACCCACGCGCAGAACCAGCCGCCCTCCAACGGACCCTCGCTCAGCGATCTAGGGCTTTCCCCGGCAGATACCGAGGGCAGCGCAGCGCGTCAGGCGCTGATGGATCGGCGCACACACATGCTGAAAATTCATCAGCGGTTAGGGCTGATCACGGTGATCCCAGTCGCGGCGGCGTGCATCAGTTCGGCCGGTGCTCCTCCAGAGAAAGGTAATTACAGTGATACCACCTCGCGCGACATCCACGTTGCGCTGGGCGCGACGGCGGTGGCAATGTACGCGGCGACGGCCTCGTACGCCATCCGCGCTCCCAGAGTTTCGCATGAGCCCGCGCGCGGCGGAGTCAAGTGGCACAAGTACCTGATATACATCCACGCACCCGGAATGGTACTGACCCCGATCTTGGGCGCGATGGCCTACAACCAGATTAGCAGTGGGCAGAAGGTACACGGCATCGCGTCGGCCCACGGAGCAGTGGCCGCGGCTACGGCAGCGAGTTATGGCGCGGCAATCCTCGCAGTCTCCTGGCCAATCCATATCAAGTTCTGATTTTGAGGGTCCATGAACAAATTCTCTCTGTTTGCAACTTTGCTTCTGACTGTACCCGCATATACCCTCCTCAACGCGCAGGCCTCCGCTAGCGATCAGACATGGAAACTAGATCAATCCACTCTGACGTATCACATGTCGCATCCCATGCATGAGGTGGATGGCACCAGCCATGCCGCGCTCGGCACGGGCAAATGTCATGCAGGTCAGTGCGATTTTCTGGTTGCCGTGGCCGTCAAGTCCTTCGACTCCGGCGACAGCAATCGCGACCTGCATATGATCCAGACCACCCGCGGGGCGCAGTTCCCGTATGTCCAGGTGCGCTTCCGCCTGTCACAGGCCAGTCTTAACGCGTCAACCCTCGACTGCGACCTCGAAGTGCAGTTTGCCGGCAACACTGCGAACTACTCACATGTGACCTTTCAGCAGACGGTCCAAGGCGCGTCGCATCACATTACCGGAGTCGTGCCCTCGACGGTGAGTGACTTCAAAATCGATCCGCCCACGTTTCTCACCATTCCCATCAAGAATGCGATCCCCGTCCGCGTGGATATGGTGTGGCACGCAGAGTAGTCATCCAGCCTATTGCACAATCAACGTCAAATTGACGCTGCGAGTGAGGCCGGCGCTGCTCCCGGAGACTGCAAGGGTGTAGGTTCCGCTCGGCGTTGGATTGTTTGGATTGATGGGTGAGGAGTTGGTCGCCTGAGGGATCATACGCGAGGCCCCGCATCCTGCGATCAGCAAGACGCAACATAACATCGCAACCGAACGCAGTCGACGACCGCCTCCCAACCCAATCAGCCCCAAAGGCAGCAGCAATGCAAACCATGATAGAGCGTGCCCGCCCGGATGCCCTGGCCAATCCAGCGCAGCAACGGAGGTTGCAACCGTTACTGTAATCGTCGTGGTGCCACCCAGCGCCGGCGAAGACGGGTTCACCACGCAGGTTGCGTACAAGGGCACGCCTGAGCAGGTAAATGCGACCGTTCCCGGCACCCCCACCGCAGAGGAAAGTAGCAGCGGATACACCGCTTCGGAACCGGACGATATGGTCTGCGATGTGCTTCCGTTCGCAGTGAGCGCGAAGTCAACACCGGTGCCTGTCAACTGTAGGCTCTGCGGCGACGACAATGCATTATCGGTTGCCGTGAAGGTGCCCGTGCGCACTGCGGTCGCGTTGGGTGCGAAGACTACCTGCACCGTACACTGCGCGCCCACGGCAAGACTGGGGACGCAGGCATTGCTTCCCAGAACTATGGCGAAGTCACCCGTCACAGCGATGTTCTGAATGGAGAGCGGAAGCCCGCCATTGTTGCTCAACGTCACCGTCTGAGCTGCCGCGATCAAGCCGACTCCGGTGGGGGCGAACGTAACGGTCTGGCTTCGATACTGATCGGAGACAGTCAGCACGCCGGCCTCCGGGCCTACACTCTTCGGCACATATGCGACCATCAGCGAACAGGACGAGTGCCCGCTCAACGAGTTGCCGCAGCTATTCACCGCGGTAAAGTCTCCGGCAATCTGCGCCGCAATCAGCAGCAGTGCTGTATCGCCGGAGTTGGTCAGGGTCACCTGTTGGGTCGCGCTTGCCGTATTTAATTGCTGTGCCGCAAAGCTGAGACTCAACGGCGCTAGCGCATCAGTCGCCGGCAACACGCCCACTCCGGTCAACGACGCGGTCTGCGTGCCCACGCTGTCCGTCATGCTTAAGCTGCCGTTCAGTGTGCCGGAGGCCGTTGGTTGGAAGGCGACCGATACGGTGCATCCCACATCGGACGCTAGCGTCGGGCCGCATGTGTTCGCGGTGATGGCGAAGTTGGCTGTGACCGACGGAGTTTGCAGAGTGGCTGTCACGCCGCCGGTGTTGGAGATCGTAATATTCTGCGCGGCACTGGTAGAACCAACGTTGGTTCCCGAATACGTAACGCTAATCGGGTTCAGAATAATTGCCGCCGCGATCGTGCCTGTTCCTGTAAGGACCGCGGTCGCTTGTCCGCCCGCAACGTTGCCGTACACGGTCAACACCCCCGTGCGTGCGCCGGTCTGCGCAGGCAGGAACTTTACCTGGACGGTGCAGGCTGCACCGGCGGCAATGGCCGATCCAATACAGTTGTCGGTCTCGTTGAAATCACCCGACGTCACCACCTGCGTGATGGTCAACGATGCATTGCCGGTATTCGTCACGGTAATGGACTGTGCCGAGCTCGCCGTCGAAATCGCCTGTGACGGAAAGCTCAGGCCGGTTGGATTCAACGCCATCGCGGGTGCAGCCGGACTGGTTGCGGTCAGCAGGGGAATCTGCCAAATGCCACGCCCGTAGGTGGCGGCGCGCAACTCGCCGCTGCGCCCATCGCCAGTTGTCATACCCGCCGCCGCAGCCAACTCAACTACCGGCGAGTTGGGCAGGCTGGTCCCATACAAGCTCCAGCAGTTCGAGTTGGTGCAGTTGCCCACCGCAGTGGTTACGTAGACGCCCGAGTCCATCGCCACATACAACGTGTTAGCGTCGTTGGGATCGACCAACACAGCGTTGGCGGGAGCATTGGGCAGGTTGCTGCTGATGTTGCTCCAACTCGCTCCTCCGGAGGTAGATTGATAGATGTGCGGCGCATTCGTTCCATTCCCGGCGAAGCCCATTACTGTCGCGTAGACCGTCATTCCAGTAGCGTCGTGCGGGTCAGCCACCACCGACGAGATGTCGAATCCGCCGGGATTGAAAAGATGTGCATCTGCCGTATCGTTGGTTACTGCCGACTTGGCGATGTCCGTCCATGCTGTGCTGCCGCCGACGGTTGCCGCTGCGTAGTTGGCAAAGATATGCCCAGCGAAGTTGGCTCCTCCATCCAGCGGGCCTGCCATCCCTGCGTACAGCACGGTCGATCCCGCGTCCTGCGCCGCTACAGCGCCGCTCGTCGGTCCGCCCGCGGCAAGCGATCGCACCATCGCGTCGGTTGTGCCGCAGGAGGTGTTATGCGAACCGTCGAAAGCAGAGCTGATGTTGTTCGACCCTGGCCATAACGAGGTGCTATCGGCAGGCCCGCGCCACACTCTGCACGTCCCGATCAGAACGTCGGCAGTCAGTGCGGGGTCGAGCAGGAACGGAGGATCGATCAGCGATGCGTCATTCGCTACCTGCGCGTAGCCTATGGTCGGCGGTCCGCTAAAGTTTGACGCGGCGCAGGCGTTGCCGTTGCCGCAGATACGAAGGCTTACGCCCGCCTCGGTGGACACATACCAGTTCTGCGGATCGATCTGGTCGATGGCAACGTTCCCGCCTTCGCCTGTGGCGATCTGCGGCCACGTGGTTGTCGTGGTTGCGCCGCCCGTTGCGGCTGTCCCATTTGCGCCCAGCCCTGCCAGCAGTGTCGCCGGATCGGTGGGGTGCTGCGCGAAGCTGTTCACCTCGGCCAGCGATCCCAGCCCGGAGTTCAGGTTTTGGAAGTGGTTCGCGTCGTCGGGCGAGCAGGGTGTCTGTTGCTGATTGACACCATCCACTGAGCGCCATAAACCGCCGTCGTTTCCCACGTACAGCAGCGGCAGTGTGCCTCCCGTCCCCGTATTCGACTGCACGGCAATCGCATGTTGCGCAGGCGACACCTTCGCCGGAGCATTGCATCCATTTGTCGCATTGCTGGTATTGCGCAGTACGCATCCAGAGGCCAATGAGCAGCGATAAAGGTCCACTGTCCCCGCAAATAGCAGCGTGTCGGTGTTCGTTCCCGCTCCTGTGGCAACCGCCGCCAGCGACAGGTTGTAGTCCGCCTGTGTAATTGCGGTCGAACCGCTGCCCGCCTCCAGCGGAGTCGAAGTCAACTGCTTGCCGAATGCAATGGTTGCGCTTGTGCAGTTCGTTCCCGACAGCGCGCACACGTCCTGGTAGAGTCCCTGGTCCAAATTGTTCGCGTCCACCGTCAACGCGAAGGTGTCTCCTGTAACCGGCTGCACCGACAGCGCGCCGCGAAAGATGGGACATCCCGTACTTCCAGTCCCGCTTGGATTCGCTGGGCAGGCAGTCGTCGTCAATCCAGCGCCTGGCTGCTGTGTCAGCCGCGTCCACGAGATGCCGTCGGGCGACGAGTAGTATCCGTGAAAGCGCAGCGCCGCGTAAAACATCTTCCGCACCGGGTTCCACGCCACCGCCGTCGCGGCATTTCCCGGCGCGCCGCCCGAGGTGGGCCGTTGCACCACCTGGCTGCCGTCCAGTACCAATCCCATCTGCCACGTAACACCCGCGTTGGTGGAGTAGTAGAGACCCATCACGCTATACTTGGTGTCCGCGGAGTTCACCAGCACGCCCTCCGAGGATTGTGAGATCGCCGCAACCACCAGCCCCGGCGTCACGCTGCTCCACGCAAAGCCTGCTACGCTGAGACCAACAAACGAATGATTCCCGGCCACATTGTCGTTCGACTGCTGCGCCAGCGTCCATGTCTCGCCGCCATCCGTCGAGCGCAGAATCCCCGCCCCGTAGTACGAGTCTGCGGCGTCGTTGGGGTCGCCCGTTCCGGCCAGCAGAACGTCGGTTCCGCTCGCATTGTTTATGCTGATCGCGCCGATGCTCAACGACGGAATCGACACACCTCCCGCGTTCGCGCTGAAGACGGGAAGTGTGTCAGTCAACGGAGTAAAACTGACACTGACCGCCGCGCCCGCAGCATTGGTGGACTTCCACACGCCGCCGCCCGTCGTTCCCAGGTACATCGTGTTTCCGGACGCATCCGCCGGATCGATCGCAATCGAGGTCACGCGCCCGGTCACGGTGCCATAGCTCTGGCTGGCAATCTGCGCCGGACCTACGGCCTGCCACGCGGCATTCAGCGGATTCAGATGTGGAATTGTATGCGGTCCTGTCATCGTCCCCGCCTGCTGCGCGCGCACACGAGGGATGCTGGGCACACAAATCACCGCGAAGCATATCCCCAGGCCGCACCAAGCGGCCCGTAGCGTAGCCGGCAGTCTTTGTGGGGGTCGACGAATCGCTGCTGAAACCTGTGCGCGCATGGCATGTGGCCCGGACCCAGCCGCATCCTCCCTGGATGCAGCCAGCAAGTGCTGGTCGAATCAACGCAGAGAAGGACACAGATTCCTGTCGATTCAGAAAGAGATGAGGAACTTCCGGAGAGTACTCTGCGGTTTACTCCGGTAGACCTCTTGAGTCTTTATCGGCAGCGGGCCGTTACCCCAATAGCGGGCAGCGAACAGTCGTTCGAGCGGCATACGATTCCGCGAGGAGCCGTGCGCGCGTCGAGCTACCAATCTACACCCACCATATCCGCACAACAGCTTAAATATCATCGGTACTCGTCAGTGGACGAGCGAACACGCGGGCGTTTACTCTGAGTAAGCCGACGGATGGCATTAATATGCAAAATTCAAAACTCCTCCCAGTCGGAACGAAAGAGTCGATCATGTCACGAAAACCGACCTTTATCAGCCATCCCCTGATAGCCGCCGCAGCCATCTGCCTCGCCCCACTGCTTGTTCTCGCAGCGCAACAGGCGTCTCCCGCCGGGCCGCCGCCCGATGCTACAGCCCAGGAGAAAGGTCTCGGCCTCACCGGTCCCGCCAATCCAAAGCTTCCCAGCCTGATCCTTGTCGGTGACTCCACCGTTCGCAACGGTCATGGCACCGGCTCCGACGGACTCTGGGGCTGGGGCGCGCCAATCGCCGACCTCTTCGATCCCACCAAGATCAATGTGGTAAACCGCGCCATCGGCGGCTTGTCCAGCCACACCTATATATCGCAAGGCCACTGGGCCAACACGCTCGCCCTCATCAAGCCGGGAGACTACGTCCTCATCCAGTTTGGGCATAATGACGGCGGCATCAACCTTCCCGGCCAGCCGCCCGTCCCCGACCAGGGTCTCCAGCCCGGCGCACCTGCGCCTCCTCCACGTGCGCCCAACGCCCGTGGCAGCCTCCCTGGCATCGGCGAGGAGACCCTCGACGTACAATATCCTCGTACCCAGACCACTGAAACCGTACACACGTTCGGTTGGTACATGCGTAAGTACGTTGAGGACACGAAGGCCAAGGGAGCCACGCCTATCGTCTGCTCGCTCGTCCCGCGCAAAATCTGGGTCGACGGCCACATCCACCGCAGCACAGACACCTATCGCGGCTGGGCACAACAGGTTGCCGCCCAGGAACACGTCGGCTTCGACGATCTCAACGAGATCATCGCGCGCCGCTACGATGCATTGGGCCAGGCGGCCGTCGATCCTCTCTTCGGCGATCCGCATACCCATACCACGCTAGTCGGGGCGCAACTCAACGCAGAGTGTGTCGTAGGTGGTCTGCGCGCTCTGCCTCGCGATCCTCTCGCACCCTACCTCTCCGAGAAAGGCAAAGCCATCAAACCCTACTCGGCCGGGTGAGGCAGTACGCCGAGGTCGGCCAGGCCGTTGACAAAGTACTGTGCCGCGAGGGCAACCAGCAGCAGTCCCATCACCCGCACCAGGATGCGAATCCCAGATTCACCTAACAGGCGCACCACTTTTTCCGAGTGTCCGAGCACAAGGTAGCAGGACGCCGCAGTAATCGCGATGGCAATCAGGATGGCGGCCATCTGCCAGCGCGTCTGCGCCTGCCCCACCAGCACCATCACCGAAGTGATGGCCCCGGGCCCGGCCAGCATGGGGACTCCCAGGGGAACGATTCCGGCGTCCTCCTTCTGCGCCGCGGCCGCGGTGTCGCCCGCTACCTCCTGCGTCGCCGAGCGCCGGGCCTGTAGCATGTCCAGGCCGATCAGCATCAGGATCACTCCGCCGGCAATCTCGAACGCAGGCAGCGTAATCCCCAGCACGCGGAAGATGGCCTCACCCGCGAATGCGAACGCAGCCAGCACAATCAGCGTGGTTAGCGCGCCCTTGCGCGCAATGCGTCGGCGGCGCGGCGCGTCGGAGCCTTCGGTGATGGCAAGAAATGTGGGCAGCGCAGCGAAGGGATCTACCAGAAAGAAGATGGAGCTCAGAGCCAGCACACTGAAGCGCACATACACCGAGTGCTGTAGACCATACAGGCTGACGAAATGGGTACTGAATGACACAGGCTTATTGTCGCACCGATTGAAGCGGCAATGGCCTCTTCATTGCCCGGCAGAATTCGTTGGCACTGCCGCCTGTACGGCGGGCGCCAGCATGGGGAAGCCTCGCAAGGCAAGCTGCGCGCCAGATGGGGTCAGGTGGTTGCTGTCGTGGTAGAGCAGGTTATTCGGGCGGTAAAAGATACAGGTTGGTCCAGAACAGAGCTGGGTGCGCATATCGAAGGTCTCGGCGTCTCGCCGGCTGGCCACCATGGATAGGATGGATGCCGCGGAGGTGTTGTCCTGTAGGTACATCTCGTCACCTGTCGCGACGCCCGGGACCCTGGACTCCCCGCCAAATTGGCGCGCAATCCAGCCGCGGGCCGGAATTAAGTAGGCACGCACACGGCGCACCGGATCGAAGCGGAGCGCCTCGTAATCCTGCATTAGGATGACCCGCTTCCCGGCGCTGCGCAGTGGCGCCACCATGGCATCCAACCCCTGTTCGAGGTTGGCATCGCTCTGCGTTGGCGAGGTTGGGGCCTGTTGGCCGACGCTTAGGTATCCGTTGCCTTTGGGGAAGAACTCGACGGGGCCAGCCCACAGGCCCGCCAGGACCACCAGATGCACGGTTGGGTCGTCCAGAATGCGCTTCTGTGCTGCCTGGTTGAATTGAATACAACTGCGGTAGGCAGCGTCATCGATGGTTGATGCTGCAACGCCTATCAGGGGCGGGCAGGATGTGTGAATGAGCCTGAGCAGGCGCAGGCCGGACGCTTCAGCCAGGTCGCGCATCTGGAACGATATCGCGTCGGCATGGCTGTCGCCGACTAAGGCAACGGCGGGCCGGCCATCGGGGGCGGGCATGCACTCCTGCGAGGTTGCTGGAACTACGTCGAGAACGCATGGATGCGTCAGGGAATCCAGCACAGCATCCTGTGCAGCGAGGGCAGGAAAGCGTTGCGGAAGCCCTTGCATCTTCACCATCACCACGCCTGGAAGCGCGACCAGCACTCCTGCTGCTGCGTAGCGGTACAGCAACCTGGCGGTCGGTGTGGTGGAGTGGCGGAATGGCTGTTCCACGAAGCGATAGGAGAGCCAGGCGATCCCAAGTGAAAGCAGGACCAGGCCCAGCGCCTTACCGGTTGAGATGGGGTGGTCCGCGCATATGCGCACGAAGCTGAGCAATGGCCAGTGCCACAGGTACCAGGAGTACGAGACCAGCCCGACCCAGCGAAAGGGCTTGGACGAGAGTAGGCGCAGGTTCAGCCATGCGCCGGGCGCGGAGAGGATAAGCGTCGATCCCAGCACCGGCGCCAGCGCAGCCGCTCCGGGAAAATGCGTGGTCGTGCCGTAGGTGACGACAGCAAACGCGATGGCAACGGTCCCGGCCACGCTGCGCAGTTCGGCCCATTGCGCCCCTCCGTACAGGCTATGCGCGTCACCGCGGCGATTCGGATTGGCCTCGTGGATGGCCATCAGCACACCCACCGCCAGCTCCCATGCGCGTGTGGGCAGAAGATAGAACGCGGCGGTTGGGTAGGTCCTTGTGCCCACGAGGCTGAGCGTGAAGGAGAGGACAGCTATCGCCAGCATGGCCTTGAACAGCCTCCCGCGCAGGCGCTCGCCCCGCGGCCTTCCCAGCCGGGCGAACAGAAGCACAAGCAGAGGAAAGAAGATGTAGAAGTGCTCCTCGACTCCCAGGCTCCACGTCATCAGCAGTGGGTTCTGCTCGGTGCCCACAGCAAAGTAGTCGGCCTTCCACCAGGCCAGGATGTTGGAGATGGAGAAGACACTGCTGACGGCATACTCGTCGAACAGCTTCAACTCGGTCGCAGTCAGCAGGACGACTGAAACCAGATAGCAGAAGATCAGTAGGCAGAAGAGCGCAGGTAGAATACGTTTTGCCCTGAGCCGGTAGAAACTGGCAAGGCTGAAGCGGTCCGCGCTTACGTCGCGATAGATGTGCGCGCCGATCAGGTATCCAGAAATGACGAAAAAAATATCGACGCCAATGAAGCCCCCGGGTATTGCGGCTACGCCGGCGTGAAAAAGAACAACCGAGAGGACGGCTATCGCGCGCAGACCATCGATGTCTTTGCGGTAGGCGTCTCGCTGGTCGTGGCCGGAGGCCTGGAATTCTGTCGCCTGGCTGTTCGACTCTTCCTCCGGAACAAGCATTTCGATATCCGTCCTCCGGAATTCCATGCAGCAGGTGAGTTGTCGGCTGGAACCACTATGCAGGAACCGACAGGCCCATTCTAGAAGGCGAGTGCTGTAGACCGTACAGGCTGACGAAATGGAAGTCCAAACTCACAAGCTATTCTTTCACTTAAACGACGGCTGATTCACTTCAGGTAGGCCCGCAACAGGTCGATCAGGTCCTCGGTCAACTCGAACGGCTTGTCCACTGCCTTCTCCGGCGACAGCAGATGCAGCCGTATGTAGTGCTTCCAGAGCACCTAGGCCATCAGGCTGTTGATGCCGCCGCGCACGTTGGCCAGCAGCATCAGTACGTCCACGCAGTCGTCGCCTGTGGTCAGCCAGCGTTCAATAGAGTCCACCTGACCGCGGATGCGCTTGATGCGTGATCAGCTTCTATGTTTTCCAGATGCGCCATGATTTTGCTTGACTGGTGCTAGGTTGCGGTGTGTCCCGGAATATCGCTTTCCCGCACGCTCACGTCGATTCTCTCACTACTCCTACCAGCATACGACTCATGGTTCGATTGTGGAGATCGACAGAGAATGCGGCGCTCTGCTGTTGACAGACGCGGTACAGCTATCGCGACTAGAATTTAGACATCGGTATAATAAGAGATTCAGCGGTCGGGGGACTGGCTGGGATACTTCTATCTACAGGCGAAGGAGCAGCGATGGCGTTAGAGACGACGAAGAATATCTGGCACAACGGACAGATGATTCCATGGCAGAAGGCCCAGATCCATGTGATGTCGCATGTGATCCACTATGGCTCTTCGGTCTTCGAAGGGATGCGCTGTTATGCGCAGCCCACTGGCGCGGCCATCTTTCGCCTACAGGACCACATGCGCCGCATGTTGGACTCAGCCAAGATCTATCGCATGCCGCTTGGCTATACGCTGGACGAGCTGTGCTCCGCGGCTGTCGATCTGGTCGAGGCCAACGGCGTGGCGCCGTGCTACATCCGGCCCATCGCCTTTCGCGGCTACGGTGAAGTGGGCGTAAACCCGCTCAACTCTCCGGTCGAGGTGTATATCGCGAACTATCCATGGGGCAAGTATGTCTCCGGCAGCGGCGGCGCGGATGTCTGCATCTCCAGTTGGAACCGCCTGGCGCCCAATACCATGCCGTCGATGGCTAAGGCTGGCGCGAATTACATGAACTCGCAGCTCATCCGCATGGAGGCGGAGATCAACGGCTATTCAGAGGGGATCGCGCTGGATGTGAACGGCTATCTCTCGGAGGGATCGGGCGAGAACATCTTCCTGGTGCGCGATGGTGTTCTCTACACCACCCCGTTTGCCAACTCGGTGCTGAACGGGGTTACTCGCAGGTCGGTGCTCACCATTGCCAGGGAGCTCGGCATTCCAGTCGTCGAGCAGGCGCTTCCTCGCGAGATGCTGTACATCTGCGACGAGGCCTTCTTCAGCGGAACGGCTGCGGAGGTCACCCACCTGCGCTCGGTGGACAAGATTCTTGTCGGCGATGGCACAATGGGGCCCATCACCACGGCGATCCACAAAGAATTCTTCGCCATCGTCAACGGCATCAAGCCCGACCGCTTCGACTGGCTCACCGCAGTCAAAGTCCCTGTAGCCGAGCCGGTCGGAGTCTAGAAATTTCTTAATGAGATACGAAGAGGCGGCCAATTTGGTCGCCTCTATTTCTTACTCGGCGATTCCGCTCATCGCACAATGCGCAGGCTGCGTTCCCAGCGTGCGAAGTAGAGCAGGGAAGTAGCCAAGCCATGATGGCGTACGATCCCATCTGTTTGCAGTGCTGCGGTGGAGGATAACCCAGCCGCTGGGTCCGCCTTGGCCTGATTCATCGAGAAATAAATAAGAAATGGTTTGCCGACAATCGCCTCCCTTGGCACCAGCCCCCAGTAGCGGCTGTCCTCACTGTCGTTGCGGTTGTCGCCCAGCACAAAGTAGCTATCAGCCGGAATAGTAAGCACGCCCTGCGAGACCAGCGTGTGCATCTGGATCCACCAGCGCGAATCCACAGCGGGATAGGCGCGATCCACCTGCGGGAAATCGTCGCGATAGCTGTCCGGCGCTGCGGGACGGTAGACAGTGTAAGGCTCGGTCAGGGCGCGGCCGTCCAGGAAGACGTGGCCATCGCGCAGGTGGAGCCGGTCGCCCGGAACGCCGACGACGCGTTTGACCAGGTATTTGCTGGGGTTGACGGGATAATGGAAGACAATGATATCCCCGCGACGAATAACATTCGTGGGAGCAAGGGCAGGGAAGTGTTGCGCCGAGATTTGTTTGTTCACCAGCAGAAAGTCGCCAACCAGAAGAGTTGGCTCCATCGACGCGGAGGGAATCAGGAAGGGCTGCACAACGAAGGTCAGGATAAAGAGCGCGATCACCAGCATATAGAGCAGCGATTGGAATGCCTGAAGCAGGCTATGCGGGTGGGTAGTATGTTCGCCGGTCTTGCTCGCGTCACTCATCGCGCAACTTTCTTTTGTACCGATTTAGCGCCCGTCGCCGCATCTCCAGTGCGGTTCGCCTTCAATTGCACGCCGGAGTTGAGACTGGCAAAGGCCAGTCGCGCTGCCTCCTGTTGGGCCTGCTTCTTGGTGCTGCCTTCGGCGCTGGCCAGGGTGCGAGCTGCTCCGTTTGCTCCGGCCACGCGCACCTCGATGCGGAAGCGCCTTTGGTGGTCGGGCCCGGACTGGGCGATCAGGATATACTGCGGCTGCTCGTGGCCCGTGGCCTGCAGGCGCTCCTGCAGTGCGGACTTGTAGTCGCCCACCGCGCCTGAAAGTGGTTCGCTGGAGTGCAGCACTCCGCTCAGACTGGCCTCGGCAGGATCGATAATGTGGCGATGGATAAAGCTTCGCGCGGGCGTAAGACCGCCGTCCAGGTAGAGCGCCGCGATCACTGCTTCCAGCGCATTGGCCAGCAGCGCCGGCTTCCGTTGCCCGCCGCTATGCGCCTCTCCGCGGCCTAGCAGAAGCATGGGACCGAACTCCATGCGCTGTGCCACCTGCGCCAGATGTTGGCTGCTCACCAGCGAGGCGCGCAGACGCGTCAGGTCGCCCTCCTTCAGCGCGGGAAGCCGTTTGTACAGCGCTTCCGCCACCACCAGGCCAAGCACTGCGTCGCCCAGAAACTCCAGCCGCTCGTTGTCTGAACCCGGATCGCGTGTGCCCTCGGGATTGCTCTCGTAGGCCAGCGAACTATGCGTCAGCGCCAGCTTCAGCAGCCCAGGGTCTTTGAATTTGTAGCCGAAAAATCGTGCGTTAGAACTGTCTCCAGCCGCGTTTGCAGCAGGCGGCTGGGGCGCTGGCTGGTCCGCCGAACTGTCAATCTTGTCATTTGCTATGGCGGCCCGACGCGGCGTCTTGGCAGAGCGCTCTGCGGTGGTTGCGCGCGTCGTCATGGGCTCTCCCAAAGGTACCTCTGAACTTCAGTTTACCGGAGTTGCCCGTTAGAAAAGATGTCTTCGCACAGGCACCTACTGCGGCGGGGAGGGGCGATAGGAATCCTTTTCGGCTTTACCTGTGGGATCCAGCGGTGCGTCGTCGTCTGCGGGAACGGGAGTTTGCTGGCCGGTTGGACTCGCTGTATGTTGAGGTAGCACAAACGGCTGCTTTATGCCTGCTTCGGCGGCTGCTTTGGTGTCTGGCTGGCTGTCCCGGCTGGCCAGCGCGGCGCGATACTCGGCCACCGCCTTATCGCGTTGCGGACGCACCACGGTAGGATCGTCGGGGTCTCGCGCGATGTCGTACATCCGGCCCAGGTAAATGTGCGCCCATGCGACTGTGCGTGGGTCATGCGAGAGCTTTATCGCCTGCGTAAGGTTGTCCAAGGCGCCCTCCGGGTCGGCCTGCAACAGTTCGATCCGCCCCAGCAGATAATGCGCCGCAGCGTTATCCGGATCGGCCTTCAGCGCGGCATCGGCCAGTTCGCTGGAGCCGTCCAGGTCGCCCTTCATCAGCTTGCTCTCGGCCAGGTCGAGACCGGCCAGTGGGCGTGGAGTACGCCTCATCACGTCGCCGCCCGAGCCCTCCGGCAGAAAGACGATCTGCTTGATGTGGTTCCTTTCGCTATCCACATCCATGCCGTACACCATGGCGCCCATATCGTCCTTCAGACTGGTCCCATCCTTCTCCATCTGGCCCAGTTGATTGTAAAAGTAATCCGCCATCACCCAACCCTGGCGCATGTCCAGGTCCACCTTGCGTCGCCGCACCTGTTCGGCCTGGCGGTCGTACTCGCTCATATCCGCATCGTAGTGCTCCATCACGGAACGCTCCCGTCCGGCGCTGGGCCTCACCGGCTTGGCGATGCCCACGTCCATGGTCTGCGCCTCCACCGCCTTGATCAGGCACTCCGTCACCAGCGCTACGATGTCCGTCTTGTAGACGTACTCCAGCGGCGCGTCCTGCACCGGCTTCATCAGCGGCTGTAGGCGGTTGATCGAGGAGCTGCGCGTCACCACCAGCGGTTCCACCAGGAAGTGCAGATAGGTGTGCCGGATCAGGTCCATCGGTACCGCATCCGGCGGGTCGCTCCGCGGCGACACCACCACCACGGAGTCGGTGCCGTTGTAGCGCGCGTTGGTCTCCTCCGGCGCCAGCATCGGCTCCAGCAGCACCAGAAAGCGCCGACCGTCATAGCTGCTCACCGGCAGTCGCAGAAAGATGTTCGTGTCCAGAATCATCTTGACCAGCGGAGCGTGAACGCGATCGATCAGGCCCTCGTACTCCGGGCGATGCTCGATCCATACCGAGTGCAGTTGCACCGCAGCCGCGAAGTTGCGCAGTAACGGAAGGATCTCCACCACCTGTGCGGCGTCCAGCGGAAGATCGGACGCATCCACCGATGTGACCATCTCAGGCAGGGGAGTGATGTAGATGGAGAGCGAGACATACTGCGCCACGTTGCGCGCAGGGTCGCTGAGGTTGTGCTGGCGGATGAAGGCGCATAGTGCGTCGCGCGCATCGCGTGCCGTCGCGGAGGCGGAAAGTTCAGCATTCAGCTCATCACGCACCTTCACCCGCACCGGGTTCGATTCAGCCAGGCCGCTATCGTACCCGCAGACGTTCAGCGCCGTGGACAGAAAAAAAAGTGGCTCGCTCGTCTCCAGCGTAATGGCCGAGCCGGCCGCCTCGGGCTGCGCAAAACGCGGCATGGGAGTCGTCTCCACTGCCGGCGAATTGGGAGTGCTGCTGGACGATGACGATGAACTGGAGCCTGTCGCCTGCTGCGCGTGCATCTCCGGAGCCAGCACCAATGCGCCCACCAGCAACCCAACCGCTCCCGTAACCATCATCCAGCCTCGCACCGCGTTCGGCACGCGTAGCGGGGCGACTGGCAGGGAAGCAAATCGCAAGGGCCGGGAACAGTTTGGGCTAGACACAATAAGGATTCGACGCTCCCACCGAGTTTAAGAGAGCTAGAGACCGATAGCAAGTTACAGAGGAACAGGCGCCCCAGTCGGGCTCCCGTCAGGAGTTCCATTCAACCATGATCGTCATTCTGACTCGAAGAGTCAGAATCTCCGTCGCTGTCTCTTCGGGTGCCCCAGGTCTCGATTCTGAGACCTGGGATATCAAGTGCCATTTCATGACTACACCCATGCAGTCGAAATGCTCTAAGCTATGAGAGCATGTCCTTTACGCTCGCCATCAACGGCCAGAACCGCAGCTTTGACAATCTGACCTCACCGGTCTCGCTCGCCCATGCCATCGCCGCGATGAACCTCAAGGGCGACCGCATTGCCGTCGAGCACAACGGCCAGATTGTCCAGCGCGCCCATTGGGCTGGCACCATCCTCACCACGGGCGACCGGTTAGAGATCGTACACTTCGTCGGCGGCGGGGCGTTGCGATAGGGAACTAGCGGAGAACACTAGAAGAGTGAATCCAGCCACAGTCTCCAGAATTGCGACGCGGCCTCTTGCAGGGCCGGAGCGTATCTCTGTCCGTCAGCCCGCAGTCCGGCGACCGCAATCCCGGCATGGTGCAGCTCGCACGCGTGGCCAACATACCATCGTTCCAGCCCATTTGCCGTCACTTCGGGATGGAATTGCAACCCTAGAGCAAAGTTATCGATAGCAAATGCCTGATTTATATATTGATCTGTCTTGGCCAGATGCACTGCGCCCGGTGGTAGATCGAACGTATCTCCATGCCAGTGCATGAGATATAGCCCAGGCTCTAGCAACGGGGCAAACCACTCCGGTGGAGCGAGTACAGACGCAGCTTCAATCGGCGACCAGCCGATCTCCGCGCCGTGCGCTCCGGGATAGACCCGGGAACCCTGTGCTGCGGCCATCAATTGAGCACCCAGACATATCCCGAGCACAGGCCTGCGCGCCTGTAAACGCGTGGCGATACATGTAATCTCATCGGTTAGAAAGGGATAGTCCTGCCGATCATAGACCCCGATCGGTCCGCCCAGCACCACCAGCAAATCGCAACTTTCCACCTGCGCTAGAGAGAAATGTGCCGTGGCAACCTCGACGGTCTCGATAGCGAAGCCTCGTTCCCGCAACGGAGCTTCGAGGGAACCGAGGTCCTCGAAAGCGACGTGGCTCAACACCAAGGCATGGCGAGAGGGCATTGGCATGGGAATAGTGTACCTTCCGCGCTATGTTCATCGTCACTATACATAATATCTGTTATCAGACATTATGTCTGATACCTGGTATCTGGCCGTGACGACAAGGTCTGTAGAATTCTGCTTCCTGAGACCAGATGACTCTAGAATGTGTTGAGCCTCAATCATGCCGAAACTCTTCCATATCGTCGCTATCCTAATGGTGTGTACCGCCTGCTTCGCGCAGAGTGCCCCGCCGTACGACGTTGATCCTGAGCTTCCCAGCGTTCTAGTCGACGTTCCCAGTCATCCGAGTCTCAGTTACAGAATGCGCCGGTGGAATGCCGGTTTCTCTTTGACCTCGGTGCATGATTCTGCCGCGGGCTGGTACACGCTGATGAATCATGCAATCGCGTATAGCTTTTCGCGCCACTACTCCATGGACCTAAGTATGCCGGTCTACCTGTATCGGCTTGCGGATAGCCAGACGGCCACTACACCGCCGCCGCAACCAGGCGGTCCGCCGGGGCCACCGGTGCCCGCGACATCGACTCAACTCATTACGCATCGATTCGATCCAGGGGACATATTTTGGGCTACACATGCCTACTTCGCCACTAGACGCATGAGTGTGACACTTACCCCGTCCATGACCCTGCCCAGCGGTGATACAGGCGACGGCCTGAGCACGGGGCGCGTTACCTTCGACCTGGATAGCCGTTCAACCCTCAGACTTAGCCGCTCCGTCCTGTTGCTCGATCTCGGTGGCGGTGACTCCACGAGTCTGTTCAATCGCCTGGTGACCCGCAACTACACCACGCTGGGCTATCTGGCCCATTTCCAACTAGGCGGGATGATTGCTTTGCCTCTGCGCGGCACATTTCAGACTGTGGCCTACGAACAGCTTCCGCTTGGCGACAGCAAGATCTATTCGACTCTGCCACGGCCTGGATTCCCTCAACCTAGCGGTGTCTCCGGCCAATCCACCGTCGTCTCCGGCCGCAGCGTGAGCGAGGACAACGGCTTCACCAACTCTCTCTCGGTGCCTCTGACATCCAACTGGACGCTACAGGGATACTACAACCGCAGTCTCCGCCTCAAGACCGACACCGTAGGCATTGGGATCGCGTTTGTTGCGCGTGGTCAGGCGGCACGCAGAAGGCGGCAGCTTTCCTACTACGACCAGCTCCTCAAGCAGTAGACCTGAATCCCAGCACATGCTGCGGCTGTCCTTGTGCATCGAGCCGTGTGATAGCCTCATAGAGGCTTTCCAACCGCGGAGAGATGGCCGAGTGGCTTAAGGCGCACGATTGGAAAGCGTGTATACCGCAAGGTATCCAGGGTTCGAATCCCTGTCTCTCCGCCAGCACCTATCGTATCCGCAGTTCCCCCACCCCATCACCACGGCTCTCATCCGACAGCGTACTTCGTACACGTCTAGAGATGGAAAAAGTCAGACGCTCCGCTGACTTGTCATTTGCGTTGGATTTTCAGGAGGGGGTTGTTGGTGGACCTGACCGGGATCGAACCGGTGACCTCTTCCATGCCATGGAAGCGCGCTCCCAGCTGCGCCACAGGCCCACACTAAAAAGGACTTTCCCTATTCTCAGGGTTGCAGCACGTTCAGTCAATCTCTGGACAAATCTTCGTTCACAGCGGTCGCAAGATTGACCGCATGCGGGAAGACCGAAACCAGGCCCGTGCCAGCCCTTCCGCTACCGGCTTTGCATCTATTTTGCTGCAACGGGAACTAATTCCCCACTTCCCGGTGTCTAAACTTGTAGAGTGAGCGAGCACTCAGCCGTCGACGGCGCACCTCCGCTCACTGTTCTGGACAGGCGTTGCACGCTACGTCGACAACACCCATGCAGGTCGGCGCAGCCTGCGAAGGTTTACAGTCGTTTCATTGAAGTCGTAAGGTAGAGGAACCCGAAGATGCAGGCGGGCGCAACAATGGACGATCTGACGATCTCGATTGGCCTCCCAAGTGAAGAGGCCACTCTTGTGTCCGAGCTTCAGAGCGGCTCCGAGCGTGCCTTTGCCCAGTTGATCGACCGATACCACCAGCCAATCTATTCGCTGATCGCGCACAACCTGCAGGACCCAGCCGATGCCGCGGACATCACCCAGGAGGTCTTCCTGAAGGTCTACCGCTGCATTGGCGGATTCCATGGCGAGGCCAGCCTGCGCACCTGGCTCTACCGCATCGCCCTGCGCGAGGCCTCCAACCAGCGCCGATGGTGGTCGCGCCACAAGCATCCGGAGATTGCGCTCGACGGTCCGTGCTGCTCGAACGCTTCTTCCGATAGCTCAAGCGATGAGCACTCGTTCCTCTCCACACTGTCTGCCGGTGGCGCTACGCCGTTCGACCGGGCCGCGCAGCAGGAAGTGCGCCAGCGCGTCCAAGCTGCGCTTAGCCAGTTGCCGAAGAGCTTCCGCGCGGTCGTGGTGCTGCGCGAGATCGAGGGCTTCTCCTACGATGAGATCGCCGACCTGATGCAGGTAAACCTGGGCACCGTCAAGTCAAGATTGATGCGCGGCCGCGCGGCTTTGCGCGCCCTGCTCACTCCTTCATGCGCCAATATGTCCTGTCGGCGGGCCGGCGAGAACCGTCCCAGCCCTTCGTCCGCAAAGGTTTGCGCCCCCCACAACGCACCGGCGGCAAGGCCGGTGCCAACACACACCAATTCCCTTCATGGTTCCGCTCTGCACTCCGGATTGGAGGTTACGCAATGAAGCCTCTCTCCTGTAAAGCGATCCGAGCATCCTTCTCGGAATATCTCGACGGTGCGATCAGTGGCTTGCGGATGCAGCAGATCGCGCGGCACATCGAAGGCTATGAAGACAACAACAGAGTAAAAATCGCCGGATGCGAGGCCTGCACGCGTGAGCTTACCGCATGGCGCGCCACGCAGGACGCTGTTTCCTCTCTAGGCCCGGCCAAGGCGCCCGCGGATCTTGCTCTCCGTCTGCGCGTTGCTATATCGCTCGAACATGCGCGGCGCAGCTCCCGTCTGATAGACCGCCTGTCGCTAGCATGGGAGAACGCTGTGCAACCGATGCTGCTGCGGGTGACCGGAGGATTGGTGGGCTCGGTCGCGCTGATGGGCGGCGTCGCGCTTCTGCTGAGCGCGGTGGCCGTACCGCAGGAGGTACTGGCCAATGACGAACCCTTGGGAGCACTGACCGCGCCCCACTTCCTGTATTCCACCGCCTCTCCCATGTCCATCGTCACCGAGAATGACACGGCGGTCATCGTGGAGGCATCGGTCGACCCGCACGGGCGGGTCTATGACTACACCATCGTCGCCGGACCGCAGGACCCTGCCGTTCGCACTCAGGTTGCCAATCAGCTATTAGGCAGCGTCTTCCAGCCCGCCAGCGCCTTCGGCGTTCCAGTGCGCGGCCGTGTGGTGCTCACCTTCGCGGGAATCTCCGTGCATGGCTAGACCAGATGCGTGCTGCGGCACGAACTGAGCCGGGTAATACATGCGTTTATAGATACTTCTCCTCCACATATCCTCACCTCAGCAGCATCGAGGTTGCCGGGTTGGCGGTTGTGGGCTAACCTATCTCCTGTGGCATCTACACGACCCTCACCCTTAGGAATGAAGCGACGCAGCCTGCTGCGGTCGCTGTCTATTCCCCTATTCTTTGCTCTGGCCGGCTTCCCTGTTGCCGCGCAATCCACGCCGCCGGCAGCATCCGCCAATCTGCCGGACGCACCTGGCATATCCGCAGCGACCAACGCCGAGCCGACTCCCACCGGCCCGAGTATTGTGATCGACACCAGCATGGGACGCCTGACCTGCAAGACCTTCGACAAGCAGGCACCCAATGCCGTCGCCAACTTTATCGGGCTGGCCGAAGGAACAAAGGACTGGACGGTCGACGCCACCCACGCCAAACAGCACGGCAAGCGGTTCTACGACGGGCTGACCTTCCACCGCGTTATTCCAGGATTCATGATCCAGGGGGGCGACCCTGTGGGAGACGGCACCGGCGACCCCGGCTATTACTTCGCCGACGAGATCGTGCCGAATCTGAAGTTTTCTGTTCCTGGAAGGCTGGCCTATGCCAACTCCGGCCCCAATACCAACGGTAGCCAGTTCTTCATCACCGAAGATGCCTTCCCCGACCTGGACGGTAAATACACCATCTTCGGCCAGTGCGACAGCCACTCCACGCTGCTGGCCGCGTCCATCGCCCGCGTCGTTCGCGACAGCAACGATAAACCCACCACGCCGGTGGTGATCCAGCGCGTCACCATCGTGCGCGAGGGCCAGGCAATGCCACCGCTTCCCGC
>Ga0181529_10000711_pt1 | contig 47206 bp, 45 predicted proteins | sample PEATcosm2014_Bin_36_FD_119763 | JGI IMG/M metagenome (GOLD analysis project Ga0181529, IMG submission 119763) | Peatland microbial communities from MTU Mesocosm Facility, Houghton, MI, USA - PEATcosm2014_Bin10_30_metaG | ecosystem: Environmental > Terrestrial > Soil > Wetlands > Peat | place...
AAACACCACCAGCACCAGCAATCCGTTGATCGCCGCGCTGGTCACCATCGACCCGGTATTGCGCTCCGGCTCAGGCAACAGCCCAAACCGCGCCTCCGCTCGCTGCACTTGCTGTGACATCTTACCTGCCCTCGTCATCCGTCTTTTTGGGGCGATCTACGACGCTGCCGCCGTCCGCCGCTCGGGACAAAAGCTCTCATTCCAGCCTGATTGCTGTATACCGCGTCCTCGTTACCGTTACGTAAGTCGCACCTACCTGAACGGACGATTACAGTCTGGCTACCATTTTACGCAGCCTGCGGACCACCGGCTGTGGAAGGAATCAAACTTTGAAGAAATGTACATTTGCCATCAAAAAAATCAGGTTACGGCAGAACCAGATCCACCCTGCTCTTTCGGCATCCCGTGGCAGTTGGAACCCGTGCCTTTTTCTTGCGCCCACGGCAGGTGGATGTAATCTTTTTCCACAAAGACCGCGACCTATGCAGCAGGAGCAGGTAGCAGACATGCATTGCTGGAAAGCCCGCAAGTCCTGAGTTCGGTGAAAAATGTGTCTGCTCCAAGCATCGAGTGAAACGACGGATTTGAGATTCCCCCTTTCGGTGTGCGGCCTGGCACTTTAGTGGCAGGCGCTGATTACCGAAAGGGACTCGGGACTCGGGATGGCAGTTTAGTGGCAGACACTGATTCCGGCACCGGACCGATGAGCACGAGTAGCCGGCAGACAAGGGCAAAAGGAAACTTCCAATGAGCGCTTTTGCGAGTACCGAAACGATGGACACGTTTCCTTTGGGAAGCTTAGAATCGCCCTTGATGGAGCAGGCGCGCCCGGCCACCGAACTTGATGATATCGATGGTTTGGTACGGACCTATCGGGCGCGGATACTGCGCTTTGTTACCTACTCCACCGGTGACCCTGACCTAGCCGAGACCATCACCCAGGACACGTTGCTGCGCGCCTATCGCGGCCGGGAGAGCTTCCGGGGCGATTGCAGCGTGAGCACCTGGCTGACCGGCATTGCCATCAACGTCACTCGCGACCACGTACGCTCGGCCCGCTTCAAGTTCTGGAAGCAGGTGCATGCCTCGTCGCTGGATGTGCAGGAGATGGCCTCGTTTTTGCCCGGCACCGAGACTAGCCCGGAGCGCCGCATGTTGGCCTGCGAAAAAGTTTCCCAGATGCATGAAGTGCTCAAAGAGCTTTCGCCCAACCAGCGCACCGTTTTTGCCATGAAGTTTTTTGAAGAGATTCCGGTTAACGAGATCAGCCAGATGCTGCACATGCCGGTCAACACCGTCCGCACCCATCTGCACCGCGCCCTGAACGCGGTGCGTGCACGCATGGGAGGCAACCAATGACTACCCAGTTCCCTGCCCACCTGAGCGAAGAAGCTCTGAACGACCTTCTGATCGGGCTTGGCTCTTCGGAGTCGGAAGAGCATGTGGCCAGTTGCGCGGCCTGCCGCGCGCGGGTGCAGGCCTTGGGCGCGGATTTGAAGCTTCTGAACGAAACCTCCATGGCCTGGAGCCGGGTTCGCGTCGCCGGCATGGGGGAAGACCCGCTCCCCGCTGGAGTGCAACGCAAACCTTTGGTTACAATGGGATGGACTGCGGCTGGCGTTCTGCTGCTGGCGTTGGCCTTTCCACTGTGGCACAGTGTGAACCAGCACAACGCCCCGGCCAACATCCCGCCCGCCGTCGCGTTGACCGAGCCGGAGTCTGAGGCGCAGATTGCCGCGGATAATGAGTTGTTGCGGGATGTTGACGCAGCGGTGAACACCAATGAGGCATCGCCGTTCGGAGAACCGCTCCGTTCGGATCGGCGGCAGGCGCAGCACAAGGCGCGGCCGGAATGAGGAATGCCATGAACACGAACTTTGTACGGAGCATTTGCTGCGGCATCTTTCTAGGCCTTGCCTTGAATTTCCTTGCAGCGGCTCAGAACCGGCCCGGTCCGCCTCCGCCGCCACCGGGCGTTGGCATGCCCGGTGGCCCCGGCCCCAGCGTGAACCCGGCAGCTCAGAATCCCCATGGCGGCGGCGCACCGCACCAGGCCACCCAACGGCCCGCGGCTCCAGGCACCAATCCGGCCACGGCTGCACACACCGGCGCGCAGTTTGGCCCCGTTGGCCGCTGGTGGGACAACAAAACCGTGGTCCACACCGTCGGCATCACCACCGACCAGCAGCGGCGCATGGACACCATTTTCAACGCCAGCAAGCCGGCCATCCTGTCCACCTATCAGACCTATCTGAAGGAGCAGGCCCGGCTGACCGCGCTCAGCCACGATACGCAGGCCACGCAGGAAACCACCTTTGCCGCCATCGATGCCGTCAACCAGGCCCGCGCCGCCCTGCAGAAGGCCACCGCGCAAATGTACCTGCAGATTCGCCAGCAGATGAACCCGGATCAGATTCAGAAGCTGGAAAAACTGGAGTAGGCGAGGATTCATCTATCCTGCAAGAACGCGAAAGGGCCGGCAATCTGCCGGCCCTTTTCTCGTTCTGCTCAAATCCTTCTGTCGGCGTCCGCGGCGCGGCTTACGGCTCCGGGCTCAGGCCCGCCGCCTCGCGCAGAGCGCGGTCAATCATGGACAGATGCCTGTGCCCCGGCAGGGGGCGCAAGACAAACGTCATGCCCAGCGAGACCGTGTCCTGATGCTGCCGCAAACTGCGGTTGTAGTAGCCGGAAAACAGGAGATGCGCGGTCACTGGCACCCCCAGCGCGGTGGTGAATCCGTTGTCTTCGCTTAGCCCATTGCCGACCAGCACCTGCGCGGTTTGCCCGCCGCTTGGGCCGGGCAGCCCTGTCGGCACGAGTTCATAGATCTTCTGGCTGCCAACCGGCAGTTGCTCATACACGGAGGTCTGCACAAAACCATACCTGCGCATCCACAACGAGGCTCCGGTTTCAAAGTGCGCCAGCGGACCCAGGGTGTTGTAGTCACGCATCAGCAGACTGTTGGCCACAGCCGACGAGTCGCCCATGCCCAGATCCAGATGCACGCCCTTGTTGCCGAAGAAACGCTCTAGATGATTATTGAAGTCGAACGTGACCCGCCCGGTACCCAGCCCGTTGCTGCGGTTGCCGGTGGGGGCAGTCAGTGAGACCGTGCCAATCTCCACAAAGTTGCTCGGCCGGAAGGTGCCATGCAGGCCAATCAGCGTGTCGCCGGAGTCGCCAGTATCCAGCACCACCTGCTGGCTGGACGTGGTGTAAGGGTTCTGGTTCTGCACAAAGCGATGCAGATAAATGGTGGCGCTGGCATCGGCCGCAAAGTGCTCTGAGAACGAGTAACTCACCGCCGGCACAATCACCTCATACCAGCCAATCGAGGAGTTGTGGACCCCGGCGTAGGTCAAGCCCAAATTGGCCCCGCGCAGCGCGGAGCTCACCCCAGGCACACGCGGCACGTTCTCCAGCTCCGCGGGTTTGCCGGAAGAGGTTGTGGTGACCGATGCAGAGGCCAGTGCGGGAGCCGATGCAGAAGCCGCCAACGGCTGCTGGGCATGGCTCATCCAGGCCGTGGCGGCAAGCGCACAGAGCATCCACCCACCACATCGCCTGATTGCTGCCAACGGCCTCACAAATGACCTTCCTGTCACCCGATTCTATTCGATCCAGCGCTGCGGGGAATATCCGCGACCGGTCTGCCCCTCTCGATTCAATCCGCTGAATGGGTCTGCCTGTCTGAGCTGTTGGACTCGGGCCCGCGAAGAAGGCAATCGGCGTCTTCCACATGCCGTAGGGGTGCCCCACCCAGAGCGTTTTCCATGCCATTCAATTGGCTGATCCGGACAGAAGATCCACATCCTGCTTTCCCACCCTTTCCGCAAAGAGCGCGCAAAGGATGGGGCACGGCAACGTGTTCGCTGGTGCCGTATTTCCCTGGTGCCGCATTTTCTTTGGACCAGATCAATAACCCAAACTATCCGGCCGAGGTGATCGACACGGCGCGATAGCAATCGCCGCGATAGAGGCTCTCTCCGGTTACCACCGGGCGGCCATCGGCTCCCCATACAGTGCGTTGCACGCGCAGCAGGCAGGTGCGCGGCGCAACCTCCAGCAGGCGCGCCTCAGCCCGGCTGGCCGCATGCGCCTCCACGGCTTCGTCCACCCGCGTCAGGCGCACGCTGTACTGCTGGCGGAGCACGTTGTAGAGCGAGCTGTCGGTAAAATCGATCTTCTCAATGCCGGCAAACCGCGCCAGTTCCACGCAACTGTCGTCAATGGCAAAGGGAACGCCGTCGGCGGTGCGCACGCGCTGCAAATTGAAGACCGGGGTACCGCGGAAGATGGTCAGTTGGCGCGCGGCATCGGCTCCGGCCACGCGACGGCCCGCGCTTACCACCCGCGCTCCGGCCGCCATGCCGAGGCCTTCAATCTCTTCCGTAAAACTGGAAACCTGGGTCAGTTTCTTCACCACTTTGGGGCGGCAAACAAACGTGCCCCGGCCCTTGAGCCGCACCACGTAGCCATGATTCCGCAACAGCTCCATGGTGTGGCGCACGGTCGGCCGGCTCACGCCATAGACGCGGCTCAGCAGCTCCTCGCTGGGCATGGGCTGGCCCACCGCCAACTTGCCCGAGCGGATCATCCCCTCCAACTGCGCCAGCATCTGCGCAGGCAGCGGAATAAAGCTCGTCTTGTCCAGGGGCTGAAAGGGCAGAGAGCCACGCTCCGCCCGTTCCTGGGCGCTCAGGCTTTCGCCGCGCAAGTCGATCTCCGGCATGGTGGTTCGTTTCCTTTGTGCTGCAGGGTCCAGACAATGCATGGATCTGTACTTTTCCTGGTCTCAAAATCAAGACCAGGGGCATCCAGGGTTCGTGCCCCGGATGACGGCTTCATGCGACCACGATACTAAAAGCTGTTTCATAACCGATGGCTTGCCGTTTTCGAGACAGCCCTCAGGGGCTAAAGCCCCCAGTTTTGTAACTCTCCTTGCGGCGCGGCTGAAGCCGTGCCCTTTCAAAGCCAGGTTATGAAACAGCCTCTCAAAAAACTACTGTTCGCCCCAGCTCAACTTGTTGCGCAAAGCCTCAAAGAATCCTTCACCGCCCAGCCGCACCAGCTTCACCGTATAGCTTGACCGGCGACACCGCACCTCGTCGCCACAGTGCAATTCCACCGCTAGTTGACCATCCACGGTGAGCATGGCCAGGTTGGGCACGCCTTCCACACGCACGGCCAAATGCGCATCGCCGCGCACCACAATGGGCCGCAACGTGAGCAGGTGCGGACAGACAGGCGTGACCACCAACGCATCCACATCAGGCGTAAGAATGGGGCCGTTCGCGGCCAGCGTGTAGGCCGTCGATCCCGTGGGGGTGGACACAATCACGCCATCGGCGCGGAAGCGGGCCACGCGACGGCCCTCCAGCTCCACCGCGAACTCGCCCATGCGCGCAATGTCGCCCTTGGAAACCACAATTTCATTTAGCGCACGGTGGGTCTTCAGCAACTGGCCATCGCGCCACAGCTCGGCATGGAGCATGGCCCGTTCGTCGATCTGGTGGCAGCCCGCGCACCAACTCTCCAGCGTGGAGTAGAGATCGCCCAGCCGCACTTCCGTCAAGAATCCCAGATGGCCCAGGTTCACGCTGAGAATGGGAACGCCGCTGCCCACAAAGGCGCGGGCCGCGCCCAGCAGCGTGCCATCGCCACCGAGCACGATGACCAGCTCCGGATGCAGCGCGGGCAGGTTGCACAGCTCCTCGGAGGGCGCACTGGAAAAGTAGCCTCCACCCTCGCGGCAGAGCACTGACTCATATCCGCGCTGGGCCAGCCAGCTCACCAGCTCCGGCAACAGCAGACCCAGCTCTTCCTTCTTCGGCTTGCAAACTATGGCTACGCGCATGCTGCGATCCAGTCTAACGGAAGACACCTACTTGGCGATGTGGCGAGCAAACAGCAAGAACTCGCGATTGCCTTCCACTCCGGTGATGGGCGACTCGATCATGCCAGCCACCTGCCAGCCGAGGCCGCGCACACACTGCTCCACGCGATCGATGGCCAGCTCATGCGCCGCGGCATCGCGCACAATGCCGCCCTTGCCTACCCACTCGCGACCGGCCTCAAACTGCGGCTTGACCAGCACCACGGCTTCAGTGAGCGTGGGCGCGGCCGCAACCACCGGAGGCAGCACCAGCGTGGCGGAGATAAACGAAACATCCATGACCAGCAGCGTGGGCCCAGTGCCATCCGGGTCCAGCAGCGACCCCGACTCCAGCAGCCGCGCGTTGGTGCGCTCCCGCAGGCTTACCCGCTCGTCGGTGCGCAGCTTCATGGCAATTTGGCCAAAGCCGGTGTCCACCGCCGTCACCCTAGCCGCGCCATGCTGCAGCATGCAATCGGTAAAGCCGCCGGTGGACGCGCCCACGTCCAGCCCCCAGCGGCCGGTGAGGTCGATGGACCACTGCTTGATGGCGCCTTCCAGCTTGAGGCCACCGCGGCTCACATAGCGCAGCTCCTCGCCCAGCAGGCGGAGAACGGCCTCCGGCGCAAACGCCGCTCCGGGCTTATCCACCTTCTGCTCGTTCACCAGAATCCGGCCGGCCAGGATGTAGGCACGCGCACGCTCCCGGCTGGGCGCTATGCCCTGTTCGACGACGAGAAGGTCGAGTCGTGTCTTTTTCATACCGCTCCCTATGACTACAGTTGTAGATCTCTCTCCCGGAGAGAGCAGGGGCCTTCAGGCCCCTGAAGAATAGCAACTTATGCAGGGCCTTTAGGCCCGGAAATGAGAACTCCAACCGTAGCACGAGTGGAGTGTCTCAGTCCTAGCGTCTTGTATCCGCGCCCCACAATGAGCCAAACGGGGTGGTCGGCATTCCCTCGGGGGCTAAAGCCCTCCTAGTTTTGCAGGCCTTACGTACGGGCTGAAGCCCGTACCCTTCAAAACGGATAAACGATCATCTGCTTGAGACACTCCACCAGGAGATAGGCCGCAAAACTGCAAATAATACACGTACCGAAGGTGTCCCGGAGGGACACAACGAAAATAGCCCAAGGTGGACCGAGCGTAGCGAGGGGAACCCTGGGAAAGCCCCCACCCGAAGGCCACGCGCCCCGGAGGGTCGCGGCGAACCTCCTGAACAACCAAATCCCCCTTCACCACCACCTGCGGTGGGGCCAAGCGCGCTTCGCGCGGCAACTTGGGCGTTAAGAGTTCGCCCAAGAACAACCGCTGATCCTTCGACTCACCACCCCCAGGCTCTGCCCCAAAGAGCCAAGATCGCTCTTTGGGGACCCCAGAGAACGCCTGGGGCCCCGTTCGCTCAGGATGACAGCGTGGGGGGTAGGATACGACCGTTTTCAATGGCAAGAGATCTCACGACATCGCCCGAACGAGAGAGTTCCAAGCCTCGCCTGAAATGCATGGCGCGAAGCGCGTCTGCCGCACCGCAGGTGCCCGCAGGTGCCTACTTGGCCGCCTTCATGCGGCCACCGGGCAGCAGCTCAAAGACGCGCCCGCGCCACAGAATCTTGCTTCCCGTGTAGCTGGCCGCCCAAAATCCAAAGCCCATCAGGTCACGCAGAGGATAGAGCAACAGCGCGCCCAGCCAGCAGGGATCGCGCACCACCACGCCGCCTACCGCGACGGCAATGGCCAGCCGCGTGAGCACCGCCCAGGCAAAAAGTCCCAACCCTAGCAAAGGACGCCCCATCGCCAGCCCCGCCGCCAACCCCAGCAGCCCATACGGCATGCTGAAGGTGAGCGCGGTGCCAAAGTGCCCTTTGGGGCGCGAAAACCGCGTGGATTTCATCCACCGTACCTGGTGCTTCATGGACGCCCAGAAGGTGGAGTTGATCACCATGTGGTCAATGGCATGATGGCTCAGTTCCACTGTTTCGCCCAGGCGATGGGTTTCCTGACCAAGCACAAAATCGTCGGCACAAAAGTCGGCTGTCACCTTGAATCCGCCCATCTTCTGGATGGTGGCGCGACGGAAGGCCATGGTCGGTCCCAGCACAAACTGCATGCCCTCCATGTTGCGGGCCACCAGCACGCCGGCGGTCATCTCCACGCTCATGCCTACGGCTTCCAACCGGGCCCACAGGCCGCCCTCGGCCGCCACCCCGCGATAGAGGCAGCACATGCCGCCCACCTTCGGGTCCGCAAAGGGCATGGCCACGGCGCGCAGGTAGTTCGGCTCCACGCGCACGTCGCTGTCGCTGACCACCAGAATCTGATGGCTGGCTTCCAGTTCCATGAGTTCCATGGAGGCTACCTTGGCGTTGATGTAGTCGGGCTGGCCGCCGGTAACGATGAATTTGGTAGGAATCGCGGGATGGCGCGCGGCTACCTGCCGGGCGAGGGCCAGCCCCGCGTCTTCCGCCGTGCGGGCGGCAAACAGGATCTCGTACTCCGGATAGTCCTGGTGGTAAAAGCTCTCAAGATAAGACTCAAGCCCTGGCTCCGCTCCATGCAATGGCTTTATGAGGGACAGCGGGGGCGTAAACCCGGGGCGCACGGCCTCCTGGAGGCGTGCGGCCGCGCGCTCGCGGAGATAACCGGGAACAGCCCACAGCACCATCCCGGCAAAAACCGTGGAGGTGATGAGCCCAAAGATGGCTAGGATCAGGATTGCCAGAGACATACAGGTTTAAGAATACCTGTGGCGGGGTGGAGTGCAACAGTGGAGGAGGCAGCACCAGCAGTTCAGCTCTCGGAAGGCCATTCCAGACCGTCGTCCGGCCAGATGGCTTCGGCCTCCCAGGGAAGGTATTCATCCTCCCGCTGCGGCAAGCGTTCGTAGGCTTCGCGTTCGGCGGCTTCCTTTCGCTCAATTTCGGCCACCCCGGGACTGGGAAACCCGCCGTTTGTCGGCTGACGATTTGCCATTTTGCGTTCTCTCATCTCAAAATTTGTCATTCTGCGCGTAGTTTGGCACGTTTCTTGTGGGAAATGGAGTCGAAAGATCCGCGATTTCCTTTCCAGCGCTTTAGCTTATAGTTCCTATTCCGTATCTTCCGGGCGAGCTGAGTGCAAATAGTAGTAGTCGAAGTCCATGCTCAGACCGAGTGCTGCAATCTCGGCAACCTCGTCGCTGTTCAAAATGGGCCCTGGGTCATCGGAGTAGAAATAGCCTACAACCTCAAGAACGCCGTTGAACTCTTTGGAGATTTCGCGAACGCTCTCTACATTAGGCTGCAGTTGGGAGATCACGTCGCGGATATGCTCTTCCAATGCGCGCGAGTGGTCCAATCGTGAACCCAACCTCCAGCGACTAAACTTCCGCTCTATTTGGTTCAGAGGATTCAGGTCGCCCTTTGCCCAGCAATCAGAGGGCAACATCCCCAGCCTAGACGTTATCGCAGCGGGGTCGAAAATCCCCTTTATGCTGAAATATGCACTCAGTTTATTGGGTTTGCTCATAGCGCAGCCTCTCCGATTTCTATCGCCGCGATTCTATCAAGCTGCACAGCGCCCTTACAGGGCGCGGGGGCGTGGGCGGACCAGTTCCCAGCACGTCGCGCGGCTCCGTGCTGGGCTTCTTGCACGTTGCCCCCGTGGGGCAACTTTGGCGGAGCATGCAAAGTCTAGAGCATTTTCCCTTTTGCTATAGACCTCGGGTGCCCCATCCATTTCCGCGTTCTTTGCGGAAATGGGTGGGAACCCCATGCCCTTCTGGTCTACACCATTTCAGAAAATACTCTAGTCTGCACGCTGAACGACGATGAGCTTCTAGCTGACGGCTAAAAGCTAAAGGCTAGAAGCTGAAAGCTCTCAACTCTTCTTGCGCGTGACGGTCTTTTGCCCCACGGGCCGGGGAACCGAAGCGGTGCGTTTAACGGGCACAATGGCGGCGGAGGATACCGGCGAGGCCTGTTGGAAGCGGCTCAGCATCTCGGTGCGCACATACTCCACAAAGCTCTGCATCTGGCGGTTCATCTCCTCCATGCGCTCGCGCATCTGCAGGATGATGGCGATGCCGGCGATGTTCACGCCCAGGTCGCGCGCCAGGTTCAGGATGAACTCCAGCCGCTCCAGATCCTCATCGGTGTAGTAGCGCGTGTTGCCCTCGGAGCGGGAGGGCTTGAGCAGCCCCTCGCGCTCATAGAGCCGCAGCGTCTGCGGATGAATCTCATACATCTCGGCCACTGCCGAGATCATGTACACGCCCTTCGATTTCTTCTTCGTGGCCATTGTTTCCTACTCGACGTTCAGCATCATCAAAAACGTTAACGATAGGTTCTAGGGCCTAGGTGCTAGTGGCTAGATGCCGAGAGTTTCAGTCCAGCACCTAGAAACTAGCACCTAGAATCTGATTTCTACACCTTCTCAAACAGCTTCGCGCGCGGGTCCTGGCTGTTCAGCTTGGCCAGCTCGCGCATGATCTCGCGGGAGCGCTCGTCCTGGAGATGCGGCACCACCACTTCCACGGTCACAATCTGGTCGCCGCGCTGGCCAGGGTTCTGCGCGCTTTCCACGCCGCGCTCCCTCATGCGCAGCTTTTGGCCGCTCTGGGTTGCGGGGGGAATCTTCAACTGGGCGCGCCCATCGATGGTGGGCACGTCCACCTTGGCGCCCAGCGAGGCTTCGGAGACCGTGACTGGAACCGTAAGCTGGACGTCGTCGCCCACGCGCGTAAACACGGGATGGGTGCCGGTGCGCACAATCAGGAACAGGTCGCCGGTTTGGCCGCCGTTGGTGCCGGCGTTGCCCTTGCCGCCCAGCCGGATGCGCTGGCCGTCGCGGGTGCCGGGCTTGATGCGGAACTCCACCGACTCGGTCTTGGAGAGCGCGCCCTCGCCGTGGCAGGTGGGGCAGCGATTGGAGGTCTTTCCCGCCCCGTTGCAGCGCGGGCACTGGATGTGGAACTTCATCCGCCCGCCCATCTGCGTCACCTGGCCGGTGCCGGAGCACTCCGGGCACTCCATGGCGGCGCCGGATTGGGCGTGGCCGTGGCAGGTGGGGCAAGGCTCCTGGCGGTTGACCATGATGCGCGCCTGGCCACCGCGGATGGCGGTCCAGAAGTCCACCGTGGCCTGGTACTCCAGATCGGAGCCCGACTGCGGTCCGCGCTGGTGCGCTTCATGCTGCGAGCCGGTGAAGAGACCGGAAAAAATATCCTTGAAGCTGCCCCAACCGGCCTGGCCGCTCGGACCGGCTTCCGGAGCCGATCCCGCGCCTGCGCCGTTGCTGAAGCCGGAAAAGTCAAAGCCGCCAAAGTCCACCGGGGGATGGGCCCCGGCCTGCTGCTGGCGCGCGTAGGCGTCGGCCTGCGCGGGATCGATCTGGTCGGAGTAGAAGCCCATCTGGTCATAGACCTTGCGCTTCTTCTCTTCGCTCAGCACGTCGTTGGCTTCCGAGATTTCCTTGAACTTCTCCTCCGCCTTTTTGTCGCCCGGGTTCACGTCCGGGTGGTAGCGGCGGGCCTGCTTGCGGAAGGCCTTGCGGATCTCTTCCGGGGTAGCTGTGCGCTTGACGCCCAGCAATGCGTAGTAGTCTTTGTTCGTCGCTGTAGCCATAAGTGTGAGATCAAACCCCTCTTTTCGAGCCTGGTTCCAACTGCATTCAACGCTGCGCGGCAACTTCCCTCAAGCCCTGGGCCATTGGCCTGGACTTCAACTTTGCAGTTGCTGCCGGTGAGGCAGGAAAAATCTCCAGTTCAATCCGCGCCATCGAATCCTGATGAGCCAGTGCCAGGTCATAGGACATCTGCATCTTCATCCAAAAGTCGGCCGTGGTGCCAAAGTAGCGGGCTAGCCGCAAGGCGGTGTCGGCGGTGATGCCGCGCCGCTCGCGAACAATCTCGGAGATGCGCGTGACAGGGACTCGCAAGGCAAGGGCCAAAGCATTGGCCGAAAGTCCCATGGGGACAAGAAAATCCTCACGCAAAAGCTCGCCCGGATGCACCGCTACCACTTTTTCCTCCGGTTTGCACACGCTCGTCATGCCCCTGCTCCTTAGCGAACCTCAACAATCCACGGCAGCTTGCGTGGTTCTCATACTTTTGGCAGCAACTCCAAGAATACCTGCCTACAGTATGGATGCTCCAGCCTTGTTGCTGGCCGCATCGAACGGGATGTATTCCGTATAACGTTGAACGTAACACGGGAGACGGTGCCAGACAATGCTGTTCAGGGCTTGACAGAACCATGGCGCAGAAACCACTCCTTGCGCCACAATGTATGCTTTCACCCATCGGGGAGACCACCGTGCTCGGAAAACTGGAAGTCATTGTCGGACCGATGCGCAGCAACAAGACCGCGGAACTGCTGCGCCGCATTGAAACCCGCCGCCAATACGCCGGCCAGCACGTTCTGCTACTCAAGCCCAGTGACGACACCAAGGCCGCCGCCGGCGTGGTGGAGAGCCGAAACCTCCAGGGCTGCGTCAAGATGGAGGCCGTCGAGTTCCGCTCCTCCAATCCCTGGTCGGTGCTGCCGATCCTGGCGGCCACCGAGCAGGCCATCGGCAAGCGCGTGGAGTGCATCGCCATCGACGAAGGCCAGTTTGTTGCGGATCTGTTTCTGTTCGTCAAACGGCTGCTGGAATGGGGCTACGACGTGATGGTCTCCGGCCTGGAACTGGACTTCCGCGGCCTGCCCTTTGGCGAAATGCTGGAACTCAGCTGGCTGGTCCGCACCTATGCCGGCAACATCACGGAACTGGTGGCGTACTGTAGCTGCGGCTCCAAGGCGCTCTACCCGCAGCGGCTCATCGACGGCCAACCAGCATCGTACGAAAGCCCCATCATCATGGCCGGCGACAACTACGAACCCCGCTGCGGGGATCACTTTGTGCTGCCAGGAAAGCCGCACTAAGAGCATGTGATTAGGTGGCTAGGTGACTAAGTGGCTGAGTGACTATCGATCCAGCCCATGAACACTGACGATCGGGTGCCCCATCCATCCCGCGCTTTATGCGGGATGGGTGGGATAGAGTGACACGACTGATCCGGCCCTTTTGGGTGAGATTGTTCTTTCCCACCCTTGACCGCAAAGAACGCGGCCAAGGGTGGGGCACCCAGACTCATGCTTTTGGGCCGGATCAATAATTGAGGGCAGGATCGATGAGTGGCTTCGGGCTTCGGGACTGAGGAACGGGGTGGTAGGGGGGGACGCACGAAACCCTCGCACAGATGCGTTTGGAGCGAGGGAAGCCCGGCTGCCGAACCGCTGGTGCCAGGTGGCGCACCGCTGGTGCGATACTTTGAACCATGTCCGGAAAAACCATTGGCTGCGTTGTTCTCCTGCTGCTCGCTTCCTCTGCCGTTTCGGCCGTGGCCGAATCCGAAGCGACGGCCATTGCCGCCGGCGGGCTGGTGGCGCGAGGCGAAACCCGGATCGTGATGGCCAAGGAGCAGCTCCTCATCCGCCCCGACAAGATCGTCGTCGATTACGACTTCCGCAACGACACCAACGAGGACGTGACCACCGAGGTCGCCTTCCCGGTTCCACTCTATAAGGACGAAGCGCCCCAGGTGTCAGGTTCCGATCAGTCGTTCGGTGGCCTTCAGGTGTGGGTAGGCGGCAAGCCGCAGGCCTACAAGATCGAGATTCGCGCCACGCTGGGCGATGACGACGTGACCGGCATCCTCACCGACGACCAGATCGACATTCCCAGCTTTGGGCACCACGAAGGCCGCACCGACAGCTCCGGCGCCTTCCGCGAAACCATGCGCGATTTTGAGCGCCTGCCCGCCGACGAGCAGGACCATCTGGTGCGGCTGGGGCTGTTCGAGAAGGATGGGCAATCAGCCGGCGCGCTGTGGACCGTGCACATTCAGTACTACTGGGCGCAGCGGTTTCCGGCGCACTCCACCGTCCATGTCCGCCAGGAGTACGCGCCGGTGACGGGCCTGGCGTACATCGAAAACGCCGACCAGGTGTTCACTTCCCTGCTGACCGGCAAAACCTACATGAGCGAATTGGGCGTGGAGGCGGGCGCGGAGAATACCGCCGCGCTGGCCAGGTTTTGCCCGGACCGCGCGTGGATGACAGCAGCGGTCAGCCGCTATCGCGCGCTGCGCAAAGACACCCATGGCAATGCCGACTGGGAGGATGCACTGTTTCAGCCGCGCTGGGTAGACTTTCTGCTGACCTCGGCCAACAGTTGGCGGGTGCCGATCGAGGACTTCACCCTGATTGTGGATCGCGGCAAGGCCGTGGGCACGGACTGGGAGTTCACCACCGGCATCAGCTTTTGCGCCCCACCCGACAGCAAGTCCGACCAAAAAATTGAAAAGCTCAGCGACGGCCGCTACCGGCTGCACATCGACAATCTGGTTCCTGCCAGCGAGCTGCATATCGGCTTCTTCGACCTGCCTGCCGCCGAGCCGCCGGCGCGGTAATTGCGAGTCGCTAGGTGATAGGTTCTAGGTGCTGGTGGCTAGGTGCTAGGTGGCTGGCAGCAAGGTGCCTGGGCACTGACCGCAGCCGGTTGACGCAGTCTGCTCCTAATCCTTGAACTCTAACCAAGCGCGGGGTCCTCGCGCCGTAGGCGCAGTGCATGTTAGCCCCACCTTTCAAGGTGGGGTAAACCGCCCCACAAAGCCCCCGGAGTGCCGTAGGCACGGCGCAAACGACTAATCCGCTTCCGGAAACCCGAGTGTGCGGCAACCCTTGGGATTGAAGACCTGCTTCAAGAACCATTCTCTGTCGTGCTCGGGCAGCTTTCTTACTGCCGCCGCCAATTCGTCATGATGAGCCCGGCAGACGCGGCGCATCTGGACGGCGTAATCGTCGTGTGGATTCAGCCCCATGATGATGGGATAGGAGACGTAATCCGCCATCCGCTCCGGAATCAGAATCGCCGCATTGGCCCAGTCGCGTGCGAGCCGGTCATCCAACCTGCCCAATGTCTTCATCTCGGCCACAGACTCTTCATCGCAGAGTGGTCCACTTAAATAAAGAAGCTCGCCACCCTGCTCAAGGCGCTTCGGAATCAGGTCGAGCACGGCCGTGGCCGCGGCACGATCCTCCGGCATCAGCTCGAAGCGCCGGAAGGCATAGGCAACGCGAGCACGATAGCCCTCTCCTGCCGCAGCTTTCGATCTCTCCAGCGCTGCCACCGACTGTGCACGCACCATCCGCACCATGGCGTGAACTTCCGTGCAGTTCTGCTGCTCCTGCGCCGTTGCGTTCAGACAAGTCGCGATAAAAACTGCTCCCCACATCCATCGCATCGCCAAATTTTCTCCTCCCCTGTCCGCTCAACGTGTGCATCGCGAAGAGCGCATCGGGACCCTCGAAACAGGCTCGCCAGCAGGCTAGCACAATGGGTAGTAGACGCGGGTACAAGAGAGCTAAAAGCTGACAGCTGGAAGCTGGAAGCTGAATCCCGTGCCGCCTGTCGGAATGGCTGGCTCGGGGCGCGTCTTTTCTCCCCATCCCATGCTCCGCGCCCCTACACTCATAGCTGAGAGGGCGCTGCGCGCGTGCCTCCAACCACACCCATGACCAAGAATTCTTTTGCCGTATCTCTGCTGCTCTTCGTCGCCTTGCCTCTTGCCGCTGCGCCCCGCTTTGTGACCGGTGCCGACCCTGCACCACGCGAGGCCTACGCCGCCGAACAACTGCGTCTGGCTGCCGCCGGACTGCCAGCCAGCACCACGATTGTGGTTGCACATCTGGGCGACCCTGCGCTTGCCCCCTACGCCGCGCAGCTCACCGCGCTCACGGCGGCCGCGCCCGAGACCTTTGCCCTGCGCCGCGTGGGATCGACGCTGGTGGTTGCCGGTTCTGACGCGAGCGGCGTGCTCTACGGCGCGCTGGAACTCGCAAAGGAGCTGAAGGGCGCACGCTCTCTGCCGGATACGCTCAACGTGGACGACCATCCCCACCTGAAGCTGCGCGGCGCCGCCATCGGCATGCAAAAGCCCGCCATCACCTACGAGGGCGCCGAATACGACTACCGCTACACGCAGGAGGATTTCCCCTTTTTCTACGACAAGGCTGCTTGGACCGCGTATCTGGACATGCTGGCCGCGAACCGCTTCAACGCGCTCTATTTGTGGAACGGGCATCCCTTCAGCTCATTGCTCAAGCTGCCCAAATATCCCGAGGCGCAGGAGCTGACCAACGCGCAACTGGCGCAGAACATCGAGATCTTTCACTGGCTCACGGCGGAAGCCGACAAGCGCGGCATCTGGGTGATTCAGGGCTTTTACAACATCCACCTCTCCCACAAGTTTGCCGCTGCGCATCACCTGCCGAACCATCTCTCCAAGCCCACACCAGAGGCCACGGCGTACACGCGCTACTGCATCTCGGAGTTCATTCGCGAGTATCCCAGCGTGGGCTTGCTGATGACGCTGGGCGAGGCCATGGCGCCGCGCTACGGCGCGGAGTGGATGACGAACGCCATCCTCCCCGGCGTGAAGGATGGGGTCTCCGAGCTAGCCGCGCAACTTGGCCATCCGGTGGCCGAGCCGCCCATCATCGTGCGCCGCCACGCTACGGACATTGACGCGGTGATGGCTGCCTCGCGCCCGCTCTACTCCAACATCGACACCATGTTCAAGTGGAATGGCGAGTCGCTGACCTCTACCGACATTCGCGGAGAAGTGCGCAAGGAGTTCCAGGAGCTGGTCCCCATCTCCAAGGTCACCATCGCCAACGTGCATCTGCTGTCGAACCTGGAGCCCTTCCGCTGGGGCAGCCCGGAGTATATCCAGAAGACCGTGCTCAGCTTTGAGCGCATCGGCATCAGTGGTCTGCATCTTTATCCGCTGCGCTATTGGGAGTGGCCGGTGACAGCCGACAAGGTGACGCCGCCGCTCGCGCAGACGGATCGCGACTGGATCTGGTATGAGGCCTGGGCGCGCTATGCGTGGAACCCGGATCGCGACCCCCAGGCGGAACGCACGTACTGGATCGGGCGACTGACGGAGCGGTACGGTTCACGCGAAGCCGCCGCGCATCTTCTGGATGCGTACCAGCTCTCCGGCCCAGCCGCGCCTACAATGCTGGCGCGGCTGGGGATTACCGAGGGCAATCGCCAGGTGCTCTCCTTGGGCATGACCATACCGCAGCTGATCGATCCGGATCGCTTTGGCGCAATTCCGTCTCTGTGGGAAGGCGACGCGCTGGATGGCGAGCGGTTGAATGAGTATGTGGCCAACGAGCTGGCCCACAAGCCGCACCATGGCGACACCGCCATCGGTGTCACCGTTGCGGCGGAAGCAGCGACCGCCAAGGCTGCCGCGGAGGCAGAGGCCGCGCTGGCCACGGCGACCCGCAATCATGAAGAGGCTGCGCGCCTGGTCACGGACATGCAGGCCATCCACTTGATGAGCGCGTTCTATCGCGCCAAGGCTGCCGCCGCGGCTGAGGTGCTGCTCTATGCGCACGACAAGAAGATCGACCATCTGGACAAGGCTGAGGTGTTGCTGGCGGAGTCGTTGGAGAGCTTCCGCAAGCTGACCGCGCTCACCGCTGTCACTTATCGCGACGCCGCCGCGCTGCACGCACCGCATCGCCGCATCCCGGTAATGGCGGAAGACAGCACGCTGCACTGGACAGGCTTGCTGCCGGTGTATGAAAAGGAGCTGGCTACCTTTCGCAAGCGGCTGGCCATGGTGCGCTCGGGCGCGGTTGAGGATCAGGGCAATACGCAGAAGTTGCCGCAGGCCGCCTTTGCGCTGGAATCCGGCGGCGAGACGTTTACGCTGACCGGGGGCGCTGTGCTGGGCGTGGGGGCAAAGGCTCCGGTGGTGGCCGACGTTCCGGTGGAGCTGGACGGGATGCAGGGGATTCGCGTAACCAGCGCGGATCGTACGCTGCACTTCAAGCTGACCGCTCCGGCGCAGATTCTGTTGGCGCTGGTGGCCACGGGCGACTCCGACCGCGGCCTTGCAACGGAGGCGGAGAACTGGAACCTGCTGTATCCAGCGGCTGTCCGGCTGGAAGGCAAGAGTGGCCGCACCCTCAGCGTATGGAGCCAGGAACTGCCCGCGGGGCCGAACGACCTGAACCTGGGCAAGACCAACTTTGTGGTGCTGGGATTTGTTCCGGCGGCAACCAAGCTTGCTCCGCACGCCGCGCCGGTTGCAGCAGGCGCAACGCCCAACCTGGACTGGCTGTTCGAATAGGCCACCTGCGCCACTTGCGGTGGGGCCATCCCGCTTCGCGGCGTTCAAAGACGCCTTGTGAAAGAGTGAAAGACGGGTGCCCCGGGTCCCTCGCTGCATTTGGGGACCCGGGTTTCATCGATCGACGCACTCCCCACAGCAACGCGAAGCGGATTGGCCGCACCGCAGGTGCCGCGAAGCGAGTTGGCCCCACCGCAGGTGGCCGCACCGCAGGTGGCCGCACCGCAGGTGGCCGCACCGCAGGTAGTGAGCTACCATGTTTGCGTGAGTGATAAAACGTTTCCGATCCACGCTGACCGCCCTCGCCACAGCCATGAGAGCTTTGCCGCACATGCGGAACTTGAAGAGCTTTTGAAGAAAAACGTGCGGGGCGAAGTCCGTTTTGACATGGCTGGGCGCGCGCTCTACGCCTCGGACTCGTCGAACTATCGCCAGCTGCCCGTCGGCTTCGTCTGCCCCCGCGACGCCGCCGATGTGGAGGCTGCCGTGGCCGCCTGCCGGGCCACCGGTGCAGCCATCCTGCCGCGCGGAGCCGGCACCAGCGCGGCGGGGCAAACGGTGAACGTGGCTTTGGTTTTTGACTACTCCCGGCACATGAACGCGCTCACAATGCTCGATCCCGCGGCCAAGCTGGCCGCTGTCGAGCCCGGCATTGTGCTGGACCGTTTGCGCGACGCCGCCGAAGTCCATCAACTCACCTACGCGCCCGACCCCGCAACCCACTCCCGCTGCACGCTGGGCGGCATGATCGGCAACAACAGTTGCGGCGTGCATGGGTTGCTGGGCGGCAAGGTGGTGGACAATGTTGAGTCGCTCGACATTGTGCTCTACGACGGCACGCGGATGACGGTGGGCCGGACGAGTCCTGAAGAGCTGGATCAGATCATCCGCAGTGGTGGCCGGAAGGGGCAGATCTACGCGGGTCTGGCGTCGATTCGCGACCGCTACACGGATCTGATCAGAAAGAAATTTCCGAAGATTCCGAGACGGGTGTCGGGGTACAACCTGGACGACCTGCTGCCCGAGAACGGCTTCAATGTGGCGCGCGCGCTGGTGGGCTCGGAAGGCACCTGCGCCAACATTGTCTCCGCTACGCTGAACCTGGCGGACAGTCCACCTTATCGCGTGCTGGTGGTGCTGGCGTACCCGGACGCCTTCATGGCCGCCGACGCGGTGATGGAGGTGCTGGAGCACAAGCCCATCGGCCTGGAGGGCTTTGACAGCATTCTGGTGGACGCCATGCGCAAGAAGGGTCTGCACGTGAGCGATGTGGATCTACTGCCCGCGGGCGGCGGCTTTCTGCTGGTGGAGATTGGCGATTGGGACGCGGCCACCGCGCAGGCCCGCGCGGAGGCTCTGGTGGCTGCCGCGCCGCGGATTGCCGGGACGCTCTCCGCCCGCATCTACGAGCCTGCGGACGCGGTGCGCATCTGGCGGGTGCGCGACTCCGGCATGGGCGCGACCCAGTTCATTCCCGGCCAACGCAACGGCTACGAGGGCTGGGAAGACGCCGCCGTGCCCCCCGCCACCATGGGCAACTACCTGCGCAAGCTGACCAAGCTGATGGACGAGTACGGCTATAAGACGCCCATCTACGGCCACTTTGGGCAGGGCTGCGCGCACATGCGCCCCACCTTTGACTTCCACACCGAACACGGCATTGAGCAGTTCCGCAGCTTCATTGACCGCGCGGCGGACCTGGTGGTGAGCTTTGGCGGATCGCTCTCCGGCGAGCATGGCGATGGGCAATCCCGCGCCGCCCTGCTCCCCAAGATGTTTGGGCCGGAGCTTGTAGAAGCCTTCAAGGAGTTCAAGGCGCTTTGGGATCCAACCAACCGCATGAATCCCGGCAAGGTGTCGGACGCGCTGCGGGTCTACGACCCCATTGAGAACCTGCGCTACACGCCGCTGGCGCTGGGCGAAGTGACGCCGCTCCAGCCCGAGACCCACTTTGCCTTTGCGGCCGATGGAGGCTCCATGGAGCGGGCGGCGGAGCGCTGCGTGGGTGTGGGTGCCTGCCGCAACACCACCGGCGGGGTGATGTGCCCCAGCTACCGCGCCACCGGCGACGAGCTGCACTCCACGCGCGGCCGGGCCCGGCTGCTGTGGGAAATGCTGGCCGGAGCGCTGCAGAAGGAAGGCTTCCGCTCGAAGGCCGTCTTTGAGGCGCTTGACCTCTGCCTGAGTTGCAAGGCCTGCAAGACCGAGTGCCCGATCCAGGTGGACATCACCGCTTATAAGTCGGAGTTCCTGGCCCAGCACTACAAGGGACGCCCGCATCCGGTGCAGCACTACATCTTCGGCTTTGCCGACCGGCTCGCGCGGATGGGTTCGTTTACGCCGGCGCTGACCAATGCGGTGCTGACCAGTTCGTTGACCAGCCCGCTGGTGAAGCGGTTGGCGGGGATTGCGAAGGAACGGCAGTTGCCATCGCTTGCGCCACAGAGCTTTGTGGCGGCTCGGGTAGAGAAGAGTCAGGAGAAGAGTGCTGCGATCCCACCCATGCCTGCAAAGAACACAGGCATGGATGGGGCACCCAGACCTTTTTCTGGAACGCTCGTCCCGGAGAGCTTGGGGAATGAAGGCGAAAGCGTCCACGAAGGCCGCGAAGCGGGATTGGCCCCACCGCAGGTGGTGCTGTGGCCGGATACTTGGAATAACTACTACCATCCGCAAACGTTGGTGGCGGCGGAGAAGGTGCTGACGGAGGCTGGGTTTGCGGTCGAGGTTCCGGCGGGGCACATCTGCTGCGGCAGACCGCTCTACGACTTCGGCTTGCTGACGGCGGCAAAGAATTATCTGGGCAACGTGCTGGAGCGCATGGCTGCGCGGATCGACGCTGGGCTGCCCTTCATCTTTCTGGAACCGAGCTGCGCCAGCGTCTTCAAGAACGAGTTGCTGGAGCTGTTCCCCGCTGACGAACGGGCCAAAAAGCTGGCCGCGCAAACCTGGTTGCTGGCGGACTGGCTGCTGGCCAACGCGCCGGAGTTCGCAAATGGAAGACTCACGGGCGCGCAGATCCTGCTCCACGGCCACTGCCACCACAAGGCTGTCTTTGGCGGGCCCAAGGCGGAGATCGAGCTGCTGCGGAAGGCAGGAGCCACGGTGGAGATGGTGGAGTCTGGCTGCTGCGGCATGGCAGGGCCGTTCGGCTTTGAGGCCAGCAAGTTCGAGATCTCCAAAAGAATAGCCGAGGCGGCCTTGCTGCCCGCAGTGCGCGCGGCCAGCCCCGCTACGGCCATTGTGGCCGACGGCTTCAGTTGCCGGGAACAGATTGCACAACTGGGGGGGCGCGAAGCCGAACACTTTGCGGAGATTCTGGCGCGCGGCTGCGGCTGCGGGGAGTAGCGGACGGGGAGAACTGAAACCCATGGTTTCGCCCCGGGCCAACTCGAGCGGTTCCAGAATTGCTGGTCCAGGAAACCATGGCTCTCCAGTCGACGCGAGCATCAGGAAGCGACTAGAGCGTTTTCGATTCTGGTCTTAACAGAAAGCCGGGTGCTGCGTGCAATTTCCTCAAGAAATTGCCACGCAGCACGATCCTTGCAAGATCGACACTTGAATCGAAAACGCTCTAGGGAGCGACGACCTTTCAAGTCGCCGGCATGGGTATATATTCCGGGGCCGCTCTAGGTGTAGAGTGTAGTGGATACGTGTCTTGCGCGGTTTGCGGCAGGATGCGCATATTTGTACCGCTCAGGCATTCCTTCAAGTCGAGCGAAAGGAGAGTCTTCGTCATGGCAGAAGAAAACAAGTCCTACGGAATGGCGTGGTTTCTGGCTGGTTTGGGAGTAGGGGCCCTGGTGGGCATCCTCTATGCGCCCAAGAGTGGCCGCGAGACGCGGGAAGATCTGGCAACGGGCGCACGGGAGGGGTCAGAATACCTCCGGAACCGCACCACACAGGCCGCTGAAGAAGTGAGCGCGTTTGTGGACAAGAGCAAGCAGCAGGTTGCCGAGTACGTGGAAAAGGGCCGCGAGGCCGTGGACCGCGGACGCGCGCAGTGGGAAGAGTTTGTGGAGCGCGGCAAGCACCTGGTGAGCGAACAGACCAGCCGCGTGGGCGCCAGCACGGAAGGCGGCCGTCAGACGTACGCGGCCGTGCCTCCCGAGACCAAAGAATACTAGGCTTGCTGCCGTACGGCCGGTTCCGTGCGGCGCAACCCTTTGCCGTGGCGATCTCCGCACTTGTGCGCGCCGGCCAGCCTGGGCGGCTGGCGCGCCGGGCCTCCGCTTTGCCGCCGGCAAACGCGGCGCCAACGGCTCGAGCCGCATCCTGCCCAGCACGAGGCTTCCCGCATGCCTAACCTCGATAATCAAACCATTCTGCTCGCGATTCTGGGCGTGGTTGCTCTGGCCCTCGTTGGCCAGACCATTCTGCTGTTTGCTATCTTCATCGTCATCCGCAAGACGACCAACTCCGTCAAAGAGCAGGTGGAGGATCTGCGCTCCGCCGCCATGCCGCTGGTTTACAACACCCGCGAGCTGTTCAAGCGCGTGGCCCCGAAGGTGGAGGACACCGCCGCCGATCTGGCCGCCATGGCCCACGGCCTGCGTACCCAGACGGCCGAGATCCAGGCCTCGGCCGCTGAGACGCTGGAAAAGATTCGCCACCAGACCACGCGCCTGGACCACATGGTCAGCACCATCTTCGATGCCGTGGACCGCGCCACCACTTTTGTTACGGAGACGATCGCCAAGCCGGTGCGGCAGTTGAATTCGATCCTGGCGTCTGCCAAGTCGGTGCTGGAGTCCATACGGCCGCATATGCCGGAGCCACCCCAGCAGCAGCCCCCGCCGCCGGTCTCCACTTACGATCCCGAAGACAAGGATATGTTTCTGTAGAAACTGAGACAGGAGAGCGCGGCCTGAAGGCCGCGTTTCAGGCCGCCCCTATGGGGCGGCTTTCTTGTTTGCGTTGCCTTTTCCCCGGGTTCCCCTTTCCCCTTCGCCTGCGTTCAGGGTAAGGGTCCACCCGGGTCTAATCTCTTGCCGCCCCTATGGGGCGGGTATGGGGTGCGGCTGCGTTCCGGACTCCATTGGAGAGGAAAGTCACACTAAAAGCACAAAAAGTCGCCTCGAAGGGCGGCTTTTGATTTGGGCTTATTGATCCGGCCCTCAAAGAGGGTCACTCTATCCCACCCATCCCGCACAAAACGCGGGATGGAGGGGGCACCCAGTTGTCAGTATTTACGGGCCGGATCAATAGGCAACCGCGTTAGTCCCGATTCTTCTTGCGGATCTCGATGTTGAGGCGCTTGATCTTCTGGTTCAGGGTGGAGAGCGGAATGCGGAACTGCTCCGCGGCCTCGGTCTGGTTCCAGTTGCTGCGCTCCAGCTTCTCCACAATGATCCGGCGCTCGATGGTCTCCAGAATATCGAAGAGCGAGGCGTTGGGATTGTGTTCGAGCAGGGCGTCCTGGAAGCTGCGGCCGGTGATCTGGCCGGGCAAAAGGTCAGCGCCGATCATCACGCCCGACGACAACACCACGCAACGTTCAATCGCATTTTCCAGCTCGCGGACATTGCCAGGCCAATCGTAGTCCACCATGGCCCGCAGCGCCTCGGGCGAGAGCCGGCGCAGCTCCAGGCTGTTCTCCTTGGAGTAGAAGTCCAGAAAGTGGTTGGCCAGCATGGGAATGTCGTCGCGGCGCACGCGCAGCGGCGGAAGCTCCACCATGATCACGTTCAGGCGGTAGAAAAGATCTTCGCGGAAGCGGCCGGCGCGCACCTCTTCCCGCAGATCGACATTGGTGGCGGCCAGAATGCGCACATCCACCTGCAACTCCTGAATGCCGCCCAGATGCATGAAGCGACGGTCCTGCAGCACGCGCAGGATCTTGGCCTGGGTATCCATGCCCATGGTGGCAATCTCATCCAAAAAGAGCGTGCCCCCGTTAGCCACTTCAAACAGGCCTTTCTTGGTGGCAATGGCGGAGGTGAAGGCGCCCTTCACGTGGCCAAACAAGGTGCTCTCCAGCAGCTCGGAGGGCATGGCCCCGGTGTTGATGGGCACAAAAGGCTTGTCCTTGCGCGGTGAGTTGGCGTGGATGGCCTTGGCGATCAGTTCCTTGCCGGTGCCGCTCTCTCCCTGGATCAACACCGTGGAGCGCGACGGAGCCACTTGGGCCACAAGATCAAAGACCTTCAGCATGATCTCGCTCTTGCCCACAATGTTGTGGAAGTTATAACGCTGCTTGAGGGTGCGCTTGAGCTGGAGGTTTTCTTCCTCGGCCTTGCGGCGCGCCACGGCGGAGCGGATGTCGGCCAGCAGCTTCTCGTTGTCCCAGGGCTTTTGAACAAAGTTTTCCGCGCCCGCGCGCACTGCTTCCACCACGTTATCCACGGTGCCGTAGGCGGTAATCATGATGACCGGCAGTTCGGGCCGGATGGTCTTGATCTGGGGCAGCAGCTCCATGCCGCTTTGGCCGGGCAGAGCCAGATCCAGCAGCACCAGATCGTAACTGCCGGCCTCCACCATGAGCAGGCCTTCCTCCCCATCCTCGGCCATGGAAACCGCGTAGCCCTCAAAGGTCAGCAGGACCTCCAGCGAATCGCGGATGCCGGCCTCGTCGTCAATTACCAGGATGGAAGCAGGCAGAGTATCGCCATTCGTGGACACGAAAGGAGAATTATTCAAAGACAGTTCAACCTCAGACATGGACGGAATTCCTTAATAACGGAAACTCGAGATGAAACGTGGTGCCGGCGCCGATGGCGCTTTCGACATGAATCTTGCCGGCATGTTCTTGAATAATTCCATAGGAAACAGATAGGCCCAGACCGGTGCCGCGCCGCTCGCCGGGTTTGGGTGTAGTTTTGGTGGTAAAAAACGGATCGTAGATACGCTTCAAATGCTCGGGCGCAATGCCAGAGCCGGAGTCGGATACAACCGCTTCCACGCGGCCATTGGAGCGGGTGACCACGCGCAGGTGGCCGCCCCCGTGCATGGCGTCCTTGGCGTTGAGCAAGAGATTCAAAAACACCTGTTGCAGCTTGCCGGGGTTGCCGTGGATCAAAGGCAGTTGCGCGTCCAGTTCCAGATCCACCACCACTTGAGCCGTCTTGAACTGATGCTCCAAGAGCGACAACGTCTCCCGGATCACCTGGTTCAGATCGGTGGAGCGAAACTCGGTGGTTGAGGTACGCGAAAAATTCAGCAGGCCGTTGGCAATCTCCGAGGCGCGGAAGCTCTGCTGCACAATCTTGTCCAGCACCGGCCCCAGGCGTGCATCGCCTTTCATCTGCTTGGTAAGCATCTGCGCGTAGCTGCTGATCACGGCCAGCGGAGTATTGATCTCATGCGCCACGCCGGCCGCCAGCAGGCCAATGGAACTGAGCTTGTCGGCCTGCGCCAGCTGGTTCTCAAGGGTCACGCGGTCGGTAATGTCGTCCACCAGAGCAATGCGGCCCACGGGCACAAAATCGCGGCTGAGCAAGGGCGCCACGGCGGCGTTCACGGTGCGCTGCTCGCCGGCGCGGGTAGTGAGCTGGAACTTGTAGATGTGGTGCACGCCGGGCTCGTCGCCAAAGCTCTCCATGGCATCCACGAACTCGGCCGGGAAGACCGCGCGCAGCGCCTCACCCAGAACCTCGGCCCGGCTCAAGGCGTACATGGCCTCCATCTGCGCGTTCCAGCTCTCGATGTGGCCTTCAAGGTCCAGCGCGAAGATGCCCACGTTGATGGATTCAACAATGTTCTCGTTGAACTCCTTCAGCCGCTCAAACTCGTTGATCTGCTTTTCCAGGCGCGCGTAGAGGGAGGCGTTCTGGAGGGCAATGCCGATGTAGCTGGCCAGGGACTCAAGCAGCTCCACGTCTTCGCTGGACAGGAAGTCGCCGCCCAGCGTCCGGCCCAGGCCGATGATGGCAATGGTGCGCGACTCCGCGCCGTACTGCACGCGGCAGGGCAGATAGTAGTTCAAATCGAGCAGAGCGGCGGTTTGCTGCTCCGACTCCGGCAGGTGCAAAGCCTGCTGTGCGTTTTCCAGAAAGATGTGGGAGTGGTCAGAGGCTTCGTCAAAGTTGATAAAGCCGAGATCGAGCGGCTGTTGGTCAACGTCCGCCGGCAAGCCGTGGGAAACCGCCAGGCGAAGATCGCCCTCTTCGGCCAGGAAGACGGCCACGCGCGCCACCAGCAAGGTGCGCGGAAGCTGATGAACGATCGACTCCAGCAGCGCCTTCAGATCGGTCTCCGTGCTCAGCCCGCGGCCAAACTCGATCAGCGCCTTGCGGTAGTCGTAACGGTGGCGGTCAAAGACCTTGTCCACCCAGCTCTGGATGCGGCGCTTGAGGGGCTCGAAGATGGCGGCGGTGAGCAGAATGGCAGCCACCAGGCCATACTCGCGCACCGCCTCCGGCATGGCGTTGTGCACCAGCACGGAGATGAGGGCAATGATGCCGAAGTATCCGCCCACCAACAGCCCCGTAGCCAGCCCGTAGGTGACGCCCCGCTTGAAGATCAGATCGGTATCCATCAGCCGGTAGCGCACAATGGCCCAACTGAAGGTGAGCGGCAAAAACACCAGCGAGAGGCCGGCCAGATTGGTCAGCAGCCGCGGCGGATTCAGATCGAAGAGGAATGGCACCGCGTAGAACAGCGTGTAGGGCAGAACCGCCACAAACGTGCCGCGATAGAGCCATTTGAGCTGCTGGCGCAACAGCGGCGTGTTGGCCTTCATATAGCTGCGTACAAACAGCACCACCGCCAACAGATAGAAGAAGGCGTCGTAGGCCGTGCCGGTCTGGTCCAGGCGATGCTTGAGCAGCCCGGTGGCCTCGCGGGTCTCGATCACCCACAGCCACAAACCGATCAGCGCCGCACCCGGCATATAGAGCAGCGGGAGCAGCGTGCGGCGGCCAAGCCGGTTCAGCCGCTCCTCCGGGAAGCTCAGCGCAAAGTGCAGGAACAGAGCAGGTTGCAGCGATTCCGCAATAATATTGGCCCAGAACACCACCAAGTCCAGCCCGTGCAGCCTGCCGGTGAACTTGAAGGCGTACAGCACAAACGAGACCAGGCAGAAGACGTAAAAATGGGTGGCCCGCACCGCGCCCCAGCGGCGCAACAAAACGTAGATGCCAATCAACAGATAGATCAGGCCGATAATACGCAAGCCCTGCGCCAGAGAGCGGTCCAGCGGGACCGGAATCACCTTGATCGGCGTATCCAGTGGAATCCGGTCGCGGGTTACCTGGTAGTAGACCTGGCCGTAGACGCCGGTGCGGTAAAGAACCCGCTCCAGGCTGGCAAGATGATCCACCGCAACGTCGTCGCAGGAAGGACAGGTTGCAACCGAGGTCAGCAGATCGCCAGCATGGATGCCCGCCACCTGACCCGGCATGCCGGGCAACACCCGCTCGGCCAGCAATCCGCCCTGAGCGTCGCGCCACCACACACCGTCGTCCGGCTGCTCCACCTGACGCTCTTCCATCAGGTTCATCACGGCCAACAGGAAAAGGGCGGCTGTGGCCAGAGCCAGTACCGTAGCCTGCACTCGATGGAATAGACCTGTCTCCATGCGGGAACGCCCTCTCTTTGGTTGCAAGCACGTGGCGTGCCAGGTTGCGGCGCCATGTCAAAATGACCGGCTAGGGTACTGCAATCATCAGACAATACGGTGGATAGACGCGCATGGTTCCCAAAACCGCGGTCTGCCAGATGGGTAAAAATGCAGAAAAGTGAAGACGGGTTCCGCAGAAAAGGATATCACTATGAAAAACAGTATTCCCTTTGAATTCCCTTAATTTAGACGCAAGAACTCCCTGAAAATTGCGGTTTCCTGACATGAATCTACGCCATTTCAGTGGCAGACGGCTTCCCTGCCCCGCAATCCAGGCTGCGGGGTAGGGCCCATTTTGATTACTCGGACTGGCTTACTTTGCCTGGCCGTAGCTGGCGTTGGGGCCATGCTTGCGGCTGTGGTGATGGTCGCAAACGTAGCTGGGAATCCCCGCAGCCGGTGCGCCCAACAGCGCCGAGCGGAAGGCCAGCCGGGCAATGTACTCCAGCACGTCCGAGTGCTCCACCGCCTCCATGGCATCCTTGCCCCAGGTAAAGGGAGCATGGCCACCCACCAGCACGCCGGGGAAGGAGACCGGATCCAGATGGTTGGCCTCAAAGTGGCGGACGATCACCTTGCCCGTGTTCAGCACATACGCCTCTTCCACCTCTTCGGCGGTCAGCGGGGCGGTCACCGGCACCGGACCATGGAAATAGTCCGCATGGGTGGTGCCGTAGCAGGGGATGGGCTTGAGAGACTGCGCCCAACTGGTGGCAAACTCCGAGTGGGTGTGCACCACGCCACCAATCTGCGGGAACTGGCGATAGAGCTCCAGATGCGTATCCAGGTCAGAGGAGGGCCGCAGCGAGCCTTCCAGAATCGTGCCATTCAGGTCCGTGACCACCAAATCGTCCTCGGTCATGGTGGCGTAGTCCACGCCGGAGGGCTTGATGACCACCAGAGACTCAGCGCCGGCGCGGAGAATGCCGCTGGCGTTGCCAAAGGTGTGCGGAGCAAGACCGCGGCGGGAGATTTCCTGATTGGCCTTCAGAACAAGAGCGCGAAGCTGAGCAATCGGCATGGGAATCCTTGAGACAGGTTGGAGTGAAACGGGTTGGAGTCAGCGCGGGTGGAGCGAGTAACCGTTTTCCCTTGCAGTGTACCAGTCCGGCTCGGTGGTGAAGCAAGGGCCGATGGCTGAAAACGGCGTAGAATGGCGAGCAATGGTAAGCGAAGAGAAAACTCCTGCACTGCAACTGAAAGCGGGTTGGCGCATGCGCTGGGCCCTGGCGCTGGCCGTTCTGGCTGACCTGATCCAGATGGTGGCCTTCCCCATCTTCTGGGAGGGAGCCGCTTCCGGAGTGGATGACGCGGTGGACGCGACCATGTGCGTCCTGCTCAGCTGGCTGTTGGGCTGGCATTGGGAGTTTGCGCCGTCGTTTGTGGTCAAGCTGCTCCCGGTTGCCGATCTGGCACCGTTGTGGTCCATCGCCGTGGCCAACGTCTATCGCAAGGAGCGAAAAGCCGCGGCCCTGGCCGTGGCCAAGGCCGCACAGCAGGGCTGAGTTTCCACGACACGCCGGCTCGAGCCGAAGCGGAGCCAGCTCGCCGCAGCGGGTTTACGTACTCTCACCGTGCCTGCACCTGCGGCGTCAGAGCATCCAGCACGGCCTCAGGATTGCGGTCGATCACGGTCAGAAAGGCACGGGCTGCCGCCTCGGGCCTGCGCCGTCCGCCCTCCCAATGCTTCACCGCATCCAGCGAAAAGCCGAAGGTCGACGAAAAGCGCATTTGCGTCATCTTGAGCCGCTTGCGAATCTTCTTCACATCCACCGTCTCCGGGACGGTGACGCGATAACCCTCTTGCTGGCCGCCCAGAAAAGCCTCGACCTCATCCAGTCCATGCATCATATCGTTGAAGATCGCTGTCATCGCTCCACTCCTCTCCGCCCCGCGCCGTAGCGTGCAAAGATCTCATCGGCACGGCGCGCCAATTGGTTCCGCTCCTGCCCGCTCAGATTCTCTTTCACGTTCTTGGCGTAACCGGCAACCAGAAAAGCCGGGAAAAGCTGGTTGCGAAAGATATAGATCAGCCGCGCACCGCCTCGCTTGCCCATCCCGGCGCGCGCCACACGCAGTTTGCGAAACCCGCCCGTGCCTGGAATCAATTCGCCGCACTCGGGATCGCCCGCCACCGTGCGCACAATCCGATCCCGCTCCTCGGGCGTAAAAAGCACTTCGGCAGCCTTCAAATAGCCCGGCGTCTCCACCACCGTCTGCACACCTGGATTGTGTGCCAATGGACACCTTTTGTCAAACCAATTTGAGGCGTCTTTTCGAGGGAAGCGCAATCGCGCAGAGGATGAAAAGCGCGGCGTACAGAGCGCTTCTGGCCGCCCCGATGGGGCGGGATACCAAGGAAAGGTTCGATCTTTCCCCGGTCTCAAAAGCGAGACCGGGGGCACCCAGCTCTGAGGTGAGGCCAGATGTGGATCAGCGGCCTTCGTGCTATCCCAGGTCCGAAAATCCGGACCTGGGGCACCCAGACTCTTCGTTCGCCGCAAATGTGGGCGACACGCCAGCAGCATTCTTCGGTCGAGAAGATATGGGCCGCCCGTCGGCATGTGTATTATTATTCCGCCATGCCAAAACTCTCTGCTCTGACGCTGTTCCGCAGCTTCGTCGCGCTCGCCTTGGTCCTGACGGCAGCATCTGTCCCTCTCAGCACATCGGCGCAGAACGCCCCTAATGCCGCACCAGCCGTGCACAGCATCGATGTCAACTGGAGCGTGATGCATGCCATGCTCTTGTCCAGGGTTCAGCCACGCTACCCTCAGGATGCCAAGGAAAAGCACATCACCGGCGTGGTGACTCTGGAGGTGCTGGTGAGCGGGGAAGGTAACGTGGACAGCACAAAGCCCCTCAACGGTCCGGAGGAACTTCGGCAAGCAGCCATCGAATGCGTTCAGCAATGGAAGTTCAGGCCCTATCTTCTCAACGGCAAACCAATCCAGGTGCGCACCGAGATTCCCATCTACTTCATGATTTCGAAATAGGGGGACTGATCCAGTGAGACAACGTATTGCCTTTCTTGCTCTGGGATGCGCATGGTTAATGACAGCAAGCAGCAACGCCTGGCCCGACACAAAGATCCAGAATCAGGTCGTCTGCCAGCCCCCGCCCCAACGCGTCGTTGTGCCGATGGATATTGCCAAAGGGATGATCCTTCACAAGGTGAACCCAAAGTATCCGGGCAAGGCCAAGACTGCACATATCTCTGGCGTGGTGGTGGTGCAGGGCATCATCACAAAGCAGGGAAAGCTGCGCGACCTGCATGTGGTCTCCGGCCCGGAGATGCTGGTAGAGCCGTCGCTGAAGGCGGTGCAGAAGTGGCGCTACAAACCGTATCTGCTGAACGGCGAGCCAGTTGAAGTGGAGACCACGATCAATGTGCTTTTCAGCCTCGGCGACAAGTCCGCGCCGCCACCAGCCAACTGAGAGGATGTGAGGCCAGATGTGGATCAGCGGCCTTCGTGCTAACCCAGCCTCTTGGGTCGCGGCAAACGTGGCCCCCGGCAAATGTGAGCCACCCGCCGACCGCGATTCAGAACAACTGCAGATCCTTCGACTCACCACCCCCAGACTGAAGAGTACGTCTGGGGCCCCGTTCGCTCAGGATGACCACCTGCGATGGGGCCAGGCTCTGACACCTTCGTTCCCCGGTCCCCAAATGCGAGGGACCGGGGGCACCCAACCTAACTCGGAAGGGTCAAACGAATCTTTCGTACCGAAGCATACCGCAAACGCAGAACGGGGCGAGCGACTGAACGTCGCTCACCCCGTTGTTGCTAACTCCGCTAGCTCCGCTAACTTCGCCAGCTCCGCTTATTTTTTCTCTTCCACGTCCACGTACTCGGCGTCGATGACTTCGCCTTCCTTCTTGGCTTCCTCGGTGTGCGGAGCGCCGCCAGCAGCTTCGGCGGGGCCGCCGGCCGCGGGGCCTTCGGTGGCGTTGGCCTTGTAGAGGATCTCGGCAAGCTTGTGGCTGGCCGCGGTCAGCTTCTCGTGCGAGGCCTTGAGGTCCTTCGCGGTGGGCGTGCCTTCGAGAGTCTTCTTGGCTTCGGCCAGTGCGGCCTCAACCTCGGTCTTGTCCGCCGCCTGCAGCTTTTCGTTGGCGTCCTTCAACATCTTCTCGATGTTGTACACCAGACCGTCAAGGTGGTTGCGCGCCTCGATCTCATCGCGCTTTTCCTTGTCCTCGTTGGCGTGGGCCTCGGCCTCCTTGGCCATCTTTTCGACTTCTTCCTTGGAGAGGCCAGAGCTGGAAGTAATGGTGATGCGGGTATCCTTGCCGGTGGCGTTGTCCTTGGCCAGTACGTTCAGGATGCCGTTGGCATCAATGTCGAACGTGACCTCGATCTGGGGCACACCGCGCGGAGCCGGCATGATGCCGCCCAGCTTGAACTTACCCAGAGTGCGGTTCTGCCCGGCCATGGGGCGCTCGCCCTGGAGCACATGAACCTCAACCTCGGTCTGCGAGTCGGCAGCCGTGGAGAAGGTCTCGGTCTTCTTGGTGGGAATGGTGGTGTTGCGCGGGATCATGGGAGTGGCCACGCCGCCGAGCGTCTCAATCGAGAGCGTCAGAGGGGTCACGTCCAAGAGCAGCAGATCCTTGACCTCACCGGCCAGAACGCCCGCCTGGATGGCCGCGCCAATGGCGACGACTTCATCCGGGTTCACGCCCCGATGCGGCTCCTTGCCGAACATCTTGGTCACGACTTCCTGAATCTTGGGCATGCGCGTCTGGCCGCCAACGAGGACAACCTCGTTGATCTGCGCAGGGGTGACGCCGGCGTCGGCCAAAGCCTTCTTGCAGGGCTCAAGCGAACGCTCGATCAGGTCGCCTACCAACTGCTCCAGCTTGGCGCGCGTCAGTTTGCGGACCAGATGCTTGGGGCCGGTGGCGTCGGCGGTAATAAACGGGAGGTTGATCTCCGTCTCCACGGTGGTGGAGAGCTCAATCTTGGCCTTCTCGGCGGCGTCCTTCAGACGCTGCAGGGCCATCTCGTTGCCCTTCGAGGTCAGGTCCAGACCCTCTTCGGTCTTGAACTCCGAAATCAACCAATCCACGATGCGCTGGTCAAGATTGTCGCCGCCCAGGTGGGTGTCGCCGTTGGTGGACTTGACTTCGATGACGCCTTCGCCCACTTCCAGAATGGAGATATCGAAGGTACCGCCGCCGAAGTCATACACGGCAATGGTTTCGTCCTTGGTCTTGTCCAGGCCGTAGGCCAAAGCGGCCGCGGTGGGCTCGTTCACAATGCGCTTGACGTCAAGGCCGGCAATCTTGCCCGCATCCTTGGTGGCCTGGCGCTGGGCATCGTTGAAGTAGGCCGGAACGGTGATCACAGCTTCGGTAACGGTCTCGCCCAAGTAGGCCTCGGCCGCCTTCTTCAGCTTTTGCAGAATCATGGCGGAGACTTCCGGGGGGGTGTACTCCTTGCCCTGGGCCACTACGCCCACATGATCGCCTTGCTGGGAGACCTGGAAGGGGACCATCTTCATCTCTTCGTTGACTTCGTTGAAGCGACGTCCCATGAACCGCTTGATGGAGAAGATGGTGTTTTCCGGGTTGGTGATGGCCTGGCGCTTGGCCACTTGGCCCACCAGCCGCTCACCCGACTTCGAAAAGCCCACGATGGAGGGCGTAGTGCGCGCGCCTTCCTCGTTGGGAATCACTTTGGGTTCGCCACCCTCCATGACCGCAACGCAGGAGTTGGTGGTGCCCAGGTCAATGCCGATGATCTTTGCCATAGCCTTCAAATGCCTCGTGAGGAAGAATCCTGACCTTTCCAGAATGAGGCATGAGTGAGTTGTTGTCAAGTTTATCTGCACGTACGTCCAGCAACCTGAAGTCACGTCCGGGGTATCCTTATCTAGGGCGTTTTAAAGAAAGCCGCTGAAAGCAATCCAGTTGGGGCTCCAACTGGGACAAAAAGAGGGCCAGCCCAACTTTTGCGTCTATCCAGCCCCAGAGCCCGCTTCCCCCAAGAACCGGCGCGCAGCGCGTCTGCCCCACCGCAGGTGGTTTGCCTTTGTGGGGCCTGGGTGGGAGAATGGTCGCAACTTTCCCACCTCACATCAGAAAGCGGCGAACGGATGAAGACCTGCCCGCACTGTACGTCTGGTTATCACGACTCGCTCACCAGCTGCCCCACCCACGGCGGGCTGCTCAACGAGATCCGCGACCTGAAACCCGGCCTTGAGATCCGGGCTACCTACAAAATTGTGCGCAAACTTGGCCAGGGCGGCATGGGCGCGGTGTATCTGGCCGAGCACATGCTAATGGGCGAGCAGCGGGCGCTGAAGTTTCTGAACCAGGATTTGGCCAGCGATGCCGCCTTTACCAGCCGATTTCTGCGCGAGGTAAAGACCCTGCGCCGGCTCCGCCACCCCAATGTGGTGGATTGCGGCGACCTGGAGAGAGCCGAGGACGACTCGCTGTTCTTTGCCATGGAGTTTGTGGACGGGCCTGACCTGCGCAACCTGATGGTGATGGCACGCGGTCCCATGCCGGTGCCCATGGCCTTGGAGATTGTGCGCGGCATTGCCGAGGGGCTGGGCGCGGCCCACAGGCTGGGGCTGGTGCATCGCGACATCAAGCCGGAGAACATCCTGATGGCTCGGGAGGGCGAGCGGTGGCTGCCCAAGATTGCCGACTTCGGCATTGTGGCGACGAAAGAGAGCTCCACCCAGCACACCCGCACCGGGGCCTCGCTGCTGACCATGACGTATGCGGCTCCCGAGCAGTGGCGGGGCATGAAGTCCAACGAGCTGGACGGCCGGACCGACCTCTACGCCCTGGGCGGCATGATGTACGAGATACTGACCGGGCGCACCGCTTTTGACGCCGAGAACTACGAAGGCTGGTCTGCCCAGCACCTGACCTTACAACCCACCCCCCCCAGCGAATTGAATCCCGAGCTGAAGATGTATCCGGGGGTGGATGATCTGGTGCTCAAGCTGCTGGCCAAGGACCGAGACCAGCGGCCGGATAACGTTGCCCAGGCCATCCAGATGATTGGTCTGGCCGAAGGGTCTGCAGGCGTTCTCCAGCGGGAGACTGAGGTTGTGCCGGAGCAGCCTGCCGAGGTACCCGTACCGGGAGTGCCCCTGGCGAGGCCCAGGTTCCGGCGCTTGCTCCTGTGGGTCGCCCTTCCGGTTCTTCTTCTTGCCGTTGTCGCAACTGTCGTCCTCTCTGTCAAATTCGCTCCCAAAATGCGCTTCAACAGAGCATCCGATCTCCTGCAACAACAGCGTTTTGTTGAAGCTCTCCCGCTCCTGGAATCCTCCTGCGATGGTGGAGAGATCAAGGCCTGCTATGAACTGGGCAACCTTTACGAGTACGGCAATGGCGTCACCCAGGACCTCGGCAAGGCGCGCCTGCTTTACCAGAAGATCTGTGACGGCGGGGACGTGTCGGCCTGCATCAATGTCGCCCAATTTTACGAGGATGGCGAGGGCGTCACCCAGGACTACGGCCAGGCGATGAAGCTCTTTCTGAAGGCCTGTGAGGGTGGCAAAATGGCGGCCTGCAGTAAACTAGGCTTTCGTTACGAGCACGGCCAAGGCATCACCCAGGACTACGGCCAGGCGCGCACGCTTTACCAGAAGGCTTGTGATGGCGGCGATATGTCCGGCTGTAACCGACTCGGCCAACTTTACGGAGAAGGAAAAGGCGTCGCCCAGGACTACGGACAGGCCGAAAAAATCTTCATGAAGGCATGCGATAGCGGCGACGTGTACTTCTGCTCCAAGCTCGCGGTCCGTTACCAGGACGGCACGGGCGTCGCCCAGGACTACGGCAAGGCCCGTCAGCTTTACCAGAAGCTCTGTGATGGCGGCACGAGGAGCGGCTGCAACGAGCTGGGCAATATTTACGCCAAAGGCCAGGGCGTCGCCCAGGACTACGGACAGGCGCGCCAGTTTTACCAGAAGGCATGCGATGGCGACGAGGTGTCGGCCTGCAACAGCATGGGCGAATTTTACGAGAAAGGCCAGGGCGTCACCCAGGACTACGGTCAGGCCCGTCAGCTTTACCAGAAGGCATGTGATGGCCAACTGGTTTACGGCTGCATCAACATTGGCGGACTTTACGAGAAGGGCCATGGGGTGGCCAAGGACCTGGGCCAGGCGCGCCAGATTTACCAGAAGGCCTGTGATGACAACTACCCAATAGGCTGTGAGTCCTTGAAGCGGTTGCCGTAGAGACGGAGGGAGTGGTTCGGGCGCCTCCCGTTCACTCCCTCCCGCAATCCAGGTTGATCTGCTCTTTTTCCTCTGTGCAACTCTTGCCGGGTGCCCCCGGTCCCTCGCTTTTGGGGACCGGGGAGCCCGGTACCAGCGCGCAGGTGGCCACCTATCTCCGGATTCTCAGACCAGAGAGACCACGCCCCCCATGCGAGCGAAGAGCGAGCGCTTGGCCCCACCGCGGATAGCTTGAATCCATGGGGCATTTTTCGTCCGATTCCGCGCTACAATCTCCGTATGAGCCGCTCCGTGCAGGAAGTTCTCGAAGATGCCCGCCGCCTTCCTCCCGGTGACATCGATTGGCTGATCGGGGAGTTGCTCCAGCCTGGAGACGGCTCCAGCGATGCCGAGATCTATGCTTGCTGGAAGGCAGAGGTCGAGCGGCGTGGCGCCGAATCCGAGGCCGGAACCGCCGTGACCTATTCCTGGGATGAAGTGAAAGCGCCGCTGCGGGCCCGACTGGCCGGATGAAGCGGATGCTCATCCGCATCCCGTCTCAGGCGCAGCAGGAGATCAACCAAGCCTTCGACTGGTACCTCAGGCGGAGCCCTGAAGCTGCTAGCGCATTTCTCACGGAAATCGGCGCATCCCTGGCGCAGATCACCTCTCATCCGCAGCTTTATCCCATCTACACAAAGAACACCCGCTGACGTGTATTGGCGGGGTTTCCCTATCTCGTGGTTTTTCATGAGAAAGACGGCGTCCTACTTGTCGTCGCGGTAGCCCACGCAAAACGTCGTCCAGGCTACTGGCAGCGGCGAATCTGAATCCTGCGGGTGGCGCGGTTGCCGTCCTGCCTGTTTACCCCCTCCCGCAATCCAGACCGATCCGGTCTTTTCTCTCTGGGCAACTCTTGCCGGGGGGCGCTATACTCATCTCCTCCCGGCTAGCCCCAGCCTGGCTGCAGCACGGAGACCACGGAGGTCATTCATGAAAGCCATTGACTCGATCAGTGCGGTTTTAAAGGCCAAAGGGCACTCCCGCATCCTGTCCATCGCGCCCCAGCAAACCGTTTTTGAGGCCCTCCAGGTGATGGCCGAGTTCGAAATTGGCGCACTGATGGTGCTGGACCAGGGCAGGCTGGTCGGCATCCTCTCCGAGCGCGACTACGCCCGCAAAGGCGTTCTTCACGGCCATGCCTCCAAGGAGACCCTGGTCTCGGTGATCATGACCAGCCCGGTTTACTCCGTCACCCCGCGCAGCACCGTGGATAAGTGCATGGAGCTGATGACGGAGCGTCACATCCGCCACCTGCCCGTGGTGGACAGCGACCAGGTGGTGGGTCTGGTCTCCATCGGCGATCTGGTGAAGTGGATCATCGGTGGCCAGGAGAAGACGATTCAGGAGCTGGAAGGCTACATTGCGGGGGCCTACCCGGCATAGAAACCGGCCCATTGTTTCGCCGTGAGAAAAGTTTCGTGCCTGCCGTTAGTAACCACCCGACTACACCTTCGAAACCCCTTTGTCCAGCGGTGATTGTCGGCTTTCAGTCACCGCTGCAATCCCCCTCAAAGACATCTTTACTAAAGGTATTTGTTCCATTTCCGACTATTTCACCCCTCTTTTCCTCAATTGACGGGCTTCCGACTAATGCCCCCTCCGCTTTTGCCGATTGAGGTACTCAGACAGACATGAAAATGCAGACCTCATTGCTAGCGTCACTCCAGCGCGCGATCCATAGCGTCTGGAGAGGATGGTTCCGCACGGCCACCAGCTTGGGCGCATGCGTAGCCATTGCCAGCCTTGCGTTTGCCGGCATCCAGAACGACCATCTTCTGCTCCATTGCCTTCTGTGCCCTGCGCTGCTGGTCTCGCTGCTGGTGCTGGATCGCGTCTGGACCGCGACCGCCATCCTGCTCACCGCGCTGGCCGGCATGATCCACATTGGTTGGCCCACCGTTTCTGCCGTGGTTCGGATCTACCCGGTTTCCACCGTGCTGACCGTGCTGGTCTGCTTTGGCTGCGTGGGGCTGATGCACTGGCGCGAGCACCAGGCGGACTCCAAAAACGACCATCTCTCCAAGCTCCATCAGCTCATCGGTGAGAACTCCCGCGACGCCATTGTTCTCTCTGACCTCTCCGGCCGGCGCGTCTACTGTTCCGCGGCGGCCGAGCAAATCGCCGACTGGCATCCTGAAGAGATGCTCACGCGCGAAGATCTTGAGGCCATCCACCCCGATGATCGCGTGCGCGCCGGCGAAGCCATCAAGACCCTCCACAACGGCACGGATCCCGCCATGATCGAGTGCCGCATGCGCAACGAATCCGGCGGTTACACCTGGGTGGAAGCCTGGCTGCACATTGTTGAAGATCCCGAGTCCGGGCCCGACGACTACGTGCTCAGCATCGTCCGCGACGTCTCCGAGCGCAAGCGGGCCGAGCAAAAGCTGATTGAGGCTTACTCCGCGGTCGAGGCTCTGGCCATTACCGACGCGCTGACCGGCCTGCCCAATCGCCGCCGCTTTGATCAGGACCTGGCCACCGAGTGGCTGCGGGGCGCGCGCGAGCAGGAGCCGCTATCACTGCTGATGATGGACATTGACAAGTTCAAGGTCTACAACGACACCTTTGGGCACATCCGCGGCGATGGTTGCCTGAAACAGGTGGCCGAGGCCTGTCAGGATGTCATCTGCCGGCCCGGCGATCTGGTGGCCCGCTACGGTGGCGAGGAGTTCGTCGTGATTCTGCCAAACACTCCGGCCGAGGGCGCGCTGGTGGTGGCCAATGAGCTTCTGGAATCGGTTCGGCACCGCCGCCTGCCCCACCCCGGCAGCGCCTTCCAGATCGTTACCGTCTCGATCGGTTGCGTCACCGGCATTCCAACTTACGGCAAGCACTCCGCCGACCTGCTGGACCTGGCGGATCAGGCGCTCTACGCCGCCAAGTCCAGCGGACGGAACCGCGTCTGCGCCTTTGAGCAGAACGTTGCACCCCGGCCCCCGGCCTCGCAGCGGGGCATCACGTTAGCCTCCTGAGTGGGCGGCTGGGTGGGGTTGTATCTTCGCAATCGTTGTTGAAAGCCAGCCCTGCGGATCGCTGATCGCAGGGCTGGCTTTTGTCTGCCCGTTGACTCCGCCTGCTGCCGAGCGTCGCATGCCCGTCGGGCAACCTGGCGCCCAAGGGGTTCCGGGGTTGAAATCTGTTCTGATTGGGACCTTCCATGAAAGCGGTTTCATTGTGTCCCTTCGCACATTTCGCTCTTGCGCGCCTCTGCTACCATAAGGATGATTGCGGCTCCGGCGAATGACCTTTCTTGCTTATTCGCCACTGCGACCTTCTAGCCGGTACGCGACCGGAGCCAATCCGAAAAGGAGAACTTTCCATGCCTCTGGTTTCCATGCGGCAACTCCTCGACGAGGCCGCCAAAGGCGGTTACGGCGTCGGCGCTTTTAACGTGAACAACATGGAGCAGATTCAGGCCATCATGATGGCGGCCAAGGAGACTCATTCTCCCGTCATCGTCCAGGCCAGCCGCGGCGCGCGCCAGTTCGCCGAGGACCTTTACCTGTTCAAGCTCATCCAGGCCGCGGCGGAGCTCAATCCCGAGATTCCGATCGCCATGCACCAGGATCACGGCAACAGCTTTGAGACCTGCAAGAGCGCCATCCTCCTCGGATACACCTCGGTCATGATGGACGGCTCGCTCAAGGCCGACGGCAAGACCCCGGCCAGCTTTGAAGAGAACGTGGCCATCACCAAGCAGGTTGTGGACTACGCGCACGACCTGGGCGTCACGGTGGAAGGCGAAATCGGCGTGCTCGGCGGCGTGGAAGACGGCCACGGCGCGGGCGGTTCCGGCCTGGACCACATCACCGATCCCGATCAGGCAGTTGAGTTTGCGGAGCGCACCGGCGTTGACGCGTTGGCCATTGCCATCGGCACCAGCCACGGCGCGTACAAGTTCACCTCCAAGCCAGACGGCAGCGTCCTGAAGATGGACGTGCTCATCAAGATCCACAAGATGCTGCCCAACACCCACCTGGTGATGCACGGTTCCAGCTCCGTACCGCAGGATCTGCAGGACGTGATCAACAAGTACGGCGGCAGCTTGAAGCCCACCTGGGGCGTTCCGGTGGAAGAGATCCAGATCGGCATCAAGAACGGCGTCCGCAAGGTCAACGTGGACACCGACAACCGTCTGGCGATCACCGGCGCCATCCGCAAGGTTCTGTGGGAGACTCCGGAGAAGTTCGATCCCCGCGACTACATGAAGCCGGCACGCGCGGCCATGGCCAAGGTAGTTGCCGAGCGCATGGTGCAGTTTGGCCAGGCCGGCCACGCTGGCGACTACAAGCCCGTCTCGATCGAACAGATCGCCAAGGGCTACAAGGACGGCTCGCTCGTCACCAAGCCGCTGGTCACCAAGTAAGCTATCTGCACTTGCATCAACTGAAAAGGCCAGCCGCATATGCAGCTGGCCTTTTCTATTCCCACCCGTGCTACTTGCCGCGGCCCGATCCGCGCGCCGTGCTGGCCACGGCGGTGCGTGGGTGGGTTGCAAGCGGAGCAGCCGGCCCCTGCAACGTCAACGGGGTGCGCATGGCCCCCGCGGTTGAAAACTTCTGCTGCACGGCAGGGCGTGCCGTTGCAGGCGCGGTGTGGGCCATGGACGCAGGCGCAACCCAGCGGTAGGCAACAGCGCCACCGGCAGCCACCGCCGCCAGCAAGCCCGCGGCGATAGCTCCACGCAGCCACTGCGCCCGACCCGCGCGCGACTGAGGCCAGGCCAGCAGGCGTCCGCGGGCTGGAGCAGCCTGGGCAGGCGCCACACGGGCCTTTACCCGTTCCGCCAAGCCCAGCGGCGCATCCAACCCGGCCACCAGGCGCAGGGTCCGCTCAACTTCCTCTAGGTTCACGATCTTTTCCGTCATCGCAAACTCCTCTGGTGGTCCAGCAACTCGGCCATTTGGTTGCGCGCCCGGAACAGCCTGGAGCGCACACTCGACTCGGTAATGCCCAGCACCGCGGCAATCTCCACGCTGGACAGCTCTTCAAAGGCCGCCAGTTGCAGCACCTCGCGCTCCTTGCCCGGCAACTGCTCCACGCAAGCCAGCACCCGCGCATGGTGCTGAGCGGCGGAGGCCAGCTCCTCGGCCGTCAACCCTTTAGAGGGCAAGACCCGCGCCAGCTCCGAAACGTCGTCGGTCTCCGGACGGCACTTGACCCGCCGCTTTCTGTCCAGCACCACGTTCCACACAATGCGAATCAGCCACACCCGGTGGTCGCGCACCTCGGCCAGCTGCTCGCGATGGCGCAGAACCCGCATAAACGCCTCCTGCACCGCGTCCTCGGCGTCCGCCGCATTGCGCAGCACAGAATACGCCACCCGGTAGAGCGTCGGCGCATACTCTTCCACCAGCGCAGCCACTGCCGCATCCATGGCGCGCACGCGCTCCTGCTCGTCCGTTTCCAGAGTTTCCATCCAACCTGAGAATACCGCTTGAGCCGCGCTCATAGTCCACCAGACGCGACGGCGCAGGAGAACGCTCACCGGCTGTGCGTTTGGAGACGCGTCAAGCTGCGTCGCTCCAGCACGCATCAGCGCCAGGGCACCCCGGCCCTGGTGCGGCTTTGCTGCGCCGGTGCGAAGGATTGTCGCCACCTTCGCCAACGAGCCCCGCTCCTTACCTGAAAAAGAAAACGACCCGCGAAGCAGATCGCTTCGCGGGTCGTTTTCAATGCTTAACTTCCATGCTGAACTAAGAGCTTACTGCTGGACGCCGAGCTTTTCGGCGGCAATCGATCCCGCAGCGCCTTCCTTGTCCGCATCCTTCACCTTGGCCCAGAGCTGGCGAGCCTGATCCTGCTTGCCCTCGGCAGCGTAAAGATCGGCAAGGCTCAGCTGCGCTGCAGCCGCGCTCACCGTCTCGGACGGCTTGGCCACAATGGCGTTGTACTGCTCAATGGCCAGGTTGTCCCGCGAGGTCTGCTGGTAGAGACCCGCCAAAGCCAGCTTTGCCAAGTTGGCCACGTTGCGGTTCCAGGCCCCGGCGGCGCTCTTCAGCTCCGTCTCGGCCGTCGCGTTCTGGCCCAGCTGCTCAGCCGTAATGCCGACAAAGTAGTGAGCCTTGGTGCCCTGCGGCAGCAAGCTGTAGCTTGCAGCCACTTCGGCAAACTTCTGGTTGGCAGCCTTCGCCCGATCCGCGGCGGTGGCGTACGTGCCAACCTCAGCCGGAACTCCGGGCTCGGTCAGCTGCGCGTTGTAAACGTCCATGGCAGCGCCCAGTGCAGCGTCGGCAGCCGTGGAGCGGATATTCCAGCCCACCAGCGCACCAACCGCGACCACCAGCACTACAACCGCGAGAACGGCCCACCGCACCACGCCGCTCTTGTGCAGGCTGAGCCAGTTAACTCCGGTCGCCGTTGCGTCGGCGAAACTGTTTGCTTTCAATGAGTGACGCGTTTGTGTGTCCACGAGATCTTTTCCGATTCCTTCTCTGCCAAACTTGCAGGCCGGGTGCACACCGCCTATCGGCGCACAAGCTGAAGCTGCTTCGGCAACCCATTCAGTCTATCAGTGGCCCAAAGGCAGCGTCCACACTGGCGTACCCTGCACGGCGCGAATTGCCAAACCTTTTTCGCCCCAATGCGCTTTACCGCGCTCCAACGGCCCGGGAGCCCCGTCAACTTCCACTTCCCCCTTGGATCTTGCCCGCGCCCCATCGCCGGCCCGCAGCAGACCGGGCTGCGATCCACCTGTGGCGCACAAAAGGAAGGAGCGGGGCACGGCAGCATGGGCTCCAGACCCACACTGCACCGCGCCGCCGCTCATCTTGGTTATGGCACATCTCCGCTCGTAGCAAGCGTCCATGCACGCACACGCCGACATTCTGCCGACCAGTTGGCCCTGCCTATTTGCCGTCGAGAGTCGTCGCCTCGCGCAGGGCGCGAATACGGTCAATCGCCGAAAACATTGCTGGGCGTACCTGTGATTGCTGTCCGCGATCAATCAGAGACTCAACATACTCCACAACTCCCTGGCCTCTGTAACCTGCTTCGCGAATGACTTCGTCGGAAATGGTGACTGTAACCTGCATACGGTTTCGCTCCCTGACCACTTTATCGACCCTTAATGCCTCCTCATCAGAGCCCCTCGTCCCTCTCTTCCATTACGCTTCGTTACCTTTGGGTCATTTGAGAAAACTAATCACCTATCGCCCTTTTCTCCCCTTGATCATCCCTCTCGCCGGATTTAGGCTATCTCCATGTACGAAGAGTTCCACGTAACCGACCGCTGGACTGGACAGGACCTCCATTGCTGCTGGAAGGCCAACATGGTCGCCATCGCCACCCGCCACGCCGATGCCATCGACGTTCGCTTTGACGTCAACCACCAGCCCATGTGGATCGCCCTGCCCTCCGCGGCCTGGGTGGAGCAGAAGAAACGCTCCGGCAAAGTCATCACCGACCACCTGACCGCGCAGATTGCCGGGCGCTACCTGAAGCAGCTGCTCACCGAGGGAGCCGACGCCCAACGCGAGATCTACACCATGCGCGTGGAGCAAGTTCTGGAACAACTGGACGCCGTGCTCGATGAAGCCCGCGCCCTGGGCGCAATCCCCACCGTTCCCGTCATCGACTAGGTCTTCGACCGTTTGATTTCGTACCAATGCTGGGTGCCCCAGAGCCTGCCCTGAGCGAGGTCGAAGGGTCTCGCTTTTGAGACCTGGGAAGCCGAGATGCAAAGGGACAAATCCAAGCTGTCAGGGACCTAGCTCAAGCGCGCAGTCTGCCTCAAGCCGCGGGGACCAGCCACCATGCGGTTCCCGCCTGACTGCACCTGCCGGGCTCTACTTCAGCGCGGGGATGTACCCCACTACGTCCTTGATCTGTGCCTCCGTCAGCTTGTCCTTTTGAGTTGACCTTTTGCCGACGCTGGCCTTGATCCCAGCAGAATGGAGCTGTCACCCCCCCCCCACTTTCCTGCATGGATTGCCAGCGAACGGCTCCGCGTCTCCGGTAGAATGTGGTGCAGAGAGTTAGCTTCACTTCTGCCGCCCACGGTGCCGCGTGTAGTTACGATGGAAAGGGATAGAGTTACGACGCAGGTTCATGCCAGCAGGTACCTCACGACCACCTCTACATCCCTCGTGGGGTGTCATCCCCCTGACGCCTATCCAGCCGTCTCGACTCTTGCCCTAACTACGATTGCCTCCGCTGCGTCTACGACGTGCTCCGCCGTTTGTGCAACCAGCACGCGCTTTTCGCGATACCGTATTACCGGCAAAGAACGAGATTCCGAATCAGGAAACGACTACTTCGGGGCTAGGTACTACGCATCTACGATGGGCCGCTTCATGTCCCCCGATCCGCTTCCGTGGATTCATCTTCAACACGGGAACGATAGCGATCAAAAGAAATTCGTGGCGTACATCGCAAATCCTCAGAACTTCAACATGTATGCCTACGTGAACAACAACCCGCTGAACAAGACTGACCCGACAGGCATGAATGCTTGTGGGACAAATGACGACTCTACATGCCATGTCACGGTCACGATTGCAGACCGATCACGTGATTCAAATGGCAATTACAACGATAGTTTCACTAAGCTAGCTCACCAAGGGGATTACAACGCCACAGCGACTGTCACAGTGACGGGAACGGGAGCTGATGGAAAGGCGTTTACTGCCTCTGGAACTTTTCTCGCAAGAACACTTTCTGATGATGGCAGCGAGCACGCGACCATAGCGAACGGCACCTACGCAGCAACAAGTTTTACGAAACACTCCGGGTCCGGTAATTACGAAGCAATTCTCTTGACCGGCAATATTCCCACTGCGGTGCCAAATCCATCAAGAAGCGACGGACAGTCAATAGCCTCCAGCATCGAAGTACATAAAGCGGGTTTGGGAGGTGTTGCAGTCGCAAGCGATCCGACTCATCCCATTTCAGCAGGATGCCAGACGATCTATAGAGACCAGTTCAGCGACTTTCAGCGAGTGACCGGACTTGTACCGACCGCAGGGTCCGAGCAGGGAGCCTTCTCAGTCACTGTCTCGACAGGTGAAAACACAGTCTACAACCCGAACTGAGAAGAGTTTTGTGTGTTGTAAATCCAGACAGATGTACGTGGTCCGGAAAGGGGTGTGGTCCGTCATGAACTGCCAAGTGATGTTGCTTCTAGCGGTGGTTTGGATGTTTTGTGAGCCATTTTGCAGCGAAGTTTCAGCTCAGGATCACAACTGTACAGCGATTCATGCTATGGCCCAAATGGTGAGGGCCAACTCTATTGCCGAATTAGACACCTTGAAAACTGTGGCCGGTGACAGCCATCGCGCGCATGGCGTTTATGCCCTTCGGCGCTTCGAGCTTGAGCCTTCGGATCATGCGGCGGCTAACACGGTTCTGACCTTTATTCCCCGCACGGAAGCCGAGGATTCAGAGTGGCTCCTTTTAGCTACCCCCCTCTGCACAAATGAGGAGATTGCCGACAAGCAAGTATTAGCGGAATTGGACTCGCGCAGACCGCACGATCTGGCAATGGCAGTATCCCTCGTTCCGGATAAGATGTTCGACTACATCAGCTATGCCGAGATTGCTGTCCAGAATATTCAGAGCGACTACGCAGAACAAATGGAAGGGGTTTGCCGGTCAAAGCACACGGAATTCATTGATGCGGTCAGCCAGCTTCCTGCGACTCGCAAGAAGTGGTTTATAGCGAAGATATTCAATCCAGACGGATGCCATGCACTTGCTCATCCGGAAGCTGAGTAATGGCGGGGGATTTATCTACGACGGAGGTGTCCACAACTATGACGATCTCTGCCGCTTGTGCAAGTTCAGTGTGCTTTTCGCGATCCCGCTTTACCGGCAAAGAACGAGATTCCGAATCAGGAAACGACTACTTCGGGGCCAGGTATTACTCCAGCGCGATGGGCCGGTTTATGTCGCCCGACTGGAGCGCAAAGTATGAACCAGTTCCGTATGCAAAACTCGGCGATCCACAGACCTTGAACCTCTACGCATACGTACTCAACAACCCGTTGACACATTTCGATCCTGACGGGCATGCCTGTGACAGCCTCTGGCACTGTGCACAAAGTTTTCTTAACGTGATCGAAATTAAGGTTTCAGCTAGCTATGGAACACAAGGGTCCACTCAGTGGGGTATAGCAAAGGGTGAATACCACGCAACAGTGGCAGGCCTGGAAGGAACAACCGGTCTAGGCGGTGGCAACAGCGGCGTTGAGTTTAAGTCAGGAGTCGGTGCGTCAGCTTCTGCTTCTGGGGGTCCGGCAAAGGCATCCCTTTCTGTTCAGGCTGGGGCACAGGCTTCAACAACACAAGGCGCGAGCCTCAGCGTCTCAGCGAATGGCAAGCTTGCGCTCGGACCGCAAGCGACATCATTCTCCGCTTCAGGAACGTTGGATCAGAACGGCGTGCACACTTCGCACGGGCCCGATCTCAGTCTTAGCGCCGACAAGAGCACTGACTGGAAGATTGGAGGGGCGTTTACTGCGGGTGTTGGGGCGGGCGTTTCTGTCAACTTTAGCCAATTGGGACGAGCGTTGAGCGATTTTTCTGAAGGCGTCAATGCGGCAGGCAGCTATCTCATGGTCAACTACGTGAATCCTGCAATTAACAGTACGCCTCCACCTGTTCTACCATCATCACAGTATCATCCCTAACGGTAACTTCTATTCGGAGAGCTCACCATGGACACAGAACTGAAAACGAAGAAAAAGTGGTCTTTACGACGGAAGATTCTTACGGCTTTCCTGGCGATGGCTGGCGTCGCCACGATGGTGATCATGCCGGGACTGTTTTGGGATCTTCACGAGGCAAATAAAGCATTGCACGGTTTCTGTGATGCGTTAGTTGCAAAGCAATACAAAGCGGCTTACGGGTTCACGTCCAAGGAATTCCAAGCATCTGTAGACTTCAAGACATTCGCTCAAGTTCATGGCGACCTGACCCTAAGAATGGGCGACCTCAAAAGTGCTGAAGTTACTCATAGCGAAATCAAAGACCAAAGTGGTGGATCTTATGGAACTGCAGAGACTACCATGAATTTCGCACATGGAAGTCTGACTTTCATCTACGTTTTGAAGAAGAATGGCGGTTCATGGGAAATCTACAATTACCACGAACAGTAAGCTGCAGGTGGCCCAAGTCTCGTTTCAGAATACTTGGGAGCGCATAGCGCAGGATAGGCCGTCTTCGGGGCGGCCTTGCTTGCTTCTGGGGCACGAATCGCCGGTTCCTGTGGAGGAACTTGGTCGGAGGCGGGTCGAGCGTAGCGAGTCCTTGTTCCTGTTGTTTTAGGGGTGACACACCACCCATAGTATGGTTCACGTGGGTGAACATGCTGGTTCGCCTGTGTGAACCGGGCAGGTGGCCCGGTCATCAC
>Ga0181529_10000712_pt1 | contig 47068 bp, 32 predicted proteins | sample PEATcosm2014_Bin_36_FD_119763 | JGI IMG/M metagenome (GOLD analysis project Ga0181529, IMG submission 119763) | Peatland microbial communities from MTU Mesocosm Facility, Houghton, MI, USA - PEATcosm2014_Bin10_30_metaG | ecosystem: Environmental > Terrestrial > Soil > Wetlands > Peat | place...
CAGCATGTTCTGCAGCGCCGACGTCCAGCCCATGTTGGCATCGATTTGGAATGGCGGGATTCCGCCGCCGCCGAGCGTCAGCCCCATGCCCCGCCAGTCGTTGTGATAGGTGAAGAAGTTACTGCCGATGCAACTCCGGCCGAGTCGCCCGAGAACCTCCAGCGCCGCTTCGCCATCCCGCCAGCGGGCGAAGATGTTGGCGGCGTGCATCAGGCTCCAGCCCGATTGAAAGCTCATGCCGCGAGACAGACGCAGATCCACGGCCTTGCGAAATGCGGGGTACAGCGGATGATCGCGGCCGATCTCGCGGCCGGGGAAGGCGGCGTAAATGTGCGACAGGTGCCGATGCTCGTAGTGGTCCGGCAGGTCTGCCCTGGACCACTCCTTGACCGCGCCGTCCTGGTTGGTCATGTAGGGCGGCACCTTAGAGAGCATGTCTTTCCACCGCGGGATTTCGTCCGCGTACATCCCCGCTTCCGTGGCGCCCTCAACCAGATTGGCGAGCAGCTCTTTGCATAAGGCGATATCCATGGCGGCGTTCAGGGAGATCTCCTGCTGGCCATCGGACCGGGAGCGGTCGGTGTACCCGCCGGGCGCGTTTTCAGGGGAGTTCGAGGGAGCGAACATCAGGTGGCCGGTCTCGTCCTCGAAGGTGTAGTCTTCATAGAAATGCGCCGCTTCGCGCATGAATGGGAGTGCCCGATGGCGCAGGAAATCCCGATCTCCGGTAAAGCGGTAATGGTCATAGTAGTGCGCCGAGAGCCAGGCCGCGCCGCCGGTCCAGAACAGGATGTGGCCGGTGCTTCCCAGGACGGCGCCGAATCCCTTGGTGGTTGGCGCCGGAATCATGATGCCCCGGCATCCGAAGATGTTGTTCGCATTTTTGCGAAACTGATCCAACATGGACTCGTAGTAATCGAACAGCGTCAGGTTCAGCTCCGTTAGGTTGCCGGCCAGCGCCTGCCAGTAGATCATCTGGATGTTGATGTTGGCCATGTTGAAGGTCCAGAAGCCTTCGTAATCGCCGCACCAACGGCCCAGCAGAGACGGCGGTTGGCCTCCCGTGCGGCAGCTCGAGATGAACAGATAACGGCCGTACGCCCACATCTTCTCCACCAGGGCCACGGGCAACTCGCCGCTGTAGGCATCCAGCAGAAGGCGCTCGTTGGATTGCGCCCGATCCGGCGCGCTGGCGCCGAGGTTCAGCTTGACGCGGTCGAACAACTCGCCATGCGCCTTGGCGTGGGGCGCCAGAAGCCGGGAGTAGTCCGCGGGAAGCGCCGCCAGTTCCTCTTTGAGACGCGGGACCACGACCGCAGGGTTGCCCTCGGCAAACAGCTTCACCAGGATCAATGCGCCGTCGGCGTTCTCCAACGCGATCCGGGACCCGCTCATCCGCGACTCGCCACCGAACGGCACCACCCGGGCGACCGCGCCGAAATCGCGCCCCGCCTGGGTCTTGGCGCCGAACACCAGAAAACCGCCTCCGGCCGAGGACTGCGGCTCTTTGGGGGTTTTCGCAGGGACTCCGCGCCTTCCCGCCACATCGCCCAGGTCGTGGACCACGAGTTCCACCGCGGCATTCAGGCTGCCCGGTTTGGAGCAGCGGATGGCGCAGACCACCACATCGTCCGTGCGCGAGACGAAGAGAAGCCGCTCGAAATCGACATCGCCGTCGCGCCAAACCACCAGCACTTCCCCGGTGGACAGGGCAAGCTCACGGCGGTAGTTCCGGAACGGATGCCGCGGCGGCATGGTAACCAGTAGATCTGCCAGCGGCAGAAGCGCGCCCAACTTCACGCGGTAGCCGAGGTCTTTCAGTTTATCGGTGTAGAGATCGTTGGCCTCCCAGCGTTTTCCCTGGCGCAGCAGCCGCCTTGCTTCGGGCAGCAGAGAGCCCACGTCGGGCTGCTCGGTGGCCTCGGCGTAGTCCCACAGGTCTTCATGATTGAAGAGAATGCGTTCTCTCTCGATGGAGCCGTACACTGCGGCGCCGAACTTTCCATTGCCGCAAACCAGCGCTTCCCTCCAGAGGTTGCCCGGCCAGGCGGCGGGGTACTGCAGAATCAGCCGGCGGTCGATGCCGCTGGCGGGAGCCGCATCGGCGGCAGCCGCAAAGGCCGCTGGTGACGCCACCAGGGGCGCGGCGCCCGCCAGCCCCGACGCTTTCAGGAGATCGCGCCTCGATATTGGGAGTTTGTGCTTCATGACTGCAGCCTATGCCGGGATCGCGCGCTTGTAGCGGACAGGGTCGTCGGCGCCCGGAACGACCGCGATTCTCTCGTTTTTTCGAGTCTGAAACTGCACCATGGAGCCGCTCAGGCTCTCCGATTTCCGGCCGTCGCGATAGAGCGTGACCTGGCCTTCGCCCCAGGGATTCCGCAAGCGGCACTCCGCGCCGGCCTGAGACACCAGTTCCACGAATTCCACGCTGCCATTGCGTATGGAAGAGGCGACCAGGAAAGCGCCGCGCGCCGCCAGGGTGAACGCGGCGTCCCACTCCTTCGGCCATGCGGGAAACAAGTGGAGGATCGGCTCCTGCGCGGGGCCTGGAGGATTGCTCTGCATCAAGGCCATGTGCAGCGCTTCGGACGCGCGGCCGAGAGCCTCGGCGTCCAGCGCCTGGAAGCCTTCCCGCAGGCTCATGCGGTTGGCCAGGTTGGCGGTGGTTCGCTCACCGCCGGCCCGCGGACCCTGCAATCCCCGCAGTTGGTTGGGGATGAGGAACCGTACGGCCTCGGTTCGGCCCAGCGTGGCCGCGGCGATGGGGATCTTCGAAAGCAGCCCCACCGGCGTATCGGGCCCGGGCTGGCCGCGAAGAGATTGCGTGAGGGTGTTGTTGGCCGTCTCGAGAGCCTGTGCATCGGTGGATTCGAGGTTGCACAGGTCGAAGAACCAGGCCGGCAGACTATTGCCATCGGGCAGCAGCCCACCCTCTTTGACGGCGGGTTTCCGGGCGCGCACCCACACGCGCGGTCCCTTGTAATCGCCGGGCTTGAGCGCGTCGGAATCGTCGCTGGTCGAGAGCGGCGTCAGGTTCTCCAGGAATTCCTTCCAGGTAGGACGCAGCGCCGCATCCTCGCCCAGGATCTCCGAGGCTTTGAGAATTGCAGCGAATACGCCTCGCATGGCGCTAAGATCTTCGTCGGTATCGCGCGCGCCGTAGACCGACTCGTTGCTGTTCACATGCTGGATGTGATACTTCCCGTCGGCTTCCTTGCGGACGTTGGGGAAGTTGCGGTAGAACTCGGCCGCGCCTTTCAGCATGGGGTAGGCGCGAATGCGCAGCCACTCCTTGTCCAGCGTGTACTCGTAGCGTCGCCAATAGAGATAGGCGATTTTGGCGTTGCTCCCGAGGATGTGGTTCACCGCCCCGTACGGCCCAAAGCCCCGATCCGTTTCCACGAAGCGCCCGTTCACCCACTCTCCCTTGGCGATCCAGTTCCAGCGGCTGGAGTGCGGATGCTTCTGCCGGGAGTATTCGAGGAACCGCTCCGACCGCTGTTCCCACGGTTTCCGGAGAAGATACAAGTCCCGCATCTCGCCGGCAATCTCGTCGGGGAGTTTCTCCAGCCCGTCGAAATAGGTGGTCTCGGGAATGTACATGCCCTGGCTGCCCCACTGCTGGCGCGCCGCCTCGCAGCAGGCCTGGAACATGCCGGAGTACATCGAGAACATCGGGTCCATGAGCTCCAGCCGGTTGGCCGCGGGCAGCGCTTCGTAGTAGCAGCTCAGGTTGGCGAACCAGTGCTGCGCGCCCCAGGTGCGCAGGTCGCCGCCGGTGTTCCAGATCATGCCGTTGAACTTCGGCGGAAACTTACCGCGCGAACTGGAGGCCATCAAGTACAGGAAATAGGTGTAGTAACGCTCCACGAAATCGGCCGTGCCGTCCTGGCTGTGCAGGTGGACAAAGCCTTGCGGCCAGAAGCTGTGCCACCACTCGGCCGACTCGCGCGCCACCGCGGAGAAACCCTTGGATGCGGCCGCCTCCAATTGCCTCAGCGCATCGCCCAGAACGTCCGCCTGAGGATCGAAACTGGCGGCCGACGCGATCAGGATCTGAAAGCTGCCGCCGCCCGGCGCCGCCAGGCCCACCTCGGTCTCGTTCAGCAGCCGCGGCTTGCCCTCCCGCCCCACAATCCCGACCGCCACGGCCGATTTCGAGCAGTAGCTGCCTTCGCGGAATTCCTGTGTCAGCGCGATGCGGTTCCCGCGGATGTGCAACTGCGACGCCGCCCGGTGGCTGCGGGTCTGCAACACTTCGACATGGTCGCGTGCAAAAGTCTCCAGGTCCCGGCCGAGGTGCTTGGCGTCGCGCCGCAACATTCGCAGAGCGATCCGGACGGCCTCGGGATTGGGCCGCGTGTCCTCTACCGCAATCGCCATCGCGTCCTGCGCCGGCCAGGCCAGGATGCGGCTGGTCACACCCTTGCCCTCGACGGTGAGGACTCCGTCGTAGAGCGAAAGGCGCTGCGCGAAACCCGAGGCTGGGAACGGATCTCCGCCAAACCCGGCGAACTCGATATCGACGGAACCGCAGCCGGCGCAGTAGTCGTTATGGCGCTCCATGAAGCTGTTGGTGGAGCTGTTGTTCCCGTAGACATCCACGCGGTTGATCTGGAAGCGCAGCGCCGCCGGGGTGGTCCACACCAGGCTGCCCATGCGGCCGTTGCCGATCGGGATGCCTTCCTCGCTGCGCGATGCCGGCTTGTCGTATATCAGGTCGGCTCGCGAGACCAGCTTTCGGAAATCGACATCCAGCAGCGTGGACGTCGAGTCTTCGCCGGGGGCCGGCGATGGAGCGGCGGCCAGGGCCGTGGCCGTAAGTCCGGCAGTCAGGAACCCGCGGCGGGTGTGGTGTGTTGCGGAGCGATCCATGATGCTCTCCTCGTTTCCGGCAGAACTGTTCATCGCGCCCGCTCCGGCCGGACCCATGCTACGCGGGCGATGCGCGGCGGTGGGCCGTCCCACGCTGCTCCAGTCCCAGTATCAGAATGTCATGCGCCCCTGCACCTCCACCACGCGGTTGTTTCCGATCTGCGAGAGCACCTTCCCGAAATCGGTCGAAGTGGACGTGGTTGTGGGGTTGCTGAATATGGTGTGGTTTCCGACGTTGATCACATCGAAGCGGAATTGCAGGTTTGCGCGATCCTTGATTTTGAAGTCCCGGGCGACATTCGCGTTGAAGTTCTTCAGGGCATCGGCGCGGCACCCGCCGTATCCACTGATGTAGTTGGGAAACACGCGGGCTTGGCCGGTAGTGGCCGCCAACGTGGCGTTGGTCACGAAGCCGGACGTATTAAACCACTCGCCCAAGGTATGCGGGCCGGTGCTGCAGATGTCCTGCAGATTGCCCGAATAGTAGGTCGTGCCGCTCCAGCTATTCAGCGCGCCGGGCTGATATTCTTCGATCACCGAGAACTGGTAGCCACCCATGATCCAGCTCACCGGACCACTCTGGAACCAGCGCCGATTCTTGCCGATCGGCAGTTGGAAGACCGCCGTTCCGGCAAGCCGGTGGGGACGTCCCACATTACTCGGCTCCCAGGCTGGGGAGTTATCGAACGAATTGGGAAAGTAGTCCGCCGCGTAGTTATACAACCTGGTATAGGCCATATTCACGTTGAACCCCTTCGCAAAACGGTGCTCGAAACTCACGTCAAGCTCCTCGGTCTTGGCCCTTCCCAGCGCCTTGGTTTCGGTCAGCCCGTTCATCTGCGGGAACGGCGCCAGCAACGTGGAAGCATGAATCGTCGAACTGGTGAAGAACGAGTTAGACGCCATGTACTGGTATAACGCCGGGTTACCGCTTTGCAGGCCGGCGAAATTACCGAGGTTGAAAGGGTTGGTTGCGTTCGCATTCCAGGCGTTAGCGACCGTGTTATTGCGCGTGGTTGCGTAGTTCCAGTACTGGGCGGGCACCGCGGCTTGCGACTGGCTGATGGGCATATGGTCGGAGTAGGAACCGGAATAGCCCACATTGAGCACCATGGATTGGCCCAACTGCCGCTGCACATCCAGGCGCCAGCGGCCCTGGCGGGCGTGTGGCCGGTCGTACGGAACGAACGTGAAGCCCTTGCCGACAACGGCCATCAGACCCAGTGCGCTGCCGAACGGCTGTATTTCCCGCGAGCCGTTCGAGAGGATTGGGAAGGGATCGGTGAGCGGCGAGACACCATTGGCGGGGTTGCCCACCAGCCAGGTTTGCCCGAAGTCATTGGACAAAGTTGTGGATGTCGTCTGGCTGAAACCGAGCTGATTCTGGGTGACCGTCTCGTTCTGGACGTTTAGCGTGTCGTAGAACATGCCGAATCCCGTGCGCAAGACCGTCTTCGAATCGAGTTGGTAGGCGGCGGCGAAGCGCGGCAACCAATCGAGCACGTTGTTGTAGAGCTTCCGGTTGTTGCCTCCCACACCGGGATAGAGCGACCCGCCCAGCACGCTGAACTGCGACGCGGGAACTTGAGCGATGGGGTTCTGCGCGTATGCCGCCTGGGCAGCGGCGGTGATTGGCAGCGTCGCGGTTGGACTGAAGTTCCCGATCATCCGGTTGTAGCGCTCGGTCGGTCCAAACTCGTACTCCACGCGCAGGCCGAAATTCACGGAAAGCTTGTTCGTGGCACGCCAGTTGTCCTGGATATACCCCGCGTAGTATGGATTGGAAAGCGCCAGGCTGGCATTGTTGTCGATGGACATAGTGCTCGGCAATCCCATCATGAAGGCAGCCCACGGTCCCCCATAACTGCCGGTGCCCGCCGAAGCGTACCCATCGTCCGTGCGCTGTGTCCAGTTACTCGTGTAGTTGAACGATCCCGCGTTGTTGCCGGGGGTGAAACCGGTGTAGAACTGGCCCCGTGCGTCAACTCCCGCTCTGATCGTGTGAGACGCGGTCATGTGCGAGAGGTCCGCCTTTCCGGCGAGCACACGATATCGGGCAACCGCAAGGGCTAACTCCTGGGTCACGCTGGTCCACCCCGACCAACTCACGTTCGGCAGCACCGACTCGCTCGATGCCAGCAGATCCATGTAAGACGGAAGCCCCGTGGCGGACGGTTTCAGGGCTTGAAATCCCGGGTCCACATTGGTGGATCTGTACGCATTGGAGTTCAGCGACACATCCAGCAGCGTGGAAGCGCCGAAATTGTGCACCCAATCCACTCCCGCTCCGAAATTGTGCCGGAGTTGGCCGGACGTCTCCAGATTGGGCATGCTGCTCGCATACAACCATCCCTGGGACCCGGCATTGCTCCACTCGTTATAGCTCCAGCGGAAGAAGAAGCGGTCCGTCCCCGACATGTTGTAATCGATGCGATTGGTTTCGGCATTGTAGACGTTGGGCGCCCGCTCGCTGTAGGCCAAATAGTCCTGCGTCGGTTCCACCGCGGGGTTCGACGACAACGTGTTCGGCGCCGGTAGAAGTTTGTTATAGAAGTTATACGTCGGATTGGTGATGCGCGATTGCGGGACCATATTCCCCGGGAAGGGAGTGCGCACCACGTGTCCCGAACGAGTCGGATCGGGCTGTACGCTGTAGGGGTCGTAGATCTGGTAGAGGCTGGAATTGATCTGAAGAAGTTGCGAGAAATCCCCCGTGCGCATCGGCGTTGTCGGGAGGGCGGAATAACCCGAGTTGTAAGTCACCAGCCGGAAACCCTGGTATCCGAAGAAGAAGAATAGCTTGTTCCTGCCGTTGAAGATCTTTGGCAGGATCACCGGACCACCGAACGTACCGGCAAATTGGTTCTCGGCGCCGTGAGTTTTGCCGCCCGGCCGGATTTGTTTCGCCAGAGCGGTATTTCCCGCCGCCAGGGCCGCATCGACCTGGTTATAGTACGCTTGTTTGGTGAAGAACTGCATTGCGTCCAACTGGTTCTCGTGGTTCTGCTCTCGTAGACTCCCGTGGAACTGGTTGGTCCCCGTCTTGGTCATGACGGAGATGCCGATCCCCGTACTGTGACCGAAAGAGGCGTCGAACCCGGAAACTTCCACCTTGAACTCCTGCACCAACTCCGGAGCCAGCATGAAGCCGGGCTGGCGCGAGGCCCCATTGTTGGAAGTTCCATCGATGGAGTACTCGTTGCCGCCCACTCCGCCCGCCGTGGTGTAGTTCGAGGCCGCCGAGGTGCTGTGGAGCATGACCGAATCGTCGGCCAGCGATTGTGGCGATTGAACCCCCGGCGCCATTTTGGCAAGCGTGATGTTGTTCCCCCCAGGCAGGGGGACGTCCACAATAGTCCTGGACGACAGCACCTCGCCCGACGATAACGTGTTGCTATTGAGTAGCGGCGCTTCCGCGACGACGGTCACCGCATCGGAAGTCGCGCCCAGTTCGAGCTTGAGATCGACCTGCAGCCGGGAGCCCACGGGCAAATCGAAAGCGGCGTGGACCGACTTCTTAAAACCGGCGGCCTCCACGCTCACTTTATAAGTGCCGGACACCAGCAAAGCCGCTTCGTAATAGCCGGACTCGTTGGTCTTCAGATTCGTCGAGACGTTGGTATTCGTGTTCGTGATGGTGACTCCGGCTCCCGCAACGGCGGCGGAGGACGGATCGGAGACGTGGCCGAAGATCATGCCGCGGGTCTCCTGTGAGAGCGCCAGGCTTCCCGACAGAAGAAGTGCGCCAATTCCCACCCAAAAATGCAATCGCATGTGACTAACCTCCCAGTTTGCCGACCCTGCGCGATATCGCTGGGGACCACTGCGTCGCCGCGTTCCGCCCCAAGGCAACGTTAGCGCTAATTTCAAGACAACCTGAATATGACGCCGGGCACCCGGGGTGTCAAGGATAGGGGGGCGATTCCGCACATCTCATGCGCCGCGAGATCTTCGCTTCCCGCCAGGCCGCGAAAGTGGGAACGCGCGGCCCGGATGCCGCTTCGATCGCGAGTGGAACGGCAACTGGATCCGCTTGAATTCGCGCTAGTTGACGCTCACAGCCGGGGAGGCCCGCGCACCGAACGACGGCGGCGCTCCTGCGCGTTTTCCCCGCGGCGACAACGCACAAGGGTGGTATACAAAACAGCAGGAAACGGATACGATTTGACGGTGATTTGAATGCTTGCTCTCGTCGATCCTGTTGAGTACCGAGTCCGCACACGGACCAAGCGTTTCGAGGTAGACGGATTCGGCAATTGGCATTACGCTAGCGGTTCTGAGGAGAATTCGATGATCGAACGGCAACTCCGGCCAACCGGCGCCGCACATGTGCTGGCTGGCGTCCTGGTGGCGCTGATCGGCGCCTCCGGGATGAAGGGTCAGAACACCGTGGCCAGTCCGGCCGCGCCCCGAAGAGGCACCTCGCAGGGGGTTCCCGGCGCGCATCTGGACTATGCGCCGGGCAAAGCGCCGCGTTTCTGGTCCATCGCCCTGGCCGATACGGTGATGGCCCGCTATCCGGACTACCGGGTCGCGTATTGGAAGCCCTGGTCGTACGTTCAGGGCTACATGTTCCACGGCTTTGATGCGCTCTATCTCGCCACCGGGAACCGGAAGTACCTCGACTACATTCAGCGCTACATCGACAACTTCGTGGATGGCAGCGGCGCGTTTCATGGGGACCAGTTGAACAGCCTCGATAACCTCATGACCGGAAGCAGCATCGCGGCGCTCTACGGCTATACCCACGATCCCCGTTACAAGACGGCGGCCGGACAGTTCCGCGCGGCATTCGACAGCTATCCCAGAAGTAAGGATGGCCAGTTCTGGCACGGCCAGCGCGGTCCCCACATGTGGATCGACGGTATCTTCATGGGCCAGATGTTCCTGATGCGGTACGGCAAAGAGATCGGCGATAGCGACTATTGCTGGAACGAAGCGGCCCGGCAGATCGCCGTCTTCGCCAGGCATGCCGGGAAAGACGATTCGGGCCTGTACCTGCACGCCTGGACCGAGGACGCCGCGAACGCGCCGTGGGCCGATCCCAAAACGGGGCTGTCGCCGGAGGTGTGGAGCGAGGGGCTGGGCTGGTATGCGCTGGTGATTCCGGAACTGCTGGCCGCGATGCCGGCCGGCCACGCCAAGCGCGCCGAAGTGCTCGACATTTACACGCGTCTCTCGGCGGGCCTGCGGCATACCCAGGACCCCAAGACCGGGGGCTGGTTCATGATCGTGGACAAGGGCGCGGAGCCGGGCAACTGGATCGACCCGTCCGGGACCGCGATGTTCGTATACTCTATCCAGCGCGGCGTCGATCTGGGTCTGCTCAATGCCGCGGAGTACGCTCCCGTCGCCCGCAAAGGCTACGAGGCGCTGTTGCGCTTCGCCAAGGTGAACGACCGCGGATTGGTGGACCTGGAAGGTGGCGGCGACGGAATTGGCGTTAAGAAGGACTACGCCACATACGTGAACTTCCCCAGGACGACCAATGCCAAGGAGGCAGTCGGCGGATTCTTGTGGGCCGCGGCGATTATGGAGCGGGAGCGACTGCAAGGGGCCCGGTAGGTTGATGTGAAGCGCAAGAAGAAGTTCACCATTCCGCCCCAACCCCGGCGAAAACGCGTCCTGCTGGCGCTGGGGTATTACGATCAGAAACTGCACCGCGGAATCGCCCGTTACGCGCGAAAAGCGGGCTGGGTCCTCGAGACGCACATGGCCCACTACGGAGTCCTGCCCACCCATTGGGAGGGCGACGGCATCATGACCTTGCTGTTTCCCCATCGGAAAGATCTGATACATCTGGTGCGCTCGTCGGACGCCGCCGTTGTCGATCTTACCCACGACGTCGCGCTCCATCTGCCCCGGGTGTTGCTGGAAAATCGGAAGATCGGTTGTTTGGCCGCCGAACACTTGCTGGAGCGCGGGTTCGAGCACCTGGCATTCTTCAAGTTCACCGACGCCATGGACATCCGCGAACGGGAGGAGGGCTTTGCCGGGGCCGTGCATGGGGCGGGCCGCATGCTGCACATGCTGGATTGGTATTCGTACAGCCAGGCCGGCGGCGGCCGGAAAAGGACCAACTGGATGCGCTGGCTACTGGCGAGGCTGAAGGAACTTCCCAAGCCCGTCGGCATTATGGCGCAGAGCGACAACAAAGGCACCATCCTGTTGAATGCGTGTGCTGCGGCGGACCTGAGGATCCCCGAACAGGTGGCGGTCGTGGGCGTGGACAACGATGAACTGGCGTGCGAGTTCGCGCCCGTCCCGCTCTCGAGCGTCGATAGCAACCGGGAGGAACTCGCCTACGCTGGAGCCGAGTTGCTGGACCGGGTGATGGCGGGGCGGCCCGCACCGGCCGTTCCGCTTCGTATCGCGCCCCGAGGGGTGGTGGTGCGCGAGAGCAGCGACATTCTGGCGGTGAGCCACGTCCAGGTGGCGGCGGCGCTTCGCTTCATCTGGCAGCACTATCGGGAGCCGATCACGGTGGACCACGTGGTCGAAGTGTGTCCCATGTCCAGATGCGGATTGTACCGCGCCTTCGCCAAGCGGGTGGGACGAACGCTCGCCGAGGAGATTGCGCGCAAGCGCGTGGAAGAGGCGAAAAAGCTGCTCGCCGGAACACGCGAGAAGATTCACAGTGTGGCCACAATGTCGGGTTTCTCGAGCGGTGAACACCTCGCCCGCGCCTTCACCCGCCTTACCGGCGAGACTCCCAGTGCGTACCGGCGGGCGCATGCGAGTTGACCCTCGGGTGGCGTCCGAATGCCGGCCCTGTACTCGAAACAGCAAGAAATGAATACAAAAAACCGTTGGAATTTATACCTCAAGATCGTAGACTCTCAAATGAAAAGAATGCTACAAACACTGCGCCGCGTTGGGATGCGGCAGGTCTGGTTGCCGGCCGCCGCGGTCACTGCGGCAGCCCTATTATCCGGCTGGCAAGCCGGACGCCAGACGCCCCGCCTTCTTGCCGTGCTCCCTTCGGCCGCGGTTACGCCGGATGGGATGGCCATCGCGCCCGACGGCGACCTGGTAATCGCCTGCCCCAACTACGCCAGCTACGCGAAGGGCGCCACGCGGCCGTCGGTGCCGGCCTGCCTGCTGCGGCTGGACAAAAAAGGCCGCGTGCGCAAGTGGGTGGAGACCCCGGTTCTCGCGGAAACCGGCAGATCCTGCCCCATGGGAATCGAGTTCGGCCCCGGCGGAGAACTCTACGTGGTGGACAACCAGAACTGGGCTTCCGGAAATGGAGAGGCCGGGGAAATCAATCAGGGGCGCATTCTGCGCCTGAAGTTCGAAGGAGATCGCATTGTCGAAACGGCGGTTGTGGCCGATGGTATCAGCCATCCAAACGGTCTGCGGTACCGCGACGGCCAGATTTACGCGACCGTGTCCATGCTGCCGCGCGTGAAGCGGCCCGACGGCCTCCTGACCAGTGCCGTGTACCGTTTTCCCGCCGGCGCGCACGATATCCACGTGGCCAATGACTTGAAGGACCCGAACCTGCTGGCTACGTTTGTCACCGAGAACCGGTTCGTGCAGTACGGCGCCGACGGGCTGGCCTTCGATCGCACGGGGAATCTCTACGTCGGCAATTTCGGAGATGGCAAAATCCACCGGATCGCTTTTGACCGGAGCGGAGGTGTCGCCGCCAATACCGTGTTCGCTCAAACCGACATGGACAACTCGCTCGACCCCGCGCTACCCGGTTTCTTCGCCAAGGCCACGGCCGCCCGCCTGCGGAGCGTCGATGGCATTTGTGCGGACCGCAACGACAACCTCTACGCGGCCGATTTTTCCAACAACGCGATTGTGAAGATATCACCCGCCGGCGCCATTTCCGTCGTGGCGCAGAACGGCGACACCGATGGCCGCGGAGGCCAGTTGAACGAACCCGGCGAACCCATCGTTTGGAACGGGCGCCTGGTGGTCTCGAATTTCGACGCAGTGACGGGACCGGACAAGGTGAACACACATCACGACTCGCCGGCCACGCTGTCGGTGCTGCGTCCGGAGTAGCCGGCACACAGGGGCGCCATGAGACATCTATCGACGGTAATCGGATCGGCTATCTGCGGTGCGTTGTGCTTCGGAATTTGGCCGGAGATGTGGAAGTCGTACGGGATCATGGGCGGGTGGATCACGGCGGCCATCGCGATTAGCATTTGCTGGTACATGAATCACTGGATGGGGATCATCCGGAATCCACCGGGCCGTATTTGGGTGGACCAGGGATGGGCGGTCTCCGCTGCGGGCATCGCCTGGGCGATGGTCCGGTTCGACGCCCGGTTCCGGCATGCCGTGCCGGTTCTGATTTGTTGTCTGCTCGGCGGCGCCCTGGCCGGAGCCGCCGCCAACAAGGTCAACCGGCAGCGGTCCGATTCGCAGGAGTCCACCGCCGCCGGCGAGGCGGAGAAGAGTGCGCATGCTTGAGTGGACCGCGCAGTATCTCCCCTCCATCGGGATGTCCCCGGTCAGCGTCGTTACCACCGTTTTCGGGGCATTCGCGGTATCGTTCGTGGCCATCGTCTGCTGGCGAAAACTGGTGGAAGACTTCGGTCCCGCGGGCGGCATGCTGGCGGCCGGGATCATCATCGGCACCTTCTGGGTGATGAACCATAAACTGCCGGGCTTCGGGATTCACCCGGAGGGACTTCCTCACCCCGATGGCGGCAACAAGCAGTTTGGGCTCATCTACCAGGGCTTCAAAGGCGCCTCGCCGTGGGTGGACATGGGGACCGCGATCGCCGCGGGATTCTGGTTCTTCGGCTTTCTGGAAGCCAAAAAGGGTCAGCGGATTCCTCTCGCCATTGAGTCGCTGCCGCGCATCGCCGCGGCGGTTGTGGGCGGTGCGATCGGCGGAGCGATCGTAGGCCTGGTGGGATGGACGGGAGCCAACCTGTTCGGTTATCGGTAATCGCATGCCGGAATATCTACTCGCACACGACCTGGGCACCAGTGGCAACAAAGCCACGCTATACACGCCCGAGGGCAGGCTCATCGCCAGCAGCACCTCCTCGTATCCCACACGGTTCTTCAACGCCAACTGGGCGGAACAGGAGCCGGAGGATTGGTGGCGCGCCGTCTGCCTCTCCACGACGAAGTTGCTGGCCGCCAGCCGATGCGCTCCGTCCGATGTCGCGGTGGTGGCGCTCAGCGGCCAGATGATGGGCTGCACGCCCGTGGACCGGCTGGGAAATGCGCTCCGGCCGTCCATCCTGTATTGCGATCAGCGGGCGGTCCCGCAGACAGGCCAGATCCTGGCGCGGTTGCCGATGGCCCGTTTCTACGGCATCGTGGGCCACCGGGCCAGCCAGGTGTACTCGCTCGAAAAGCTGATGTGGATCCGGGACAACCAACCGGATGTCTTTGCGCGCACCTTCCAAACGCTCTGCGCCAAGGATTACATCAATTGCCGTCTGACAGGGCGGATGGCTACCGACTACTCCGACGCCTCGGGCACCAATGCGTTCGACCTGAATACCTTCCGCTGGTCGGAAGAGATTCTCGACGCAGCCGGCATAGCCGCGGACCTGTTTCCGGAGGCGCTCCCCTCCACCACCATTCTGGGAACGATTACGGCGGATGCCGCGCGCCAGACGGGACTGCTCGAAGGGACGCCGGTGGCCGCCGGTGGTGGCGATGGGAGCTGCGCCGGCGTTGGGGCGGGCTGCATTCGGCCGGGCATCGCCTATCACTATCTCGGGTCGTCCGCCTGGATTGCGCTTACCGTGAAGAAGCCGATCGTTGACGATCGGATGCGGACCATGAACTGGGCCCACTGCGTGCCCGGGTACCTGCATCCGAGCGGAAGCGTGCAAAGCGCCGGTTCCACTCACAATTGGCTAAAGGAGACGCTTTGCCGGCAGGAAGCGGACCAAGCCGCCGCCTTAGGAGGCGACGTTTACGACCTCATCGATCGCGCCGTGGCCGGAACGCCCGCCGGGTCCAACGGCCTGTTGTTTCTGCCTTACATGCTGGGAGAACGGACCCCCTGGTGGAATCCCAACGCCCGGGGAACGTTCCTCGGATTGAATCTCGGCACGCGGCGGGAGGACATGCTGCGCGCGGTATTGGAAGGCATCACCATGAATCTGGGGTTGATCGTCGATATCTTCCGCTCTCACGTGCCGATCGATTCGGTAATCGCAATCGGCGGCGGCGCGCGCAGCGGCGTATGGCGGCAGATGATGGCGGATGTGTTCGGGTGCCGGATCGACTCGCTCAACGTTCTGGAAGAGGCGACCTCCATGGGGGCCGCGGTGGTCGGCGGTGTCGCGGTGGGCCTGTTCCCGGACTTCGATGCGATTCACCGCTTCGTACACGTCGAAGAGAGCGTCTCCCCCGATCCGGTTTCCAGGGACCGCTATGCGCGCCTCCTGCTGGTTTTCGAAAAGGCGTACCTCTCCCTGGTGGATGTTTACGACGATCTTGCGAAGGTGACCCATGAAATCCGTAGTGGTAATTGAACCCGGCAGAGTGCAGGTTGTAGAAGTTCCCAAGCCCGAGCCTGGCCCCTATCAGGCGCTCGTTCGCACCGAAATCGCCGCGCTTTGCAATGCCACGGACGCCAAGCTGGTGGCAGGCCACTTCCCCGGTGTGGACCGATATCCCTTGGCTCTGGGACACGAATCGGCGGGCATCGTCGAAGCGGTGGGCGGAAAAGTGCGCGCCTTCCAGATTGGGCAGCGCGCCATCGGCGGCCTGATGTTCGACTTTCCGGGCACCCAATTGGCCAGCGGGTGGGGCGGCTTCTGCGAGTACACGCTAGTCAACGATCACGATGCCATGGACGCCGACGGCGTGGCGGACCCCGCACACGGTTGGCTTGAAGTCTTCGAGATCCAGCGTCCGGTGCCGGCCGACATCCCGCCCGAGTCGGCCGTACTGCTGTGCACGTGGCGCGAAGTGCTGGCTGCGTTCGCCGACTTCCGTCTTAAGCCCGGGGACGACGTGACGATCTTCGGCGCCGGGCCGGTCGGGATGAGCTTCGTCAAACTGGGACGTCTGTTCGGCCTGGGATACATCGGGGTGGTCGATCCGCTGGAGGCCAAACGCGCATCGGCTCTGGCCATGGGCGCAACCGAGGCGTTTCCTCCGGATGCTCCCGAACTGCGCGAGCTGACGAAACGGCGCGGCAGGCCGGTCGATGCCGCGATCGACGCTGTCGGCAGCGAAAAGATCGCCAATGCGGGGCTCGACTTGATTGGAATGGGGGGCTCGCTCTGCATCTATGGAGTGATCGCCGAACCTACGGTCACGCTGCAAAAACATCGCGCGCCCTACAACTTCGACATCTACGTGCATCAATGGCCAACCCGCTGGCGCGAGCGAGCCGCCATGGAGCCGCTCTGCCGGTGGATTGGCCAGGGCAAGCTTCGCTGGGAGGAATTCGTCACCCACGAATTCAACCTTGCACAGGTGCAAGACGCACTGGCAGTCTCCGCGAGCGGGCGGAGCTTGAAAGTACTGCTGCGTTTCGCAGCGCCTGTGGAGAGGACACAACGAATTGAACGCTGAAGAGCTTGCCGGAATGATCGACCACACTTTCCTCCGGCCGTTCCGGTTGCCAGGGGATATCGAACGCCATTGCGAGGAGGCGGCGCGGTACCGGTTCGCGATTGTCGCAATCCATCCCGCCGAGGTGGAAACGTGTGTTCGGCTGCTGCGAGGGACGGGGGTTGGAACCGGCGCGGCGGTGGGTTTCCCGTTGGGTCAGAACACGGTGGAGACCAAGGCGTTCGAAACCGCCGACGCTCTCGATCGGGGCGCCGCGGAGATCGATACGGTAATCAACATACGCGCCCTGCAGGCGGGATGCACCGAGCTGGTGCGGATGGAGATCGCCAACATGGTGCGGCTCTGCCGGGAGCACCGCGCAATTTCGAAAGTCATCTTGGAGACCTGCTATCTGAGCCAATCCGAGAAGGTGACGGTTTGCCGGCTGGCTTGTGCCGAAGGAGCGGACTTCGTAAAGACCTCGACGGGATTCGGCCCGGCCGGAGCGCAAATCGAAGATGTGGCGTTGCTGCGGCGTTCCGTGGGCCCCAACGTGGGGGTCAAGGCCGCCGGCGGTGTACGCAACCTCAAAGCCGCCCTGGCGATGCTCGGCGCCGGAGCGACCCGCATCGGCACCTCTCGGGGCGTCGAGATCATGCGGGAACTGGAGCATATCGGGGTGATGGCATGAAGTGGTTTCTGACGGCGCTGGCCGCTCTTTCCAGCTTGCAGGCGCAGCCGCACAAGTTTGCGGTGGCGGACTATACCCAGGGCAAGGTGTTCGTGATCGATGCGGCAGGGGCGGTGGAATGGCAGTACGATGCGCCTTATGCCAACGATCTCTGGGTTTTGCCCAATGGCAACCTGCTGTTCAATACCGGCCACGGAGCGAAGGAAGTGACGCGGGAGTACAAGGTGGTGTTCGCTTACGAGTCCGCCAGCGAGGTATTCGCATGTCAACGCCTTGCGAATGGCAATACCTTCATCGGCGAGTGTTCCGGGGCCAGACTGCTCGAAATCAGCCCGGCGGGAAAGATCGTGAAGGACATCCACCTCCTGCCGAAGGGCGAAGACGGAGGTCACGCCTACATGCGCAATGCGCGGCGCCTGGCCAACGGCCACTACCTGGTCTGCCATTACGGGCTGGGAGTGGTCCGGGAATACGACGGGCATGGCGGAATGCTGCGCGAGATTGCGGCCAAAGGCGGGCCTCACAGCGCCATCCGACTAGCCGATGGCAATACTTTGATCGCGTGCGGCGATACGGGGAGGACGCCCGCCCGGATCTTCGAGGTGTCGCCAGCGGGCCGTGTGGTTTGGGAGATCTCCGCCAATGAACTACCGGGCATTGAGCTGAAGTTTATTGCCGGTTTCGACCGTCTGCCGAACGGAAATACGGTCTTCTGCAACTGGCTGGGCCACGGTGAGTCCGCCAATGGGCCGCACATTATCGAGGTCACGCGGAAGAAAGAAGTGGTTTGGACCTACGCGGACCACCAGACGTTAAGGACCGCTTCCAGCGTCTACATCATGGACACCCAGGGGACGATGCTGCACTGAATCGCGACGAGATCGCGGTGGACATCGCGGAGGACTTTCCATTCGTGGCTTGATGGCGGCGGGCTTGCCCCATTTGCAAGAGCCTAAGCGGAGAGGGCCTGAACGCACACCCCACTGGAGATGAAACTGTAGCTGCCCGAAGCCTCCGGAAACCCCAAAACGCCGCAATCCAACGCAGGTGCGCTAGGCCGTTTCGGCAGCAAACGTCGCAAATAAATGAGCTGTTTACGTATGGTCGGGGCGGGGCGATTCGAACGCCCGACCCCCTGCGCCCAAGGGAGCCCCGCCGGCTCCAAGAGCTCCATCGGCTTTCGGCTATTCCTAACAATTTCAACAATCTGGGGAATCTGCTTCCGCTCGATCAGGAACCCCGGTTGTATCAAAAACATGTGATTCGGACACAGTTGTGGCACAGGGTAGCGCCGCTGCCGCGGCTTTGCGTGTTTTCGAAAGAAGGAGAACAGGGGCGTGCTGTAGGTGTCTAGCCTAAAAGGAGTTACGGCTTTCTGAGAGCCTGCCTTTGGTCGCGCCAAGCTCCAGGTTCTCTGTGAGGCGGAACCGCTGTTGCCGGTGCGTCAGGACGAACTCATCCGTCCTGTTTTTGAGGTTGTCCACAAATAAGGGACATGGAAATATTGAGGACAAATGGCACCGGCACGACAAGAGTGGGACGCGCCGTTGGCGCATCTTCGGTCGCTTCCGTTCATTCGGAGGCTCCACCTCAATCCCGTGGAAGACATGGTCGAGTTGACGACGCCACGGGGGCGGCATCGCTTGTCTGTGGAAGTTAGGCGATCCCACCTCGACCGCAGTCTCGTAAACGCAATCCTGTCCCACGCGCCTGAAGTGTCTCCCGGCAAGCACCGAATGAAGGGAACGCCAGCCGCACGGCTTGTGCTCGCCCGTTACATTCCGGCCGCGGTCGGGGAGCAATTCATTGCCGCCGGCATTTCCTTTGCCGACGAGCCGGGAAACGTCCACCTCCAGCTTGGTGCGGACTACAACTGGACAGTCCTCGGCAAGCGTGAACCGCCGAGACCCGCAGACGCCGATCGGACAACGCCCGCGACAATTCAGTTGCTATTCCAGTTTGCGACTGTGCCCGAGTCAGCAACGTGGACGGTCGGCGACCTCGCGCGAGCAGCCGGCACCGGCAAGACGAAGGTGGCTCTCCTGCTAAACCAGTTCCGCCGCGAACGACTTCTCGGCGGCAAGTCCGAGTTCCACGTGACGCCCGAAATCATCGACCGTCTGGTCGCAGGCTATGGCCAGACGCTACGTCCGAAACTAGTCATCGGGCGCTACCGCCATCCCGAACCGTCCATCGATCGGTTCCTGGCGCGCTTGTCCGAAGAAGCCAGAACGCAGAAACTGCGGTACGCATCGACCGGCGGTCCGGCTGCGGACGCGATGCAGCACTTTTACCGTGGCTCTGAGGCTCCTGTTTTTCTGGCGCAACCGGACGCGGGAATCCTACGTGCTTTGCGCCTGTTGCCGGATCGGACCGGGCCCGTTGTCTTCCTTAGGCCATTCGGAGAACTCGTCTATTGGCGAGAATTCGACGGCAGGATGGTCGCGCCCCCATGGCTGGTGTACGCAGAACTGCTGGCCAGCAGCGATCCGCGAGCGAAGGAAGCGGCAGAAGAACTCCGCCGCGGATTCCTCCAATGAAAGACGTTCTCACGCCGAATCAGATGGCAGATCTGGTGGCGATCGGCGAAATCTGCGCCGAACTGGAAGCCGACCTCGTGCTGATCGGAGCCATGTCGCTTCTCATCTCCATGGGAGACATCGGCCGCTTTACGCGCGACGTCGATCTCGATGAATTTGCGCGCCTCACAGACCGGCTAACTGCGGCTGGATGAACGCGAGCACGCAGACTGGAGCATCGCTGGATAGCGCCCCACCAGACTATGGTTGACCTCCTGCCGGCCGGCCCCAAACTCCGTAGTGCGGGTTCTATCCAGTGGCCAATCAGCCAGTTCGAGATGAGCCTGACCGGGTTCGAACACGTATTCCCAAACGCCCTGGACACGCCCCTGGCAAATGGGGCGCGTATCCGCGTCATGCCGCCGATCGTGACCGTCCTGCTCAAGATCATCGCGTACACGGAGGATCCGTACCGCCGCGCCAAAGATCTCGACGACATTCGTCCCGTTCTCGGCCGGTACGAGTCAGAGAGCGACCGGCTGTTTTCGGATACAGTGTTCGATGCGGAGCTCCCTGACTTTTCGGTGGCGAACGCCTTTCTACTCGGTCTTGATCTACGCAGCCTTGCGACAAAAGAGGACGCGACGTACATAAGGAGGTTTTTGGCATGCTTTCTCTCGCGGGACGAAGAAAAATTCGAGCAGGACGATTTCGCGGCTAGGACTCTCCGAAGCCAACTCCTTACCTTCGAGAGAGGATTTACAGGGCAATAGCTCCTCATCCGAGAAGCTGCCACAGGTCCGAGGCGATACTGAAAACCGGGCTCAGTGGTCACCGCAACGCTGTATTTTCGCTGCACGCACGACCGGCCCGCCGCAGGTCGGAGCCAGGTTCTCGCTGATTCAGAATGGCGTCTGCAACGGTCTCCGTTTCGCGCGCGGTCAGAATCGACATGGCACACTCTTCAATCGCCCGTTGGGCCGCAGCTTCGGCACTGTGGAGGACAAAGTCCGTCATTGTGCGCACCTCCAGATCCGCTCCGGGTTGAAAGGGGAGTTTCTGCTCCTCGCTGAGGCGAGCATCAAACCGGAGCGCCGCCCACCATGATCTTCACCCGGTCGCGCACGCCGGCTCGCGCGAGCGCGTCGATGGTGATTCGCATGGATGGCATGGTCACGGTCAGGAGCGCCGAGAGGCAGACGATATTCGCATGACGCATCTTGACGGCCTCGATGAATGCTCCCGGTGGAACGTCCACCCCGAGATCCAGCACGTCGAAACCGCCGCCCTCCAGCAGCGAGGCAACCAGATTCTTACCGATATCGTGCAGGTCGCCTTTTACCGTGCCGATGACGACGCATCCGACGGGTTTCGCTCCCGATTGGGCCAGCAGCGGCCGAAGCAACTCCAGAGAACCCTTCATGGCTCGCGCGGATAACAAGAGTTCCGGCACAAAGTACTCCTCCCGCTCGAAAAGCTCTCCAACTTCGTCCATGGCCGGGACCATGTAATTCGAAACCAAATCCAGCGGTTCCGCGCCTTCGGCCAAAGCCTCGCAGGTGACGGCAATGGAAGCTTTTCGATCGCCGTTCACAACGGCCCTGTAGAGGTTATCTAGATTGGTCATACGATTTGAAATTCAACTCGCGGAGTTACCGGATTTCGCAAGGCTGTTTCCTCATTCTAGAAGAAGACCGTAAATTCTGAAATTGAATATTTCTGAATGCTGGCTTCGACGATTTCCCACATCTTGCCAGCCCTTCCGGTGCTAACGTCATGTCGTGGCGCACGCTCACGCGCCGAAAACGTCGATGCGGCCTCTTACAAACGAAAAGCCTCCTGGAAAGGCGATACTGCCCGGCGTCCCGGGAGTCAGACTCCAGGGCGGCTACCGTTGGACGATCTGCGCCCTTCTGTTCTGTGCGACCACGATCAACTATATGGATCGCCAGATACTCGCCATTCTGGCGGCCACTCTGGAACACGAGATCGGCTGGACGGAATCCCAGTACGGTTTCATTGTCACGGGCTTCCAAGCGGCCTACGCCGTAGGGCTGCTGGCGTTCGGCAGAATTCTGGACCGCCGGACCACGCGGTTTGGCTACGCACTGGCGGTTGGGTTGTGGAGCATTGCCGCGGCGGCCCACGGGGCGGTGCGTTCCACGCTGGGATTCGGAATCGCGCGCGGCATGCTCGGGTTTGGCGAAGGAGGCAACTTTCCCGCCGCAGTGAAAGGGGTTTCCGAATGGTTCGAACGGCGCGAGCGAGCGTTGGCCATCGGAATCTTCAACTCCGGGTCGAACATTGGCGCGATCCTGACGCCGCTGGTGGTCCCCTGGATCGTATTGCGGTTTGGGTGGCGCTGGGCTTTCTTCCTGACTGGCGCTTTGGGTCTGCCGTGGATCGTTCTTTGGCTTTTGATTTACCGTCGCGGGCCAGTCGAAAGCGGCGCCGGCGAGGAAAGTACGAGCGCGGTCCGATGGAGCAGCCTGTTCCGCCTGCGAGAAACCTGGGCGTTCTTTCTGGCGCGATCTCTCACCGACCCGGTGTGGTGGTTTTACCTTTATTGGGCGCCGAAGTTTCTCCATTCCAAGCACGGCCTTTCCCTCACGGAGCTCGGATTGCCATTGATCGTCATTTACGCGGTGGCGAGCGGCGGAGCCGTCTTTGGCGGGTGGCTCTCCTCGCTGCTCATGCGCCGGGGCTGGAGTACGAACGCGGCGCGTAAGACCGCCATACTCGTCTGCGCCCTGATGGCGACGCCCATGGTCTTCGGCGCCCGGGTGTCGGGCTCCTGGACGGCGGTGACGATCCTCAGCCTGGCGGCCGCGGGCCACCAGGGCTGGGCAACCAACATGTTTGCGTGCCTCACGGAGTTGTTTCCGCGAAATGCCGTCAGCACGGTCGTCGGCATTACGGGGTTCGGCGGCTCGCTGGGCGGGATGTTTGCGGCTACGGCGACAGGTTTCATTCTGCAAGCCACCGGCAGTTATACAGCCGTCTTTGTCTGGGCGGGATTGGCATATCTGTTCGTCCTCGCGCTGATCCATGTCATGGTTCCGCGAATGCAGCCCGTGTCGAACGAAGCGATCCAGGAGAAACTGTAATGAAAGGCGCCACCAATGCCGCGGAATGCATCCGTGCGGCTCTGGACCATCGCCAGCCCGACGCCGTTCCGCTGGACTTCGGAGGTTCGTTCGTCACCGGTATTCACGTAAGTTGCGTGGCCGCTCTCCGGCGTTACTACGGGCTGGGGAACGGCCCGGTCCGGGTCGTCGATCCCGGCCAGATGCTAGGGGAAATCGGCGACGATCTCAAGAACGAGATGGGGATCGGAACCGAAGGCGTGTTCCGCCGAATGACGCGCTTCGGTTTCCCGCTCGGGGACTGGAAGCCATGGCGGATGTACGACGGGCTGGAAGTGCTGGTTCCGGGCGGATTTACAGTGACGCTGGATGACAGGGGCGACACCCTCATGTATCCCCAGTCCGATCTCCAGGCGCCGCCGAGCGCGCGCATGCCGAAGGATGGCTATTTTTTCGAGAGCATCATCCGCCAGGAGCCGATCGACGAAGACCGGCTGAACCCTGCCGACAACCTGGAGGAGTTCGGCCCCATCTCGGAAGCCGAATTGACCTACCTGGAGAACGGGGCGCGGCGGGCGGCGGGCACGGGGCGCGCAGTGGTGGCTAGTTTCGGCGGCACGGCCCTGGGTGACATCGCGCTGGTTCCCGGAGTGGGATTGAAGCGTCCCAAAGGCATTCGCGACATCACGGAATGGTATGTCTCGACCCGCAGCCGGCGTGACTACATCCACCGCGTGTTCGATGGGCAATGCGAGATCGCGATTGCCAACCTGGAGCGGATCGCCCCGCGCCTGGGGGACGCGGTGGATGTGATTAACCTCTGCGGAACCGATTTCGGCACTCAGAACTCTTCGTTCTGTTCCATCGCCACCTTCCGGGAGTTGTGGCTGCCGTATTACCAAAGGCTCAACAACTGGATTCATGCCCATACGAAATGGCGGACCTTCAAGCATTCGTGCGGGGCCGTTTTCAAGTTCATCCCCGCTTTTCTGGAGGCGGGTTTCGACATCCTCAATCCGGTGCAGTGCTCGGCCGCCGGGATGGACCCGGAGGAGTTGAAACGGACATACGGAGACCGGCTGGTGTTTTGGGGCGGCGGCGTGGATACACAGAGCACCCTGCCTTTCGGAACCCCGGCTCAGGTAAGGGAGCAGGTGCTGCGGCGCTGCGAGGCATTCGCGCCAGGCGGCGGGTTCATCTTCAACACGGTACATAACATTCAGGCAGGCACTCCGGTGGGCAACATCGCGGCGATGATCGACGCGGTCCGCGAGTTCAATGGCCGCGCGGCCTGACCGGCGGCAGTACAGATCGCGATCCAGGAGAAACGCATGAAACTCGGACTAGGCTTGTATCGTCATATGCTCACCCCGGAGAACTACCGCTTCGCGAAACAGATTGGAGCGAGCCACATCGTGGCGCACTGGGTGGACTATTTCCAACAAGGTCCGCACCTTCCCTCCACCGACGGGCAGACGTGCTGGGGCGTGAGCGACAACCGCGACAAGCTGTGGACCTACGACGAACTCGCTGAGTTGAAGACCGCGGTGAACGCGGAGGGCCTCGAACTGGCCGCGATCGAAAATTTCGACCCGTCGCACTGGTACGACGTGCTGCTCGACGGGCCGCGCAAGGCGGAGCAGATCGACAATCTGAAGACCATCATCCGCAGCGTGGGGAAGGCCGGCATTCCGGCGATCGGCTACAACTTCAGTATTGCCGGGGTATGGGGGCATGTCACCGGGCCTTTCGCGCGTGGCGGCGCGGAGACGGTGGGGTTCTTCGGGCCGGACGGGCCGGCCGAGACCCCCATTCCGAACGGGCAGGTTTGGAATATGGTCTACGACACCGCGGCGGCGCCCGGCAGCGTGGGCCGGGTGTCCAGTGAGGAATTGTGGGAACGGCTGGAGTTCTTTCTCAAAGCGGTGGTGCCGGTTGCCGAGGAGTGCGGTGTGCGCCTGGCGGCGCATCCGGACGATCCTCCGATGCCGACGTTGCGCGGAACGGCGCGGCTGGTTTATCGGCCGCATCTCTACCAGAGGCTGCTGGACCTTGTACCCAGCCGGTCGAACGCGCTGGAGTTCTGCCAGGGGACGGTGAGCGAGATGCAGGGCGGCGATGTCTACGAGGCCATCGACCGTTACAGCCGGCAAGGGGCTATTGCGTATGTACACCTGCGAAACGTAAAGGGCAAAGTGCCCCACTACACGGAAGTATTTCTGGATGAGGGCGATGTGGACATCGTCCGGGCGATGCGGATTTATCGCCGCAACGGATTCGACGGAGTCTTCATCGCGGACCATACGCCGCACCTGAGCTGCGCCGCATCGTGGCATGCGGGAATGGCGTACGCGATGGGATATATCAAAGGCATTCTCGAAGCCCTGGGAGGGGAGTAATGGATACAAGCGCGGAAGTACTTTCGCTGATCGGCCGGCTGAGCGCGATCCCGTATACCGGCGCGGTCAGCGACATCCTCGACGAACTGGGATATGGAAGGCAGACGTTGCCATCGACAATCCAGGCGCTGGTTCCCGGCCAGACGCTGGCGGGGCGGGCGCTGACGATTGTCGGGGAACCGTCCGATATCGACGACCCGGACGTGATTTTTCCGCCGGTACTGCAGATGCTAGGCGACATCCAGCGGGGCGACGTGCTGGTCTATCAGGCGAATGACGATGTCGCCGCGCACCTGGGAGAACTTTCCAGCGAGACCGCGAAATTCCGCGGGGCCGGCGGCGCCGTAATCGACGGCGGCGCGCGCGATACCGAATACATGGTGCGCCTCGGATTCCCGGTGTTTTGCCGTTTTCGGACATCGCGCGACATTCGCGGACGCTGGCGGCTGGTCGATTACAACGTTCCCATTACGATCGGAGGCGTGGCCATCCGGCGCGGGGATTTCGTGCTGGGCGATCGCGACGGCGTGCTGGTGATACCTCAGGAGATCGCCGAGGTGGTGATCGCGCGGGCGGAAGAAGTGGTCGGTACGGAAAACGAAGTTCGCAAGGCAATCCTGGCGGGCGCCCATCCTCTGGCCGCGTACCGTCAATTCGGGAGGTTCTGATGGCGAGCGATCTGCAGACTATGGAGAAGGCGCTGCGCGTGCTGCCCGCCGCCGGGGCGCAGGAGGTATCGAGAATGGGCGCGCTCGAGTTGCGAATGCACTTTCTGGCCGAGAATTTGTTCGCCGATGGCGAATCGAATCTCTATTACGCCGAAGGAGACCGGATGGTGATCGGGGGTATTCGCGCCGGGAAGCCGGTTCCGCTTCCGCCGCAGCGCGAGTTGGGCACGCGGTTCTTTCTCGAACGGCGCGAACTGGGTGCGATCAATCTCGGCGCCGCCGGTCTGATTCGCGCGGGCGGCCGCGATTTCCGTCTGCAACATTTGGATTGCCTGTATGTCGGGATGGGCTGCGAGGAGATTGAATTTGCGAGCGAGGGTGAAGAGGCCGCGGAGTTCTATCTGCTGAGTTGCCCGGCCCATCGCGCGTATCCGACAGCCAAAATTCAAGCCGCCGACAGCGTTGCGGCCAGCGTGGGCGACGCAGCGCACGCCTCCTGCCGCACCATCCACAAGTACATCTGTCCCGAAACCGTGCCGACCTGCCAGTTGACGATGGGAGTCACGACTCTGGAGGCGAACAACGTTTGGAACACCTGGCCCCCTCACACACACGGAAGGCGCAGCGAGGTCTACCTGTATTTCAACCTTGGCGACGGGACGGTAACACACCTGATGGGCCGCCCCGAGGAAACCCGGCACATCCTGGTGCGAGACCGCCAGGCCGTATACTCGCCGGCGTGGTCGGTCCATTCGGGGGCGGGAACCAACCGCTACAGCTTTGTGTGGGGAATGGCCGGGGAGAACCAGGATTTCGGCGACGTGGACGTGGTCGCCCCGGACGAGTTGAGGTGAGGATGGGCGCCGAATCCAGTAGCGGGAAGATCCCGCCGGCGGACGCGTTCCGGTTGCACGGCCAGACCGCCGTGATTACGGGCGGTGCCACGGGGATCGGATACGGAATCGCGCGCTGTTTCGTGCGGGCGGGCGCGCAGGTGGTTTTGGTCGGCCGGCGTCAGGATGCATTGCGGCACGCCGTGCGGCAGTTAGGTCCAGCGGCCAGCGCGGAAGCCGGAGACGTGGCGCGCATCGAAGCGCTGCCGCAACTGGTGGAACGCATCCAACAGAGAGCCGGCCCGATTCAGATCCTGGTCAACAATGCCGGCATCCACCTGAAAAAGCCCGCTGTGGAAACGACCGAAGCGGAGTTGGAAACGGTGCTGCGGACGCACCTGGTGGGTGCATTCGGGCTGACACGGCTGCTGGCGCGGGAAATGCTCGAATCCGGCTTTGGCTCGATCATTTTCATCTCCTCCATGGCCGCCACAATCGGGCTGCCTCAAGTGGCCGCGTACGCGGCTGCGAAGTCCGCCTGTACCGGAATTGTGCGGACATTGGCGGCGGAGTTCTCGCCGCGCGGCGTTCGGGTAAACGCTATCGCGCCAGGATGGATCGAAACCGAGATGATGCGGCAAGCGATCGACGGGGACGAAGAGCGCAAACGGAAGATCCTCTCGCGCACCCCGCTCCGACGGTTTGGCGTGCCGGAAGATATCGGCTGGGCAGCGGTGTATTTGAGCTCACCGGCCGCCAGTTTCACCACCGGCTCGGTGCTCCCGGTGGATGGCGGGGCCAGCACCGGGTTCTGATGGCAACTCCGGCGCGCGAATCGGCTACACCGGCGCGGACACCGACCGCGCCAGCGGCCACCAATCGCGCCAGCCGCGCGCGGTTTCCAGAAATGCCGTGAGCGCGCGGGGCTGATAGCCGCCGCTTCGCCGAAGAAGTCCGTAATTGTACCCGTGCCCGCTGTCGATCGTGCAGCTTCGCAGCGTGCCGCGCTCCACGTCATCGGCAATACTCCAGACCGGGAGGATCGTGATCCCCAGTCCGAGCCGCACCATTTCCTTAATGGAATCCGGCTCGTCATTCTCGATCATGATTTGCGGTTCGATGTGGAACTCGCGAAATACCTGTTGGAGCACGATGTCGATCAGTACCGTGCGGCGGTAGAGAATGAAGGGCTCATCGCGGAAATCGTCCATGTCGAAACGTTTCCCCTTGGCGCGAGCCGGCGGGACTACGAAGGCCAGGTGGTAGCTCCACAGCGGTTCTTCGATGAAGTCGGCATCGCCCACCGGCAGGCTCATCAGAACGACATCGAGGAAGCCGCGCTTGAGATCGTTGAGCAGGGATTGATCGTCGGACGTGACCAGCCTGATTTCCGTTTTCGGATGGTGCGCCAGGAACTCCTTTACCAACGGAGGCGCGATGCGCTGGCTGGTGTGCGGACCACATCCGATGCGGACCAGGCCCCGCTTCAAGCCCGAAACGCCCTTCACGGCGTCGATCGTGGCTTCATGCGCGTCCAGCAGCTTTTTCCCGTATTCGGCGACCAGGTCGCCGATCTCGGTGAGTTGGAGGCGCTTGCCGAAGCGTTCGTACAGCTTCTGGCCCAACTCGTCTTCCAGTTGCCGTATCTGGCAGAAAATCGCCGAGGGCGAGAGATGCAGCTTCTCTCCGACCCTGGCCAAGCTCTCCATTTCACGCAGAGCGATGATGGCCTTCACCTGGGAGATTTCCATACCACACCATTGTCACGGTTGGCCTGGAGCATTGCATCCGGGCCTGTGCCACGCGTGGCCGCGCAGGCGGCCGAAGGGCGCGGCTGAGGCTAAGGCGCGGTCCTCCGGTCGCCCTGGTAGGCTTTGACAATCTTGTAGCCGTCCGGCTTCTCCGGCGGCCCGTCCGCCGTCTTTCCCTGGAGGCGATCGATGGCGAAGCGCAGCACGTCGCGAGTATAGCGGAGGTTGACAAAAATTTCGCCGCGGTAAAACCCCTGCCATTTGCCGTACTCCGCGGCGGCCAGCGCGTCGGACTGCCGGTCGAGTTCCTGCAAGGCGGCCTGCAGATGTTCGACCTTGGCGGCCTGGGTCGAAACCAGGGCCGCCTCGGACGAATCGAGGAGCATCCGGTTGGCATGCAGATGGATGTCGATCTGGGTGAGAACGTGCCCCTGGAAGAAGTCTCTCCGTTCCGGAGGAATCGCGGTTAGCGCCGTGCGCGCGTCCTTATCCAGTTGTACCCAGCGCGGCTCCGCTTCGCGGCACATCGCCACCATGCGTTCCGGGGTCATGCGCGGCGGCGCCGCCACTCCGGCAGCGCGCTCGGCCGCCGCGACCGCCAGCGTGTGATACCGGTTGTCGGCCAGCACCTCGTCCTCGGCATCGCCATAGCGGCCGGGTGCCGCAAAATAGGCCCGGTAGCAGGCAGCGACACGCGCCGCGGCGGCATCGCCGAATTCTTCCTTCGACCAGCGTTCGAGGAACCGGGCGCCCTCGTCGTGCGCCCGGTCGGCCCACGGTTTGGGATCCCAGGCCAACTCCATCAGCGCTCGGGTGGTCATGAGAACGGGGCGAACGTCGCTGGTATTGTCGAGGAGATACTCCGTGGCGCCGGCGCGCCAGGCGCGTACCAACTCGCGGCGAATGCGATCGACAGGCACCATCTCGGAAAGCTGATTGTGAGAGCCGCTGAGCATCGCAGTGTGGTAGTAGACGCCCTGACCGGCGGCCATCCGGCCGTCATCGCGAATCAGCCCGCTGCCGCTGTCGGGCCACACCAGCGTCACGTCATCGGGGATCTTCAGCAGTCCTTTCTGAATCAGGGGCACGGCTTCCATCCAGGCGTTCATCACAAACAGGGGCGATTTGCGCTCTTTCCGGACGATCTCGATTTGCCGGTCGATGGCATCGCGGATCACGCGTGCGCGGCCGGCATCGTCGGCGGGGGCGGCCGCATCGTCAACCCAGAACGGCCGGTCGTGGCGGCCGCGATAACCCACGGTCCACAGCACTTCCTGATCGGGACCGTATTGTCGCGCCGCGCTCCTCCAAGCCGAAGCCAGCACCTCGGGATGACTGACGAAGGAGTATGGCTTGTCCTCCGGCCATCGCCAGGTATTCAGGCCGAGGACTTCGATATGGTGCTGCGAGACGACCAAGCCACGCTCCGACGCGGCCCGAACCTGCGGCTCGTCCGGAAAGATGAATGTTCCGGGAACGATCATGTTGCCTTTGAGCCGGAGCAGCGCCTCGAACACCCGGTCCCAGACGGCGAGTGAGATGCCGGTATGGTCGGCGTTGCCGGGCTGCCAGCCGGTGAGGAGATCTTCATCGTTCAGGAACCAGCCCCGGTAGCGGAACGCCGGGCCTTCGGTCAGAAGGTATGCCTTCGGAACGGTGACGCTGGCGCGCCGTGCAGGTTCGTGGTCGGTCCACCACCACAGCGGATCGACTCCCAGGAATCGCTGCGAGAACTCGTAGACGGCATAGATCGCGCCGCGAATGTCGGATCCGGTCAATGTCACTGTGCTTTCGGAGGCTGCGATTCGCAGCACCTCGTTTCCCGAAGGGCGCTCGCCGCCGGGCGGTAGGTTGTAATTCAACGCAACTGCAATCCGGGTTTTCTCCGTGGCACCCGGCGCTGTAAGGACCCGGATGTCCTTCCCGAATACCTTGCGCATGTCGGAGGCCAGGTCCGCGGCGGCCTTACGCAGCGGAGCCGGCTCGCGGGAGTCGATCATGATCGCTGTACCGGAGTCGATCGATATTTGGGCGAAGGCGGCAAGGCAGCACGCCGGGAGCAACGCCCAGCGAATTGCGGCCGCGAGGCGTCCTCGCGCCCATTGCGCCACCTGAAACATCGAATTTTCTTTCATGGAATCGAGCTCTCCGTGTTACCGCTTCTGCCGGTCCACTTCGCTGGCGGCCGACAGGTACGCCCCGGTGCCCCAAGTCTCCGAACCGACCTTGATTTTTCCGTAATCGCTCCGGGCCTGCGGTGACGTACCGGCGGAAACGCCCGTGACCATGCCGTCCTTGACATACTTCTCGTTCACCGCCGCCCACGCCCGCAGTGCGGGTTGGCGGAAGGATTGGGGAAGGACTCCCAGCCGCACGAGTTTGAGGAGACCGTAGACCACCATGGATGTCGCGGACGACTCCGGATAGGTGGACGGATCGTCCACGATGGTGTGCCACATTCCGTCACCGTCCTGAGCCTTGATGAGCCCGTTGGACAAATCGCTTGCAATCTTGCCGAGTTCGCCATAGCGCGCATTCTTGCGGTCCATCGCTTCCATGGTGTCGGCAAGAGACATGAGCACCCACCCGTTGCCGCGCCCCCATAAGCCGGTCGAATGTTCGCGCGTCTTCCAGTCCCACATGTGATAGAAAAGCCCCGTTGCAGGGTCCTGGAGGGGATGGGAGTGGACGATCAGTTGGCGGGCCGCATCGTCGATGTAATCCGGCTGACGATCGAGCTTGCCGAACCCCGCCAGGAGGGGACAGGCCATGTACAACGTGTCTACCCACAACTGATGGCTCCCCTGCCAGTGGCCGAGCCCGCCTTCGGGGCTCCGCTCCGCGCCCGCCCAGATGAAGTCCAGGATCATTCGGGCCATCCGCAAATGCTCGGGATTCCGGCGGGCCTGGTACAACATGAGGAGCGCGGTTCCGGGGCTCCAGTGCCCACAATAGCCCGGCCGCCGGCCTGTCAGGCCGAGCAACTCCTCGTTACTTTTCTTGTTATGGAAGGCGGCCCAACCGGCGACGAAATCGGCATAGGCCGCGGTATGGGTGCGCTCGAACGCCTTCATCAGACCGATCATCTGCACGCCCTCGCCCCAGTCGAACGGGTAGGACTCGGGGCGAGTCTCGATCAGGCGATCGGCGACCGCCGTCCAATTCTTCGGTGGATCTGTGGCAAAAGCGAAACGGGTTGTCGCGGTCGCGAAACTAAGCAGCAGCGCGATGCGAGCGACGCTCGCAAGCCTGCGATTCTTCTTGGTAACCTGCCTGTTCATAAGCGCCCTATGACGTCAATTCCCGGACCGCGGTTTGCCGGCTGGCCCGAGTAATTCGAGCGTAACTCCGTTCGGGTCGGTTCTCCGCTCGGTTGGTGTCCCGTTGCGTGCCGCCAGACCGATGCAACCCGCGCCGGCATTGCCGCGCAACTCGATCCATTCTTTCCCCGGCCCCGGAATCCATATTCTCACTCCCGATTCAAAGGGCTCGACGGCGAAACCCAGCTTTCGCCGATAGAACTCCCCGGTGGCACCGGGCCGGGTCGAGGCGAACACCACATAGCGTATGGCGGTGGCAAGCCTATCTTCGCTCATTCCACCGCCCACGGCGTTGCTGTGTAGAGATCCGGGAAGATACTCCAGGAACTCGACTAAATTGTCTTCCGGGTCGTGTACCGACGAAAGTAAATTGCCAGCGCGGGCGCGGTTGGGCGCCGTGGGCGCCAGGCCGGCGGCAGTTAGAGTATGCACCACTGTGTCGATATCCCCGGTTTCCAGGCACACGTGGGCGATCCTGGCTTGTCCAGGCTTGAACCCCGGATACAACTCGATGAACTGTCGGTCATTCAGTTTCAGAAACGCTACCGAGGTTATGGCCCGGTCGCGGAACTCGAACGGCTCGAGCAAGCCGAACGTGCGACCGTAGTAAGAACGCGAGACAGCCATGTCGTCCACTCGCAGAGCAATGTGGGCAATTCCGTGGATCGGTAGCTCGGCTCCATGTGCAACGGCCGCCATCGCCAGAAGAGCGTAGCAAGATCTCCGGTTGGAAACAGACACGCCCCCGGCCGGTCGCCACGGCTCCCGGTGAGGCAACCGGTTGGGCCTTAAGACGCGCCCTTCGGGGGTCGGCTGCTGCGGACTGGCAACCGGCCGCAATGCGCCGCTCAGAAGTACACCTTCATTGCCATTTGGACGATGCGTGGACTGCCGAAGCTTGTGACCTCGCCGAATGTGCTGCTGGTGGCGTTACTGCCCGGGTTGCCCCAATTGGCGTGATTCATAATATTGAAAAAGTCGGTACGGAAATCGACCTTCCACCGCTCGCTCGCCGAGAACCGGCGTGTCAGTGCCATGTCCCAGTTGATCGTTCCAGGGCCGTAGACGGAGTTCCGCCCCAGATTTCCGAACTGACCGCTGAAAACCGTGCAAGCCGCGTTCGAACCGGCGCACATAAAAGCCGCGGGGTTGAACCAGTAGTGCGGGTCGCCCTGTGGAACCGTATGTACCTGGTCGGGCGCGATCACCTCGGGCCGGTCGAGCGCCTGGCCGCTGAGCGAGATATCCTTGCCGCCAACGGTGAGCTGAATCGGCCGCCCGGTGCCGAAGCTGATAATCGGAGATAACTGCCAATCCTGGGTGAGCTTCCTGGCGATCTTGCCGCCAACTCCCCGGCTTACAGCGACCAACGTGGCGACAAACGTCTGCCGGTGGTCGTAGCCGCAGTTGCCGCGCTCGCCCTGTGCCCGATTGAGCGGGTTCTGATAGAGGGGGCCAGCCAGTTCTCCGGCGAAATCCCACGAACTGACGCAGTGGCTCCAACTGTAATTGGCGACCAGTGTGTAATGGCGGGCGAAGGCATGCTCGGCCGACAGAAACAGACCATGGTACTCGGAATTGGCGCCGTCGTCGGTCTGTTGAATGTTGCTGTAGTACTGACCCAAGGCTGGGTTAGCCAAGTAGGTCAAACGTCGGTTGTTGGTGTTCGAGGTTGTAGCTCCGGCGATCGGGAGCGAGTAGTTGATATCCACCGAACCCCAGATGTGCCGGCCGGCGTTGCCCAAATAGTTGGCTTTCACTACCCAGTCGGCGGCGATCTGCCGCTGATAACTGAGGTTCCATTGCATCAGGTAAGTTACTTGGTTATTCGGTGGAATCGTGATGTAAGCGCCTTGCGTCGGGAAAACCACGACGCCGGGAAACGGATCGCCGGTCTTTCCGTTCAGCACATAGCTGGCAAACGGATTGGAGAACTGCCCGCTGGTGAGCGTGAGAGACGAAACATAGGGCGAATTGAGCGTCCATCGTTCGGGGTAATACAGCTCGCTGGTATCGTGCAGTTGAGTGAAGGAGGCGCGGATGGTCTGTTTGCCGTCTCCTTTCGGGTCCCAGACCAAACCAAGACGCGGTGAGAACGTGGCCCAATGGGACGCGGTGAAGGCTTTGCCATACTTGTCGGGCGAATCGCCGTAAAAGATCAGGCCGGCCGGCGCGGTGGGATATACCGAACTATGCCAGCCCTGGAGAAACAGCGGCCAACTGAACTGGTTGCCGCGTCCATACTTGTCATAGGGTGGAATCGAGGGTTCCCAGCGCAGGCCGATGTTGATGCTGAAGTGTCGGGTAGCGTGAAAGGCGTCTTGCACGTACGCTGCGATCACGGTCTGGCGCAGGTAATCCGAGAGCACATTACCGTCAGTGAGGCCCGAAAAGCGGCCGATCAGCAGGTCCGCCAGACCATCGCCCGTGGTGCTGCCGTTAAAGGCAAAGATTCCGTTCGCCTGCTGGTAGTTGTCGGAATTGAACTGGTTCTTACGGCCATCGAAGCCGAAGCTCAACTGGTGCCTGCCGTGGATGAGGGTGAAGTCGTCAGCCGCCTGGTAGGTATTGATGTCGAAGCTCGCTAAAGCGCAACTGCCGCACCCCACGCTAAATCCGCCGCCCGAGTAGTTAGTCACTGCGACGTCCGTGTAGTCGGGAATATTGATGAACATATTCACGCCGAGATCCTTGGGGCTGAACATGGAAGCGGACGAGCGATTGTCGCGCCGGCGGTCGAAGGTGGCGTGAAAGGCATTGAAGGCGGTCGGGCTAAGGGTATACGTATCGCCGATGGTGATAGTCTGGGACCGGTCCCGGTTGCCGGACGAGCCGGTAGTCAAGGCATTGTGACCGTCGAAAAGGGCGAGCGCCATGTAGTCGTAGATGTAATAGCGGCCGAAAAAGAGGTGCTTGGGGCTTATATTGTAATCGATGCGGCCGATCCATTGGTCGTCGGGATTATTGGAGAGGTAGCCGTAGAGGTAGGTCCCACATGGATTCGGAGAGGTCGGCAGATAAGCTGCCGCCAGCTTCTTGCCGGCCGGATCGAAAGTCGAAATGGGGATCTGGTTGTTGGGGTAGGGAGTCCCGCTGGCGTCTTTCATCAGTCTTGCGGTGCTTAGGCATCCGCCACTCGATTTGACGCCGTCGAGCACGCTGAAATCTCCGGCCAGCGCCGCCGCAGTGGGAACATAAGCGGTGTTGAGTCCCGGGTCGCTGCGCTGCCGGGTTCCCTGATACCCCCCGAAGAAGAAGAGCTTGTCCTTGATAATCCGGCCGCCGATGGTCCCGCCGAACTGGTTGCGCTTCAGAGAGTCGCGGGCCGGTTGCTGGTTGATTACGCCCTTGGGCCGGCCGTTCAGGTCGCGGTTTCGCAGGAAATCGAAGAAATCGCCGTGAAAGGCGTTGCTGCCGGATTTGGTCACGATGTTGACCACGCCTCCGGAGTGCAGGCCGTATTGTGCCGAAAGCCCATTGGTCTGTACGTTGTATTCCTGGACCGCATCGGGGAATGGCACCGGCAAGTTCACGTTGCTGAACGCATCGTTGTTGTCGCCGCCGTCCAGCAGCCAGTTCACGCCGTTGGCCCCGCCCCCAGCCACCGCATACTGACCCGAGCCGTTGGAACCCTGGATGTTCTTGCTGCTGACCAGGTCGCCGCCGTTGAGCTGCATGTCGGAGGTGGCGATTCCGGAGATTCGCAGCAAGTCGGCCGGATTGCGCCCGTTGAGCGGCATGTCCACGATGATCTGGCTGGCGATGACTTGCGATATCCCATTCTCCTTGGTTTCCACCTGGGCCGCATTGGCGGTAACCTGGACGCTCTCGGTCGCCGCGCCGATCTCCAGCGTGACGGTAATGGTACGGTTGGCGGCCGCGTCCAGCACGATTCCCTTCTGCACATAGGTTTTGAAACCGGGAGAAGAGATGGAGAGCTGATACTGGCCCACGGGCAGATTGGGGAGCTGATATCGACCCGCGATATCCGTGGTGGCCCAGTGTACTTGATCCCTGTCCACCTCCGTGGCCTTGACCTGCGCGCCGGCGACCGCTTGGCCGCTTGGGTCGTTGACGTATCCATCGACCTGCGCGACGGCCACTTGTTGGGCCCTGGCAGCGGGCGCCACTAAGCCGATAATTACAATGCCCCAAAAAAGAAGAGCGCTCCTGTATCTGGGTGGATCCGCGAAGACCCCGGAATGTGACATGTATAGTAGACCTCTTTGATTTAACGGCTATCGAGCCGGAAGCAAGTTTGGATTGGTATCGCCAGCCGATATTCAGCGAGCCGGGCGGCTCAGTTTGCCTGCGCAAGCTCTTTGCTGGATGTCGTCCCTTTGTCGGCAACCGCTCCCATAAGACACTTATATCCGAAACCCGAAAGACGGCAAAGTGGAAATTTCTGAAGATCAGATTCGGCGGCACGCAAGAGCTTCGGGGCCTCGCAGCGGCTATTGGCCGGCGACTTACCGGATCACCCTGTGATAGACGATTTCAAATCCGCTCGGTGATCCGGCCACGTGCGCGGTTTTGAGAAGAACTTCGAAGCAAGGAAAGGGCGCCGAGCGCCCCAGCGACAATGCATCCCTAAGCCGCGCTTCGCCCTCGGGTCCGGTCAGGCTCCCTCCCGCCTCCGTTGCGAGCGCGTTGGTGCCCGCTACGATCAGAACGTGGCCGGTCTTTCCAGGATTGGGAAGAAACGCCACCTGACAGTATCCCGAATCGACCCCGCCAGAGCCAGGGCTGACCGGGTGTGCCGTCTCCTGCCTTCCCGCTTCGACAACCGAGACCGTCTCGCGTCCGCTCGATGGGGATGTCCGAAATCGCCAAGCCAACTTGTCTTCGAATACTTCCAGCCACGGATTCGATCTTTTAGACCCGAGGAGAAGAACGTTATCGGCGCTCAAGTTGCGGGCCGAGAAATTCCTCGCCAGGTAGATCGAGACGCGCTGGGGATCGGCCGAGTACAACAGGGCCCGCTTCACCATGCTGACATCCGCCAGGCTGGTGTGCGGCCGCCCGGCCGTGGCGCTCAGTACGCGCCGCATTTCCGAGCCCTCCGGGAACTCGTTCGCCCAACGCATATAAGCGCCCCCTATGTAGTCGGCCAGGGTGAGGCTTCGTCCGGCCAGGTCCTGAAGCAGCGCGGCGTTCGAATCGGCCAGAACCACATCGGTCTGCTGGCCGGGGACGCTCAGTTGCCTCCACAGCATATTCCCGGCCGCGCGCGACTTTCTCTCCTCTCCTCGCCAAACCAACAACGCCAGCCAGAGACAAAGCAGCGACAAAACTGCCACGGCGGCTCCCAGTATCCGAGCCGCCCGGTTGCGCCCGGGCCGTCGAAGGGCGTGCGGAAGATCGACAACCGCCGAGGGTTCATATCGCGACGGGACATCGCGCGTGCAAAGCACGGGTAGATAGGACCCTGCCGGAATTTCGATGGTGAACGCCTCGTCCGCGCCCTCGGCTTCGAAATACGACTTCAGCCGTTTGCGAAGCAAAGAGACCTGCACGCGGACGATATTGTCCTGCGAAGTGTCGTAATCGGGTGAGCGGCCGAAGACCAGATGCCCGATCTCCTGTTCGTGAATTTCTCCGTATTTTTCCGAGGTTCGCCGGTTACAGAGAAACTCGAACAGGCTCCGCATTCGCGGCGATCGCTCCAACATCCGGCTGGCGAGGACGCGCTGCACTAGGGCCGCATGATCCGGTCCGATGGGTCTTGCACCAGCCGTAGCGTTCTTTTCGGCCACGGAAATCATTGTATACCGTTACTAATTTCCGATTTAACGGTTAAATTCTCCTGCCGTCTCAAGCAGATTGGCGCGCATTCCGGCGGGCTGTGATTTTTCACGGCGAATTCGCTGGCCGGCCGCTGGGGCCGGATAGTAAGCTTACCGGGAATGCCGCTCCACAGATTGAGTATTCTGGCCGCTGTGGCCCTGATAGCCGGGGCCGGGCCTTGCGCCGGCGCCGTTTTCAATGTCCGCCAGTTCGGCGCAACCGGCGACGGTAAGACCCTGGATACGAAGAGCATCCAGGCCGCCATCGGGGCTGCGAGTCAGGCCGGAGGAGGAATCGTGCTCCTTCCGCGGGGCGCCTATCTGAGCGGCTCCCTACAGATGAAGAGCCACGTTGAGCTGCACCTCGACGCCGATGCGGTTCTTCTGGGAAGCGCCGCCCGCGGCGATTACCAGAAAGGACGCTGGTATGCCCTTCTGCTGGCAGACGGCCAGGAAGATTTGACGATTTCCGGCTCCGGCGCCATCGACGGCCAGGGACGCGCACTGGTGGAGGACGTAATTCGCCGGGTGAAGGCCGGAGAGATCAAGGACCCAATGGCCGGCAACCGCCCCGACGTCAGGGAGCGTCCTCTGCTCATCGAATTCCGCCGCTGCCGGAGGGTCCACATCGCCGGTGTGACTCTGCGCGATTCCGCCTCCTGGGTCCAAAACTATATCGGATGCGAAGACCTTTCTATCGACGGCATTCGGGTAAACAGCACCGCCTACTGGAACAACGACGGAATGGATATCACGGATTGCCGCAAAGTCCGCATTGCGCATGTGGATGTCAACTCGGATGACGACGGGATCTGCCTCAAGTCCGGCGCCGGGGGCGCGGGTTGCGACGATGTCGAAATTGCGGCCTGCCGTGTCCGGTCGAGCGCCAGCGCGTTCAAATGCGGGACCGCTTCTCGTGGCGCCTTCCGGAACATCCGCGTGCACGGTCTGGACGTCTATGACACCTATCGCTCCGCGATAGCCCTCGAAACCGTCGATGGCGCGGTCTTGCAGAATGTGCGTATCGAAAACGTCCGCGCGGTGAACACCGGAAACGCGATTTTTCTCCGCCTTGGTCATCGCGATCCGAATGCTCCGATCGGAGTCCTGGAGGATGTCCAGATTCGCGATGTGAAGGTGGAAGTGCCGGCTGGGCGGCCGGACGAGGGTTATGAAACGCCCGGCCCTCCGGTTCGCCGACCGCATAACGTGTTCCCTTCCTCGATTGTGGGCCTGCCGGACCATCCGATTCGTAACGTGCTGCTCGAAGACATCGAAATCCGCTATCCCGGCGGGGGGCGGCCCGAAACGGCGAATGTCCCCTTTACGCAACTGCAACTTGTGCCGGAACGTGCCGCGGAGTATCCCGAGTTTTCCATGTTTGGCGAACTTCCGGCTTGGGCGTTCTACGTGCGTCACGCGCGGGGCATCGAGCTGCGTAATGTCCGGGTAGTCGTGAAGCAAGCCGATTTCCGGTCCGCCATGGTGTTCGACGATGTTCGCAGACTGCGTCTGCAGGGAGTGGATACCGGCCCCTTGAGCGGCGCTCCCGTAATTGTCCTGAACCAGGTGCAAGACTCCGAGTTCCACGATGTCCGCTATCCGAGCGGCATCGCCCAAACCGTCCGCTGGTTGGGTGGCAGTTCGGACAATTAAGAGGACCTTTTCGTCATGCGACAGGCAATTCAGATTTCTCTCCTGCTCCTCGGCGTGGCCGGACTGACCTTCGGCCAGACCAACACCGGTACTATCACCGGCGTGGTTGCCGACCCGACCGGCGCTTCGGTAGCTGGAACGACGGTGCGTCTGACCAGCGCTTCCACCAATGCGGCGCAGACCGCCACGACGGGGGACAGCGGCGCATACACCTTCGCGTCTCTGCCGCCCGGGTTCTATAAGGTCGAAGCCGAGAAGGCCGGTTTCAAAACGGCTTCCGTGGAACACGTCGAGGTCCTCACTGCCCAGGTGACCTCGGTCGATATCCATCTCGTCGTGGGCGATTCTTCGACTACCATCCGGATTGTGGCGGAGGCCCAGGTGCTGTCGCCGGATTCGGCGGCACTCAATCACACTGTGGCCAGCGAGGTTCTAGTGGATACCCCGTTCCCGGAGCGGTCGGCCCTGGGGGCCATCATGCTGGTTGCCGGGGTGCAAGGCGATCCACAATACGCCGACGGCATTCAGAGCGAAAACCCGGGCATCACGACGCAACCGGTGACGCCGGCCACCTCGATCCAGTTGAGCGGAAGCCGTCCCGGCCAAAGCTCGATGCTGGTGGACGGTTCCGATATCACGCTCATCGGCTATCCGCGCGCCGGCGTCACGTTTTCGAGCGACACCGTGCAGGAAATCACGGTCCAGCAGAACGGCCTTCCGGCGCAATATGGGCGAACCGGTGGTGGAATCGTCAACCAAAGCACGCGTGCCGGATCCAATCTCTACCATGGCCAGGTGAACTGGCAGCATCTCGATCCCGCGTTCGAGGCCCGCACATTCGGCGCGCCCGCGCGGCCGCAACGGCACACCCAGATGTACGGCGGCTCTTTCGGCGGACCGGTTTGGATCCCCAAGCTCTACAACGGCCGCAACCGTACCTTCCTCTTCGTATCCGTGGAGCCGCTGCGTCAGACCGACCAGCAGTGGAACCGCGTGCGGCTGCTGACGCCCGGCGAATTGCAGGGCAATTTCAATAACAGCCTCGACCTGCTGAACCAGACCATCCGCAATACCCAGGGGATGGACGCCGCTCTGGCAGCGCCCAGGGCTGGCTCCATCTACTACCAGTTCAATTTGAACGCTCAAGGCTTCCCCATCGGAACCGTGCTCAACGCGTCCCAGTACGTCGCCGTTCCCAATAACGACCTGTCCGCGCAGCTCCAACAAAACAAGACGGCGCAGTACGTCTTCTCAAAGCTGCCAACGGTGGCAAATCCAGGGCCGTATGCCGTTTTCTACCGCCCCGACGGGCTGTATGCCAGCGATGGCACCAATGCGTACGGCGCCCGAGGCGTGGAGAGTTCCGACAACCGGTTCACACTGCGGGGGGATCATACGTTCAGCCCCGTGGACCACTTTTCCATTCGCTACAGTCGCGTACCCGTCGGCGCTACCCGTTACGATTTCATGGGACCCAACTCGCCCCTAGGTAACATCTTTACCGACTCCATCGACGCCGACAACGGCAGTTTCGGCGAGACTCATACCTTCTCCGGGAGCGCGGTCAACGAGTTTCGCGCGACGTACACGCGTGGAGACCGATATCGCGGGCCGATACCGGCGGCCCTGATGCAGGACTATGCCTCCCTGATGGGTCTGTATCCGGCGGCGGCGGGCGCCGGGTTCCCGCTGTTGAGCGGCTGGCCTGGCAATAACATCGGCAGCGGCGGCAGCACCCGGGACGGTGGGCACTCCATCGACGTCAATCTGGGCCTGGCCGACGACTTCACCCTGGCGCGCGGCGCGCACACCCTCAAGTTCGGCGGTGAAGTGCGTTTCCTGCAACTCAACCGCAACGACAATTCGGGGTTGTATGGCGGCACCTATGGCTCTAACGCCAGCCAGACCAATAGTGGAACCGCGGGCGGATCCTCTTTGGCCTCGTTTATCCTCGGATTGGTGTATAGTTACTCGGCGACTACCGTTCCGCTGCCGTATTATTATCGCTGGCATTACTATGCCGGTTACGCGCAGGACGACTGGAAGGTTCGCCATAACGTGACTCTGAACCTGGGAGTGCGCTATAACGTGGAAACGCCCCGCACGGAAAAGTACGATCACCAGGGAACGTTCGTGCCGTCGTTTACGGGGACGCTGAATGGCCTTCCGGCAACTGGAGCTTTTGTCTTTTCGGGAACAGACGGCCTGCCGAGGACTCTGTGGCCCATCAACTACATGGGCGTCGAGCCTCGCGTGGGCATTGCATGGGCGCCTTCCGACCGCATGACCATCCGCGGTTCGTACGCCCTGTCGCATGCGCCGCTCACCGGAGTCGGCAATGTGCCACTGCCCGATCTGGGGCAGCCGGCCGCCTCCATCGGCAAAAGCCTGGGCGGCGTCAACCCCAATGCTTACGTCGATTACATCACCAATCCCGTGGCCACGCTTCCGCCCCCGGTCACGCTGAACGGCCAGCCGCAGTTCACCTGGCCCGCCGCCAACTTGATCTACGTGAACCAGAGTTCGGCCGTTCCTTATGTCCAGTTAGTGTCGTTTTCGATGCAATACCGGATTGCGGGTTCCGTCGTGGAGGCGTCCTACAGCAGGTCGAAGGGCACGCACCTGATGGGGCTGCCCACTGACATGAACAGCCCCACCCTGGGCACTTTGGATTCCTATATTGCCTCCAACGCAAATTTCAATTCCTCGACCATTCCGAATGTCTACAACACTGCCAAGAAGATGACTCTGATGCAATCCCTGCGGCCCTTTCAGCAGTTTTACGACAATGCCATCACCTCCGAGTACGACCGCAACTACGATTCCGAATACAACGCCCTCTATGTTACGGTGCGGCGCCGCCTCAGCCGCGGACTGATGGTTACCGCCAGCTACAGTTGGTCGAAATCGATGGACGATGCCTCTTCGGGCCAAACCGACACCAATGTCATCGATATCTGGGGGCCGGACAGGCCTCAGTACTTCGGCAACTCCAAGGCAGAGCGATCGGTTTCCAGTTTTGACGTCCCACAGAGAGTTTCGGCGGCCTTCAGCTACAGAATGCCGTTTGATAAGCTGGCTCGGGGCTATGCCGCGAGAAGCCACTTTGTATCGGCCCTGGTCAACGGATGGGTCGCTTCCGGTTTCGCCGCCTTGCAGGGAGGCGCTCCTCTGTATGTGACTCTCGGGAACACCGGCTACTTCTTCACCAGCAACGGCGGCACGGTGCTCCCGCCGGACATGATCGTGCGGCCGAACATGGTCCTGGGCGCACCGCTGATCAAACCGAATTGGCGGAAGGACCCGCTGGAAGTGTCCCCTGGGGACGGCCACTTGAACACCGCGGCGTTTTCCGTTCCAGGGGCTCCCGGACTTCCGCAACTGGGCAATGCTCCCCGTACCATGCCTTATGCCCGCGATCCCAACACCATGTTCTTCGATGCCAGCGCTCGCAAATCGTTTCGGATCCGCGAGCGAGGCGAATTTCAGTTGCGGGTCAATGCTATCAATGTCCTGAACCACCCGAATTTCCTCATGGGTGGGTCGGGAACCTCGACTGGTGCGCATGCCATCTACACCACAGCCAACACATTTGTACAGAATGCGACCTTTGGACAACTCTCTGCGACCACTCCCGGACGAGTGCTTCGCATCGAATTGAGAGCAAGATTCTAAGGGGCTGACACTGCGGCCGCGGACGTCGTTCATCCTGGCGGTGTATCTCGAATTCGCATGGAGTCGTGTGGAGGTTGTTTGTCTTTCTTTCGCTGGACCACGATCCTCTTTTGTGCCGGTCTGTCCTTTGCATCGCAGCCGGACGCGCACAACCGTTTGACCGCCGAAGAGCAGCGCGACGGCTGGAGGCTGCTGTTCGACGGTAATTCCACGGATCGCTGGTTGGAGGTTACCGGCCGGCCGTTTCCTCCGTCGTGGACTGTCGAGGACGGTTGTCTGAAGGCATTACGGAACGGAGATGGACTTCAGGATCTGCGCACCGCCGCCGTCTTCGACTCTTTCGAGCTGCGCTTCGAGTGGCGAATCCAAATGGGGGGCAATTCCGGCGTCGAGTATTTGGTGCAGTCCACGGACCGCTGGCAGCGCAAGGGCGAAGCGGGTTTCCAGGCCCGCGCGCGCGGAGCCGAGTACCAGATCGTCGATAACGCCTCTCCCGACGGCAGCGTCCCCGAACGCAGTACCGCATCGCTCTATTCCGTGTTGGCGCCGCGGCCTGGCGCTTATCGCCGTCCCGGTGAGTGGAACCAATCCAGGATTGTGGTCGATGGCGACCGCGTGGAGCACTGGCTGAATGGCAGTCGCGTGGTGGAGTATTTCCTCTGGCAGCCCGAGATTGCCGCCATGCTCGCTAACAACCGGAAAAACGGCGAGTTGGTGCGCCGGAGTCCGGTCTGTCTGCAAAACCACGGCACTCCCGTCTGGTTCCGCGACCTAAAGATCCGGCCCATCCAAGAGCCCGCGCGTTGGGTGGACTATGTCGATCCGCTGATCGACACCATGCACTCGCGCTGGATCTACTTCTCCTCGGCCTGCCGCCCATTCGGCATGGTGAACCTCAGCCCCGACACTTCCGTGGATGGCGATTGGGGCGCCGGCTATCGCTACGACGAACCCTTCGTTCGCGCCATCAGCCACGTCCACGACTGGCAACTCGCGGCCGTGCCCGTGCTCCCGGCCGTGGGCGATATGAATGGCGCGCTGGGCTACGAGGGCTACAAATCGCCGTTTTCGCACACCGGGGAAGTGGCCCGCGCAGGCTATCACAGAGTATTCCTGGAGCGATACGGAATCACCGCCGAACTGACCTCCACCAAGCGTGTGGGATTTCATCGTTATCGGTTCCCTTCGACCCGGCAGGCTTATATCTACTTCGATGTCGGCGCGCCGCTGGGTCCCACAGCAATGCAAGACGCAACCCTGCGCCGCGTCGGCGACCGCGAACTTGCCGGCTACTCCGTCATGGCACCGACAGCGCGGCGCAAGAAGCCATCGACGGTTTACTTTGTCATCCAACTCGACCACGTGTTCGACGGCTTCGGTGGCTGGCGCAGGAACCCGGATGGTCGAAAGCAGGTGATCGGTGGATCGACTTCCGAGATCTCGGGTCCGGATTCCGGCGGCTACGTTCATTTCAACTTCGACCGGCCCACGGCCGTACTCATGAAGGTCGCAATCTCCTACGTAAGCGAAGCCCAGGCGCGATTGAATCTCGCCTCGGAGCTGCCGGACTGGGACTTCGACCGCGTGGTGGCCGACTCCGCGGGCGAGTGGAACGAGTGGCTTGGCAAAATCGCCGTCCACGGCGGCGCCCGCGAGCAACGAGTGAAGTTCTATACCGATTTGTGGCATGCGCTGCTCGGCCGCCGAACTTACAGCGACGTCAACGGCGAGTATACCGATAACACCGGACCGCAACCGCGCGTCCGGCAGGTGCCGCTGGACCGCTCGGGCCGGCCCACGCGCGATACCTACACCTCCGATGCGTTCTGGGGCGCATGGTGTACCATCGATACCCTCTGGTCGCTCGGCTACCCTCGCGTGATGAACGACCAGCTTGCCTCGCTGCTCGATTACTACCGGAACGGCGGGCTGATTGCGCGCGGGCCGAGCGGCGGAAACTACACGTTCGTAATGATCGGCGACCAGGCCATTCCATTGATCGCGGCTGCCTACAACAAGGGCATCCGCGACTTCGATATCGAGAGCGCCTGGGCCGGGTCCGTCAAGAACGCCATGCCGGGCGGCATCCGCGATCACGCCGGATACGAAACCGGTGACGGCGCGCGGGGCGGCGGGATGCAGTACTACATCGACCGCGGTTACGTTCCTCTCGACGCGGGCGGCGAGTGACGGCACCAAGAACTGTCAGCCGCCTCCCTCAATGCTTGCGTTAATTCGCCATCCGCCGGTGGTTCAGGCCGTCCATCGCCGGATCGCCGGCCAGCCCACCACGACGTCACCTGATGGCGCTTCCGAACTCAGCCGCGAGTGGGTGGAGGGCAAGCGCAAAGACTGGTTTATCGACTAACAGCGCGACGGCGGCGATCTCATCGAAGCAGGCGTGGTTCTGGGCAACCATAAGCTGGTGGACAACGGGCTCCGCGAATTCGAATGGGGTTACGCCCGGCAGAGTCAGGACGGCAGCTTCCCCGAAACCGGAGATGCCTTCCACAGCGTTTCCACCTACGTGCCCGATACCGCGCGCGCCCTGCTCGTCCTGCGCGACAGACGCGACGAGTTCGCGGAGTCTATCCCCAGGATGGAGAAGATAATCCCGCACGTTGGAGCCGCTGCTGAATGGCTGCGGCAGCCAGCAATCCTGGAACCGGGCAAACGGCACGACCAGCCATACACGCACCGAAAGTGGATGCTGGCCGCGGCTCTGGGCGAGGCGGCCCAACTCACTGGGAACGAGCGCCTGGCCGGCGCCGCCTTCGCCGCCGAGGGGATCGCCCTCCAGCACGATGACGGCGAGAACCCGGAGAAAGGCGGCTTCGACGTCAGTTGCCAGATGGTCGATGCGCTGAACGGCGCTAGCTATTACAGCACGCTCAAGTGCCAGACTTCCGCCGATCTAATGAGCCGCGTTCGGCGTATGATCGAAAGAACCTGCCGCTGGGAAATGCACCGAATTCTCGCCACTGGAGAGATCGACGTTACCGGCAGTACTCGCATGCTCAAAGAGCCGGCACGCTCCGGCGCCATCGAGCGTACCAACTACAAAGAAGTGGTTGAAGCATTCTCTTTCACGGCGGCCATTACCGGAGATTCCGGGTATGTCGAAGCGGCTGAGCGCCTGGTCCGATTCCAAGGGTGGGTGCCCCAGTAAAACCAAATGCCAGATAAACCTCGGACCTGGCATTCAATAACCGTATTACTTCGCAGAACGTAAGAAGCTCACAAGCCGATTGCTCCAGTGGGTTCCGAGAATCTGTCGATTACTCCGCCTTTGTCTCCGTCCATAGTGGTCTCGTCACGCGATTGGGTTAACTCAGGGACGTCACCACGAGCAGAACCGAAGTTGAAGATGACGCTGACGGATGGCGAGCAGTGATCGACGCCCACAGGGTGTTCGAGCGGGGCGAGTTGCCATTCGTCTTCGTTCTGAAAAGGAAGGACGGGCCTTGGGAAATCTATAGCTATCAGGAGCAGTAGGACGGCTCAATCGCGAGCGCAACCATTAGCACGGCGGTCCAGCGATACCAGATCGCCCGCGGTGCCACCCATAACAGACGGTCGCGGCGCTTAAGGCGCCGGCGCGGAAAAACAGGGACAGCCTGATCCGCCCCTCCTAGTCGCTCAGCGGTAAGCCTCCTTGCGCCTGCGCACGCGCAGGATATCGAGCCAGCCGCCGCAATCGTGAAGACGGACGCGCCAGTCCCCTATGCGGAGACGGAACTCCGGTGGATGAATACCACGGAGCGCCTGGACGTTGCCGGCGCCGGTGGTGGTGAAACGGTTAATGGCTCCGCCTCCTCACCGTTCACCAACCTGGCGGCTTGACGGACCGCGTCTTCACCTACGACGGGCTGCAGCGGCTGACCAGTGCCTACAACCCCGAGAGCGGCACCGTCAGCTATTCCTCCTACGACAAGAACGGGAATCTGCTCATCAAAACGGACGCACGCAATGTGCAGACCACCATGGGGTACGACATCCTGGACCACCTGACTTCCAAAGCGTATAGCCCGGCCAGTTATGGTTCGCCGGTTGCCTACACTTACAACACGGACCTGCCAATCGCCGGCCACACCGAGCCAAACTATCCCATCGGCCGGTTGGTGCAGGTATCGAACGGCAACTCCACCACTGTGTACCGCTACGACGCGGCGGGGCGCGTGCAGTCGAGCAAGCAGACGACAGCGGGGCCGGACTACATCTTCGGCTACACGTATGAGCCGGTGGGGCTGGCCTCGGTGACGTATCCGTCGGGGCGGACGGTGGCGTATGCTTATGATGGAGCGGGA
>Ga0181529_10000714_pt1 | contig 47057 bp, 42 predicted proteins | sample PEATcosm2014_Bin_36_FD_119763 | JGI IMG/M metagenome (GOLD analysis project Ga0181529, IMG submission 119763) | Peatland microbial communities from MTU Mesocosm Facility, Houghton, MI, USA - PEATcosm2014_Bin10_30_metaG | ecosystem: Environmental > Terrestrial > Soil > Wetlands > Peat | place...
ACCCGCACGACATCACGCTGCTCAACCTGGTTCCGGGCACGAACTACGGCATCCGCGCCCGCGTGCATGGCTCCCTCAACCAGGTGAGCGAATGGAGCGCGCCGGTCAACCAGATGGCGACGTAGTCCTTGCGGCAAGGCAGGGACATTGCGCTGCTATGCCCCTTGCGGACGGCCACTGCTTGCGCAGGGCCACCGTTAAAATCATCAAGCCGGAGCAAGAAATTGTTCCGGCTTTTTTATTGCAAAAAGGGGATTTATCAATTTTGATAAGCGGAGACTGCTGACGAGCCGGCTCGTGAGGACGCCGGTCCCCGAAAATTTTTGAAAATTTGTGTGGCATATTTGGTTTCATCTGCTAGATTCCCGCGCTCTTGACGAACCGGAATTAAAGCCGGAAACTAATTTTAATTTGTGACAGCCAAGAAAAAAGAAGCCAAAAAACCCGCGCTGCGCGGCAAGCCGCAGGCGTCCGCAACATCGGCGTCCATCCTCGGACGGCCGGTCTCAAAAGCCAACGGCATCGCCGTTGACATGAAGAAGATCAAGGCCGAGTGGCAGAAGTATTACAGCCGTTTGCTGGAGCTGCGCGAGCAGTTGCTCCACCAGATGAACGGCCTGGCCAAGGAATCCGCACAGGAAATGGCCGGTTACAGCCTGCACATGGCGGATTCCGGCACTGATAATTTTGACCGCGATTTCGCCTTGAGCCTGCTCTCGTCCGATCAAGACGCGGTTTATGAAATCGAGGAGGCGCTCAAGCGCATCGAGAAAAAAACCTACGGCGTCTGCGAATTGACCGGCAAAAGCATTCCGCGCGCGCGGCTCGAGGCGATTCCGTGGACCCGGTTCACGGTGGACGCCCAGGCGCAATTGGAAAAGGAAGGCGCATTGAAATCGCGCCGCATCGGCGCGCTCGGCACAGTTGACGGCGGCAATGTCACGGAAGTTGAGACCGACGAGGACGAACAGCCCGAAGAGGCAAAAGTTGTAAAAGAAAAGGAATAATTTTATGGCACGCGAAATCATCACCATCGAATGCAGCGAGGCGCGCAAGGAAGGCAAATCGCCTTCGCGCTACACGACCACGCGCAACAAAAAACTGAAGACGGAAAAACTGGAGCTTAAAAAGTTCAACCCGTTTCTGCGCCGCCACACCTTGCACAAGGAGATCAAATAATATGCCACGCAAGACGAACACCGAAAAGGACAAGCGCGGCAACCGCCGCCCCACCGAGAACCGCACGCCACGCCCGAAGCCGAAGATTGACTTCACCGAGGACGCGCTCGATTTCAAGAACACCAACCTGCTCCGGCAATACGTCACCGACCAGGGCCGCATCCTGCCGCGCAAATACACCGGGATGCCCGCGCATTATCAGCGCCGCCTGACTAACGCCATCAAGCGCGCGCGCCAGATGCTTCTGATGAAGTAATCTTTCAACACAGTTTATGGCGGCGGTCATCATGACCGCCGCTTTTTTTATTTTTTAATCATACGGAAGGTTTGCAATGAACTTGATTTTGGAAATCGTCAGTGCGATTTTTGAACCGAAATGAAAACGCACGCGCATGCTCATTCGCACAAGCGACAGGAATTGTCCGCGCTGAAAAATCAGTTGCGCGGGCAGTCGCGAAAAATCACCGGCCCGCGCGCGGCGATCCTGGAAATTCTGCGAGCGCATCCGCATCCGCTGACGAACAAGGAAATTTTTTCCGAGATGTCCAAAGGCAGTTGCGATCTCGCGACGATTTACCGTTCCATGCACCTTCTCGAAAAAATGGGCATGGTGAAGCGGTTTGACTTTGGCGATGGCGCGGCGCGGTTTGAACTTGTCGGTGAAAATGACGACGGCCATCACCATCATCTGGTTTGCACCAACTGTTCCGAAGTCGTGGAGATTGAAGAATGTTTTCCTGAAAAAATCGAGAAGAGCATCGCCGCCAAAAACGGCTTCAAAGCCGTCACACACAAGCTTGAATTTTTTGGAATCTGCCCGGACTGCCAGCGGTGATTTTTCCTGCGAACCAGTTTATTGCAAAACAAACTGGCACTTTTTGAACAGTCTGAACAAATCCGTCTAGGCCATTTCCTCGGTCGCCCAATCTCCCAAGTGCAGGTATTCCTTGATTTTGCGCCGCTCGTAGCGGTTTTTCTCGGCCTTTTTCGGCTGATTATCCGCCTTGCGGAACGGATGTTTCGGATTACGAACGGCTTCGTCTATCACTTCCAATGTTTTCATCATAGCTCGTTTTCCTTTCACCAGAATTACAGCCTAAATGATGCCAACTTATCCACTGCTTTAATAATTTTCATGCAGGCTGCCATCAATGAGACGTGAGCCGGCGCGCAATTGTTCAAAAATTTTTCCCGGCTTCAAGCAAACGAGCCGGAACGCCACTCCCGTTTGCTTCTGGCAGAAACCAGTTTCAAGCCCAAAGATTCAAATCCCCTTTGGACTTCCATGAACTCAGCCTTCAAAATTCCCGCCAGAACCAGAGTTCCGCCGGACTTCAATTGAGCCGCAATTTTACTGCGTTCCGCCATCAGCAGGTTGGAAATCAAGTTCGCGCATACCAGGTCGAATTGTTCTTTCGGTTTTTCTGGCAGCTTTGCCACGTCGCCGCGCTTGATCTGCACTTTGTTGTGAACATTGTTCGCGCGCGCGTTCGCCTGCGCGACACGGACCGCTTCAGGATCAAAATCAAAGGCGCGAACCAGCTTGTAGCCGAGCTTCGCCGCCGAGATCGCCAAAATCCCCGAGCCTGTGCCGATGTCCAAAAAAGATTTTGTAGCCTCGATCCTGCGGCTCGATTGTTGTCGCGCAGCGCCAACGCTACATATTTGATGCAGGCAAAATTCTGTCGTCGGATGCTGTCCCGTGCCAAAGCTCAAGCCGGGATCAAGGACGACAACAGCCTGATGTTTTCGTGCACGAAGTTTGCTCCAACTGGGTTTGACGAGCAGTGCGCCGCCAATTTCAATCGGCTTGAAATGCCGTTTCCATGATTCCGCCCAATCTTCACGGCGCACTCTGGAGATTTTGATTTTGCCCGCGCCAATTTTCAGCCCGCAATTTTTGATCCGCTTCAATCCGGCGGAAATTTCTTCACGGACTTCTCGCGACAAAAACCACTTTTCGGAAAAATAAACCGAAATGATGCTCGTTTGGGTTTCGACGTTGAAATAGGACGAGGCGTTGCAATTAAAAATCGTTCCGAGCAATTCCGCGACGGCATCCTCGGCTTCGAGCGTCGTGGAGACGGAAATTCGCCAGAGCTGCTTATTTTTCATGCCAGTCGCGCCACGGCGTGAAGTTGAGCAGTTCAACCTCGGCCAGACGCGGATGGAGCGTGACTTGGGTGACGCCCGTGTATTCAATCTCGAAGGAATTGGTCTTTGGCAGCGGCAGTTCAAGCAGGATCGAAAGGATCATGCGGACGACACCGCCATGGCAGAAAATGCCGACGGTCTGGCCGGAATGGTTTCTGATGATTTCGCGCAGGCACGGTTCGACCCGCGCGCGGAATTGCGGGCCGCTTTCGCCATTTGGCGCAAGGCCGCGCTCGATGTGGTCGAGCCACTCGGTCGTGTGGAGGTTGAACCGTTCGCACACCTGCTCCCAGTTCAAGCCCGTCCAGTCGCCGAAATTTACTTCACGTAGCGCGGGTAAGATCGTTTGCGCCGGCGCGCCATTTTTCAAAAATGGCGCGAGCGTCTGCTGCACGCGTTTCATCGGGCTGGCGTAAACCGCGTCAATTTTTTTTCCGTGAAGGAATTTTGCGAGCATCGCGGCCTGTTCATGTCCGCGCGGCGAAAGGTTCATGTCAATCTGGCCGCCGAAAATTTTGTGATAGCTTTCTTCCACCTCGGCGTGGCGGACGAGCAGCAGACGCGTGAGTTTTGCGGATGACATGGCCGGATTATGCGAGGGCTTTTTGCTGTGCGGCGAGCAGTTGGGTGATTCCAGTTTTGCCGAGCGCGAGCAAATCGGCGAGCTGTGATTCGGTGAACGTCGCCTCCTCGCCGCTGCCTTGAAGCTCGATGAATTCGCCGGCGGAATTCATCACCAGATTCATGTCCACCGACGCGGCGACATCTTCCGTGTAACACAAATCCAGCAGCGGCTGGCCGTTCACAATTCCGACGCTCACGGCGGCAACGGATTTTAATATTGGATTTTCAATCAATTTCTTCTCGGTGATTAACTTGTTGACCGCCAGCGACAGCGCGACGAATGCGCCGGTGATGGCGGCGGTTCTTGTTCCGCCATCGGCCTGCAAAACGTCGCAGTCCACGCAAATCGTCCGCGCGCCGACTTTTTCCAGGTCAATCGCGGCGCGGATGGAGCGGCCGATCAATCGTTGGATTTCGGACGAGCGTCCGTCCAATTTGCCCTTGGAAATGTCGCGCTGTTTGCGCTGGAGCGTGGAGTAGGGCAGCATCGAATATTCGGCCGTGAGCCAGCCGCCGGTGACTTTTTGCTCCTTCATCCAGCGCGGCACATTTTCCTCCACGGTGACACCGCAGATCACGCGCGTGCAGCCCCATTCAATGAGGGTGGAGCCGGTGGCGTGCGGCGCGATGTGGTTTTGAAAGCGCAGCGGGCGGATCTGGCTGGCGGAACGGCCGTCGGCGCGGGTGAAATCAGGCATAATTCAGCGGTGATATTAGCAGGGCATCCGTCGAACCGCAAATCGCGAATGGTTGAATTGCAGATGCAGTGCGCCGGTTCAAGACTCAACGCTTTTCAGCTTCGATGCTGGCGAACAAATTTTCCAGGCTGTTGAGCCGCGTTTGATGCGTCTGATTATTGATGTTCAATATCTGGCGCAAATAATCCACGCCGTCGGGAATGTTGCGGATTGATTTGGGCAGCAGCGCGCCTGCCGCGTTTGCATGGCCGCCACCTTGAAATTTTTCCGCAGTCTTGAGCGCATCGCCGTTGCGGCTGCGGAAGCTGGCGAAAACCAGGTTGCCGCGCCGGAACAACGTGAGCAGCACGGTATATTTTGTCGCCTCCTGTTCCAGCAGTTGATGGATGATGAGGTTGTTGTTGCCGATGATGGTGTCCACGAAGCCGATGGTCGGGCTGATTTCCGTGATGTTCGACCTGCTCCACTCGAAGCCGATGGGATTTTCGATGCGCCGTTTCACCGCCATGACTTCGAGCAGCGGATGGTCGAGGAGCTTTTCGATTTCGCCGCCGATGAGCGTGTGGAGGTTCCAGAACTGGTAGATTTTGACGAGGTTCGCGTAATCGCTCGCCACCACGAAATCGGGGTCATCCTCCAGAAACAGGTCGGCGACGTTGTTCAGGTGCGCGAGCCGGTCGAGCGCGGGCGAATGGATGCCGTGTTCCTTGCAAAGCTCATGGCAGAGCAGCCCTGCGGACTTGTTCACGTCATGGATGAGCCGTGCGTTTTTGGGGACGACTTCCGTGACGTGATGGTCAATGACCACCCAGTCGGGCTTGTCCATGCGCGTTTCAAAGGTGAAGTCCGTGACCCACGCGGCGCGCTCGCGCAATTCGCGCTGTTTCCAGAAATTGTAATGATGCGCCTCCAGCGGGATGTCCGTGCCGAACAGTTTTTTGGCGAGCTTTTGCAGCAGCGCGCCCGCAACCAGTCCGTCGAGGTCGCTTTCGTGGGTGAGGATCACGTCAGGTTTTGGCAGAGCTTCCATGGCGCGAGAATTTAATCCAGTTTAACGCGCATGGCGAGCCGGAAACGGAGGCGGCCACTTTCAACTCGAAATCATTCCTGAAACGTCACACCAACCAGAGATATTTTCAGTAGAAAGAAGCACTCCTTCAAATTTTGTTTTAGAAATGAAAACAGAAAAAACTCTGAATTTTCCAATTAAAGTTACGGGCTTCATCCGTGACGGCATGTAAAGAATTAAGCAATTTGTTCTTTCGGCCAAACTATGAGTGATATCCGGACAACAGTTCGCGAGTCTTGGTGTCCATATTCATTATCAAGACCTGCTCAAATATATTCGGCAGCAGATGCCAAAAGATCACTCGTCTCTTCGGTGAATTTGTATAAATAGGTATTCTCAGCCTAAACTCCCTGTTTTCAGCCTATTAAATGAAATTACCCGGTCTGGAATCGCCATTTTCCCGGTTAAAAACGGCGTTTTTGGACCAAAAATGACGTTTTCAAGTCCGACATCGCCGTTTTTGGCGGAAAAATGACATTCTTGGATCCAAGTTCGGCGTTTTTGACGGAAGAATGACAATTTCAAGTCCAACTTTTACGTTTTTGGCGCAAAAACGGCGATTCCAAGTCCGACTTCGTCGTTTTTGGCGGGAAAGTCTAATCGTGAATCGATCTTTGCCGACGGTCGCCTTACCGGTTCAAACAATTCACGATTCAACGCCGCAATCTGGCTTGATTGAGGGGCAAAAAATGGCTTGCAATTATTTTTTGAACGGCTAGAGTCGAGTCGTCTGTTAGAAAACTTGTCAATTCTGATCATGGTAAATCTTCTGGTGAACGATTTGAAACCCGGCAATCGGGAACAGTCTGAAGCGGCGGTTTGTCTCTCAGCCCTACGAAAATGAGCACGAAACTGTTTGTTGGAAACCTTTCCTTCAACACCACTGAAAACGAGATCCAAGAGGCGTTTGCCACACACGGCACCGTCGTCGAGGCGAATCTCATGATGGACCGGATGAGCGGCCGTTCACGCGGCTTCGCATTCGTCACCATGTCAACCCCCGAGGAAGCGCAGAAGGCCATCGCGGCCATGAACGGCGCGACGCTCGGCGAACGCGCCCTGACGGTCAACATCGCGCGCCCGAAAGAAGAGCGCCCCCGCAGCGACCGCGGCGACCGTGGTCCGCGTCGTGAATACGGCGGCGGCGGCGGCGGCGGTGGCGGCGGCCGCGACCGTTATTAATTTTTGAACCAGCATCAACGAGCGGCGTTCTGAAAAGGAACGCCGCTCGATTCATTTTGCCGCGATGATTTTTGATTCGCCTTGGGCGCGGCATATCGGGTAGATTGATTTCATTCATGGAAGAACACATAGAAGTTGAGGGACGTATTTTGACGGTTCTGGCCGGGACGATGTTCCGCGTCGAACTGGACAACAAGCACCAGGTGCTCGCGACCATTTCCGGCAAGATGCGCAAGCGCTTTGTCCGCCTCACGGTAGGCGACCGCGTGAAGATGCAGATGTCGCAATACGATTTGAACAAGGCGCGCATCGTCTGGCGCATCGGATAAGGCAAAGCTTCCGCAGCCAATTTCTCCAAATGAACGCCGCCATACTCGTCGCCGCCGGCAAAGGGGTCCGCATGGGCACGGACAAGCTGTGGCTGGAGATCGCCGGCCGCCCCGTCATCGCGCATACCTGGAAGAAGTTCAACGATGCGAAGTGCGTGGACGAAATCATCCTGGTCGTGCGCGACGGGATGCAGAAACAATTCACGGAGCTTTCGGTAAAATTCCATTTTCAGAAACCGTTCCGCATGGTCGTGGGCGGGGCGGAACGGCAGGACTCGGTTTGGAACGGTCTGGAGGCATTGTCGCCGAAGACGGAAATCGTCGCGATTCAGGATGCCGCGCGGCCCTGCACGACCGAGGCGCAGATCGCCGCGACGATAGCCGCCGCGCGCGAAACGGGGGCGGCGGTCGCGGCGCAGCAGGTCACGGACACGATCAAGGAATCCGGCGACGGCAATACCATTTCCCGGACGCATGACCGTTCGAAGCTCTGGTCGGTGCAGACGCCGCAGACGTTCCGGGTGGAAATCATCCGGCGCGCCATTTCCACGGCGCGGGAGAAAAATCTGATTCTCACGGATGACACGGCGGCATGCGAATTGATCGGCCAGCCGGTTCAACTCGTGCCCGGCGCGGCGCCCAACCCAAAAGTGACCGTGCCGGGCGATCTGCCGGTGATCGAGGCGCTTTTGCGGGCTTCTTAACCACCAAGACCCCAAGTCACAAAGAGTTTTCCAAAAACTTGGAGTCTTGATGTCTTCGTGGTAAGGTTTTTTGTGTTTATGAAACGACGTTTGATTTTCGGCCTGGTCACGGTGCTGCTGGCGTTGAATCTGGCCGTCGGCGCGAAAATTTATTTAAGCTCGGCGCACGCGGCGGATGACAAGGATTCGCCGGACGCGAACGTGGAGATTTTTGCCGACGTGCTGCAAAAGGTCCGCACCAGCTACGTGGACGGCACAAACCTGACGTATCATGCGCTCGTCGAATCGGCGCTCAAGGGAATGGTCGGCTCGCTCGATCCCCACAGCGAATTCATGGACGCCGACGACTACCAGCAGTTGCAGGACGACACCGAGGGCCAGTTCGGCGGGCTTGGCCTCGTCGTCAAGTCGGAGGGCGGCTTTGTGACCGTCGTCGCGCCGATGGACGATTCGCCCGGATTGCGCGCGGGCATCCTGAGCGGCGACCGCATCGTCAAGGTTGACGGCAAGAGCGTGGAAAAAATGCCGCTGGACGTCGTCGTCAAACAGCTTCGCGGCAAGCCGGACACGCAGGTGACCGTGACCATCCAGCGGCCGTCATCCGGGGCGGTGAAGGATTACACGCTCACGCGCTCCATCATCAACATGGAAATGGTCAAGGACATCAACGGCCGGAAGGAATTCCCGCTCGGTGCCGACAATATCGGCTACATCCGCATCGCCGAGTTCGGCGACAACACCGGCGACGAGCTTGAGGCCGCGCTGCAAAAACTGAAAGGGCAGGGCATGAAGGCGCTGATCCTCGACCTGCGTTTCAATCCCGGCGGCCTGCTGGACGAGGCGGTGAACGTCTGCCAGAAATTCCTTCCGCGCGGCCAGCTCGTCGTCACCACCGAGGGCCGCGACCACGCCGAGGATTCCGTCCGTCGCGCCGAAGGCCACGGCGATGAATTGAAAGGCATGCCCATCGTTGTCCTCGTCAATTTCGAGAGCGCCAGCGCGGCGGAGATTGTCACCGGCTGCCTGCAGGATTTGCATCGCGGGATCGTTCTCGGCGAGAAAACCTTCGGCAAAGGCTCCGTGCAGAGCATCTTCCCGCTCGACGACGGCTCCGCGCTCAAGCTCACTGTCGCCAAGTATTACACGCCCAGCCACAAGGTCATCCACGAGCACGGCATCACGCCCGACATCTTTGTGCCGATGTCCGACGAGGCCGAAGCCGCTTTGCTCATCAGCCAGTCGCCCGGCGGACTGTCCACGGTTGACCCCAAGCAGCGCACGCAGATGAAGAAAGCCGGCGACATCCAGCTCGAACGCGCGGACGATCTGCTCCAGGGCATTTTGCTCTACGGCGAACTTTCCACGCCGCAAAAGGTCGCCAAGAAATGAATTCTTAAACCACGGATGAACACCGATGGACATGGATGTAAAAATTTCGTTGAATCTTGCCTGCCTATCCGTGTTTATCCCTGTCCATCCGTGGTTGATAATTGAATGACTCTCCTTGCCATCGAAACTTCCTGCGACGAAACCAGCGCCGCCGTGGTGCGCGACGGCAAAATCCTGTCCAACACCGTCTCCTCGCAGATAAAATTGCACGCCGAATACGGCGGCGTCGTGCCGGAACTCGCCGCGCGCGAGCATCTCAAAAACCTTCTGCCCGTCACGCGCGCCGCGCTGCACGAAGCCGGCATTTCCTCGAAAGAATTGGACGCCGTGGCCGCCACGCAGGGGCCGGGACTGGGCATTGCCCTGCTGGTCGGCTTCAAGGCCGCGCAAGCCGTCGCCTTCGCCCTGAACAAACCGTTCCTCGGCATCAACCACCACGAGGCGCACCTGTATTCGCCGTGGATTGCCGGCACGCCGCCCGTCGCTGACTTCTCCCAATTCCAGCCCAACGTCTCGCTCATCGTCAGCGGCGGACACACGATGCTCGTCCTCGTGGAATCCGAATTGAAACACCGCGTCCTCGGTGGCACGATTGACGACGCCGCCGGCGAATGTTTCGACAAGACCGGAAAAATGATGGGACTCGCGTATCCCGCCGGGCCGGAGATTGACCGTCTGGCGGAGCAGGGCAATCCAAAGGCGTTCGATTTCCCGCGCCCGTTGCTTCACGACCCCGGCGACGACTTCAGCTTCAGCGGCCTCAAGACCTCCGTGCGTTATTTCCTGCGCGATAATCCCGCGCTGCTCGACGACGCGCAAAAAATCCGCGACCTCTGCGCCAGCGTGCAGGCCGCCATCGTCGAAGTCCTCGTGACCAAGACCCTCCGCGCCGCGCGCCGCAACAATGTCCGCTGCGTCACCGCGTCCGGCGGCGTGACCTGCAATCGCGCCCTGCGGGCTGAACTGACTCGCGCCTGCGAACGCAACGGGTTCAACTTGCGCCTCGCGGAAAAATCCCTTTGCACCGACAACGCCGCCATGATTGGAATCTTGGCCGAGCGGAAGCTGTTACAGCAATTTCCGCTTCCGCCGCTGGACGAAGAAATCCAGCCCGGCTGGGTGCTGGCCTGATCAATTTACGATATACGATTTACGCGTTCTCGCTGATTCAAAAGCTGCTCGTAAATCGTAAGTCGTAAATCTAAAATCGTTCAAAATGCCCGACCGACTGCCTATTTACGAAATCGAGCACGACATCATCGCGCGCCTGAAATCTGACCGTCGGCTGATTTTATCCGCGCCCACCGGCTCCGGAAAATCCACGCAGGTGCCGCAGATGCTGTTGAAGCACGGCCTGCTCGGCGGCGGCCAGGTGGTCGTCCTGCAACCGCGCCGGCTCGCCGCCCGTCTGCTCGCCGCGCGCGTGGCAAAGGAACTCGGCGTGAAACTCGGCGACGAAGTCGGTTACCAGATCCGCTTCGAGAACGTCACGTCGGCCAAGACCAAAATCCGCTTCGTCACCGAGGGCGTTTTGCTGCGGCAGATGATTGACGACCCGCAACTGCGCGGCGTCTCGGCAATTTTGTTCGACGAGTTTCACGAACGACACCTTTACGGCGACATCACGCTCGCCCAAACGCTCGACCAGCAGGAAAAACATCGGCCGGATCTGATGCTGGCGGTAATGTCCGCCACCCTGAACGCGGGGGAGCTGGAAAAGTATTTGAATGAGGTGCGGACGACCACGGTGAATCTCTCGCGGCGGAGCGCGCCCGTCCCCGGGCGCAGCAACGAACTCAATTCCGGCAGTGTTCAGCACGGCAAAAACCCTGTGTCTGGCCACCTCGCTGCGCCCGAAGACGGGCGCGCTCCGGCTCCGGGTGAGGGGCGCGCGATTGCCTGCTCCATCCTCGCGTCCGAAGGCCGCACGTTTCCGGTCGAAGTCGAATATCTGCCGCACCGGGTCGGCGCGAACGGACCGACGGTGTGGGAACTCGCGGCTGAGGAGTTTGCCCGCTATGTCGCTGGCGGCGGCGAGGGCGACGTGCTCGTTTTCATGCCGGGCGGATTCGAAATTTCCCAGACCATCGAGGCCATCCGCAATTCGCGCGAGGCCAAAGGTTTTATCGTGCTGCCGTTGCACGGCGAATTGCAGCCGCGCGACCAGGACGCGGCGGTGGCGCGCTATCAGCAGCGGAAGGTGGTCGTCGCCACGAACGTCGCCGAGACGAGCATCACGATTGACGGCGTGCGGCTGGTGATTGATTCCGGCCTCGCCCGCGTGGCGCGCTACGACGCGAACCGTGGCATCAACACGCTGCTCATTGACAAGATTTCGCAGTCGTCCGCCGACCAGCGCGCGGGCCGCGCGGGCCGCACCGCACCGGGCGTGTGCATGCGATTGTGGTCGCGCGAGGAACATTCGCACCGCGCGCCACAGGAATTGCCGGAGATCAAGCGGCTCGATTTGTCCGAAGTCGTGCTGACGTTGAAGGCGTCCGGCGTGGAGGACTTGCGCAAGTTCCGCTGGCTGGAAAAGCCGGATGAAATCTCGCTGACGCATGCCGAGGAACTATTGGAGGACTTGGGCGCGCTGAAAGTAGTGGGACAGGCGTCCCGCCTGTGTGATTCCGGCTCGGCTGACAAACCCGAAACTCACAGGCGGGACGCCTGTGCCACTACGATCACCCCCATTGGCCGCAAGATGCTGGCGTTTCCGTTGCATCCGCGTTACGCGCGGATGCTGCTCGCGGCGCAGGAATACGGCTGCGTGCATCAGGCGTGCCTCGTCGCGGCGTTGACGCAGGGCAGGGACCTGATGCTGCGCAACTGCGGCAAGGAAGTGGATTCCGCGCGCGAAGATTTGCTCGGCGAAAAGGCGTCGTCGGACTTTTGGATTCTCATGCGCGCGTGGAGCTTTGCCTTCAATAACCAGTTCCGCGTGGACGCGTGCCGCAAGTTGGGGATCCACGCCGTCACCGCGAAACAAGTCGGTCCGCTGTTTGACCAATTTCTCCGCATCGCCAAGGATGAGGGCCTCGACACGCGGCCCAACGAGGTGAAAGATGAGAATTTGCAGAAGTGCATCCTCATCGGCTTCAGCGACCGCGTGGCGCGGCGGATGGATCAGGGGACGTTGCGCTGCGAGTTGGTGCACGGACGGCGCGGCGTGCTGGCACGCGAAAGCGTCGTGCAACATGCCCCGCTCTTTGTCGTGGCGGAAATCCGCGAGATTGGCGGACGCGACAACGAAGTGAACACCATCCTTTCGCTCGCCACGGCGATTGAAGCCGACTGGTTGCGCGAACTTTTCCCCGACGACATCAAATCCGATTTGCACATCCAGTTTGACGCGCAGCAGAAGCGCGTGCTCGCCGCCGAGCTGTTGCGCTTCCGCGATCTCGCGCTGGCGGCGAAGCGCATTGACCCGCCGCCCGCCGATGCGGCGGCAAGATTGCTCGCGGATGAGATTTTAGCCGGAAGATTGCTGCTGCCGAACTGGGATCACAGCGTCGAGCAATGGCTGGCGCGGTTAAGTTTGTTGTGCAAGGAGTGCGCCGATCTGCAATTGCCAGCAATTACGGACGACGACAAGAAATCCATCATCGAGCAGTTGTGCCACGGCGTGGTGAGCTATAAGGACATCAAGGAGCGCGAGGTCAAACCGGTCGTGATGTCGTGGCTCTCGCAAGCGCAGCGCGAACTTTTGGACAAACATGCGCCGGAGCGGCTCACGCTGGCGAACGGCCGCACGCCGAAGGTGAATTATGAGAGCGGCAAGGCGCCGTTCATCTCGCTGCGCATCCAGGAGCTTTACGACGTGACGCAAACGCCGCGCATCGCGATGGCCCGCGTGCCGGTGACGGTGCATATTTTGACGCCGGGCATGAAGCCCATCCAGGTGACGCAGGATCTGGCGAACTTCTGGCGGGAGCATTACCCGAAGATCAAGTCCGAGCTGGCGCGGAAGTATCCAAAACATTTGTGGAGATGAACAACGTCGAACAACTCTGCCCGAACTGCGGCCTGTGCTGCGATAGCACGCTGTTCGCGGATGTTGAATTGCGCGCGGGCGAAGACGCAAAACGGCTGCGGCAGCTTGGCCTGACGCTGGTGCAGAAAACCAAGAGCAAGCTGGCCTTCGCGCAGCCATGCGCGTGCTTCGACGGCAAGCTCTGCGGCATTTACGACAACCGGCCACGGCAATGCCGGAAGTTTGAGTGCGGTTTGTTAAAGCGCGTGGATGCCGGTGAAATGACTTCCGGCGCGGCGTTGAAGAAAATTTCCGAGGCGAAAATCCTTGCAGGCAAGGTTCGCAGACTTCTTCGCTCGCTCGGCCAGAACGACGAGCGGCTTGCGTTGACGAAGCGCTATTCGCAGGCGATGAGCGCGCCGGTTGATTTGTCGGCTGACGATTCCGAACTGCGCGGAGACTTGATGCTGGCGGTGAATGACTTGATGCAGGCTTTGCAGCGCGATTTTTTGAAATGAAGCGCCAATGAAACTATTTGCCTAAATCCGTTTTGCGGTTCAAATTCCATTCATGGCTTCGGAAACATTTCGAGCGAGCCGCTGGACGCGGGACAATTTTCTTTTCCCCACTGTCATCGAGGTGACGGACAAGGCGGTCGTCCGGCACAAGCGGTCGTGGTTCAGCAAGGACGAGATCAGCATCAGCATCACCAAGGTCGCGTCCGTCCACATCAAGACGGGAATCGTCTGGTCGGACATCCTGATCGAGTCGAGCGGCGGCACCGACCCGCTGGCGAGCCACGGCCACAGAAAAGCCGACGCGCGCCGCATCCGCGAGTTGATTGAGACGGCGCAGGGCAATCCGGTCGGCGGCCAGAAGGCGGATTTGTCCTGACCGCCGCCTGCATGAAATTATCCCGCTGCGTCCTGATTTTGCTGGCAAGTTCGCTTTTTGCACGCGCAGCCGACGACACGATCTCCCTGCCGGATGTCCTTGCCGGTGCGCAGCAATTAGCGCAGGACAATCTCGACACGAACGTTCTCAACGCGCTTCCCAAGATGGACGACCCGGTGGTGCAGCAATTTTTCCGCGATGTTCAGACAAATTTTCAAGGCGACTATGTCGTGAACCTCGCCGCGCTGCGGCAGACGGCGCAGGTTGTCCTGCCGTTGCTGGAAAGCCGTGAGGACACGCAGCCTTATGCCGCGTGGCTTGCGGCCCGGATGGATTACCTGGATGTCGCGGACGAAATCCGGCTGACAATCCCGCCGCCAGCCGTTCAAACCAACCAGCCGCCCCTGCCCGCTCCCAATCCTCCGCCGCAGAAGGAACGCGAGCTTTGGTTGAAAAAGGTTTCCGTTGTCCCGTGGCCGTCTTTGGCAAACGAATATGTGCCGGAGTTGAAGCCCGTTTTCACCGCGCAAAAGGTTCCGCCCGAACTGGTCTGGGTGGCGGAGGTGGAATCCGGCTTTGACCGGCGCGCAGTAAGCCCGGCTGGCGCGGCGGGATTGTTCCAATTGATGCCGGAGACGGCGAAACGGTTCGGGCTTTCCCTGTGGCCGCGCGACCAGCGTTACCAGCCCGAACCCAGCGCGACCGCTTCGGCCCAATATCTGAAATTTCTTTACGACCGTTTCAAGGATTGGCGGCTCGCGCTGGCGGCTTACAACTGCGGTGAAGGCTTGGTGCAAAAACTTCTGGACCGTTACAAAACTCAAAGCTACGACGACATCGCCGGACATCTGCCGGCGGAAACGCAGATGTATGTTCCGCGTGTTGAAGCCGTCCTTCAGCAGCGTGAAGGCGCGAACTTGGAGCAACTTCCCGCGCCGCAAACGTAATCAAGCGCTGATTGCTCGCTGCGGAAGGCGGTCATGAAACAGATGCGGCATGGCGGCGGTCGAATCGAAGCCGTGCTTTGCCGGCGCATCGGCGAAGTCGCGGTATAGGGTTATGGCAACGTGTTCGTTCCGGCGGATGCAGTCCTTGATGGCCTCGGCATCTTTCTCGCAATGGATCAGCGTCTTCCACGAATAAATGTGCTTGGGCTTGTGGAAGTCGCTGTTGGCGATGAACGGCAGGCGCTTGAGGCCGATGTCGTTGAAGATGTTGTTGCGGTTGGCGATTTCCCACGCGTCGAGCAGCGGCGCGAACTGCTCCTGATTTTCCCAAAGGTAAAGAGTGTTCTTGCCCCATTCGCTTTTCATGATGTGCGGATGCGATGCGATGGCAAGGCCGCCCTGCGAGTGAATCTTCGCGATGATTTCCGGGATGTCCAGCGCGGCGGAGATGGGTGCCTTCAAATCAATGCCGAGCAGGTGCGCGGAAGTTTTGCGCGTGTAGCCGTCCTTGTTGAATTCAATTCCCGTCATCACGAGCATCTTGTAACGCCGCCAGGCGCGCTGGCGTTCGCGCTCGATGACGGCGAAATATTCTCCGATTTGTTCCTGGCCGAGCGTGAGGCTGGCGAGTTCGGATAATTTTCCGATCAACCGTTTCGGGTCGGCCAGATGGTCGGTGATGCAGATGCAATCGAACCCGCGCTCGCCGTAGAAATCAATGATCTCCGGCACGGACAATTTGCCGTCGGAATAATTCGTGTGGATGTGGAAATCGCAGAGCAGCATCTGCGCGTGGCTGCCGTTTCCGTTTTGCGACGCGGGACGCATGACGCGCGGCGGCGCGGTCTCAAACAGCTTTACCGCCTTGCGGCCGGTCTTGTCGTGGTCAGCTTCTTCCAAAATCAATTCCGCGATGTCGCGCGCGGCGTCGGGGCGGCTGACCTTTTTCAAATTCGCGCGCCACTCGTTCCATTGCCCGGCGCGATGGGCAAAGGCGTTTTCGACAAGCTCGGCAACCTCCTTGTTTTTCTCCGCGATTGCGCCAAGACCGCAGCGCCAGATTAATTCCGCGTTGCCTTCCTCCTGGCCGGGAATCACCTGATTCACGATCATCGGGATGCGCGCGGCGATGGCTTCCTGCACAGTCGCGCCGCCGGCTTTGCTGATGATGAGATGGTGCGACATCATCAGCTCAGGCATCTGGTTCGTCCAGCCGAGCACCTTGACGCGATCTTCAAAATCACGCGTGCGCTCGATCAATTCCGCGCGCAGCTCCGGGTCGCGGCCGGCGGTGATGGTCAGATGCACGTCGTCAATCTCCAGCAGCCGGTCAATCGCCTTGCCCGCCTTTTTCTTGCCGGTGTTGATGACGTAAAGCACCCGGCGCGGCTTGTCGCCCACGGGCGCGGGCAGGTCGTCCGGATTTTCCGCGAACAGCGGGCTGACCGGAAATCCGAGCACCTTGATCTGCTCCCTGGCGACGCCGCCCTTTTTCAAAACCTCCGCCGTCTCGTCGTTGGCCACGCAGAAGAAATCGCTCGGCGCGCGGAACCACGAGGAATTGACGGTGATGGAATCCGTGACGACGGTGATGAAGCGGAACGGACGCTCGTTGTGGCTGGCGTAAATCTTCTTGATGACGTGGCCATAGACCGGGTAAGTGGAGACGACGCAATCCGGCTGTGTTTCGGCCAGTATTTTTTCGAGCGTGTTTTGGAGGCGTGTGAAGCCGCCGAGCTGTTTCTCGACGAACGGATGTTCCAGCATCGAATAAATTCCGCCCCAGAGTCTCGGCGCGTATTGCACGATGCCGAGATAACTTTTCCGCGCGAAGGTGTTGAACGCGCCGTAGCTGTCAGCGAACAGATCCACGACTTCGGCGCGCGCGTCCTCGTCGCACAATTCAATCGCGTCGCGCAGACTGCGGGCGGCGGCGTTGTGCCCGTCACCGAACCCGGCGGTCAGGATGAGGATTTTCTTCACGACGCAGACGAAATTACAGGAGGCGTGTTACGACCGTGTTACGGGAATGTGAACATCTGCTCACAATTTTATTCACAACTGGATGAATTCAATCAACCGGTGCCAGCGCCGCCCGGATTTAATAAGGAAGGCAGGAAAGCAGGAAAAATATCTCCGTTCCTTGTTTCCTGCCTTCTTTATTTAATAATCTTTGTAGGAGTCGAGGTGACGAGACTCAAATCAAAGTCAGAGACTACCATTTCATTTCACGGCAGGATTGTCAGCGCCAACGGCGACTGGCTGAGCTGCATAAATTTCATTTGCTGAAGCTGAAAATTCATCAATAAGCTGGAATATCTGGATTAATATCAGAAAGTAATTTTATGACGCAGGTGGACGAATAAATTGGAGGCGTCGAATATATGCAAAGGATCGTCAAAGCAACTGTCACAACAACAATGCTGAAAATTAAACGCCGACGGAGTAGTATGACGCTGTAAAAATGCATCGCTCGCCAATAAAGTGCAAGGCGCGCCCTGCCAATCATCTGGTTCACATGAAGAGCAAGTGAAACTGCATAGGGTTTCCCAAAATTATAGCAAATGTTAAACCAGACAAAGCTCACAAACATCACTAAAAGCTGGCAGCTAAAGGGTAGCTGCTTGTTCCAAAAAGTTTGGCTGATTTTCCAGCAGAAGTGGATTTCATATGCAAAAATGACGCAACTGCCCAAGAGCAGCAGTGTCACCATAATCAAATTCTCGAAAAATAATTTCATAAATTTAATGCAGGCTGACAATGATTCGAGCGGCTTCGCTCACAGTGCTGTGCACGTTTCTTTTTGCCCTGGCATTTGCTGGCATGGGTTTATCAAAGCGCACGGGCGGTTTGCTGTCAAAGACTATTCTCGCCTCGCCCGCATTCAATTGCGTAGGAGACGAGGTGACGAGGCTCATTATTTTAATTCCGATTTGAAATGAGCCTCCTCACATCGGCTGCTGCGAGTTTGGAATGGGGAGCGCGACCGTCCCGGTTGCCGTTTTCGGCGTCGCGCCGAAAACCCTTCAACCAACTGATTTGTCCAACGATGGTTCGGGCGCGACGCCCGAACCCGCAGGCGCGACGCCCGCGCTCCCCCCAATCGTCCAACCCAAAATTAAAAAAGCGGCCTCCGTTCCCAGAGGCCGCCTGATTCCAAGGTGGGGACATCGCGCTGCGATGTCCGGTCGGCGCAGCGCGCCGACCCTACCATTTCACCCGGCGATGGTGGCGGAGACGGGGTCGCTCCATGGCCCTTTCTGGTTGCGCGTGTTCACCCACCGCATCCAATACCAGACCGTCAATCCGGCCTGCGCGCCGGTGTAGGTCACCAGACACGGCGTCTTGGTGGGGGCTTCCACAAACATCATCTGCGTGTAATCCGTGGGCGCGGGTCCGCCCACCTTGCTCCAGATTTCGCAACTGGCCACGCCCGCCGGTTTCTTTTTGGAACCCGACGAGGTCGAATCGAGAAAATCAATGGTATGCTGCAAATGCTTGCTCGTGTCCACCGTGGCAATCGGCTTGGTGGTGGGCACGCTCACCGGTGTGCGCGTCTTGACGCGGACATTGATCTTCATGGTTTTGCGCTGGGCATCCGTCACCTTGGGGTTGGCCTGCAACTGTTGGATGATCGGACGGGCCACAGCTTCATAGGTGTCGCGGGCCTGAATCTTGACGCTGGTGGCTGCGCGTGCGGCGGCATGGGCCGTGGTATGCGCCGGATACGCCGTTTTCCATGCGGTAATGGCGTCGGTCAAAGGTTTTACGTCATCGGCCGTCAATCCCATCGCAGCGGCGTTGGCCGCGACGTAATCGCTGAACGGTCCGGCCCAATTGTGAAACTCCGGGTCGGCTGGAGGAATGCTATCGTTTGCCATAATTTTAATGTGTTAATTTTTGTTCCAATTTGTTCATTTTTGTTTGTTTAGATTTGCAAGCCATTGTGTTTCAGTTGTTTTTGTAATAAACGGCAGGCAAAGTGGAGATTCCGGCGGGTGTTGGCTAAGCTCCCGCGACCGTCGCGGGAGCTTCGGCAACCATTCCGGGAGCTTCGGCGAAGGCTGCGGGAGCTTCGGCGAACACTGCGGGAGCTTCGGGAACCGTTCCGGGAGCTCCGGCGAAGGCCGCGGGAGCCTCCGCAACTGTCGCGGAAGGTTCCGCGAACGTTCTGAAAGGTTAGCCGACCGTCGCGGAAGGTTGCAAAGCCGGCTGAAAAGGCTGCCGGGAAGCCGCAAGCCGGCCGGATTAAAGCGGATGGATTTGAGATTGCGCCGAGGAAAAGCCGGTATTTGGGGACAGGACACCCTTGCCTGCGCCACGAACCGTGGCGCGACCATTCGAGACTCCAAGCCCATGTGGCGAGTCTATGAAATTGTCCTGAAGGGCGTCTCACCCTCTATTGCAAAAAGCGCCCCCTTTTTTGTCCACTTATTTGGCATTATTTAGCGGACAATCAATGGTTCGGGCGCGACGCCCGAACCCGCAGGCGGGATGCCCGCGCTTCCCCCAATCGTCCATCCCAAAATGAATGCCGGGAAAAGAGCCGTTCAAGTGCGGAATGGGAAATCCGCAGATTACGCAGATTACGCTGATTTCACAGATTTCTTTTCTCTCATCTGCGTCATCCGCGAAATATGCGGAGAAAACTTCCCGTCAAGGCTGCCTTGGCGGCGGGCGTGGGTTCGGCTCCATCTAAAAACCGTCCGCAAAGCAACGAGCCGGTTCACATCGGAGGCTGCTTCATCCGGTAGTATTTCTCGGTGTATTCCTTCACCATGCGGTCGGTCGTGAATTGGGGCACGAGCGTGACCATGGTGCGGCGGATGCGTTGAAGCCATTTGCGCGGGATGTCATGGATGTCCCGGTCGTAAAACAGCGGCACGACCTGCTCGGTCAGGGTCTTGTAAAGGTTCGCGCTGTCAATGCGGTCCTGTTCGGCGACGTCGCTCGGCTGGGAATCTTGGCCGATGGCGAACCCGTTCGTGCCGTCGTAGCCTTCGCGCCACCAGCCGTCGAGGATGCTCATGTTCATGCAGCCGTGGCAGCCGGCCTTCATGCCGCTGGTGCCGGAGGCTTCGAGTGGACGGCGCGGGTTGTTCAGCCAGATGTCGCAGCCGCTCACCATCTGCCGCGCGACGTGGATGTCGTAGTTTTCGAGGAAGACGAGGTTTCCGGTGAGTTCGCTGTGCTGGCTCAAATGGATGATCTGCTGGATGAAGCGCTTGCCTTCGTCGTCGCGTGGGTGCGCCTTGCCGGCGAAGATGAACTGTATCGGCCGCTGTTTGTCGTGCGCGAGCTTCACGATGTTTTCAAACTGCTGGAAAATCAGCGGGGCGCGCTTGTAGGTGGCGAAGCGGCGGGCGAAGCCGATGGTCAGCGCGTCGGGGTTCAGCAGATGGTCGAAGCGGATGTAGTCGCCCTGCGATGCGCGCGGGCTTTGCTGCACCAGTTTGCGGCGGGCAAACTCGATCAGCTCGCGCCGCAGCTTGTAGCGCAGCGACCAAAGTTCCTCGTCCGACAAAAATTCAGGATCCACCATTTTCTGCCAGAATTCGGCATGGTGTATGGTGGCCGACCAGTTTGCGCCTGCGCGCGCGCTCCAGAACGCGGTGCCTTCGGGCATCGTGCCGCCGCCGTTAGTCAGCTTGCGCCGCCAGAATTTGCGCACCGTGCCCTTCATCCAGCCGAGCAGGTGGATGCCGTTGGTGATGTGGCCGATGGGAACTTTTTCAACGGGCGTGCCCGGATAAAGTATCTGCCACATCTCGCGGCTCACCTCGCCGTGCAGTTCGCTCACGCCGTTGGCCGCGCGCGAAAGCTTCAGCGCCAGGACCGTCATGCAGAATGTCTCCGTGGCGTTCTTAGGATCCACGCGGCCCAGGCCGAGGAGTTCCACGAACGGGACGGACAACTGCCCGAAATACCGCTGCATCGCGTAATTCATCAGGTCGGGCGAGAACCGGTCGTGCCCCGCCTCCACCGGCGTGTGGGTGGTGAAATGGCAGTGCGCCTTCGTCTCCGTCTGCGCGTCCGCATAACTTTTTCCCGCCGCCATCTTCTCGCGGATCAGTTCCAGCGTGAGGAACGCCGCGTGCCCCTCGTTCATGTGGAACAACGACGGCTCCACGCCGAGCGCGCGGATCAGCCGCACGCCGCCGATGCCCAGCAAAATTTCCTGCATGATGCGCGTGGTGCTGTCGCCGCCATAGACGCGCAGCGTCAGGTCGCGGTAAAGCTGCTCGTTCTCCGGCAGGTTCGTGTCCAGCAGATACACGGGCACGCGGCCCACGTTCACGCGCCACGCCTGGAAGGCCACCGCGCTCATGCCGATCTCCACCGTGCATTTCAAACGTTCGCCGTCCGCATTCAACACCGGTTCGATCGGCACGTTCTTGGGGTCCACCGGATTGTAAAATTCCGTCTGCCAGTTGTTCGCGTCAATCGCCTGCTGGAAATATCCCTCGCGGTAGAACAGGCTGATGCCGACGAATCCGATGTTGAGGTCGCTCGCGGATTTCGCGTGGTCGCCGGCCAGGATGCCGAGGCCGCCGGCGGAAATCGGCAGTGATTCGTGGAAGCCGAACTCGGCGGAGAAATACGCCACGGGATTCTTGTGCAGTTCCGGAGCGTGGTTGTGTCCCCACGTTTTGCCGTCCGCAAGATAGGAATGAAAATCGGCCAGCACGGCGCGGGCGCGCCCGGCGAAATGGCTGTCCTGAAGCCGCGCGCGCAGTTCCTGGTCCGAAACCTCGCGCAGCACCGCCACCGGGTTGTGAAACATGTTCTGCCAGCCGCGCGGCGTCAGCTCGTAAAAGAAGTCCTGCGCCTCCTGGTCCCAGCACCACCAGAGGTTCCGGGATAATTTGTTCAAGCCCGCGATCAATTCATTCAATTCCGCGCCCGTGAGAGGTTTTTTAGTCATAGCTTTGGTTCCTTGTTTCCACCGACGCCGAATAATTAGCGGCAACCGTCCCCTTGCGCAATAAAATTTCAACCGCTTGGCAAAAATACCGGCCGGGCCGGGTTTCGAGTTCCGGCCGCCGAAAAAGAAATTTTCATTCGCAACGGTTCCTCTTTGGCTTAACTTCGGCGCGTGTCGAAGCAAAGAAACAACGCCGTCATCGCCGGAAGCCTGCTGTTCACCATTTTTCTCTGGGGCGGCAACAACACCGGGACCAAGTGGCTGGTGATGTCGTGGCCGCCGGTCTGGATGGGCTGCCTGCGGCTGCTTTGCGCCGGGCCGATGCTGCTGGCGGTGCTGCGCTTCACCGGCTGGCTGGGCGAGTGGCGCGCGCTGACGCCGGTGCAATGGCGGCAGTTGTGGCTGCGCGGCGGCCTGAGCCTGGCGGCCTACATCATCGCCTTCAACTGGGCGTTGCGTCTGACGGCCGCGTCGCATGTGGCGCTGTGCCTCGGCGCTTCGCCGGTCTGGGCGCTGGTCTGGGAGGAAAGGCCGAAACGGAACTGGGCGAGCGGGCGGCGTTATGGCGCGGCGCTGCTGGCCGTGGCGGGCGTGGCCGTGCTGTTCTGGCCGGCGTTGCAGTCCGCGAAATTGAGTTTGCTGGGGGATTTTCTGGGGCTTGTCTCGAGCATCTTGTGGGCGGTGTTCAGCAAGCAGGTCCGCTTCCTGGGCGCGGGCTTGAGCGGCGTGGAGGTGGCGGCGCACACGATGTGGATGGCGGGGGTCTGGCTGTTGCCGGTGGGATTGATCGAGATTGCGACGCGCGGATTCACCGTCAACGCGCCGCAGTTTGGCGTGCTGGCGTTCTGCGTCGTGCTGGGCGCGGTAATTCCGTATGCGCTCTGGAACAGCGCGCTCCGGCACTGGCGCACCAGCCAGGTGATGCTGTTCAACAACCTCATCCCCGTGAGCACGATGACCTGGGCGCACCATTATCTGGGCGAACCCATCACGCACACGTTCTGGGTGGCGATGACTTTGATCGTGGCCGGCGTGGTGCTGGGCCAGGCGGACTGGGTAAAGTATTTCGGCCTGCCGGAAAGTTTTTGAATTAAAATCCTCCTCATCGTCATGCTCATCCTCGTCCTCGAAGTTTGAGGATGACGATGAGGGCGAGAACGAGGATGATTTAATTCATGGACATCAAGAATCTGAATGAAGTGCCGTCGTTCATCACGAAGGACGGCTCGGAAATCCGCGAACTGCTCGCGCACCGCAATTCCGCCATCCGCAACCAGAGCCTCGCCGAGGCGCGGCTGCCCGCGGGCGGCGCGACTCAGGAACATTTTCATCCGCTCGCCGAGGAGATCTATTACATCACGCACGGCACCGGGAAAATCCGCATCGAAGGCGGGACGCGCGAGGTGAGGGCAGGGGACGCCATCGCCATTCCGCCCGGCCAGAAGCACAAGCTCTGGAACACGGGCGACGAGCCGCTGCGCCTGTTGTGCTGCTGCGCGCCCGCCTATGAAAACGGCGACACCGTCATCACCGAAGGGAAGTGAAACAGCGGGGCGATCCTCGCACCATCCGGCCGTCACTGCATCAAATCCTGCCGCGCCGTCACCTGCGCCTGCATTTCCTGCACGATGACGCGCACGCGGGTCAGCGCCGCGTCCTGCGATTCACCCAGAAACGCCGATTTCAACCGCACCCGCACCGACGCCAGCGGTTCGCCGTTCCGGTCGGTCAGCGGCATCGTCACCACGACACCGCCTTTTTCCCGGCCAAAATAAACCGAGCCGTTGGCCGCAGCGTCCTTTTCCGGGTCGTTGCCCGGCTGGCCGATTTCGCCTTTGTCCTTGCTGGCCAGGATGCGCGGACGGCCCTTGTCGTCGAGCGTGCAAATCCGCAGCCCCAGGATGCGCGGCTGTTCCGTCATGATGTTGTCCACCAGCGTCTGTGCCGCCGGGATGCGCGGCGTGTAGTCAATCGTCGTGTCCCCGAAATGGCTCGAGGCGTCGGACTTCGTCCAGAAACCGAACTTGCCCTCGGCGAACGTGTTGTCGTTCAGCGGCGGCATGGCGAGATGTCCATCTATCCAGAAAATGATCTGCGTTCCCTGGCATTGCACGGCGAGCGAGTGCCAGATGTTTGTGGAAATGTCCACCGTCGGGCCGAGCGGGTCGGAGCGGACGCCGCCCACCATCTTGTAAAAACGCAGGTTGCGCCCCAGCGCGCTGGCGCGGACGACGTAAAAGTTCGACTCGTCCTGATAACGGAAGACAATCCCCGCCATCTGCTCCGCCACGCCGCCGACGATCTTGAACTGCGTCGTCACCTTCAAATCCCTGAACGTCTCGCCGTCGTAGATTAGCATCGGATACCGCTCGTCCGTCTGGTCGTCGCTCATCTGGGCGAGGACGGCGTGGTGGTTGAAGACGGGCGCCTGCCCGGACAACGGCGCGAACTCCGACGGCACCTCATCCATCACCACCGACCATTCGCCGGGTTTTCCTCCGCCCGCCAGCGCGCCGTGAAAATTCGTCGGCGACTGGCCCTGCACGAAATCGTCAAAATTGATTTTGATTTCGGCGCCGAAGGTGGAAGCGGCCGCGGCCAGGAAAAAACAGAAAACAAAATTTCGCATTTCACCCAGTTTAATGAAAAAAGGCCGGGCGACAAGCAATTGCGCCCGGCTTTGCAGATGGCTTTAGTTTCAACCCGCCACCGCGCCCGCAGTCGCGGCTTTCTGGTTGAAAACCAGTTTGTCGCCTTCGCGCGTGACCTGGATTGGCTCGCCCTCGTGCAGGATGCCCTTGAGGATTTCCTCGGCGAGCGGGTCTTCGAGAAAACGCTCCACCGCGCGGCGCATCGGGCGCGCGCCAAATTCGGGGTCGTAGCCTTTCTCGACGAGAAATTCCTTCGCCTTTTCGTCCAGCGCCAGGTGCAGGCTCTTGTGACGCAGCCGCTCCAGGACTTTTTCGACTTCCAGGCTGAGAATCTGTATCAAGTCCGGCTTCGTGAACGAGCGGAACACGATCACGTCGTCGAGCCGGTTCATGAATTCCGGGCGGAAGGTCTTCTTGGCCTCGTCCAAGGTCCGCTCGCGCATTTTTTCGTAGGTGTGCGTGTCGGTGATCGGCGAGAAGCCGAGCGTGGACTGGCGCTTGATCACGTCCGAGCCGACGTTCGAGGTCATCAAGATGATCGTGTTGCGGAAATTCACGACGCGGCCCATGTTGTCGGTCAATTTTCCATCCTCGAGAATCTGCAGCAGAATGTTCCATGTGTCCGGGTGCGCCTTTTCGATTTCATCGAACAGCACGACTGAATACGGATTGCGCCGGACTTTTTCCGTGAGCTGTCCGCCTTCCTCGTAGCCGACGTAGCCGGGCGGCGATCCGATGAGCCGCGAGACATTGAACTTCTCCATGTATTCGCTCATGTCCAGATGAATGAGCGATTTCGCGTCGCCAAACATGTTTTCCGCGAGCGTGCGCGCCAGAAGCGTCTTGCCGACGCCGGTCGGGCCGAGCAAAAGAAATGTTCCGATCGGGCGCTTCGGGTCTTTCAAGTCCGCACGCGAGCGGCGCAGCGCCTTGCAGATGGCGGACACGGCCTCGCGCTGGCCGATGACGACTTTTTCCATTTCGTTTTCGACCGCGAGCAATCGCGCCATTTCGTCCTGGCCCATGCGCTTGAGCGGCACGCCCGTCCATTTGGCGACGACGTGCAAAATGTCCTCCTCGTCCACGACGATGTGTTTTTCCTCGCGCTTCGCGCGCCACTCGCGCAGGACGGTTTCAAGTTTTTCCTTCGCTTGCTTTTCCTTGTCGCGCATCTGCGCCGCGCCCTCGAAATCCTGGTTCTTGATGGCGCGCTCCTTCTTGCCCTTGATTTCCTCAATCTCGGCCTCGATCATTTTGAATTCTGGCGGGCGCGTCATCGTGCCGATGCGTGCACGCGAACCGGCCTCGTCCAGAACGTCAATCGCCTTGTCCGGCAGGAACCGGTCGGTGATGTAACGGTCGGAAAACTTCACGGACGCCTCGACCGCCGCATCGGTGAATTCGGCGTGATGATGCTCCTCGTATTTGTGGCGGAGGCCCTTCAAGATCGCAATCGCATCCTCAACCGAAGGCGCGTCCACTTTGACGGATTGAAAACGGCGTTCAAGCGCGGCGTCCTTCTCGATGTATTTGCGATACTCGTTCAACGTCGTCGCGCCGACACACTGCATCTCGCCGCGAGAGAGCGCGGGCTTGATGATGTTGCTCGCGTCCATCGTGCCTTCCGCAGAACCGGCGCCGACAATCGTGTGGAGTTCGTCAATGAACAAAATGATGTTCTTCGCGCGGCGGATTTCGTCCATCACGGCCTTGATGCGCTCCTCGAATTGCCCGCGATATTTTGTCCCGGCAACCATCAGCGCGAGGTCGAGGGTGATGACGCGCTTGTTCAAAAGAATTTCCGGCACGTTGCCCGCCACAATTTCCTGCGCGAGGCCTTCGACGATGGCGGTTTTTCCAACGCCCGCTTCGCCGAGCAGAACCGGATTGTTCTTTGTGCGGCGGCAGAGGATTTGAATCACGCGCTCGATTTCATTTTTACGGCCGATGACCGGGTCCATGTCGCCTTTGCGCGCGATTTCCGTCAGGTCGCGGCCAAACGCCTTGAGCGCGGGCGTCTTGACCTCGCCCTTTTTTTCAGCGCCGCCCGCCGGAGTTTTTTCGCCGGTTTGGGGAATGGAAGATTCCTCGGCGGCAAAATTCGGGTCAAGCTCCTTCAAAATTTCCTGCCGCGTCTGCTCGATGTCCACGTCCAGATTCCGCAGGACCTTCGCGGCGATGCCGTCGCCTTCGCGCAGCAGCCCGAGCAGAATATGCTCCGTGCCGACGTAAGTGTGGTTCAGGTTTTTCGCCTCCTTCGAAGCGAGCGCGAGGACTTTTTTCACGCGCGGCGTGTAAGGAATATTGCCGACCATTTTCTGGTCCGGGCCGGTGCCGGTCTGCTTCTCGACCTCCATGCGGACGGTTTCCAGGTCGAGGCCCATCTTCTGGAGGACGTTGACGGCGACGCCCTGTCCCAGTTTGATGAGGCCGAGCAGAATATGCTCCGTGCCGAGATAATTATGATTGAAGCGGTCGGCTTCCTTGCGTGCGAGCGCGAGCACCTGCTGCGCGCGCGGCGTGAAATTGCTCATGGATTCGTCGCTCATACTGGAATCATAATGCTATGAATCCGGTGATTTGTCCAATGCGATTGAAAAACGCGGAGACTTCAGGCGAACACCATTCTTGACACATTCAAAATTATGTGCAAAAATTTGCACATGAATACAATTACGGTTTCCATCGGCGCCGGGCGCGCCGACCTTTGCAAGCTGGTTGAAAAGGTCGAGGCGGGCGCGCGCGTGATCCTGACCAACCACGGACAGCCCAAGGCCGTCATTTCCGCCTATCGTGAATCGGGAAAACCGTGGCGCGTGGAAACGCCCGACAATCCGAAACTTTATGGCGACCTGCAATCTCCCGTCATGGACGACTGGAAATGAAAGTCCTGGCCGATACAAATCTGTTCGTGAAGTTCTGCCGCCGCCTGCCGCTGCCAAAGGAAGTGGAAAAAGTTTTGGCGGATGAAAAAACCGAGCGCTGCCTCTCGCCGATTTCCGTGGTTGAAATTTTCCGGCTGTGGAAAAACGGCCACATCCCCGCCAATCCCGACACCTGGCTCGACCTCGCGCTGCCGTCGTGGACGGTGCTGCCGGTCACGGTGCCCGTTGCGCGGCTTTCGGTTTTATGGCCGTGGGAACACAAAGACCCCGCCGACCGGATTCTGGCGGCGACGGCGGAATTCGAGGGAATCGCCTTGTGGCACACGGACACGGTGCTTAAAAAAATCACCGGATTTCCCCAGCGCTATTTCGTGAACGCGGCCTGAATCAATTTCCGCTCGACAGGGAATTTTCTTGGAGCAGAGTCAAAATTTGAAATTCTTTCAAAGAAATTCCACATGAATTTTCAATTCGCCGCATTCGGCGGCGGATTGATGACTGGCCGGCTCACGTTCTTCAACCGCTCGCGCACCATGTCGGCGCGGATCAAGTCACGTTCCTCGGCGGTCAGCTTGTCCGAAAGTTTTTTCTGCAAGTGCGCCGGCTGCGTGACCAGAAACAATTCGTCCACCAGCGACCGCTCCGCGCCCGGAAACAATCCCATGTCCACGCCCAGCCGCATCAGCGAAAGCAGGTTCATCGTCTCCTTCGAGGAAATGCTGTGCGCGTTCGCCAAGATTCCGTAGGCGCGCCCGATGTGGTTGAACACGACCTTCGGCTTTTTTTCCAAAAGCGTCTGACGTGCGTTCTCCTCGTGCTCGATAATCTGCGCCAAAACTTTTTCCAGCCGTTCGACGATGGCTGGTTCGTTTTCGCCGAGCGTCATTTGGTTCGAGACCTGAAAAACATTTCCGAGCGCCTCGGTGCCTTCGCCGTAAAGCCCGCGCACGGCGAGGCCGAGCTTGTTGACGGACTGGATGATGGGATTGATCTGCTCGCCGAGAACGAGCCCGGGCAGATGCAGCATCGCGCTGACGCGGATGCCGGTGCCGAGATTCGTCGGGCACGCGGTCAAATAACCCAAATCGGAATCGAAAGCGTAGTCCAATTTTTTCTCCAGCTCGGAATCCAGATTATCAATTGCGTTCCACGCCTGTTTCAATTGCAAGCCCGGACGCAGCGCCTGCATCCGCAGATGATCTTCTTCGTTGATCATCACCGAAAAAGTTTCCTCGCGGTTCAAGACAAGTCCGCTGCCGGAACTTTTTGCGGCGTGTTCGCGGCTGATGAGATGCCGCTCTACCAAAATCTGTTTGTCGAGCGCACCAAGATTGTCCATCGCCTCTGAAAATGCGTCTTTCATCTCCGGCAGGCTTTCAACGGCGGGACGGATCGTCTCCAAAATTTTTACCCGCTCCGGCTTTTTCGCCCAGCCGGGAAACGCCGCTTCCTTCAAATTGCGCGCCAGCCGCACGCGGCTCGACATTACAATACGGTCGTGAGGTCCGTGACGCCGCGCGGTCTCGGCGGGAGAAACCAGAAATTCATGCAGGTCTTTCATTTCAAATTTATTTCACTGGCGAAACCGGAGCGCGCGGAGTCAATTGTTTCAATTCATCCCGCAACTGCGCCGCTTCCTCGAAATTTTCCGATTCAATCGCCTTGTTCAATTTTTTCTGCAACGTCTTGAGCCGGTCGGAATTTTCCCGCGACGCGCGCAACGCCTCCGGCGACTTGCCGGTGTGCCGCGTGCCTTTGTGCATCGTCTTGAGCAGGCCGCCCAGGCCTTCCGCGAACGTCTTGTAACATTCCGGGCAGCCGAGCCGGCCGGACTTCTTGAAATCCGCCTGCGAAAAACCGCAGCGCGGGCATTTCAAATCCGTGCCGACGGCCTGCTCGACTTCCTGCGCCGCGCCGAGGCCGAGCATGATGTCTGCCAGCGCGAAGCCCGACGGGTCATTGACGCCCTTGGTCTTGGCGCAATCCTCGCACAAATCCAGCTTCTGCATCTTTTCGCCCACGATCTGGGTCAGATGCACGGTGGCCGGTTTTTCTTTGCAAATGGAACACTGCATTTTTGAAAATGTGATTCGTTAAATCGTTAAATTGTTAAATCGTCGCAAAAATTAAATTGCCCGTTTCATTAAATACATTATCGCCGATGAAATTGCAAAAACAATGAACGCGCAATTGCGAATGGAAAATGAATTTTGAAAATCCAGCGCCGTAGGCGCGACATATTTGTAGAAACGAAAATCAAAAATGTTTTTAGCTCCGTCAGGAGCGGCATATTCCGGCGAAACAATTTTCAGAAGATGCCGCTCCTGACGGAGCTTTGATTTTTTGGGAACGGAAATCTACAAAGATGCCGCGCCTACGGCGCTAAACGGCTGGCGTTGGCGAATTGGATTTGCGCTGAAATAATTCTCTAACATCGCGCCGCATCAAAACCCAAAACATCCAAACGTCGCGAGCAATGATCGTGAACATATAAAATGCCACTAACAACGCCGAAGCGGGTGGATGAGGATTGTTATCGAGACGAACTCCGTAAAAATAGACAACTAAACTTCCCAAATGTGATAAATCCCAAACGGTAAAAAATAATGCACCGATTATCGCACTCCCGATTATTATCAGCCCACAAATTCTCGCAGCGCGCACTCGTTGCAACAAGCCGATGCCTATGAACAAAATAAACAAACCCGTAATTATTTTAATTGCCACACTTACACTATCGCTGGGAATTGGTTTGTAGTGAGACACCAAAAAAATCCTGATTCCACCCCAAAGAAAAAACGCAGCAACAATTAATAATGAAATTGGCCGTTTCACAATTATTCCTACAACTTTCTTCGCGTTTTCATTTTCCAATTTAACGATTCAACAATTCACGTTTCAACGATTTAACGCAATTCAAATCGGCTCGCCTGACACTTTCGTCAAGGCGCGGTAATCTGCCACGAGCTTGCGCGTGAGCGCGCCCGGCTTGCCGCTGCCGATGACGCGACCGTCTATCTTCACCACCGGAATCAGTTCCGCGCCCGTGCCGGTCAGGAAACATTCGTCCGCGTTGAACAGATCGTAGCGCGTCAGGTTCGGCTCGGAAACTTTCAATCCAGCTTTCTGCGCCAGTTCGATCACTGTCTGCCGGGTGATGCCATAAAGCGCGCCCGCCGAAAGCGGCGGCGTGAACAGCTCGCCGTTCTTCGCGATGAACAGATTGTCGCCCGTGCATTCGGCCACGAAACCTTCGGCGTTCAGCATCACCGCCTCCTCACAGCCGCCGTTGTTCGCCTCGATCTTCGCGAGGATGTTGTTGAGATAATTCAGCGACTTGATGGCCGGGTTGAGAGCGCTGTGCAGGTTGCGCGTCGTCGGCACGGTGATGATGGTCAGGCCTTTCGCGTAAAATTCTGGCGGATAAAGTTGAATCTTGTCCGCGATGATGATGACGGACGGCTTTTTGCAAGTGCGCGGGTTCAAACCAAGCGTTCCCACGCCGCGCGTCACGACGAGGCGGATGTAGCCGTCGCGCAATTTATTTTTCCGGCAAGTCTCGACCGTCGCCTTCATCAATTCGGCGTGCGACATCGGCAGTTCCAGCAAAATCGCCTTGGCGGAATAAAACAGCCGGTCAATGTGCTCCTTCAACTTGAACACGCGGCCATTGTAGGCGCGGATGCCTTCAAAAATGCCGTCGCCATAAAGCAATCCGTGGTCGAACACGGAGATTTTTGCGTCGCGCTCGTCGAGATATTTGCCATCAATGAAAATTTTCATGCGAAATCGGCTACCAGCGTATTTCAAAACGCGGGTCGAGGCAAATGTGAATTTGGAATTTGCGTGACAGGAGGGAATCGTTGTTTATATTTGCCGACCTTTTGCGACCCTATGGTCTAGCGGTTAGGACACCTCCCTTTCACGGAGGTAGCCCGGGTTCGATTCCCGGTAGGGTCGCCATTCTAGAATTTAATTTCCCGTCTTTACCCGCTGCAAACAATGTGTGAGGTAGGGCAGCAGTTGTTTTTTGCGCGAAACCACGTCGCGCAATTCAAACACGCCCGGTTCCAGTTCGGGGTAGTCAATCTTGGCAATGAACTCCTTCTTCCCGACGACGAGCATCAGCGATTGCTGCGTGGTCACATTCGTCACCAGAAGCGCGGAGAAAAAATAATTCCGTCCGCGCCGGTAATCTTCCAGCGCGGCAAGCAGCTCTGCGCTGCGCTTCCAAAACTGGTAGAAGCTGACCTCCTCGATCTGCGCCACGCTGAACGTCGTGTTGCCTTCACGATACTCCTTGCAATCGGTGGTGACAGCCTGCGGCGCGGGCTTGAGCGTGAGCAGCGAGCCGGACGCGAACAGTTTTTCGGTGAATTCACGTGCGTTTATTTCGGCTATTTTTTCCAGACGCGCAAGAACTTCCTTGTCGTGCGCCGTCGTGGTGGGCGAAGTCAGGTTGAGCGTGTCGGAAACCAGTCCGGCCAGCAGCAAGCCTGCGATGGGTTTCGGCAATTCCACGTTCTCGCGAAAAAAACAGTCGGCGACGATCGTGCTCGTCGAGCCGACGGGTTCGTTGCGAAACAGAATCGGCTGCTGCGTCGTCAGCGAGCCGAGCCGGTGATGGTCAATGATTTCAAGGATTTCCACTTCGTCCGCGCCCACGACCGCCTGCGACAGCTCGTTGTGATCCACGAGAATCAATTTGCGCTCGACCGGCTTCAGAAAATCCGCCTTCGACAGCACGCCGACCGTGCGTCCGTCTTCATCCACCACGGGAAACGCGGCGAAGCCCGACGACGCGGCCTCGGCTTTCACGGCGTTCAGCGACGCATCTTCGCGGAAGGAAAGAAATTCCACATTCAACATGTGCCGGATGGCGACCGCCGAGCGGCACAGCGACGCCGTCGTGGAAGAATCGTGCGGCGAAGCAATGAGGCTCACGCGGTTTCGCTCGGATGCTTCAAGGATGTGCGGCTCGACCGCCATTCCGCCGGTCACGATCAACACCCGCGCGCCTGCGTTGATCGCCAGATGCTGGATGTCCACGCGGTCGCCGACGACCACGACAAGCTTTTCCGGCTGGTAACGTTTCAGCCGTTCCGCAAACGATTCCAGCTTCATCGCGCCGATCATCAAAATCAAATCTTCCTCGCGCTCCGTTTCGTGGCCGGTCAACAGTTTGCCGCCGAGCGTTTTCGCCAGATTGTCCAGCGACGACAGGACGCGGCGCGAATCAACCAGCCGGTTCGCCGCCGGGAAAAGAAATTTGCTCAATTTGAAAAGCGAGAGCAGGCCGCGGCATTTTCCTTTCAAGTCCAGCACCGGCAGCACGCGGATGTCGTGCTCGTCCATCAGGCCGAGCGCCTCGGCGGCGGTTGCGTCCGGCGTCACGCTCAAAACTTCCGGCTGCATCACGTCGCGCACCTTGGGCGAAACATCGGCGATGAATCGCGGCGACGGCACGCCGAACGTGTTCAGCACAAAATCAATCCGCTCGTTCGTATCGCCGCAGCGCGCGGCCACGGCCTCGGGCATGCCCGTGCGGCGCTTGAACTCAGCGTAGCCGATGGCCGAGCAGATGGCGTCGGTGTCCGGGTTGCGGTGGCCGATGACAAAAATTTCGGTCATGGAAATTTATTTCAACGCCGCCAGCACTTCCGCCGCATGTTCCTCCGGCCTCACCTGCGGCCAGATTTTTTTGATCTTCCCGTCCGGCCCGATGAGGAACGTCAAGCGATAGACTCCCAGATATTTCCTGCCCATGAAACTTTTCTCGCCCCACACGCCGTAAGCCTCGACGATTTTCTTGTCCTCGTCGGCCAGCAGCGTGAACGGAAGCTTGAATTTCGCCACGAACTTGTCGTGCGACTTCACGGAATCGGGGCTGACGCCGAGCACGACCGCGCCGGCCTTTTTGAAGTCGGCAAAATGATCGCGGAACGCGCAGGCTTCCTTCGTGCAGCCCGGCGTGTCGTCCTTCGGATAAAAATAGAGGATGACGTTCCTGCCGAGGTAATCCGTGAGCGAGATTTTCCCGCCGCCGCTTGTGTTGGCGGAAAATTCCGGCGCCTTGCCGCCTTCCTTCAGTTTCAATTCAACTGTTTTTGCCATAAATTCTAATCCGCAGATTACGCAGATTTCACAGATTAGAAATAAAATTCATCTGCGTTAGCCGGCGAAATCTGCAGATTTGTTTTTGGTGGGCAAACTGGCCGGATGCGAGCCGAGCTGTTTCACGCCGTCAAAAACATAAAGCATTCCCGAAATGCCGGTAGAAACCGCCGCGCCGAGCGCCAGATACTTCAGCCATTGCGCGCCGAAATCAAAATCCCACTTGAGCAAAATCCAGATGACGACGGCCATTTGCAGCACGGTCGCGAACTTGCCGGTGAGGCGCGGACGCACGGCGATTGTGCCGACGGTGAAACGGATGACGACCACGCCGAGGAGAATCAGCAGGTCGCGCCCGATGATCGTGCCGGTGAGCCAGAGCGGGATTTGCCCGAGAAAACTCCCATGATCGAAACTCAACACGACGATGCCGGATACGAGCAATGATTTGTCCGCGAGCGGGTCGAGGATTTTTCCCAGTTCGCTGATCTGGTTGTAGCGGCGCGCGATGTAGCCGTCCACGCCGTCCAGAATCGCCGTGACCGCGAACGAAAGAATCGCCAGCAGCCGGTGGATTTCATTTCCCGTGCGGACGTAGTAAATCAGCTCGACCACGAAAAACGGGATCAGCAGTATGCGCAAAATGGTGATTTTATTGGCGGTCGTCATCCCGGTGCAATTTGACACGAATTCCAAGAATTGGCACGAACCGAATGATGCTTTGAGCGGTCAAAATTCATTTTTTCCAGCCGTCAGATCAGCCGGATGCGCTTTTCTCGTGTCGGGCGGGCAGGGGAAGTGGGCAAAAAGCGTCACTTTGGAATGTTTTTGGCTTATCCGCCCCCAAATCAATATATTCCGTTTGGTTTCCTGTCTTGCACGGTGGTTTTTCGAACTCGGGAAATCATTTTCCCTTGATGGAAAATCGTTTTCCCACGCAGGAAAATCATTTTCCTGCTCTTCTTTATAATAATCCCGCTCTTCCTTGGAATAATCCTGTTCTTCTTTGCTCCAGTCCGGTTCTTCCCTGAAACAATCCCGTTCTTCTTTTTAATAAAGCAACGCTGCTTTATTCCAATCCCATGCAGGATTGCTCCAGTCCCACGCTTGTTTGGAATAATCCCGCGCTGCTCTGCTCCAGTCCTGCTCTCCCTGGCTTCAATCCCGCTCTTCCCCGGAACTGACCGGTTTCGGAAAGTTCCAGACCGGCGGGGGCGGGCTGCAATCCCAGCCCGGAAGGATTTAACGAGAATTTGTTGGCATCGTCATATCGGAAAATTTTGACACGGATTGCACGGATTGGCACGAATGAATTCTGGACAAAATGAATTGGAAGTTTAACGTGCAAAACATTAAATCAAAATTACAAAAAGTTTTTTCCGAAGACTGGCTTCAGTTGCAGGGAAACCATTATAATTACGGACTTCAATCCATAACGACTCCAGAAACTTTGCGTGGAAACATTGGTGAAAAATTTTATAAATATCGGTCTCTTGCTGAAACCAATAAAATACCACTGTTAATTGCGGTAGTGCCAGGGCTTGAAACTAGCCATCAATTTGGCGACACAGAAATGAATTGGATTTTTTACGGTGAATCGCAGAAGCCTATTGTGGTGAGCAAAGGATTATTTGCCGACAAGCCATTGTTTAGCGGGGCTATTTTAGCCAAGTGGCAAAATCCAGGCCAATGGCAGATGCAAAGTTACCTAAATCCATTCGCAAAGTTTCCGTTGCCAGCTTCAATTTTTACTTCCGGTAAATGAACCACCAAAACCAGACCGTTCCCAGCGCGCCGCAGATGGCCGCGCCGATGAAATTCGCCTGCGGGCTGATATACCACAGCCACGCGCCGAGAAACGAGCCGCTCGTCACCGTGCAGTCGCGGATGAGATAATACGCGCCGTAAGTCCGCGCGCGCAGTTCCGGCGCGGCCTCGCCGATGATGAGCGCCTTGCGCGCCGGTTCGCCGAATTCCTTCAGCCCGCGCACGACAAACGCCAGCGCCAGCCAGGCAAAATTGTGCGCGAAGAGCAGTGACACCGGGAACAGCGTGAAGAAAACGAACGTGATGAGCACGAACGGGCGGCGGCCGTATTTGTCCGCCAGATGCGCGACGGGAATGTAGCAGAGCATCGCCGTGACCATTTCGAAAATGGCGAGATAACCGAATTGCTGCGCCGTCAAGCCGCCGTGATCCATCGCCCATAAAATGATGAATGCATACGGAATCCGCTCGCAAAAGCGGATGAGGATGTCGCTGACGAGCAGTTCGCGCAGCCCGGGCGTGAAAGATTTTACGACTTGAACAAAACTCATCCTCGTCGTCAGGCTCGTCCTTGTCATCGAATCTTTCCCGTCCGGCTCGAACATGAACCATTGAAACGCCGCCGTCAGCAGGCTCATCGTGATGCACAGCAGCAATGCGTATCGCACGCCGTCCGTCCAGCCAAAGCGCGTCAGCAGCCAGCCGCCAATGAGCGGGCCGATCATCATCGGCACGCGGCGGATCATGGATTGCACGCCGACGCCCATCGTGTGGCGATTGCTTTGCAGTGAGGTGGCAATGACCGACAACGTTGCGGGCAATGACAACGCGCTCCACGCGAGAAAGAGAAACGAGCCAAGCAGCAGCGCGAGCCAGCTTTGCCAGACTAAAACCAAAATGTAGCCGGAGATGGAAATGGAGCTGAACAGCAGCAGCGATTTTCTTTGACCCCAATGATCGGTCAGCCAGCCGCCAGGATAGGCGTAGATTGCGCCGAGAAATGTTTGCAGCGCGTCAAAGATTCCAATGACGAGGATAATTTGTGCCGCCGACAGAACGCCGTGCGCAAGCACCTCGATGTATTTTGGCGCGAAGCCGAGCCAGAGTTTCTCGCCCGTGCCGGCAAGCAAAAGCGCGACGAGCAGCAGCGAGGTGTTCCGCCGCAGCGCGAGAAATTCAGAAATGTTCTTCAAACTCATCGCAAAAAAATCTGGCATGAATTTTCCAAATTGGCACGAATGAATTGGCGCACATTTTCCGCCGGCGGCCCGCGCGAACGGTTCAAAACGCCCGATTTCGAGCCGCCGAATCTTTGTGATTTTTGAAAACATTTATTGCGCATGGACTAAATTCGAGTAAAAAATAAGTGAACGCAGGCTTATCCGCCGACCGATGACCAGCAATCAGACAAATGAAACTAATGACCGGCACGCGCAAAATGTGATTTCCGCGCCGGAAAAACAGGGGCTTTACGACCCGCAATTCGAGCACGACGCCTGCGGTCTGGGCTTCGTCGTCAACATGAAAGGCGTCAAGTCGCACCAGCTTGTAAGCGACGCGCTGAAAATTCTCGTGAACCTCGACCATCGCGGCGCCTGCGGCTGCGAGGCGAACACCGGCGACGGCGCGGGAATTCTCATCCAGATTCCACACGAATTTTTGGCCGGTGAAGCTGCGAAATTGAATTTCAAACTTCCGGCGGTCGGCGATTACGGCGTCGGCATGGTTTTCCTTCCGAAAAATTCCGGCGAACGTGAAGCCATCAAAAAGGAATTCGCCAGGATAACTTCAGACGAAGGCCAGGAGCTGCTCGGCTGGCGCGACGTGCCGGTGGACAATTCTTCGCTCGGCAAAACGGCGGTCGCCGCCGAGCCGCACATGGCGCAGGTTTTTGTCGGAAGAAATCCCTCGCTCAAGAACGAGGCGGCGTTCGAGAGGAAGCTTTACGTCATCCGCAAGGTGGCGGAGCAGACCATCCGTTACGGCAACAAAATCCCCGGCGGCAAATGGTTTTATGTTTCCAGCCTGTCAGCGCGCACGCTCACCTATAAGGGAATGTTGATGTCCGAGCAGGTGGAAAAGTATTACGACGATCTGCGCAATCCCGCCGTCATCACTGCGATCGCGCTCGTCCATTCGCGTTTTTCGACGAACACGTTTCCGAGCTGGGACCGCGCGCATCCGAACCGCTACATCGCGCACAACGGCGAGATCAACACGCTGCGCGGCAATGTCAACTGGATGAAGGCGCGGCAGGCGCTGTTCACCAGCCAGCTTTTCGGCGACGACCTTAAAAAAATTCTGCCCGTCATCAACACCGACGGCAGCGACTCGGCGCAGTTCGACAACTGCGTGGAGCTGCTCACGCTCGCCGGCCGCGAATTGCCGCACGCGATGATGATGATGATTCCCGAGCCGTGGGAAAATCACGAGAGCATGGACGCCGAGCGGCGAGCGTTCTACGAATTTCATTCCTGCCTGATGGAGCCGTGGGACGGCCCAGCCTCGATGGCGTTCACGGATGGAAAATTCATCGGCGCCTGCCTCGACCGGAACGGCCTGCGGCCGTCGCGTTATTACGTCACGAAGGATGACGTGGTCATCATGGCGTCGGAAGCGGGCGTGCTGCCGGTGGAACCGGAACGCATCGCGGTCAAGGGCCGGTTGCAGCCGGGCAAGATGTTTTTGGTGGATCTCGAACAAGGTCGCATCATCGCGGATGAGGAGCTGAAGAAAAAATATGCCTCCGCGCTGCCGTATCAAAAATGGCTCGAGGAAAATCACGTCCTGCTCAAAAACCTGCCGGAGCCGCCGGTTTTTCACGAAGAGGATCACATGACGGTGCTGCAACGGCAGCAGGCGTTCGGCTACACGTTTGAGGATCTGCGGTTCATCGTCGGCCCGATGGCGCGCGACGGCATGCAGCCGCTCGGCTCGATGGGCACAGACACGCCGCTGGCGGTGCTCTCGAACAAGCCGCAGTTGCTCTATAATTATTTCAAGCAGCTCTTCGCGCAGGTGACGAACCCGCCGATTGACCCAATCCGCGAGGAAATTATTACTTCGACCGAAATCATGGTCGGCGGCGAAGGCAACATGCTCGAACCGACGCCGGAAAGCAGCCGGCTGGTGAAGATGCATTATCCCATCCTCACGAACGAGGAACTGGAGAAGCTGCGCCACATCCAGCGGCCCGGCTTCAAATCGGTCACGCTGCCAATTTTGTTCAAGGTTGCCGACGGCCCAAAAGGCTTGGCGACGGCGCTGGAGAAAGTTTTTGCGGCGGCCGACAAAGCGGTTGTTGACGGGGCGAACATCGTCGTCCTTTCCGACCGCGGCGTTAGCGCCGTGCTCGCGCCGATTCCCGCACTGCTGGCGGTGTCCGGCGTGCATCATCACCTCATCCGCAGCGGCACGCGCACGAAAATAGGTTTGATCCTGGAATCCGGCGAGCCGCGCGAGGTGCATCATTTTTCCCTGCTCATCGGTTACGGCTGCACGGCCATCAATCCGTATCTCGCCTTCGAGACCATCGCGGATTTGATGCGCGAGAAACTTTTGGCCGAGACCGACCACATGCTGGCCGTCAAAAAATATATCAAGGCCGCCATCAAGGGCGTCGTCAAGACGATGGCCAAGATGGGCATCTCGACCATCCAGAGCTACCACGGCGCGCAGATTTTTGAAGCCATCGGCCTCAACAGCGATGTGGTGAACAAGTATTTCACCTGGACGCCGTCGCGCATCCAGGGCGTCGGCCTCGAAGTCGTCGCCGAGGAAGCGCTGGCGCGGCACACCCGGGCGTTTCCGCGCGAAGCGGTCAACACGGAGCTCGATGCCGGCGGCCAGTATCAATGGCGCGACGGCGGCGAACATCATTTGTTCAATCCGCAGACGATTCACAAATTGCAAACCGCCTGCCGGCTTGGCAGCGAAAAAATTTACCGCGAATACGCCGAGCTGGTGAACAACCAGGCGAAAAATCTTTGCACGCTGCGCGGACTGCTCGACTTTAAGTTTGCCGAGAAGCCGCTGCCGATTGAAGAAGTGGAGTCAGTTGAGGAAATCGTCAAGCGCTTCAAGACCGGTGCAATGAGCTACGGCTCGATTTCCAAGGAGGCGCACGAAACGCTTGCCATCGCGATGAACCGCCTTGGCGGAAAATCCAACACCGGCGAAGGCGGCGAAGACCCGGCGCGCTATGTTCTCGAAGCGAACGGCGACTCGAAAAATTCCGCGATCAAGCAGGTCGCCAGCGGACGTTTCGGCGTGACGAGCTACTATTTGACCCAGGCGCGCGAGCTGCAAATCAAGATGGCGCAGGGCGCGAAGCCCGGCGAAGGCGGCGAACTGCCCGGCAAAAAAGTTTTCCCGGAAATCGCCCGGGTGCGCGGCACCACGGCGGGCGTCGGCCTGATTTCGCCGCCGCCGCATCACGACATTTATTCCATCGAAGATTTGGCGGAGTTGATTCACGATTTGAAAAATTCCAATCGCAACGCCCGCATCAGCGTGAAGCTCGTCGCCGAGGTCGGCGTCGGCACGATTGCGGCGGGCGTCGCCAAGGCGCACGCGGATGTGGTTTTGATTTCCGGCCACGACGGCGGCACCGGCGCGTCACCGCTCTCGTCCATCAAACACGCGGGCGGACCTTGGGAACTCGGCGTGGCCGAGGCGCACCAGACGCTCGTGCTGAACAATCTGCGCAGCCGCATTTATGTCGAGGCGGACGGCCAGATGAAAACCGGCCGCGACGTGGCGATTGCCGCGCTGCTCGGCGCGGAGGAATTTGGTTTCGCCACCGCACCGCTCGTCGTGATGGGCTGCATCATGATGCGCGTCTGCCATCTGAACACCTGCCCCGTCGGCGTCGCCACGCAGGATCCGCGCCTGCGCAAACGCTTCACCGGCGAGCCGGAACACGTCGTGAATTTCATGCGCTTCATCGCCGGCGAACTTCGCGAGATCATGGCCAAGCTCGGTTTCCGCAAGCTGGAAGACATGGTTGGCCGCACCGACAAATTATTTCCTTGGAAAGCGATTGAGCATTGGAAGGCCAACGGCCTCGACCTCACGCCGATTTTGCACCAGCCCGAAATGGGCGCGGACGTTGGACGTTTCCGTCAGCAGGATCAGGATCACGGCCTGGAAAAATCCTTGGACGTGACCAAGCTGCTCGATATCTGCAAGCCGGCGATTGAACGCGGCGAAAAAGTCCGCGCCGAACTGCCGATCATCAACGTGAACCGCGTCGTCGGCACGATTGTCGGCAGCGAAATCACCAAGAAACACGGGCCGAACGGCCTGCCCGAAGACACGGTGCTGCTGAAATTCAACGGCAGCGCCGGCCAGAGCTTCGGCGCGTTCATGCCGCGCGGCATGACGCACGAATTGGAAGGCGACGCAAATGATTATTTCGGCAAAGGCTTGAGCGGCGGAAAATTGATTGTCTATCCGCCGAAAGGTTCGACGTTTGTCCCCGAAGAAAACATCATCATCGGCAACGTGGCGCTTTACGGCGCGACGGCGGGCGAGATTTTTGTGCGCGGCATGGCCGGCGAGCGTTTTGCCGTCCGCAACTCCGGTGTCAACGCGGTGGTCGAGGCCATCGGCGATCATGGATGTGAATACATGACCGGCGGGCGCGTCGTGATTCTTGGCAAGACCGGTCGCAATTTCGCCGCCGGCATGAGCGGCGGCGTCGCCTATGTTTTGGACGAGGCGGGCGATTTCGCCACGCGCTGCAACATGGAGCTGGTCGGCCTCGAAAAACTCGTGGACGCGGACGAGATTGAGCTGGTCTGGAAATTGATTCAGCGCCACCAGGCTTACACCAGGAGCGAACGCGCCGCGAAAATTCTCGCCGACTGGAACAGCTTTGTGCCGAAATTTGTCAAGGTGATGCCGCAAGATTACAAGCGTGTTTTGCTGTCGCTCAAGAAAGTGCAGTCGCAGGGATTGACCGGCGACGAAGCCGTCATGGCCGCATTCGAGGAAAACGTGAAGGGCGGCCATTGATTTTGTCCGCAGATTGCGCAGATGAACGCAGATTTTCAAAAAACGAAACGCGATCCGGAGACATTTGCAATCATTGGCGCGGCAATGGAAGTTCATCGTGAGTTGGGGCACGGATTTCTGGAAGCGGTTTATCAGGAAGCCATGGCGATTGAGATGACAGCCAGGGAAATTCCGTTCCAGCGCGAAGTGCCGTTGCCGGTGGTTTACAAAGGTGAAAAATTGGCCTGCGGTTACCGTGCGGATTTTGTCTGCCATGAAAACGTGCTGTTTGAATTAAAAGCCATCAACCAGTTGACCGGTGCGGACGAGGCGCAGGTCATCAATGAAATGAAGGCAACCGGAATGCAACGGGCGCTCCTGTTTAACTTTGGCGCCCCAAGTTTGGAATACAAACGAAGAGTTTTGAATCTGCGCGAATCCGCGCAATCTGCGGAAGAAATTGAAAACATTAACCTGACAAGATCATAACATGGGAAAACCCACAGGATTTTTAGAGTTTCAACGCGAAGTGCCGAAGGACCGCTCGCCGTTCGGACGCGTCGCCGACTGGCAGGAATTTCACATCCACATGCCGGAGGCCGACCTGAAGAAGCAGGGCGCTCGCTGCATGGATTGCGGCATTCCGTTCTGCCACACCGGCCAGCTCGTCAGCGGCATGGCCAGCGGCTGCCCGATTCACAATCTGATTCCCGAATGGAACGATCTGGTTTATCGCGGCCTCTGGAAAGAGGCGCTGGAGCGGCTGCACAAGACGAATAATTTCCCGGAGTTCACCGGGCGCGTCTGTCCCGCACCGTGCGAAGGCTCGTGCGTGCTCGGCATCAACAATCCGCCGGTGACAATCAAAAACATCGAGTGCGAGATCATTGACCACGGCTGGGAAAACGGCTGGGTCAAACCCGAACCGCCGAAAAAGCGCACCGGCAAAAAAGTCGCCGTCATCGGTTCCGGCCCGGCGGGAATTTCCGCCGCCGCGCAGTTGAACAAGGCCGGCCACATCGTCACCGTCTTTGAACGCGCCGACCGCCCCGGCGGTTTGCTGATGTATGGCATCCCGAACATGAAGCTCGACAAGACCGAAGTCGTGCTGCGCCGGCTGGAATTGCTGGAAAAAGAAGGCGTGAAGTTTGTCTGCAACACCGAGGTCGGGAAAAATTATCCGGCGGAAAAATTGTTGAAGGATTTTGACGCCGTGATTCTCGCGACCGGCGCGACCAAGCCGCGCGATCTGCCGATTCCCGGACGTGAACTCAAAGGCATTCACTTCGCGATGGATTTTCTGACGGCGAACACGAAAGCCATTTTGGATTCCCACAAGAACGGCAACTTCATTGACGCCGCCGGCAAGGACGTCGTTGTCATCGGCGGCGGCGACACCGGCACGGATTGCGTCGGCACCTCGATGCGGCACGGCTGCAAGTCGCTCGTGCAGGTGGAAATTCTGCCGAAGCCGCCGCTCGACCGCACCAAGGACAATCCGTGGCCCGAATGGCCGAAGACTTACAAGCTCGATTACGGCCAGGAAGAAGCCGCCGCGAAATTCGGCGCCGACCCGCGCGTCTATCTGACCACCGCCACCAAGTTTGAAGGCGACGCCCTCGGCCACGTCAAGGCCGTCCACACCGTTCAAGTGGAATGGACCAAGAACGACAAGGGCCAGTTCATCCCGAAGAATGTTCCCGGCACGGAAAAAGTTTTGCCCGCGCAGCTCGTGCTTCTGGCGATGGGTTTTCTCGGACCGGAACAGCCGTTGCTGGAATCCCTCGGCATCGAACGCGACGCGCGCAGCAACGCCAAGGCGGACTTCGAGAAATACACCACGAACATCCCGAAAGTTTTTGCCGCCGGCGATTGCCGTCGCGGCCAGAGCCTCGTCGTGTGGGCTTTCAACGAAGGCCGCGGCGCGGCGCGCGAGTGCGACCGCTTCTTGATGGGATCAACCGATTTGCCGTAAGTTTTGCTCCGCAGGAATCTTTCCGAAAGTTGCAGCGTCGAGCCTCTGGCTCGAAATCGGTGCGCAGCGCCGACACTACCTCATTTTCTTTATCGCGAAGATGGATTTCACGTCCACCGGCGGCGTATTCATCAGGAAATGGATGGCGATGATTTCCAGGTTCGTGACGAGCGCGACGACGGCCAGCGCGATGATCGCCCAGCTTCCGGCGTTGAAGCAGAGCAGGGCGGCGAGCGCGGCAAGCAGGCACAGGCCGTAAAATTTTGCCAGATACGAATGTGTGGCCGGATATTTTCCGAAGCGGACATGGCTGACGAGAATGACCGCCGCCTCGGAAACAAGGATCAGCGCGATCAAAATCCAGTTTTGCACGAGGACGGGTTTGCACAGCCGCCACGCGACCGCGAGGATGAACAGGTAATAAATTACGTCCGTGATGCTGTCGTAGCGGCGGAGCGCGGGTGTGGCCACGCCGAAACGCCGCGCGAGGATGCCGTCATAAATGTCCGAAAGCGTGGCGGCGATGAGGATGGGCAGATAAATCCAGCGCGGAACATCCGTCAGCGCGCAGGCCAGGGCGATAGGGCCGAGCAGCAGCCGCAAGGTGGTGAGCGCGAATGGGAGGTGGCGTTTCATTCCGCTGCCTAATTACATATTAATCATGTTTTACCCCCAATAAAAATCTATGGTTGGCAAACCATGCGCGTGATTCGCCAGTAATGAGTAGATAAATGGCAATGGCTCTTAATATGAAATCAATTATGGGAATAAGACCAAACAGCATATTAACTTCTGCCCACTTTTCGGCAGAGATTAACACAAGTGGAGCTTCAAAAAGTAATACAATAAATTCGAGAACACGAGCAGCCCGACTGCCTCTAGCAATAAAAATTATGAGAACTGCCTGCAATGCCGTGCCAAATCCGCTACTTAAAGCAGGAGATATACCCTGTGATAAAACACACTCTATTATCACAACAACCAAAGCCAAAACCCATCCAGTCCACAAAAGGACTGTAGCTAATCTGACGCGCCTCGGTGTATTGATATCGGTCATGAGACCTAATGTATGATTAAGCGGTAAAATTGTTGTCTGCTTAATTTCACTGACCAAATTCTGCGCCTTCAAAATTTTTCTGTCGAGCGGAATCAGCGCCGTAGGCGCGGCATATTTGTAGAATTGTCGCCGTTAAAAATAAAGCTCCGTAGGAGCGGCATCTGAAAATTATCGCGCGGGATATGCCGTTGCTGACGGAGCTGAAAACATTTCGGTTTTTGTTTCTACAAATATGTCGCGCCTGTGGCGCTGGCAAAAGGAATAAAAAGCGGCCTCCGTTTCCAGAGGCCGCTTGATGCTTCGGCAGGGACATCGCGCTGCGATGTCCGCCATTTATTTCACGCCGGCACGGTGATGCTCACGGGCTGGCTCCAGAGGCCGGACGCGACACCGCGCTTCGCGCGGCTTTTGCAAAGGTATTGTTTTATTTGTCATTTCTAGTTTTTGTTGATTTTAACCGTTGACCGGCTCCGAAAGGGGGTAAAGCTGCCGGTTTGGGCTTGGAAAGGGTGTTTTTGGCGGGATTATGTCTTTGACAAACTTTTCAGGTGGTAGGGATGCCGCGCTGCGGCGTCCCGTCCGGCAGGACGGAACGAATGTGGTAATGGCTCGTTTTTCCGTCGCCTGACGCTGCGCTCGGCGACGGGGACAGCGCAGCGCGCTGTCCCTACCTGGAAAGTTTGTGAACTGCATAATCCCTGTTTTTTGGGTAAAATGGCCGTTTTCTTGGAAAATGGGGCAAAAACCAACGATCCGGGACGCATCCTAGAAGGTTCCGGACGCATCCTGGAAGTTCCGGGACGCCACCCGGAAGTTCCGGGATGCATCCTCCAAGGCTGGAGCTGCAACCTCTTTGACAGGGGAAGCGTGAAATGTGACAGGTGCGACGACTCCGGCGACCGGGGATGCGCCCCGGAGAGCCGGGGATTCAACCCCGGCGGCAGAGGATGCGGCACCCGCCGCGAGGCGCGCCGGCAACAGGGGTGGAGGTGAGCCTGGTCGCTCAATTGATGCTGCCATTTTCCAAAAAGGTTCCATACCGGGATCGCAAGGAGTATCACCCGGCTCCAGGGATGATTGCTCACCATCCGTTGTGATATGCATTACGAGACTTCTGCAAAAGGTGCAGCGTCGAGGCTGCGCCGCGACTTGGTTCATATCAATTCCAATGTTTCCGGCCACAGGCCGGACGCTACACCGGGCTTCGCGCGGCTTTTGCAGAGGTCTCGAATTGTGTTTGTTGCGCTGAACTTTGGTTGGGTAATTTAATTTTAGGGGAATGTTGGAATTCAATACTTGTTCACCGCAGCCGTTTCCAGCCTGGAAATGCGGTGAATAATTCGGGATGGGAAAACGGGGGTTGTGTTGATTTGACGGGGTGTTTTGAGTTTTTCACAGGTTGTTCACAGCGCGTTTCCGGTGAACAAGCTGTGCATATCAATTCGTTGAAGGAAGCAAAAGATCTGGTATGATGTTCACAGTTCATTGAAAGAACGAAGCGGCGGCCGAGAGTAAAATCAGAGTTGTCCGTTTTCAGGATAATCCCAGGTGACTGGGGAAAAGCCGGGTCAGGCTGGTTGACACGGCTCCTCTTTAACCGGCCGCAAGGCGGGCAGCGGAGGCAGAATTCACCAGTTCCTCTGGCACGTTCGCGCGTGTCAAATGCGAATGAGGGACTAGGCGGCGAGGGACGATGAGAAACCGTTCCGAGCCGGGTCAAGTAGTCCGGGCAGGTTTCGAGCCTGGACGAATCGCAGTTACCCAGAGGGTAATCGGTTGCTACTGTGCATCAGCACGGTCGGACGGCTCTGGCCGGTTCAAAATTAAAAAGTTGGAACCGCCAAAAGAAAAACGCCGAAAGGCGGGACAAAATGAGCGTCCGAACCGGGAAGGCCACGAAGGCTGGGCAGGCCGCGTGAAAAACTTCCGAGTGTCGGCGATGTTAAAAACGACACCGCCGGGCTGTGAGAGAAAGCAACCTGAGAGTGAAGAGGCGAGACCCGTGGCGTCGGGCGAACGCGCCGTCAAAAGCGGCGGCAGACCCGGTGCTAATGGTGGAGACGCGAAAGAAAATCATAGGCGTGTCTCAACCTGGTTCGCAGGCTGGTGGCGCAACCATCAGTTGAAGCGAGCTGAAAAGCCTCACTCGAAATTCAGCGACCGCAAGGCGCTGGACGGCCCTGCTACGAGGCCGGAAACTCCGCTTGCCGTGGAGAATGGCGTCGGGAAGCCGGCAGCCCCGCGAGGGCGCGCCTAATGTCGGCTTGGGAAAGAGAGATTGGCGAACTCCCATCCCCAATTTGTCCCCGTTTGACCGAAAGGTCAGGCGGGGACTTATTTTTTTGGCGAATCATCCTCGTCGTCATCGTCATCCTCCTCCTCCTCCTCCTCATCCTCAACTTTTCAGTTTTGAATTATGACGATGACGATGAGGATGAGGATGACGATGAGGATGAGGATGACGATGAGGATGAGGATGACGATGAGGATGAGGATGACGATGAGGATGAGGATGACGATGAGGATGAGGATGACGATGAGGAT
>Ga0181529_10000716_pt1 | contig 46971 bp, 31 predicted proteins | sample PEATcosm2014_Bin_36_FD_119763 | JGI IMG/M metagenome (GOLD analysis project Ga0181529, IMG submission 119763) | Peatland microbial communities from MTU Mesocosm Facility, Houghton, MI, USA - PEATcosm2014_Bin10_30_metaG | ecosystem: Environmental > Terrestrial > Soil > Wetlands > Peat | place...
CGTAATGCAACGTATAATCGATCTATATACCATTTAATTTCAATAATTTATGTGTCTAAAATGCTGTTTCGCCAAGCCTTCGATTTTCAGTGAAATTCGCCTTAAAAGGGCGTTGCTCTACCTGCTGAGCTACGAGCTCCTTCAAAGCCACTCTTACCAAATTATCACAGGGAGAGGATCGCCGCTTTGGGCGGCTTCACCGTGGGTAAACAAAGCGGCTCAAACCCGCCGCGCCTGCTTTTGTGTTTGTGCGGGGACCACCTGCACGGTGACGTCGCGCACCTCGGAGAGGAAGCGGTTGAGTACCGAGCCGCGCAGCAGAATATCCCACCGGGAGCGGGCCGACTGGCCGAAGACCACGTGGGAGATGCTCTCCTGCTGAGCGAAGCGGATGAGGGCGTCAGCGACGTTGCGGTCAGAGAGCGAGACCACCTGCGCGCCCAGATCGCGGGCCATGCGCTGATACTCTTCGAGGCGGTGGAATGCCTCGGGGTCGCCGTGGCCTTTGTCGCTGTCGGGGCGGGTGACGTAGACGGCGTACCAGTTGCTGGCCAGACGGCCGGCGATGCGGGCGCCCACGCGCAGCAGCCGCTCAGTGCCGGGCCGGGTGCTGAGGCAGACCATCACCTTCTCCGGGATCGGCGCCTGTTCCAAGCCCTGGTTGCGACGGTACGCGGAGGCCTGGTTGCCCACCTGCTCGGCGGTGATGCGCAGGGAGAGCTCGCGCAGCATGTTCAGGTTGCCCTTGCGGAAGAAGTTGGCCAGCGACTGCTCGACCTTTTCTGCCGCGTAAATCTTTCCCTGGCGCAGGCGAGAGCGCAGTTCGTCCACGGTAACATCCACGTTTACCACTTCGTCGGCGCGCTTGAGGAAGTTGTCCGGGACGGTCTCGCGAATGACGGTGTTGGCGGAGCGGTTGACGGCGTCGTTGAGCGTCTCCAGATGCTGAATGTTGACCGACGTCATCACGTTGATGCCGGCTTCGAGCAACTCCAGCACATCTTCGTAGCGCTTGCGGTTTCTGCAGCCGGGAACATTGGTGTGGGCCAGCTCGTCCACCAGCACGGTGTGGGGATGGCGGGCCAGGATAGCGTCCAGATCCATTTCTTTGAGGTTGACGCCGTGGTAGGGAATCACGCGCTGGGGCACGATCTCCAGGTCGCGGATGCGGGCCTCGGTTTCCTTGCGCCCGTGGGATTCCACCAGCCCGATGACTACATCCATCCCCTGCTGGTGCTTCATCCTGTAGGCGTCGTTGAGCATGTCGTAGGTCTTGCCCACGCCCGGCGCCGCCCCGATGTAGACACGGAGCTTGGCGGGTTCCTGCTGGCGTTCCAATTTGATTTCTGCCATGGCGCTAGCCTACCTCGACGGGATGACGGATTTCTTCGACCGCCGCCACGGGAAGAGTAAAACGGAAGGTGCTTCCATGGCCGAGGCGGCTCTCGACGGCAATCTGGCCGCCGAGCGACTCGACGAGGCGGCGGGCCAGCGCGAGGCCAAGGCCGGAGCCCCGCTCGGAGAATGTATTGAAGCGGTCGAAGACGGTGCCCAACCGGTCGGCCTCGATGCCGCGGCCGGTATCACGCACCGTGAAACTTACAAAGTCCTTGATTTCTTCGGCGGCCAGCAGAATCTCGCCCTCGGGCGGCGTGTAGCGAATGGCATTCGAGAGCAGGTTGTCGAGGATGGATCGCACCGCGCGCCGGTCAGCGCGCACGAACGAGAGATCAGCGTAAGCCTGGACCTCGACGCGAATGCGTTTCTCTGCGGCGTCGTCGCAGAAGCGGTCACGAGCCTCGTTCAGAGCTTGCAACGGGCGCAGGCGCTCCATGTCGAATTCGCGGCGGCCTGCGTCCAACTCGGCCACTTCGATCAGGTCGCCCATCAGGTCGTCCAGCTTCTCCGATTCGTGGCTGGCATCGGATACGAGTTCCGCTTGCAAGGAGAGCAGTTCTCCGCCAAAACCCTGGCCGAGAGCGTAGAGGCAGCGGCGCAACTGCAAGAGCGGGTCGCGCAGCTTGCGGCTGGCCACGCTGATGAATTGCGTCTTGAAGCGGTCGGTATCCTGCAGGGTGGTCACGTCTTCGAGCGTGGTCACTGTGCCCAGCAGGCGTCCGTCGGAGTCGCGCATGGGCGTGGTGCGCAGACGGTAGCTGCGCTCCTGCTTACCGATGCGCATCGGCAGCATCGACGCCTCGTCCTCGGTGGCCACGGCCTTCTGCATGGAGACGGCATTGCGAATGGCGTTGAGAATCTTGTCGCCGCCGGGGGTATTGGCCAGCGCCATGCGGTCGGTGGCGGCTTCGCCCATCAACTCCGCCGCGGACTGATTCACTTTCAGCAGGTGGCCCTTGCCGTCGGTTACGATGATGGGCTCGAAGATGGATTGCAGCACGGCGTCGGAGAGTTGGAACTCCATCTGGCGGCGCCCGGCCTCGGATTCGCGCAACTCGCGCAGCCGGACCGCAATGCGGTTCAACTCGCTAGCGATCACGCCAAAGCTGTCGTGGCCGCTCCACTCGACGCGATGCTCCAGGTTGCCCTGGGCGATCCTGCGAACGTCGCGGGCCACTATGCGGATGGGCCGCAGGACAAAATAGGCGGTTCCTGCCGCGACCACCGCGGTGGCCAACACAAATATGCACGCCAGCCCCAATTGCCCCGCCACCGCCAGAGCGTTGTGGGTGGCTATCACCAGCCCTGCTGTGAGGCCGGCAACAAGCACACAACCGAGAATCAATCGCTGAGAAAGGTTATGCATGATCCGGTCTCCGAGCCGGAAGAGTGATCAATGAACAGTGGTCAGTGATCAGCGGTCAGAAATTGCTGCATCTTGGCCACTGGCCTGAGACTGCGAATCACTCAAAGCCTACATGAGGCAAAAGATCAATTGTACCGCCAGTATCCTGATCCAACCCGGTTTCATCCCCCGCGGGCCGAGAACGCCGTCAGGGAACTGGCCTTTTATCGCTGTTATTACGGAATCTGACAGACCGATACGAGATCGTTGTGCCAGGAGCAAGGAAGCCCGGTTGGCTGCGGGTAGGCAACCAACACCCAGTTCACGCCAAACTCCGCCTTCAGGCGCTCGAAGTCCGCAAGCTGGAAGCGGGTCCAACCACTCTGGGCCTGGACCTGCCGCTCCCACGCCTCACCCAGTTCCGGAACTTGCGTTACCACCGCCGTGTCTTTGATATTATCGGCCAACTGGCTGCGCTCGGCCAAAGCGCGGAAGCTGTGATAGTCCTCCCCTGGAGCGGCCATGTACTCCGGGTCGAGGGCAAAATAGGCGTCGGCGGGCGTGTTCTGGCGAATCCAGGTGAAGGCTTGGAGCCATGGGTTGGCCGAGGAGCGTCCGGGCAGCTCCAGATGTTCGCTGCCGGGGAACTGTAGCCGCTGCGAGACGAACATGCCGGCATTGATGGCCACGAGAAAGACCGCCCAGCGCCAGACGCAGGCTTTGAGCAGGTATTTGCCGAGGAGGCAACCGCCCAACAAGGCCATAAAGACATAGATCAGTTGGAGAAAGCGCATCGGCTGCAAGGGAGTGAGCCGGATCAGAGCCGGGAATCCCAGCATGATCATGGCCACTGCCAGTTGAAAGACCCCGTAGAGGAAGACGGCCAGAGCAAAGCGCGCCAACAAGGCCTCGCCGCGTTTTCGGGCGATGCGCCAGAGCAGCCAGAAGAGAAAGAGAGGCGCCAGCGCGCCCAGCCACTCGTACCAGGCCCAGCGAAAGAGGTACAAGTAGGTGCGCGTATTCAGAGCCTGCCGCCAGGCGGGTGTGGGCGGCTCGAAAATCCAGCCCAGGGGGACAAAGGCGGCCGCCAAAGAACCGTGTCTGGCCCCTCGCCAGCGTTGCAGCCAGGCGTGTACCGGTTCCAGCAGGACCATGGCCAGGAAGAAGCAAAAGGATATGCCCATGGCGCCCATGATGGGATGGAAAACAAAGGCCAGCAACAGGAGGGGGAGCGCCTGCCATGGCTTGTCCGCCAATATCCGCGAGACCGCCAGCAGAATGAGGCCCGTGGCCAACGTGCGCGGGTGCAGATGCTGATCCACCAGGAACAGAGCCGTTCCGGCCACCGGCAGCGTAAACATGGCGGACACCATGGCAACGCCGGCCCATTGCGCCCGCGCCTCGGGAAACAGCTTGCGCGCAATCGACCAGCACCCGAAGACGATCAGCACGACGGAGGCAAACTGCATGAGGAACTCCGTGGCATCCACCGGAACTGAAGTCCAGCGCACGAACCCGGCGACCCACTTGTCGAAGAAGCTGGCCTGCAATTGAAATCGGAAAAAACCGGGGTCGCGAGGGTAAAGTGCTGGATTCAGGGTGCTTTTGACCGCGGTTAAATAGATACCGTCATCTTCAAAGCCGGGATGGTAGCCCATCACGGCCAAGCCGAGTGTCGCGAAAAACAAGGTCAACAAAATGTTGACCGGAAAGTAGCGCCTCAACCGGATAAACCCCGTATACTCAAGCTCAATATGTCGCCAGAAGTGACTCATTCATCCTACACGCCGACCGAAGGCGCGGCAACGCGCGCTCTGTCATCGACCGAGCCGGTGGAACACGCTCAGCAAAAGCTGGCGCTGACCATTCCTACACTGCGGGAGGCGGAAAACATTCCCGGTCTCCTTCGTCATGTGCGCGCCGCGCTCGACCCGCTGAAAATTGATTACGAGATTCTAGTCGTCGATGACGACAGCCGCGACGGGACCGAGGAGATCGTTTCCGCCATCGCCCTGGAGGACCCGCGTGTGCGCCTGCTGGTGCGCAAGGGAGAGCGCGGCCTGTCTGGAGCCATTCTCTACGGCTGGCGGCACACAGACGCGGCGATTCTCGGCGTGATGGACGCCGACCTGCAGCACCCTCCCGAGCTGCTGCCCGCGTTGGTCTCAGCCATTCTGGCCGGGAACGACGTGGCGATCGGCAGCCGCTACACCGCGGGGGGGCAGTTGGGCGCATGGAACCCCGTCCGGAAGTTCCTGTCCACTGTTGCCGTGTGGGCCACATGGCCGATCCAACGAGCAGGGATTCGCGCCAAAGACCCGATGACGGGGTTCTTTCTGGTTCGCCGCAAGTGCATCGACGGAATTGTCTTCCAGCCCTCCGGCTTCAAGTTGCTGCTGGAGATTCTGGTGCGCGGGCACATCCGCTCGGTGGTGGAGGTTCCGTTGGCCTTCGGCCTGCGTTCGCTTGGCGCAAGCAAAGCCAACTTCAAAGTGGGCTGGGATTACGCCAAGTTGCTGGCACGGCTCTATGCGGGAAGATTCATCTTCCGGCACTGAGATCTTGCAGAGGAAGAAACGGCATCCAGACCGCACTGAGGGGAGGGACGCCAACAGATGATTGGGCAGATCTGCCGCATGGAACTCAAACCGAGGTCCGTGCTCCTGGTAGCTTTTTGCGCAGCGATCCTGTTCTGGACGGCGGCGTACCCCTTCGGTCGCGCCTTCTTATTGACGCAGATCAACCCCGACGAGGGTTGGAACGTCTACAACGCCCAGAAAGTCGCGGAGCATCAGCCCCTCTATCCCTCGGCCTATGCCTGGACGGCGCTCAACTATCCGGCGCTCTCGTTTCATCTGGTTGCGGCGTTGGGGAGACTTACTTCAGATTATCTGTTTACGGCGCGGATTTTATCGCTGTCCGGCCTTTGTCTGAACGGCGTATTGGCCGGCCTGATTGTATGGCAAACGACACGGGTAAAACTCGCCGCATGGCTGGCGGGGCCGTTTCTGGTGGCGATTTTCTGCGCCAACGCCACAGATTATGTGGGCATGAACGACCCGCAAATGCTGGCCCAGGTCTTCTCTCTGGCTGGCCTCTACGTCTATTTGCGCGGGAATCGCAGAGGTTGGGCGCTGGACCTGACCGCGCTGCTGTTTGTGCTGGGCGGCAACATCAAGCATAACGTGATCGAGTTTCCGCTGGCGGTACTCCTAGACCTGCTGTTTTGCTCGCCACGAAGGGCTTTGCGCTTCGGTGTTGGCGGCGCGCTGATGGCGGGGTTATCCGTCGTTCTGACAAGCCGTATCGACGGCGCAGCCTATTTTGCCTGTCTGCTGGCGCCGCGCGGCTACTCCACGACCCAAGCGATCCTCCAGGTGCGCGATGTGTTTCTGCCGATTCTGCTGCCCACGGCAGCGGCTTGGTGGATGGCCTGCTCCTGCTGGAAGAACCCCTCGCGACGAGTGCTGGCTCTGCTGCTCATTTGTGCGCTGGCGATCGATACATATTTCAGCGGTGGAAGCGGCGTATCCATCAACGCAATGTTTGGCTCGACCCTGGCGATTGTTTTGCTCAATGGCGTTTTCTGGGCGGAGTTTTCCAGGCTGCCTCTCGGAGGGCTCAGAGTGCTGCCGCTGTCTGCCGTCTGCGCCGTCTTTTTCCTTTGCCTGGCAATTCCCATGAAATGCTCCTACCACGTGCGGACGATGCGCATTTTGCAAACGAGACGCAATGACGAACTCCGCTTCACGGCAGAGCGTGACTACTTGCGGCAGCAGCACGGCGCGGCATTGTGCGAGAGTCTTTTGCTGTGCTATTACGCAGGCAAACCTTATCTATACGATCCTTTCAACGCTACGCGTTTCATCGGTCAGGGGCGGCTGGATGCCAACTTGATGGTGGATCGAGTGCGGAATCACGAGTTTGGAGCGGTTCAACTGTACGGCAGCGTGGAGGAGAGACTCGGCGAGAGCCCGGCCGACGAATACTTTGCTTCGCCCATTTTGCGCGCCATCCAACTGTATTACCGTCCCGGTTTCAAGGACCAGGACGGCATTATCTATATCCCCAGAACATGGGATGCGCAGATGCGTCCGAAGCTGGCCAAGGGATACTGAGAGCGCGGATCGGCGCATCCTTATCCGCCATTTGCGCGGATTGCCGCTCAATCATGCCGAGGGTTGATGCATTTCTGCTTATATTGCCGGCAACAGCATCCGCAGCAGCAGGAATCCAGCCACGCCGGCGAAGAAGACCAGCGCCATGCGAATGCCGGGTTCGCGGTTTACCTCGGGCACCAGGTCGCTTGCGCCAACATACAGGGCAACTCCGGCTGAAAGCGGCAGGCCATAAGGCAGCCAACTGGGAATCAGCTCGATCAGCAGCACTCCGGCCAGAGTTGCTGTCGCCAATGCCACCGCGGAATATAAAGCTGTGGCGCGGCTGCGTCCGCTGGCCAGCATTACTGAAGCCATGGTGAAGCCTTCCGGCGCCTTGTGCAGAAGAATCGCCAGGAAGATCAGCCAGCCCAGCCAGTTGGCGACCAAAAAGCCCGAGCCGATGGCGACGCCGTCAAAAAGCGCATGAAGGCTCAGGCCGGCCATCACGGAGTTGCCCGTATGCCGGGAGACGAACTCTCCGGTATGCGTCTCTTCGCCAAAATGGAAGTGGGCGTTGATGGTGTGCTCCAGCAGATGCACCACGCAGTAGCCGCCCATGATGAGAACCGGCCCCAATTGCGGGTTCAGCCGCAGGCCTTCAGGCATCATCTCCAGCAGAGCCGTAGCCATGAGGAAACCGGCGCCCAAGGCTACAAAATAACGCAGGTAGGGTTCCACGCCCTTGGCGCGCACCAGCACAAACCCGCCGACCACATCGGCCAGCGCAGCAATTGCGCCCAGAATGAGGGAAATTTTTAGCATTTATCCTTACCCGCTGTGCCGGATGTGCATCACGTCGCCATCCTGCACCACGTACTCCTTGCCTTCCAGGCGCAGCGTCCCTTTGGCCCGCGCCGCGGCCTCGGAGCCGGCATCCAGCAGGTTGTCCCAACGAATGGTCTCAGCGCGAATGAAGTGATGTTCCAGGTCGGAGTGAATCGCTCCGGCGCCCTGCGGCGCTTTCGAGCCCACCGGAATGGTCCAGGCGCGGCACTCGTCCTCGCCGGCAGTGAAGAAGCTGATGAGCCCCTGCAACTCGTAGCTCTTGCGAATCAGCCGCACCAGCCCGCTCTCGCGCAGTCCATATCCTTCCAGAAACTCCGCTGCTTCTTCGTCGTCCATCTCCGCCAGTTCGGCTTCGACCTTGCCGCAGATGGCCGTGGCGCCGGCGTTGGGCCGGTGCGCTACTTCGTCCAGCTTGAAGCGGCTCACCGCCGACTCCAGATCGTCGCCCAGCGTGGTGCTTTCGCCGATGTTCAGCGCATAGAGAATCGGCTTTTGCGAGAGGAACATGAAGCCCTTGATGAGCTTCTTCTCCTCGGGCGTCATCTCCAACTCGCGCAGGGGCAGCTCCTTTTCCAGAGCCTCTTTGGAGCGCACAAGCAGCGCCTGTTCGCGTTCCAACTCGCCGGTGCGCTGTTTCTTCAGGTCCTTCTCCAGCCGCTCCAGCCGCTTCTCAATTTGCGTCAGATCGCTGACCATCAGGTCGAACTCGACGTTTTTGATGTCGCGCAAGGGGTCGATGGGGCCCACGTGCGGAATCGAGTCGTCCTCAAAGGCGCGGAGCACGTGAATCAGCGCGTCCACCTGGCGCAGGCTGGCCAGGAACGCGGTCTCTTTCAGCGCCTCCTGCCCGATAGCCGCCACGTCAACGAATTCAACCGTGGCGTAGGTGGTCTTCTTGGGCGAGTAGAGGGCCGACAGCTTGTCTAGCCGCTCGTCGGGCACCCGCGCCACGCCGATGTGCTCCTGACGCGAGTGGCCGCGCTCTTCGAGCTTGGCCTTGGTCAGAATCTTGAACAGCGATGTCTTGCCCACCTGCGGCAGGCCGATGATGCCAGTTTTCATGGTTTTTCCAAGGGGCACAGGCGGAGATTCACGCACGAGCGCCTCTTCGATGATACAGGAACAGGGAATAGGGGGCAGGGAACAGGGATCAGAGGTCCAAGCGGGCCATGGGGGGATAGCCCGCTCGGGCGCTGTGGTTCAATGCGTCTTATCTTTCCGCAGACTGAGATGAAAAAATTGGCGCCGCGACTCTAAAGCCATTGCACGCTGAGCGGATTTCTGGGAGGCACCAAGCGATATTTGTATTTGCGCTCGCCGAGCATCAGGCCGCCGCATACGACGTACCCCTCTGGGACCGACAACGCCTGGCGCAGGGGAGCATGAAGGGCGGCTACGCGGGTCAGGTAACCAGCCCAGCAGACGCCCAGGCCGCGAGCCTCCGCCGCCAGTTCAAGAAAGGTGAGAGCGATGGCGCAATCCTGTTTCCCCCAGCCGTAATCCTCCGGCGCACAGGCCACAACCACCGTGGGAGCGCCACGCAAGATAAAGTCGTCGCCGCTTTCCCACTGCGCCAACCTGGCGGGAGAGATCTCTGAAGTGCGCATCCAGTTCATTGCCTCCGCAGACAACGCGCGGACCTTTGCACCACCCTCCACGACAATCCAGCGCAGCTTCTGGGAGTTGGAAGCTGTGGGAGCCCGCCGAGCCACGTCCAGCAGCACCTCCAAGGTTTCCCTGGCGATGGGCCGATTCTTGAATTCGCGCACAGAACGTCGGCTCATCAGGAAACTGTCAATCGCCGCCGGAGATGGCAGTTTTTTGAGCGCAGGCAACAGGGCTTCCTGCGGCAGGCCGGTGTGAGTCAGGGCGCCAGAGGGGCAGACGGCAACGCAGTGGCCGCAGAGAATGCAGCTACTCTCCGGAACTTCTTCGGGAAATCCTTTTTCATTAAGAGCAAGAGTTCTGGAGGGACAAACTGCCACGCAGGCGCCGTCTTTTTTGCAGAGATTTGTATCAATGGTGATCTGATTCACGATCGGAATTCTCCCTTGTTTTCACGGCTGAACAGCCGAAAAGCTATGTGTGCAGTGTACCCCCGATGGAGTGCTGTCGGGCATGAACACCGCCGCCTGTGCGTTGCCTCTTGCCGCAAGCGTTGCCTTCTAAATAACAATGACTGCCGGTCCATCTTCGGTTTCGTGCTTCACCGCTTCGAGCGCCTGGTTTGCGTCCTCCATGGAGAAAGTGGCGACGCGAGGACGATAATTCAGCTCGCTGGCCAGGGCGAGGAAGTCGCGCGCATCCTGCCGCGTCATGTTGGCCACGCTGCGAATCTGGCGCTCGCCCCAGAGCAGCTTGTCGTAGTCGAAGGCGGGCATCTGATCCAGGTGAATGGCGTTGATGGCGACCACTCCGCCTTTGCGCAGGGCGGCCAGGGCGCTGACGACCACCTTTCCGCTGGGGGCGAAGGTGATGGCGCGGTCAAGCTCGACGGGGGGCTTGGCGTCCTCGTCGCCGACCCAGGTGGCGCCGAGCGACTGAGCGGCCTTGCGGTGAGATTCGCCGCGGGTGACGACGTAGACCTCGCAATCCCAGGACTGAAGGATGCGAATGGCCAGCGATGCCGAGCTGCCAAAGCCGTAGAGACCCACGCGCTCTCCGCGCTGAACCTCCGCGACGCGGAGACTGCGAAAGCCGATGATGCCCGCGCAGAGCAGGGGAGCGACGTGGGCGGCGTCGAGGCCCTGCGGCAATTTGGTTGCGAAGTCAGCGCGAACCGGCACGTACTCCGCGTAGCCGCCGTTGACCGAGTAGCCGGTAAAGACGGGATGATCGCAGAGGTTTTCCATGTTGTGGCGGCAGAACCAGCAATCGCCGTCTACTCCGCCCATCCATGAGACGCCGACGCGCGTTCCGACCGGCAGATCCGGAGTTGCGCCTTCCACCACTTCGCCGACGATCTGATGACCGGGAATGATGCGCTCACGGATGGGCGGAAGATCGCCTTCAACGATGTGCAGATCGGTGCGGCAAACGCCGCAGGCAATGACCTTGAGCAGCACCTCGCCAGGCTGCGGCTGAGGCCGGGGGAGATCTTCGATTGATACCCAATTTCCGGGGGTACTTGATCTGGAATCGAATACGGCTGCTCTCATCGCAAATCCTCCAAACCCAAGCTTACATTTCTGGACGAACCCGGCGCAGGCTTTATGAGCCATACGCCAACCGGGCCGGCCAAATCGGCTAACATGGCTAACAGCCATGTACAACCCGATTGGAAGCCGCGCTAGAAACCTGTTAGTCACCGCAATCCTTCTCACTGTCTCAATCGCGGCTATGGCAGCCCCCGCAGAGTCAGGCGTCTCCCACGCACTCGCCATCGCCCGCGCCGCTCGCCTGGCAAACATTCGCTATCAGCTCTCCTTCACGCTCAAGGAACACGAGCAGGCCGTGGCTGGCGCCGAAACCGTTACGTTCGAAAGCAAGTCCGCTGGCGACCTTGCTATCGACTATCGCGACGGGATTCTTCATTCGGCCACGTTGAACGGTAGGGCGATTCCAACAGAGATGGTGAATGGCCACTTGAATCTCTCCGTGCTCGCCGGGCAGAACACTCTTGCGCTCACATTCACCAGCAACGCCGCTCCAGCAGGCAAGTCCATCACGCGCTACGAAGACAAGGACGACGGCAACGAATACTTCTACACCTTGTTTGTCCCCATGGACGCCAGCATGGCCTTTCCATGTTTCGACCAGCCGGACCTGAAGGCCAGATTCACCCTCGATGTTCAACACCCTGATGGCTGGTCCGTTATTGGCAACACTGCCCCGGTCACCGCCAGCGGCACACACGCGCAATTCGCCGAAACCCGCCCGATCAGCACTTATCTCTTCGCGTTCGCGGCGGGGCCATTTGCCGCGGTGCGCTCCCAGAACCCGGTGGAGCCAACCGTCTATGTTCGCAAGTCGCAACTTGCCCGCGCGCAGCAGGAAGCGCCGCAAGTGCAGCAGATGGCCGCGCGGGGCATCGCTTATTTTTCTGACTTTTTTGCTCAACCATTTCCGTTTCCCAAATACGATCTGGTACTGATTCCGGGTTTCCCGTTCGGCGGGATGGAGCACGCAGGGGCCACTTTCCTGAACGAAGACGGCGTTCTCTTCCGCTCGACGCCGACCGCGAGCGACTATTTCCGCCGCAACACACTCGTTCTGCACGAGACCTGCCACCAATGGTTCGGCGACCTGGTGACCATGCGCTGGTTCGACGACTTATGGCTCAAGGAAGGCTTCGCGCAATATATGGCCTACAAGGCTCTGGCGCGGTTAGAGCCAGAATCGAACCCTTGGAAGCATTTCTATGAAGACATCAAGCCGCTCGCTTACGGGATCGACGAGACGCAGGGCACTACGCCCATCTTTCAAAACATTGCCAACCTGAAGGACGCCAAATCAGCCTACGGGGCGATTGTCTACCAGAAAGCGCCCGCTGTTCTCAAGCAACTCGAATTTCGAATCGGGCGGGACGCATTCCGCGAAGGTCTTCGCTCGTATCTCAGACAGCACGCCTACGGGAACGCGGAATGGAGCGATCTGATTGCCGCTTTCAAGGCGGCGGGAGGGAGCCATCCCGCATCGGAGATCGATGCTTGGGCCGATGCCTGGATCAAGCACCGCGGTATGCCGGAGGTCGATGCCGCATGGTCTTGCAGCGGCGGCAAGATCGACCACCTTGTGCTGACCCAACATGACGTTCTTCCGGATGGCCTGGTCTGGCCCATCTCCAACCAGATCACACTCAATTACCTTGGGCAGGCAGGCGTTCCGAACCGCCTGTTGCGCGTGGATTGGAACACCCCTTCCTACAATGTTGCCCAGGCGATTGGGCAGCTTTGTCCCACCTTCCTCTTTTCGAACAGCGGCGACGAAGCCTATGGGCGATTTCTCCTCGATCCCACAAGCGAAACAGCAGCCGCTCGCCAGATTGTGGAATCACCGCAGGACGAACAGGACCCTTTGCTGCGCACGATGCTTTGGGGCGCGCTGTGGGATAACGTCCACGTTGCCAAGTCGTCGCCACGCGGCTACATCGAGCTGGCGCTGAAGTCGCTTCCAGGGGAAGGCGATGAGTCTCTGGCTCGCGTTCAAGGCGCCCGCGTTGCCACAGCGATGCATTCCTACCTGCGGGACGGCGCACGACAGGCACTCGCGCCGCGGGTAGAGGCAGTTGTCGCCAGCCGTATGCTCAACGCACCAACACTCGGCCTGCGCATCGTCAATTTCCGCACCTTCACCTCGGTCGCCGAAACTCCCACTGCTCTTGATCAAATGAAAGATCTGCTTGCCGGCAAGCTAGCCGTGCCTGGTCTGGAGCTGAAACCGCTCGACCGCTGGAACCTTGTCGGCCATTTGATTGCGATGAACGAGCCAGGAGCTCAGAGCCTCTACGCCGCCGAAAAGGCTCGCGACCACAGCGGCGAAGGCCAGAAATACGCATACGCCGCCGAAGCTGGCGCACCATCAGCGGAGACGAAAGCCCGCTACTTTGACGAGTACCTGCACTCGCAAACGATTCAGGAAGATTGGATCACGCAAAGCCTGCGGCCGTTCAACTCCTGGAACCAGGCCGCCCTGACTGAGCCTTATTTAGTGCAGGCGCTGAACGAATTGCCCGAGATCAAGCAGCACCGCAAGATTTTCTTTCTCGGCGCCTGGCTGGGAGCCTTTATTGAAGGGCAGAACACGATCCAGAACAGCACAGAAGCGCAGGCCGCCGTGCATGCCTGGCTGGCCGGGCAGAAGATCGATCCCGACCTACGGCTGAAGGTCCTCGAAGTCTCCGACTCACTGGACCGCACAGTTCTCATTGGTCAGAAATTCCCCGAATGAGTAGGGATGTAACCCGCATCGGCGCAAGGCCTACGCTCCTTGATGGTGGTCTGGATGCTCTAAATTAAGAATCTATGCTTAGGACACATCGAGCCGGAGATCCTCCGGCTCGATGTGGATGAAGATTACCCTTTCAGAAGCTTCCATTGCTTCTATTACCTATGCGCATGCGTTCTCACTTGCCACCACTGGGGTTCTTTGTGGACTGATCCGTGTGGACGCCCGGATTCTTTCCGGTGCTCAGCAGATTAGCCATGATGCGGAATGCTCCGGGCACACCTTCAGGCATCTGACGGAAGAATGCATAGGACATATAAATATAGGTCCCTTTTCCGTAGGAGGCATAAATCAGGCCGCCCTTTTGCGGGTCTTGCCCCGCGTCGTGCATCTCCGTGGGGGCTACATAGCGCGGGTCCCATGTTCTCATGTAGCCGTGACCGCGCTCTTCAACCCAGTTCTGGAAGTCGGCCAAGTTGATCTTGTTGGGCCAGTTCAGCAACGGATCGTTGGGCGAGAGGATGCTGACCTCACCGGTTTCTTCAACGACCTTTTCCGCATCAGACGAGAGCGAAAGAGGATAGGGAGCATAGTTGTGATCGAATTCTCCAGTCTGGTACTGGACAATGACGGTCCCGCCGTTCTTCGCGTAGTCGAGCAGGTGATTGTTGTAGGTTTTGAGTTCGGGGCGTGCAGCATACGCGCGGATGCCGAGCACAATGGCGTCGTAGGAAGAGAGGTCGCCGTTCGCGATGTCCTCAGGGGTGAGAAACGTGACATTGATGCCCAAGTCCTGCATGGAGCGAGCTACGTCGTCGCCGGTGCCGGCGATGTATGCGACCTTGAGTTGCGGCGCGACTTTAACATCAACCCCCGAAGTATTGAATACCGCGTCGCGATAGAACGGATAGGGGCGCAGACCCGCATAACCCGTGGTCTGGAAGCCCTGTTTGTATTGCTGACCGTTATACTCCGCAACCGCGGTGATGGTGTAGGGCTGCGCCTGGAGGGATTTTGGAATGACGTTGAAGGTAAGAACCTGCTCGTCTCCATCACTGGCAAGGGAAAAGGGAGCCGATTCCGGCACCGAGCGCCAATCCTGGGGCAACTGGAGCCGAATTGCTCCCTGCGCAGGGCCTTTGACGCTGCTCTGCACGGTGACTTGCAGATGCAGAGAGGCGCCGGTCAGAGGAACGATTCCAGCTTGCGGCGAAACAGTCACCGAAATCGCGGGAACGACAAGAAGAGGCTCCAGCACGGGGCCGGGGCCGGTGTAGCGATGAATCGACTGCACGACGCCTTCGAGTGTCGCGGGGACTCCGTTGTAGGTGTAGTGGACTTCCGCAGTCAGCGGATAAGGCGTGGTCGGGAGGTTGAGATAGCGGAGATCGCGGATGTCGTAGTAGGACTGTTCGAGAGCCGGCCGTGAGAAATATGGGCGCGTGAGTTCCGCGGCGCCGGGCGCTGTGACGGAGACGATTTGATCACGTGCCTCTCCGCCGGTTAGCGTTCCGGCCAGGGGTTCTTTTGAAGCAAAGTTCCAGCCGTCGCCTGCGTGCGAGACCAGTTCGGCATGGTCAATGGCGATTGACTGACTGCTCTGGTTTGCGAGATGGAGATTGACCTGAAAAGACTCTCCAGGAATCACCGTCTGCGTAGTGGGTTGACTCGCCATGTCACCGTAGGGTCCAGAAGCGACTCTTCCGCGTCCGTCGGTGAGTGTGGCGAGAACGCTGAGGCCGAGTGCCTGTCCCAGGGCAGTATTGAACTGTGTTTGCTTAATGAGCAGCTCATGGCTCATGTTGTGCTTTGCTTCGGCGGGAAGATTGCTACTGGCGAGATCCGCAATCAAACTATCGGTCTGCGAGAGTCCCTTGGCGAGAGCCGGCGCGGACTTGGCGGGGTCGAGCGCGTTGAAGGCCGCGATTGCGTCTTCGACAGATGTATTCATCTGGTTCAAGCGCGCGCGCCAGATTGCCTGTTGATCCGCGGGCGCATAGGCGGCGATCCCGGCCAGCGATGTGTCGATGCCGTCGAAAAAGCCTTCCTCATGCGCAGGCAGGGTGGCCGAAGCGCGCGACGCATAGAGGTGATATGGAGAGGAGAAGGGCCGAATGGAGGGCGCGCCGACGCCACCATTTTGCGATTTTTGTTCGCCAAGGCCTTCGCGGGCCACGGCCAGGTAAGACCGGCCCAAGAGGGCATTGAAGTTCCCTTCGGGGATATTGACCGTCGTGGACGGAATGCCCTCAATCCATGTGCCATCCACATAGTTGCGGAAGCGCACCGGCTCCCAGTGGCCGGTGGCGTAGTCGTAGATGCCCTTCTCGCTAACGCGGGCAAAAGGAACACGCGCGTAGACCTTCAGCGGCTTCCATGGAAGCAGGCCGGCAGCAATCTGATCGGGAAAGACATTGGGATCGGCGGCGGCGTTAAAGACCTCTTGCGCCATTTCACCGGAGACCTGGTGATGCCCGTGACCGTCGGAGACATTGCCTGCGAAGGAGGATGTGACGACGAGGGGGCGGGTCATGCGAACGACGCGCACCACGTCGTAGAGGACGCGGTCGTGCCCCCAGGTATTCATGGCCTCCTGAATCGTTTTGGAAAAGCCGAAGTCGGCGACGCGCGTCCAGTATTGATGGACGCCATAGTAGTTGCCCGCCGAGAGGAGTTCCTGGGTGCGTAAGAGGCCAAGCTGATCCCAATAATCGGAGGACATGACATTCTGTCCGCCTTCGCCGCGATTCAATGTCAGCAGCGTGGTATCCGCGCCCTGGCCGCGGCTCTCATAGGTGAGCATGCCACCGTCTTCATCGTCAGGATGCGCAACGATCGCGATGAGGCTGGCGCGGGTGTGCAGCTTTTGCAGGCTCTGCCACAGGCCTGCGGCTCCGCGATCGATGGGAAGGGGAGTTGCGAATCCGGGCAAATACGAGGGAGGGGCTTGAGAGCCAGCCGCAACCGATATACCGAGGAAGGAAGCGGAAATGAACAAAGAGAGAGCAGAATGAAGAAATGCATTCATGCGCATCGAATACTCCTTACGATTCAAAGGCCTGTGCGTACGCCTTGAATACGCCACGCTAAACGGATATCACCGGCTAAAAACTTTGTCAAGAACATTTGTAAAGAACCATTCATTACCTGTACAATTGTCAAAGTAAGCGACCGCCAAGGACCAGAGGATTGCATGAGTAAACTTGTTCCGCCATCGTTACGATCCACTCCGGCGAGGCCATCGGACCTGAGACAGACGAATGCACGCAGCTTGCTGCAACTCATGCGGGCGCATAATCCATGTTCAAAGGCGGATTTGGTGCGTTTTTCCGGGCTGAGCGCGCCCACAGTCTCCAGCGGGATTGGACGCCTCGAGGAACTCGGATTGGTGGAGCGGCTGGGAGACGGCAAGTCCAATGGCGGACGTCCGCCCGGGATGCTGCGTTTCAATACAACCTATGGATATGTGGCGGCTGTAGACATTGGCGGGACCCGGCTGCGCATGATGCTGACCGACCTGGACGGCGCTGTGATCACGCGGTGGTCCGTATTGCTTGGTGCGAAGCAGAAGACTCCGGAGGGGGTATGTCGTCTTGTTGCCGAGGGGCTGGAGACGCTATGCGGACAGAGCCATACGCCGTTGGGCAAGGTACTGCATCTTGTTGCCGGCGCGCCGGGCATTACGAACGTGACGGAGGGCGTGATTCTAACGGCGCCAAACCTGGAGCGATGGGAGGATGTTCCGCTGCGCGCTTTGCTGGAAGAACAAACGGGGGTCCCTTGCACGGTTGAGAACGACACCAATCTAGCCGCGCTGGGAGAGCACTGGCGGGGGGTTGCGCAGGGAATCGACAATTTTGTTTTCATTGCGCTGGGCACGGGTATCGGAGCTGGGATCTTCCTCGGGGGACAACTTTGCCACGGCGCACATTGGAGCGCGGGCGAGATTGGCTACTTCGGTGTGAACGGGAAGGAGCGCGGACCGATACGCACTCACAAGACGGGACAATTAGAACAGGTGATCGGCGGGCAGGGCATTGAAGAGGAGTGGCGGCGGGTTCTAGAAGGGCCTGGGTTGCCGGTGGCGAGCGGACTGGCTTCGCTGAGGGCAACGCAGATTTTCGATCTGGCGAAAGAGGGAGACAGCCGGGCCATCGAGATCACGCGTACTGTGGCGCAGATTCTTGCGAATTCGATCACGGATATCTCTTTGTTGTTGAATCCGGACATGGTTGTACTTGGTGGCGGAGTGGGGGCCCATCCGAGCTTGTGCCAGGAAACTGACAAACTCTTGCAGCGCCAGGAATTCGCGCGTCCCATATTGCGGTCGAGCGGATTAGGGACAGAAGCTCAGCTTTATGGCGCAATTGCAGCCGGTTTAAAGCAAGCGGAAAAGCGATTTCTGCCGTAAAATTCATGCCATAAAATTTATGTTGCACTTCCAAAGAAGGCCGTGCTATTCTTCTGTCATCACTTACTAAGGGCGCTTTAGTAAGTTGTTCCATCCGCTGAGTGCGGAGAAAGAAGAACTGAACACACATCTTCTAGGAGGAAGTGTCCATGCTCACTCGTATTTGGAAAATCGTTCTCTCTGTCGCCCTGATTGGGGCGATTCTTCCGTCAATAGCCGTTCAGTGCGCTTTGGGGCAGTCTCAGTCGATCAATGGAACAATCCGGGGTACTGTCATGGACAGTACCGGCGCTGTTCTCCCTGGCGTAACCATCACGATCACCAACTTGGCCACCGGATTTACACGGCAAGTGAAGTCAGGGGAAGACGGCATCTATATTGCGCCGAACCTTCCGCTTGGAACCTACTCCGTACTCGCAGAAGCAAGTGGCTTTGCTCCGCTGACCCAGAAGGGCGTGAATGTGGAAGCAGGCAGCAGCGCCACCGTGGACGCACGGATGAAAACAGGATCGGTGGCTACGCAGGTGTTGGTCGTAGGCGACGCCCCCATTCTGGAAGTTTCGCGGCTTGACCTCAGCAGAACGATCTCTCCGCAAGAGACGCAGAACCTTCCGCTTACGTCGCGCAACCCGTACAACTTCATCTTGTTCCAGCCGGGCATCAGCGGTCACCCGAACCCGGAAAACGGCATTCCGCGCACGGTGGACACCAACGGGTTGGTGGACCGCGTCAACTACCAGTTGGATGGAATGGTCGATACAGAATCTGACCGCTATGGATTGCGTCTCTTTGCGATCTCCGATTCGTATGTGCGTGAAATTGAAACGATTTCCAATAGCTATTCGCCGGAGTTTGGTAATACCGCGGGCGTGATTTTCAATACCCTGACCGGGTCGGGTACAAACACATATCACGGCACGGCGCAGTATGTTTGGCGGCCAGAGGTAGCGAGTTCCTGCCCAATCCTGGCTACATGCAATCCTGCTGTGTCTGGTGGCGTAGTGAAGCCCAGCCTGCACGTGGATGATGTGATCGGAAATGTTGGCGGGCCGGTAGTGAAGGACAAGTTGTTCTTCTATGGCGCCTATGAGCATCTGCGGCGTTCTTATCCGGTTGCGAACACTGTTAACACCGCAATGCAGAATGCCTTGATTGGCCTGGGTGCCGACAAAGCAAGCGACTTCCTTACCGCGCCTACAGTGCAACACGCGCAGTGGCTCGATGCCCGAGTCGATGCGACGCTTAACAAGAAGAACCAGTTATTCATTCGTTATAACTACTTCCGCAACGTCTATCCTTTCAATACCGATGACGGCGGCACATATGGCATAAGTGCCGCGGCCGACTTCCAGGATCGCGCCCACATCATCGGAGCGCAATTGGTGACGACCTTTACGCCAACGCTGTACAACGAATTCCGCGGTTCGTGGCCCTATCGCAATGAGCATCATGTCGCCGATGCTCTGACCGGAGCGGGACCGATGGTAACGATCTCGGCCGCGACAGTCAACGGCGTTGCCTACACGGCAGTGAACTTTGGCGGATCGAACGGCGTCGGAGACAAGTTCCAGGAGAAGATTCCCAGCTTTAACGACAACGTCACCTGGATCAATGGCAAACATGCGATGAAGTTCGGTTTCGGATTCCAGAAGAACCTGGATACGCAGCTCGCGGATGTCTACACCCAGTACACCTTCTCGTCGATCACGCAATATACCAATGCCCTGAACGGCACCAGCCCGCAGGTATACTCCAGCTTGGCCGCAAGCATTGGTCAGCCGGGTGCCGCGTACCATTCGGTCTTCATCGACCTTTTCTGGCAGGACGCGTGGCAGCTTCGCAAGAACCTGCTGATGACCTACGGGGTTCGCTACGATCAATATCGCGCGCCCACTCCGCCATCAGGCGAGCCTTTTGCCTATACGCAAAAGTTCCGGACGCCGGAGGGCGACTTCTCTCCGCGCCTGGGCATTTCATACCAGCCGTTTTCGAAGACAGTGGTGCGCCTGAACGCGGGCGTATTCTACGAGGCAACGCCGACAAATACTTGGTACAACCCGCTCTATAACAATGGAGCGGCGGGCACCGGTTCCTTCATTGCATCGATTGCCGGGACCTCGACTCCTGGTACGTGCCAGCCCGCTTTTCCGAATAGCCCTCAGAATGTGCCGGCATCGTGCCTGCCAACGCAGAGCATTTATGCTCTGACGCCGCGCTTCAAGAATGAGTATGTGTGGAACGGCAATCTGCAAATCGCGCAACAGATCGCGAAGAACGATTCGCTGACTGTTGGCTACATCCTGACGAACGGGCGGAACATGCAGTTCCTGCGCAACATGAACCTCATCAACCCGACGAGTTATCTGGCTGATGGCCGGCCCGTCTACTCGACTACGGTAAGCTCCACCACGCGCGCCTATCCGCAATTCAACAACATCACACTCGAAGATATCGGCTCGAACTCGTCTTACAACGCCCTGACAGCGACCTACGAACACAGGCTCTCTGCCGGCCTTACCACAAGCGCCTCCTACACGTGGGCACATGCAATCTCGAACACGCCGGAAGGCAATACCTACGAGTTCAGCACGCCGATTGAAGATCCAACGAATCCGCTCCGCGACCGTGGAAACAGCGGCATCAACCGCCCGGATGCGTTTACGATCAGCCTTGTCTATGAACCCAACACGCGCTTTGACAATCGCATTCTGAACGGCGTCATAAAGGGCAACACCTTTGCTTTGCTGGGGAATATGTCCTCCGGCGACGAGCAGTCGATTACCACAAGCACAAAGCTGAATAACGACGCTATCGCAACCAGCCGTCCGCTCAACATTGGACGGGACACGGTTCGCACTCCAACCATTTATCAGTATGACCTTCGCTATACCCGCACGCTTGCCACACTCTTTAACAAGGTACAGCCTAAGTTGCAGATTGAAGGCAACAACATCCTCAATCGTTCCAATGTGACCTCAATCAACACAACAGCGACAGTCGTCACACCTGCCACCTACGTTTCGGGCGGATCGCCGATCGGCACCATTGTTACGGCGCCGTCATTCCTTCCGACCAGCACACTGCTTGAAGCGCGCATCCTTCAGTTTGGCATGAAGTTCGACTTCTAACCCAATCGGCTGTTTCCCCGGCTCTGCCGGGGAACAACCGGAGACTGACATTTCAAGGAATCTGTCCGGGAAACTTCACCGCGTGATCAGCAAGCACACGAGGTGGAGTTTCCGGATAGGTAAGTCTGATTCTTAATGTGCACGAAGCCGCTTTGAGCGGATCACACTGTAAAGCCTCCGTCTCTGCCGGGGGATCATTACTCGAAGGGAGACTTATGGAGGAGATTGTTTCTGGAAAGCACAAGTCGGTATTTCCAGCGCCGATCTACCGTGATACTGTGCTTGCCCCGGTTTTTTCTGACGCCAAAAGGTTTTACCTTGAATCCCTGCTGGAGATCCAATATGCACACACGCTGATGCTTGGGCGGCAGGGCATTATGGAGCGTGATGAAGTTGCTCAATGTTTGAGCGCGCTCAATGCATTGGACCTGGAGAAGATTCGAAGCGCCACGTATGACGGGAGCTTTGAGGATCTTTATTTTTTTATGGAGAGGGAACTGGCGGCCATTTGCGGGTATGAGAATGCCGGCAAGATGCATACGGCGCGCAGTCGAAATGATATTGATCTGACGATGTATCGCATGGTTCTGCGCGAGCTGCTGGCCTCCATGATGGGGTTGGTGCTGGAGTTGCGCGGAGTGCTTGTGAAGATTGCGTGGGAGCATCGCGCGAGCCTGATGCCGGCGTACACCCACAATCAACCTGCACAGCCCACGACTCTCGGGCACTATCTGATGGCGATTATCGAATGCTTTGAACGCGATTTCGAGCGGCTGAATGCCGCCATGCCGCGGGTGAATCGCTGTCCGATGGGCGCCTGCGCGATCACGACGACAGGGTTTGCAATCGACCGGAATTACACAGCACAGATGCTGGGCTTCGACGGCTTGCAGGTCAATTCGTATGGCGCGATTGCCGCCGTCGACTATCTTGCGGAGAGCTGTTCCGTGCTGGCGACTTGCATGTTGAACCTGGGACGTTTTTCGCAGGATATGATGCAGTGGAGCAGCATGGAGTTCAGTTACCTGCGCTTGAGCGATGGATATGTGCAGATCAGCAGCATCATGCCACAGAAGCGCAATCCGGTGCCGCTGGAGCATGTGCGTATTCTTGCGAGCAAGGCGCTGGCCCAGTCCCAGGCGGTGGTAAGCTGCCTGCATAACACACCCTTTACCGACATGAACGATGCCGAGGACGACTTACAGCCGATGGCCTATGCGGCTTTCGACGATGCGGAGCGAAGCCTGCGGCTGCTGGCCGGGGCATTGGAAGAGGCAGACTTCAACACTGACAGAATGGCTGCCTGTGCCGATGCGAACTTCCTGACCGTGACGGAATTGGCGGATACGCTGGTCCGCGCCACGGGCATGAGCTTTCGTACCGCGCATGAGATTGTCTCAGGAGCAGTAAAGGATTTGCAGGGCAGTTACGATGCCGCCAAAATGGCTGCGCGCGTTGGACAGATTCTCGCTGAGCAATACTCTCAGCTTCCCATGCCCGACGGTAATCTGCTGCTGCGTGCGTTGCGCGCGGATCACTTTGTTGCGGTGCGCAAGATTGATGGCGGTCCTGCGCCGGAAGCGCTTGAACCGGAGATCAAGAGGGCTCGCGAACTGGCGATTGCCGACCAGCAAAGGCTGCAAGCGCATCTTGATCGCTTCGAGAATGCTCGTAAGCAATTGCGCGAGGAGACTCGATTGCTGTTGGCTTCAGGCGGTATCTCCTAGATTCCTGCGGCTTGAATTGTAAACAAGAATTCTTCCGGCATCAGAATGGCGGAAGATACTTCCTACCAATGTACAATCCAGAGAGCGCATTGACCTCATGAACTCTACCTCATCCATCTCCGCTGACTCTGCGCCTCTCCAGCGCCGCATCGGCATACGCTCCGCGGTTCTCTTCAACGTATTGGAGATGATCGGCGTTGGCCCATTCATCACGCTTCCGCTGGTGATTGCCGCGGCGGGCTACCGGCTCTCAGTGTGGGCGTGGGTGCTGGGCGCGACCATCGCCATGGCCGACGGCCTGGTCTGGGCCGAGCTGGGCGCGGCATTCCCGCGCGCCGGCGGCTCCTACGCGTTCCTGCGCGAGATTTACGGGCCGAAGCGCGCCGGCAACTGGCTGAGCTTCCTCTACGTCTGGCAGGTGAGCTTCACCGCGCCACTTTCGATCGCCTCGGGCTGCATTGGTCTTTCGAGTTTTCTTGCATGGTTCTGGCCGGCGCTCGACCGCGCTCCCATTGCCGCCTTGCCTGTACTGCACTACTCCAACTTCGCTGCCGCTTTCACTTGCCTGCTGGTTGTTGTTCTGCTCTATCGCAATATGAGTTCCATTACGCGACTGGCCTGGGTGCTTTTTGCCGGAGTTCTGACGGCTATCGCCGGAGTTATCGTCTCCGGCTTTGCCCAGGCGTCGGCCACTGGCGGCTGGCAGATGCCGGTCTCGCCCGCGCTCTCCTTGCCCGCGGCGATCGGCGGGCTGGCGCAGGCAACGCTGCTCACTACGTATTGTTACTGGGGCTACTACAACATCTGCTTTCTGGGCGGCGAGGTGCGCAAGCCTGAGCGGACGATTCCCCGCGCCATTCTGCTTTCGGTGCTTCTGGTTGCGTCGTTTTATGTGGCCATGAACCTGGCCGCGCTTCCATCCCTGCGCGATGCCGCGGCGCACGCTACGGCCGGCGAGGCGGTTCGCCTGCAACTGGTGGCAGACATTGCGAAGTCCGCCTTTGGCAGCGTGGCCGGTCGCCTGATGGCAGCATTGATTATCTGGACGGCCTTCGCTTCGGTTTTTTCGCTGCTGCGCGGATACTCCCGGGTGCCTTTCGCCGCCGCCCGCGACGGCAACTACTTCCATTTCCTGGGCGCCGTCCATCCGCGCCACGGCATTCCCCACCGCTCGCTGATCGCCCTGGGAGCGGTGGCCATGCTCTTCTGCATGTTCACGCTGACGCAGGTGATTACAATATCGGTGATCACACGCATCCTGCTTCAATTTTTCCCGCAACAGGTGGGTGTAATGCTGATTCGAGCAAAGAGGCCGGAGCTGGCGCGGCCATTCAAGATGCCGCTCTATCCGCTGCCCCCTCTGATCGCAATGGGGGGATTCTTCTTTTTGCTGGTCAACCGCAGCCACGCGCTGGGTGGACTTGCCATTGCCATAGGCATCGGTGTTCTGGGCACGCTGATTTATCTGGTGCGCGCGCGGCGGCTTGGGCAATGGCCTTTCGCGCAAGAAGAGCAGGCGAGGTAAGGCGGAGTCCTGACGGAGTAGCGCAGTCCTACGGCGTTCTGACCGGCAAGCAATGTACAGCAAGGCGCAGCAGATATTCGCAGAATGAACAGCCACCAAGATAGCCACTAATTCCGTCTGACAGACGAAAAGGCCGGAGCGGACGCTCCGGCCTTTTCGATGGGTGGGGTTATTTGGAGGTTAGAAGACGTATTTGGCGGAGAGTTGCATGCGGCGGGGTGAGTTGTTGAGCACACCGTCCGTGGCTTCGTTGAGCCTGGTGAAGACCGAGGACTGGATGCTTTGCGAGCCGAAGGTGTCGTACGTGACGTTGTTCATGAGATTCTGCGCCTCGACACGGACCTGAAGATACTGCTCGCGGTAGATGGTAAAGGACTTGGAGAGAGTTGCATCGGTGTTCCAGACAGAGTTTTGGCGGAACCAGTTGCGACCTGTGTTCGAGAACTGGCCGGATCCTGGGATAGAGAACATGGCGCGTTGTGCTGCGCTGAGGTAATACGTCTGTCCGCTGGTCGGATCTACCTGTACCTTGCCCATATGTGCGTTGCAGCCGAGACAGTTTGCAGGCGTCTGTACAGATCCAGAGAAGGTGTAGGAGCCGGAGTAGAGGGTGATGGGGCGGCCGGTTTGATAGACGCCGTCGCCAGCGAGCCGCCAACCGCCAATAACTTCGTCGGCGATACGGTTCCACTTGGCGCCTAACTTCACGTAGTGCTCAAATGGCAGGTCATAGACAAAGTAGCCGTTGACAACCTGAGCGCTGTCAAGGTCCGAAGCCGCATAGTTCAGACGAGGATGGTTGAAGTCGAAGGGCGTGCCGGCTGCGGACTGTGAACTGCCGGTTGCGACGAGAGTAAAGGTCGGGTCGAAGGAGCGAATGTCAAGCGTCTTCGAGTAAGTGTAGTTGGCGGTAATGGAAAAGCCCTGCGAGAAGCGGTGCTCAACCTGAACTTGCAGGCCGTTGTAGTTGGAAAAATCGTGGGTTTGGAGAACGTCGAGGCCACCAAGGTACTGCTGGTACGGCTTGAAGAAGGTTGGCGACAAGCCCGAGCTTACGACCAGCGGGACGCCATACGGGTTTGCCGTGGTGGCGTTCTGGAGGCGGGTGGCAAAGCTGTTTGCAAGACCTACGACATTGTTGGTCGAGAGGTTGGAAGCATACAAACGCTGAACAAACTGTGTGCCCGTCTCACCCGATTTGCGGCGCGTGTCGCCGGAGATGATTTGCGTCATGAGCGGGCTATCCACTCCGGCCTGTACCTGCTGGAAGGCGGCGAGGAAGCCATTGGAGGTGTACTGAGTTTGGTTAGAGTCGTAACCGCCATACAGATGAGTACCGTGGTTGCCGACATAGCTGACAGTCAGTCCAGTGTTATGCAGTAGTTGTTGCTGAATGCTGAAGCCCCACTGCGTGACCGTCGGGGTTTGCATGTCGGGGTCAGAGACGGTGAGAGCATTGGCGCTGTAGGCAGGGGGGGTGGTGAGCTGGAGCGGGGTTGCCAGAGGAGTGGGAGCCGTCCAGTTGGCGGCGCGCACACCCTGCGTTGGAGTGGTGAAGCTGTCCTGGCCAACGGTCGCGTTCGTAACCTGATAGGTCAACCCCGGCATTCCCTGAAAGACCGACGACGAGAATGAAAAGGAGTTGATGCGGTCAAAGGCGATGCGGAAGTTTCCGCGGACGGAGGTCTTGCCGTTCTTGAAGGGATCAAACGAAAAGCCGATGGAGGGGCCGAAGTTGTCCCAACGGTCCTTCATGTACCTTCCGGGAACAAACTGCAGGGTTGAGGTGAGCGGCGTACCTCTGCGGAGATCCTGATTGGGAACGAGCGCAGGAAAGCCCTTGAACTGCGGGGCCATGCGGGTATCGTCACGAATGCCGTAATCGATGACGAGGTTGGACAGGGCGTGCCACGTGTCCTGCAAGTAGAAATCGTACTCGGGCCAGCGGGTGTCCATGATGTTGATCGAATCGGCAGGTCTGAAAGCGGTAAGGGTGGGGTTGGAGACGTAGCCGGCGGCGACGCGGCCGATGCGGCCGAGAAGATCGTTCGCCGCGCTTGCCAGGTCGGGTTGGTCATATGTGGTGTTAATTCCGGTGGATGGAACATTGTAATGGGTATAGTCCAGCGGGTTGTCCGAGGTGGCGAAGCTGACCTGCGGAATGGCGTTGAGCGAGCCGATAGAGCCGCGGTGATCAATCTCCCGCCCGAAGCGGAGATTGACGCCTGCCTTGATGATGTGCGTGCCTTTGACCCATGTGAAGTTGTCAACAGCCTGCAACGTGGTGAGATAGCGGTTGTTGCTAAGGTAGCTATTGGTCGGCGAAGTGATGGTGACACTGTCGATTGTGTTGAAGTTGAATGGGGTGCTGATGGCTTGCGAGTAGGCGGGGTTTACGAAGGCATACCCAAAACGGTTGAAGCCGACAACCAGCTCGTTGGTAGTGTTCGTGGTCGGGCTGAAACGGTAGTTGATAGCCATGTTGCGGGGCTGGCGAAAGGTATTGACGACGGCTGGATCTCCGGGAAAGGTCTGCAGACCGCTATTGGTAACGTCAGCATAAGTATTCTGGTGACCAGTACTCAAGCGGCCGAAGAGGGCGTTCTTCTCATTGAAGACGTAGTCGAACTTGTAGGTTTGGTCGACCTGTTTGTCAGTGGAGGGCCCGGTAAAGGTGTAGCCCCCGACGTTCAATCCGTCGCCGACCGCGTAGGTATTGGGCGCTGGAGCGAGAGCCAGGTATGCCTTCACGGATGGATCAAGACCGACGCCGAAGGGATCGTTGGCGACCATATCGTAGGTGCTGTACGGGACGGTGGCGAGGACATTGCCGCTCGCGTCAACCGAGGCGCCGGTGGCCCCATAGGATGTGTTGCGACCGCTTGTGACATAACGGAACTTGCCCTGTTTGGCGAGTGGCGTATAGACGTAGCGGGTTACAACAGTGCCTGTGAGGGCGTGAAGCAGTTCAAGATTATAGAAAAAGAATGCCTTGTCTTTCCAGATGGGGCCGCCGATAGAGCCGCCCGGAATGTTCTGTACAAACTGTGTGGGCGGGAGATGGGCTGCCTTGGCTGCGGCGCTGTCCGCACGGAGGAAGGGAGACTGGTAGAACTCGAAGAGGTTGCCATGGAACTTGTTGGTGCCAGACTTGGTGACCATGACCACCTGTCCACCGGTGTTGCGGCCATACTCAGCGGTGAAGTTCGAAGTGATCACGCGAAACTCTGAGAGCATATCGGGGTTCTGGTGCGAGGGCGAGGTGCCTGAACCACCCGAGGAGGATTCGTTGTCGTCGATGCCGTCCAGAGTGTAGTTCCAGGCGCGATCGCGGGAACCATTGACGACGATGTCGCCGCCCGGAGCATTTCCGCCGTTTTGCACGACACCCGGGACGAACTGCGTGAAAGAGAGAACATTTCTGCCGCGGGTGCCGACGACAGGAAGCTGCACAAGGCTAACATTGTCGATAATAGCGCCGAAGTTGCCGGATGACTCGGTCTCAATGAGATCGTATCCGCCCTGCACCTGGACAGTTTCGGTCGCGCCTCCAACCTGGAATTTGGGGTTAATGCTGGTAGGGACGCCGATGGCGAGAACATTTCCAGTGGAGATAAATTTTTTGAAGCCGGGAGCCTCTGCACGGAGCGTATAACGCCCGATCTGCAGAGAGTCAAAAGCGAAAGTTCCGGAAGTGGAGGTCTTGATGACATAGCTTACGCCAGTGTCATCGTTCGTGATCGTGATTTTGGCATTGGCAACGCCGGCGCCTGTTGGGTCAGTCGCGACACCGGAGATACGGCTGGTGGTGCCCTGCGCCAAGGCTAGCGCAAGAGACAAGGAAAGAAAACAACCCAGGACAAAGAGCCTACGAATGTTCATGATTCCTCCAAAGCGATGATGTAGCAGCCGGAAAAGACGTAGTAGCCGGAGCGGTTGGCGACAGCGTGATTGGCACTGCCGGTGGCAGTATCAGAGAGGACAACAGATGCGCCAGGAACGCGTTCGCCGGTGGGGCCTTCTATAACATCCAGTGCGAAGTGGTTGCGGCCTGGCCGAATGTGACGGCGGTTGTAGAGAGGATGCAGCAAAGCATCGACCTCACAAGAGTCGCTTCATCCAGGAGTGACATTTTCTCTCGGTTGTTGAGCAATATACCACCAGTTACCTCCGCTCGCAATCTTCTTTCTTGTATTTATTTCAAAGCCAAAGCCGGAGTGCCCTGCCGGAACCAGGTAGCCATGATTTGCCTCATCCCGGAGCACTCTTTCAGACACCTCTGCTGTTAACTCCTCTCGGTTGTCCAGGCTGGTTTCTCCCTACCGCCCAACTTATCCGGCTGGCAGCGGGCTGAGACTCCATTCCCGCAGCATGGCTCCGAACTGGCGTATCGTCAGATGCTCCAGTTACGGCAGTAGCCCAAGTTCCTCCGCGGTACTGGCAGAACCTCCATGGAAACTCCGAACGAGTTCTTCTGTAGAGCGAACATTCTTTCAGGAGATAAATAAATGGGTTAAAACCCATCTCTACCAGCCTGTACCCTTCAGGACGCGGACTCATTCAGAGATTTCCTAAGTGCCGCGATGAAAAGACGGGAAGCGGCTTTCCAAAAAGCGCTGAAAAATCTATCTGTACCGCTTCGTACCCAGCCTGAAAGACAAAGATAAGCGGCAGGTTGAGCATATTAACGGCAACACTCTCGACAACCGTAGGACGAACCTTCGTATCGTCGAGTCGATGCCAGATATTTTTCAGGCCGTGCATAGTTAGCTTTACGCAGAGATGCCCGGATGGGAGGGGTAAATGTCCCAGCATGGGCCAGCGGCAACGCATCATGGAACCGCTGAGAATTACACCGGCGCAAGGGGCATTCCCCCCTATCAAAGCTCTTAACCCGAATTACCGGCGTTGGATCCCCAGGGAAAAGGGTGCGGGTGAGCTGGCGCGTGACTTCGGCATTATCGCCGCTGATAGTGATACTGGCGCGCGACAGGGCGACGAGGCGGTCAAGCTCCTCAGGGCTGATCGGGCTCGTGCGACGATTGCCTTTCAAGCGCGCGTTCGCCTCGCGCTCAAAAATATTCGCCATGAGCGGGCCTTGCAGAATATATGCAGTATTCAGGTCGGTGTTTCCGTGAGCGGTCATTTCCTGGCGGATGGCTGCGTCGAAGGCCGGGAAGTGTGTGCAAAAATAGCCGACCGTATCGAGCCTCGTGCCGTTCGGCAGCATTGAGAATAAAAGCGCCAGATCGCGCTTCACCGCGTCATTCTTCTGTTGGAGATCGGCGCCATGTTCGATGAGCTCGACCCAATTAGCCGGCGCCATTTGGTAGATATGAATCGTCTTGCCGCTGGAAAGATGAATCACGCTTTCCTGCGTAATACTCTGAACGGTATCCCCTTTGGATTTCAGCCAGCGGGGCTGCGAAATGATCTGCGGATTCTGCTCGTTCAAAGGTACGTCGTATAACTGCGCCAGCCGGCGCGGGTAGACCATGCTTTTGACGGTTGCAGGAGTGGCCAGGATCGCGAAGTGCGCATCCGTTGCCTGCAAGAGGTGCTGGTCGATGAGCCGCTTTGCCTCGTTGGCCGAAGTATCGACAATCGAGAAAACGTCGCGGCTTCGCCCTGGATAGGCCCGATCGACAGCCTGCTCGATCTTGTCGTACTGAGTTGAGGCCGTATTGCAGGCGATGAATACCATGTCAGCGCCCTCGTCGAGCGCCTTCAACACGCCATTGCTTCCCAGCCGGGCAATTTCGGCGGGGGATTTCTCGCCATAAGGCGAATTGAGCGTATCCCCGTAGTGCCTGATGGTGATTGCAGTGTTATAGCGCTCAAGCAGAGACGGCGTGGCTTTTTCGATGCTCTTTGCCGTAAAGAACCCGCCAAAGCCTGAATCGAAGGTCGCAACATGGAGCGCGATTGGTTTCGCTGGGTTTGCTTGCCCGACGAGCGCCGGGGCGCATGAGAGTAAAAGCAGTCCCGGAATAAGATAACGTTTGATCAAGCCACGCATGGAACACCCTCCACCGAAAAAACAACGGCCACTCAGCCGAGCGCGTAAAATTCCTTGTCCTCATTTATACAGCGTGAGGCGCTATATGGCTGAGAGATTACTATCGAAAAACGCCGACGGAGCCAGGGGAGTTCACGGTCTCTTCCAGGTCGCCTTCTATTGAACAGAGTAATCTGGGAGCCCGCTTGGCGAAACCGCCCTTCGAGATGAGCAGAGGTGGGGTTCCAGTTGTACCTGCAACTTAAAACCAAGTTACAGGTTATGGGACAGGCTCTCTCGGAATGCGGGCGGCGAGTTGCGCGGCCTGGGAAGCGGCTTGCCGGGAATCAGGCAGATTCGCATAGCCCCCGAGGTAACGCCCTTTGCGAAAGATGCAGATTCCATCCAGGTATGGCGCCTTCGCCTGAAAGGCTTCGTCGCCAACCAGTGCGGTGGACGCGCCGGCAAAGCGCTCGCGAAGTTTCTTGAGAACTTCCGTGGCGGATTCCGGCGATGCCTCCAGCACGAGGAACGCCTGCCCTTGCTTGTAACTCGCCACCAAGCCGCGCTTCAGCTCCCGCAACCCCAGCACGCTTTCGGGAACTAGCCGAGCGGAGGTGAAGCCTTCCCGGGGAAACCACGCCAACGCCTCCGGGGGAGTTTCACGGCCCTCAATGCGCTTCTGCATCCCGGTTACAAAAGCTTCCATCTCCGCGGTATGATCGCTCTCCGGGTCGGCGGCGACTTCAACGATCTCCACGTAATACTTGCCCTTGGCGAAGCTGGCGCTCTGCCGTTGGACTTGCCCGCCCATGCCGATCTTGGCAATGGGTTGGTTGGGATCGCGGTTGGCGGCGAAGATGCCGTATGCCAAGTCGGCATCGCCCATCTCCGAAACGTCGATCGTCAGCGTGTTATCGCCTGACTTACAGTCGATTCCTTCCATGCGCACGAAGCCGAAGATCAGGTAACCTTCGGCACCGCCATCCTTGTACTCGAAAAGGTTGTCGGCGGCGTACTGGCGCCGGGGGCCGGACTGTTCCCAGCCAGGCGCGAATTTGCAGTTGAGATAGTCCTGGGCGTGCGCCATGCCCGCAGTCAACAGGATGGTCAGCAGCAAACTGGCAGCCTTCATGCAAACAACTCCTGTGCGCGCGTCATTCGCTCGGATACCTCGACGCCGTAGGGGCATTTCACCGTGCATTGGGCGCAGTCGCCGCAGCGGACGCCCGGCTCAAAGGGCAGCTCCAGAAATCTCTCCCGCCCCAGCGCGAACTGGCGATAACCGTCGGCGTAGGTCAAGCACCGCAGCACATCGGCGACCGGAAGGCCCTTCTGGCAGGTCCCCTCGCACTTTCCGCACATGCGGCAATAGAACGGCCGGATATTTTCCAAATGCGCGGCCAGCAGCTTTTCATCGCCGGCTGAAAAGGGCTGCGCCATGGCCTTCACGTTCTCATCCAGTTGGTCCATATCCGTCATACTGGGGATCGTGGTCGTGACGCTGGGCTTGTTGATGACCCACTTCAGAGCCGCCAGCAGGGCGCCGTTCTTCGACAGCTTCTGATAAAGGGGATCGGCCGGTTTCATCCTGCGGAATCCGCCCGCCATCACCTTCATGGCCACCACGCCCATGCCGGCCCTGGCAACTGTCTCGATCGCCTGATTCATGCTGGAATCCATGGAAAAGTTGTAGGCCGTCAGCGCTACGTCGAAGACGCCCTTCTGCGCCATCCAGGGCAGCAGTTGCTGCTGGCCGCCGTGCGTGCTGACGCCGGCGAAGCGGATCTTGCCCTGTTTCCTGGCGAGCTGTTGCGCTTCGATCATGCCATCATTGATGTCGGCCGGGCTGCTCTTGCCATGGAGATACCAGATGTCCACATAATCCGTGTTGAGTTCGCGCAGGCTGGTTTCCAGTTCCTTCAGCAATTCGTCCTTGCTGGAAGCCCCCGACTTGGTGGAGAGCACGATCTGCTTCCGCCTGGCCCCCAGGGCCGCACTCACCATGCGCTCGTTGTTGCCGTGCTGATAGCTGCGCGCGGTATCGAAGTAGTTGATTCCCATATCCGCGGCGCGCGTAATCACGCTGGGGTCCGACGTGATCATGCACCCGAATCCCATGGTGGTCACCTTCAGCCCCGTGCGCCCCAGCGTCTTGTAGTCGAGTTTGACCGGCGAGCTGCCAGTGCTGGCGACCGATTCCCCGGACGGCGGCCAGAGCCCCAACTTGGAACTTGCACCCGCCACAGGAAGCATCAACCCGGCTGACAGGAATTTGCGACGAGACGTTTTTGGATTCACGGATGTACCTCCATCAGGAAACAGATCAGTAGTGTCAGGATTCTATTTTGCCTCTCGGCTTGGAACCAATATACCCCCTATGGCCTCCACTCGCTATTTGTTCCAGGGGCCAATGCCAAGGCATGCACGGCAGGGCCTTTGCCGGGACCGCAAAGCCATGATTTGCCCTGCTTCGAAGCGAATTCACGGAATTGCTCGATTTTTCGACCGTAAACACTAAGTTAGTCTCGCAATATACATCGAGAGCGGTACAATTTGAGGAAATCAGTGCCTAAGATGGAGATTCGAGATGACCGAGACTGTTGGTTTGATCTTGTCTTATTCGATAGTCGCAGTGGCGTTGTCCCTGCTTGCTATCGTTCTCTCATCGTTCTACAGCATTGGACCGACCCAAATCGGACTTGTACGAAAAAGGTTTGGCAGGAAGCTGCCCGGCAACAACCCCGTAGCCTTTGAAGGAGAGGCTGGTTATCAGGCCGAACTTCTCATGCCGGGGCTGCGCTTCAAATTCAAGCCGTTCTCCGCTGTGACCAAACACCCGTGGGTGCAGGTGCCAGCAGGACAGATTGGCGTTGTTATTGCACAGGTCGGCAAGCCCACGCCCATCGGCGCGAAGTCAGCCAAGTACGATTCGGTCTTCGGCAACTTTACCGACTTTCGAACATTTGTTGAGAAGGGCGGAGAGAAGGGCGTGCAAAGGCCGGTTCTATCTCCTGGCACCCTGGCGCCGATTCACCCGGTAGCTTTCCTGGTCATCACCAAGCCGCAGGTCTTTGGCGTACCCGTGTCAGACGAGTACAAGAACCTGGCCGACAACAACAAGCTAAGCTTTCGTGCTTTCGGCCTTGAAGAGTGGCAGCTCGATGTCACGCGCATTGCGCCCAAGCCGGCCGGCGAAAGCGGCAGAGTCGTGGACATGATCGGAGTGGTCACCGCATTGGACGGCGAACCATTACAGGCAAACGCTATTGCCAGCCGGCTCGGCGGATTCAAAGACGTCAGCGAGTTCGAAGGGAAAGCCGGCGTTACTGATTTCGAGCTTATGGGGTTGATCCTGGGCAGCAAGAACGATCAGCACAACAACTATCAGGATTTCCAGAAATTCCTGGAGGCTGGCGGGAAGATCGGACTCCAGCACGACCCACTGCTCTATGGCGCTTACAACCTCAACCCGTTCCTGGTTCGCGTGGAACAAGTTCCGATGCTGGTTGTGGAACAGGGTCAGGTCGCTGTTATCAAGGCCTACGTAGGATTGCCCACACAGGACACATCCGGCTCAAACTTCAAGTTCGGCAGCCTGGTTCGTCCTGGCCACCAGGGTATCTGGCAAGAAGCGTTGCGAACAGGGAAGTACCCGATCAACCCCCGGATTTACGACGCGAAGCTCGTTCTCACTGCGATTCTCAAGCTCGATTGGGCGAGGGATGTGACAGGCGCTCATGGGCTTGATGCGCGCCTTGAGCCCATCATTGCCAAAAGCAATGAGGGCTTCGTATTCAGCATCGACCTGCAGGTTCTGATTCACGTTCCGGATACAAAGGCGCCACGCGTTATTTCCATGGTTGGTTCCATGGAAAACCTGGTGAACGAGGTTCTCCAGGCTGCCGTTGGCAACCTCTTTCGTGACAAGATTGGCGGCATGGAAGCAATTACATTCATCCAGACGCGCCAGAAAGTCCAGGAACAAGCATTCAGCTACATCCAGGAAAAACTTGCCGAGTATGAAATCGAGACCAGGGGAGTTTATATCCAGGATGTTGTCTACCCCGAGCAACTGGTAACTGTTCTGACTCAGCGAGAAGTCGCGCATCAGGAAGTGGAAACCTTCAAGATGCAGAGACAGGCCCAGGACCAGCGCATCGAAACGGAGAAGGCTCGGGGCACCGCTGACATGCAGGTTGACCTTGCCAAGGCAAGGGTCGGAGTAGACATCCAGACAAACAAGACTGAGGCCAGGATGAAGGAAGCTCAAGGCGAGGCCGCATACATCCAGCAGACCGGCACCGCCAAGGGAGCCGAAGTTCGCGCGGTGGGTTTGGCCAATGCCGAGGCCTATCAGAGACAGGTCGAAGCGCTGGGCAAGGGACCTACGGCTCTCGTGAACGCCATTAAGGCACTCGCTGTTGGCAATTCCGCTTTCATGCCCAAGATTTTGGTCGTTGGCGGCGGGGCCAATCAAGGGGTTCTTGAGAGCCTCGGAACGATGCTGATGGACAAGCTTGACACGAGCGCTTCGAATCCCAGCTCTGCTGACCTCACAACCAGCAAGCCTGATTCGGCTGCTGCTAGCCGCAAAGCGTGACCTGCGATCTTGCCCGCCCCCACAAACGGGGTGGGCAAGACAAACAGCATAAGCCATTCATAATATTTGCTTTATTCTGGTGGGCCTGCAGGGATTCGAACCCCGAACCAAGGGATTATGAGTCCCCTGCTCTAACCGTTGAGCTACAGGCCCTTCAACAACTTGCGTCTACCGTTCCCGTGAGTGCAGCGGATACTGGAGCGGGTGGCAGTCGTTTTGGCTCGATTACGGCGAAATCGCCCGACAGTTGCGGCCGCTCGAAAGCCCGCTCCACTGCCTCCGGGGTTGCATGGATATACCGCTGCGAAACCACGATGCTGCTATGCTCCGCAATCGGCATGACTGTGAAAGCGTCCACTCCCGATTTTCCAAGCCTTGTAAGCATTGTATGGCGTAGGGGGCGGAGTACAAAATCGGCCGGGAAGAGTGGGCGGCGCTTTCCTCCCACTTTTTGGGGCGCTTGCGTTTCGATGCAGGGGATTGATGGACGTTCCCACGTAGGGTTTGCCGTCCCGGTTGGCGAAGACAAACCCGCTCACGTTGGCCGTTTTCCGCCTCCGGAGCATGGCAGCAGCCCGGTCTCAGCAGCAGGACGGCAATATCGTTCAACGGTTGCGGGCAAGCCGCCAGACGGATTTCCTCTTGCTTCCGAAAGAGAACGAAAATCCAGCCCGCTAACAGATACGCATTCTGAGGGCAAGGTCATCTCCTACTGAAAGGAGACAAGAATGGAGAGGAATATGTTGCGCCGCTGGCGCCTTTCCGCACTTTGATATCCCGCATAGGCGGCTGGCCGAAGAACCGGCTGTACTCCCGGCTGAACTGACTTGGGCTTTCATAGCCGACCTCGAAAGCCGCGCTGGCCGCATCCAGACCGTTCGTGAGCATGCGCACGCGCGCCGTGTGCAATCGAAGCTGTTTCTGATATTGCAGGGGGCTCATCGCGGTCAAAGACCGGAAATGATGGTGGAAAGTCGAAACGCCCATCTGCGCAACTGACGCAAGATCCTCGACGCGCAAGGGCTTGGCGAAGTTGTCCCTCAGCCATGCAACGGCCTTGGCTGTCCGGTTGCTCTGTTCGCCCAGCGTGGCGATGGCGCGGAGGTGCTTGCCCTGTGGTCCTCGCAGCAAGCGGTAGAAGACCTCCCGCTGGATCAGATTGCTGAGAAATGGAATATCCTGGGGCGCATCAAGAAGATCGAGCAATCGGGAACAGGCGCCAAGCAGTTCGACCGAGGTCTCTCCGACAGCCATGCCGCGCGTGACGGAAGCCGTTTCGGACACATGAAACTCCTCCTGGCTGAGAATCTCTCGGACGGTCGGCATTTCGAGCTTGAGCATCAATCCCAGGATCGGCTTTTCCAGCGATGCCTTTGTCACCTGGCTGATCACCGGCAGATCGATCGAGGTCAGCAGGAATGTGGACTCGTTGCACAGCAGCGTTCCTCCGCCCACATTGATCCGCTTCTCTCCCTGAACAAAGACAATCAGTTCAGGCTCATAGGCCGCTGAAGTGCACTCCGTCGGGGCACTTTTGCGGTAGAGGCTCAGGCCCGGAACGCCGGTTTCCTCTTTGCCATCCAAGTGGATGTGGGCAGCGATTTTACGCGCCAGCTCGGCCCGCATCTCAACCGCTTGTGACCGGGATTCTCCGCTTGCATCCTTCTGCTTTGCCATTGGAACTCCGCTTATCGCCTTCATGTTAAGCGTACCGCTGAATCTGTTGCTGCGTGCACAAAAAACTGAGGGTCTAGAGGATCAGGCAATAAACAGGAAGGATCGTGATACCGTTCAAAGCCGTCCCCAGCCTATTCTTTGGACTGAGAGGATGTGCGCTACAGTCAAACCTGCAAAACTGCGCGCACCTTGCGTCTCAAACATCGGCCGAGAAGGCCAAGAGGTGACTTGATGTACAACGCCAAAGCTTATTCCGCCGCCAGCGCGACATCGCGGCTTGCTTCCACCTCAATCGTGCGTCGCGAGCCGACCGAAACTGACGTACAGATTGAAATCCTGTTCTGCGGCATCTGCCACTCCGATCTTCACCAGGTCCGCAATGAGTGGAGCGACTTTATGCCCACCGTCTATCCCTGCATTCCCGGCCATGAGATCGTCGGCCGCGTCACCAAGGTTGGTTCCGCTGTCTCCAGGTTCAAGCCCGGCGACCTTGCCGGGGTTGGCTGCATGGTAGACTCCGACGGGACCTGCCCCGCGTGCCGGGCCGGGCTCGAACAGTTCTGCCGGAAGGCGACCTACACCTACAACTTCCCCGACAAGCATCTGGGAGGGGTCACCTACGGCGGCTACTCTGACAGCATCGTCGTCGACCACAGATTCGTCCTCCACGTGCCGATGAATCTCAACCTCGCCGGGGCTGCTCCTTTGCTTTGTGCCGGAATCACGACCTACTCGCCCATGCGCCACTGGGGCGTCACCAAGGGCAAGAAAGTTGGCGTGGCCGGTCTGGGCGGACTGGGCCACATGGGCGTGAAGTTTGCTCATGCGCTCGGCGCTCACGTCGTTGTCTTCACCACCTCAGCCAGCAAGAAGGAAGACGCACTTCGCCTCGGCGCGGATGAAGTTGTCCTTTCCCGCAATGCCGATGAGATGCAGAAACACGCCGGCAGCTTCGACTTCATCCTTGACGCAGTCGCCGCCGATCACGACATTAACGCCTACATCAACCTGTTGGGTATCGACGGTAACATCACGCTGGTCGGCGCACCGGAGAAGCCTCTTCCGGTTGGGGCTTTTGGCTTGATCGTGGGTAGGCGCAGCCTCTCCGGATCGCCCATTGGCGGCATCGCCGAAACTCAGGAGATGCTTGATTTCTGCGGTCAGCACAACATCACCGCCGACGTCGAGGTCATTCCCATCCAGAAGGTCAACGAAGCCTACGAGAGAATGGTGAAGTCTGATGTGAAATATCGCTTCTCCATCGATATGGCTTCACTCAAATCCGAATAAACAGGCAAGTATTTGTGCGGCTGGTGGCGCGCGGCGAGTTGAAGAAACAGGAGCCGGCGCCGCCAGTTCGCCCGGAGATCAAAAGGAGCAAAATATGACAGACAGAATCCATCCGACCGGGGCAGAGAAAGCCATCGGCAGTTTTTCTCCCAAGCTTGTGAGCCTGACCGACGATGTCCTGTTTGGGGATGTCTGGGAGAGAAGCGCTCTTTCCAAGCGTGATCGCAGTCTGGCCACCATCACGGCTTTGATTACTCTCCGCGCGTCAGAGCAGCTTCCGTTCCACCTGAAGGAAGGTATCAAAAATGGCCTGACGCAAGCAGAAATCGTGGAGCTTATTACGCACATGGCCTTCTACACTGGATGGCCGAGCGCCATGTCCGCAGTTACTGTTGCAAAGAAAATCTTCGAAGAAGACAACCAGTAGCCGCTGAACCGAAAGAAGATCGAAGCAAATCCTGTGTTCTGCCCAACAACAGTTCTGAACAAGAGTTAGGAGCCGTAATGCAGAAGCGCAAACTTGGAAACAGCAACCTGGAAGTCTCAGCGATTGGCCTCGGCTGCATGAGGATGAGCGCTGGCCACGGCCCGGTGGCAGGGACCAGGCAGGAGATGATCGCGGTCATCCGTGGAGCGGTCGAACGCGGCATTACGCTCTTAGATACGGCCCAGGTCTATGGTCCATTTGTAAACGAAGAGCTTGTGGGTGAAGCTCTCGCTCCTTTCCGGGATCAGGTGGTAATCGCCACCAAGTTCGGGTTCAAATTCGAGCCCGATGGGGATCCACATCCAACAGGTTTGAACAGCCGGCCGGAGTACATCAAACAGACCGTGGAGGCTTCGCTGAAGAGACTCCGCGTCGATACCATCGACCTGCTCTATCAGCACCGCGTTGACCCTGAAGTACCGATCGAAGACGTCGCAGGCGCGGTGAAGGATCTCATTCAGCAAGGCAAGGTAAAGCACTTCGGGCTATCAGAAGCAGGAGCACGGACGATCCGCCGTGCACACGCCGTTCAGCCGGTAACGGCGCTTCAAAGTGAATACTCGCTCTGGTGGAAGCGTCCGGAAGAAGAAATTCTGCCGACGCTTGAGGAACTCGGAATTGGCTTCGTTCCGTACAGCCCTCTGGGCAGGGGATTTCTTACCGGGACGATTACTGAAAACACGCAGTTCGACCAAGAGGACAACCGCGGCAGCTTCCCGCGCTTCACACCCGAGGCCCGCAAGGCGAATCGGGCTCTGATTGATCTGATTGGCGCTATAGCTGCGCGGAAGAAGGCGACGAATGCTCAGATCGCGCTCGCCTGGCTGCTTGCAAAGAAACCCTGGATCGTGCCCATTCCAGGCACGACCAAACTGGAGCGCCTCGAAGAGAATATCGGAGCAGCGACCTTGGAGCTTACCCCGGAGGATCTTCGGGAGATTGACGGCGTTACCTCAACGTTCACAGTGCAGGGTGCTCGCTACCCCGATAAACTTGAGGCCATGACCGGTCGCTGAGCGCTGCCCATTCGTTTACATCGCGATGGCTTCGCCTACAACAATCAGCAAAGAGAAGGAGACACAATGCAGAAGCGCAAATTGGGAAAAAGCAATCTGGAAGTATCGGCACTTGGACTCGGTTGCATGGGCATGAGCTTTTCCTACGACCCGATCCCGGACAAGCAGGAAATGATCACTCTTCTCCGTGCAGCCGTTGAGCGCGGCGTCACATTCTTTGACACGGCGGAGGCCTACGGTCCATTCAAGAACGAAGAACTTCTGGGCGAGGCTCTCTCCCCCTTCCGCGGACAAGTCGTCATCGCCACCAAATTCGGCTTCGATATCCATCCCGACGGGAGCCGGGGGGCGGGGCTCAACAGCCGGCCGGAGCACATCAAGCAGGTTGCGGAAGCCTCGCTCAAGCGCTTGAAAATTGACGCCATCGATCTCTTCTATCAGCATCGCGTTGACCTGGATGTGCCCATCGAAGACGTAGCCGGCGCGGTGAAGGAGCTGATTCAGGAGGGCAAGGTGAAGCACTTCGGCCTCTCTGAAGCGGCTCCGAAGACCATCCGCCGCGCCCACGCGGTGCAGCCGGTGACGGTCTTGCAGAGCGAATACTCGTTGTGGACCAGAAACCCGGAAGCTGAAGTGCTTTCGACCCTGGAGGAACTGGGCATCGGCCTTGTTCCCTACAGCCCGCTCGGCAGGGGCTTCCTGACGGGAAAGATGGACGAGAATACCAAGTTCGACTCCACCGACTTCCGCAGCACTCTACCGCGCTTTGCGCCGGAAGTCCGGAAGGCGAATCTGGAACTCGTTGCTTTGCTCAGCTCCATCGCAAAGCAAAAGGCGGCGACCACTGCGCAGATTGCGCTGGCCTGGCTGCTGGCACAGAAGCCGTGGATCGTGCCCATTCCGGGGACAACAAAACTTCATCGCCTGGAAGAGAACATCGGAGCCGCGGCGATTGAATTGACGGTCGACGACCTGCGCAAGATCGAAAACGCCGCGGCGAAGATCAAAGTGCAAGGCGCCCGGTACCCGGAAAGCCTTGAGAAGATTACCGGCCGCTGAGCAACATTTACGTTTTCGGAATCGTCTCTCACTGAAAGGAGGCAAAAATGGAGGGGAAAATGTTGCGTCGCACCTTTCTGAAGAATGGTGCGATCGCTCTGGGTGGTGTTGCCGTCTGCGATTTGGACAGCATGGCCAGCGCCACAACCTCACAAAGCAAATCGCGAGTGTTTTTTACAAGGGATATCAGCGTCAACGGATTGCTGAAAATCTACTCCAAAATCAATCGAGGGATGACCGGCAGAATAGGCATCAAGCTGCACAGCGGCGAACCTCATGGGCCGAACCTGTTGCCTATTGAGCTGATTCAAGGCTTGCAGCCGCATATTCCGAACAGCACCATCGTGGAATGCAATGTCCTTTATCCCAGCCCAAGGCAACAGACGGCAACTCATCGGGAGACACTGAAAACGAATGGATTCAGTTTCTGTCCGGTCGACATCATGGACGCCGACGGCGATGCAATGCTTCCCATTCCAGGCATGCGCGAGTATCTTGACGCGCCCTCATCTCCCACGCACCCTCACACCCCCGGAGACCATCTGACGGAAATTGCCGTAGGCAAGAATCTGTTGAACTACGATTCTCTCTTCGTCTACACACACTTCAAGGGCCACATGATGGGCGGCTTTGGCGGATCGCTCAAGAACATCGCGATCGGTTGTGCCTCAGGAAAAGTGGGCAAGCTGCAGATTCACGGCGAGGGTTGGCCCAAAGGACCGCTCTTTCTGGAGCGCATGGTCGAATCGGGAAAAGGAATCACCGCGCATTTTGGCTCGCATATCACGTATATCAACGTCCTGAAGAATATCTCCGTGGACTGCGATTGCGATGCGCATGGAGTCAAACCCACTTGCAACGATATCGGTATTCTCGGATCACGGGATATCCTGGCTATCGACAAGGCTTCCACCGACCTGGTCTACTCGCAGCCTGAACAGCAACGACACGACATGGTGGAGCGCATTGAGTCACGAAGCGGACTGCACCAGCTTGAATACATGAAGGCTTTGCATATGGGCAATGATCAGTACGAACTGATCAAGCTCTGAAAGAAACCGGCATCCGGCGTTGACGGGAGACCGCTGCGCCGGGTGCCGAAAAGTAAACCAATAACGGACTACTTTCAATCCTATTCATCGGCCTTATTGGAGGAGGCTCCATGAGCAAACGCGTTTTGATACTATCTTCGAGCCCGAGAAAGGGTGGAAACTCGGACACACTCTGTGATCAGTTTATGAAAGGCGCATTGGAGGCCAGTCATCAAGTCGATAAGATCCGGCTCACGGAGAAGAAAATCAAGTACTGCACGGGTTGTTATGCCTGCAAGGATACTGGGCGATGCGCGCAGAAGGATGATATGGCGCAGATCCTCGACAGCATGATAGCCGCTGACGTGATCGTTCTGGCAACGCCTGTCTACTTCTATACGATGTGTGCCCAGATGAAGACCGTGATTGACCGGACCGTTGCACGGTATACGAAGATCACCAACAAGGATTTCTATTTCATCGTGACTGCCGCAGACAGCAACAAGGCAGCCCTGGAGCGAACCATCGAGGGTTTCCGGGGATTCACTTCCTGTCTGCCAGGGGCAAAAGAAAAGGGCATCGTGTATGGCGCAGGCGCATGGGAGATAGGTGACATCCTGACAAGCCGCGCCATGAAACAAGCGTATGAAATGGGTAAGGCGCTGTAAATAGCCCGGACCGAGCTCACAGCTACGAGCAGGGTTTTTCCGTCCGCGCGCCGAGCGGCATGTCCTGCGGCTGGATGGATTGGCAGGGCGGAGCACACGGGTATGAGGGATTTCTGTTGGATAACTACTACGCGCTCCTGGCGGTCCTCGACCGGGCCAACCTGATGGAGAAGATGCCCTAGTTTTGCCGGGAAAGTGCCGGTGCGCCCGCGACACTCTCCTCAATGATCGCCAAGTCCCATGGCGCCAGCGTCAACCGCTCGGCCTTGGCGACTGGCTTGCCGTCGAGCAGATTGATTCCCGCGCCGTAGGCATAGCTAACTTTGACTTCAGCGCTTGAGTAGTTGAAGTAGTAGTGGAGGCGCTTGCTCAGGCGGTTGACGCCGTGCTGCACATGAACCGCGGCGGGGAGTTGCTGGTCCGGTCCGGCGAGGCCGGCCTTTTCGAGGGCGCTTTTGAGCACCGCAGTTTGCAGCTTGCCGGAGAGATAAGTTCCCTCGTAGAGCAGGGTTCCGGCGCCAAACTCGTTTTCAGTGATGGCCGGCCATCTTCCGAAGAAGGGGTGGTCGTAGTAGGCAATTGCTTTCGCGTGTTCGGGCACGAGGAATTCAGCCCAATACTGAACTTGATTTTCAGTGCCGACGTGGAAAGGATCGTCTTTGAGCATCAGCGGGTGTTCCAGATTAGAAAACTCCTGATAGCTAAAGCCGGCAGCTTCGCGGAGCGGGCCGGGCGCGCGTACCCAGCGGACCGCGGAGTTCTCGTTGGCGAAGCCGCTCTTGAAGGTCATCACGACATGCCCTCCATTCTTCACATAATCGGAGATGCGCTGGAGCAGGACGTCGTCCGCGATGTAAAGCGCGGGAACGATGAGCAGCTTGTAGGCGGAGAAATCCTGGGTGGTGGGAAAGACGAAGTCCGAACCGACATTGAGGTCATATAGGGAGCGGTGCATCTGCTGGACCAGTGAGTCATAGTCCGCAATGGGCGCGGCGAAGCTCCATTGCGGTCCGGCGGCGGTGAAGGGCATGAAGCCAATGGCGTTGGCCGAGTCGCGGCTCCAAAGGATGGCAACCTGGTTGTGAATCTTGAGGCCGACGAGGTGGGGGCCAATCTTTCCGAGTTCGTGAGCCGTCCGGCTCACCTCGGCGTAGGCGCGGTTCGGTTCGAGATCGTGCGAGAGAACGCCCTTCCAAAAAGTCTCCTGGTTGGCGGAGATCGATGCCCAATGCCAATACTCGACCATGTTGGCGCCGTTGGAGAGATGAGTGTAAACGTCCTCGCGCAACTGGCCGTCGTAGGGCGGATATTGGAAGGCCGAAGTCCAATCCGTGGTCTGCGCGTTGGTTTCGGTGACCAGGTAGTTGGAGTGCTTGAGGGCGCGGCTGAAGTCCCCCTGAATGGACTGTGATGAACCGTCGAAGTGCTCTTGTGTGCCGTGATAGATGTTGACGGCGGGAATATCGAGAGCTTCGGCGACAGCTTCCTCATTGACGTCGTGGTGCATCATGCTACCGTAGTCGGTGGTGACGAACTGCCGCTGCGATGCCGACTCGCGAACCAGCTCGGCCTGCCAGTGAAGGAAGTCGGTGACGCGCATCTGGCTCCAACGGGTCCATTCCAACTTGTAGCCGGTGCTTTGTGCGCCGTCGCGGGTGGGCAAGTCTTCCCATGTGTGCAGGTTCTCGCCCCAGTAGTTGAGGAACCAGGCCTTGCTGAGGGCCTCAGGAGTGCCAAATTTCTTTTCCAGGTAATGCTGGAATCCGATGAAGACATCGGGGTTGGCGGCGTCGTTACTGGAGGTTTCGTTGTCGAGCTGCCAGCCGATAACGGTGGGGTTGTCTTTATAGTGCGTGACGATGTGGCGGATCAGGCGCTCGGCATAGAAGCGGTAGGCGGGGGAATCGGTATCCATGTTACAGCGCATGCCGTAGACGCTTTCGATAGTAGGTCCGCCAAACACGCTGCCGTTCAGGCGCCGGGCCAGGATTTCTGGGTGTTGGTGGGCCATCCATGCGGGAATGGAATATGTAGGTGTGCCCAGGATCACCTTGATGCCAGCCTTGCCCATGGCATCGACGACGCGGTCCATCCACGAGTACTCGAATTGGCCGTCCTCGGGCTCCCACAGGCTCCATGTGGACTCGCCCATGCGCACCACGTTGAAGCCGGCGGCCTTCATCAGGGCGACGTCCTTGTCCAGTCGCTCGTAGGGCATGTACTCGTGATAGTAGGCAGCACCGTAGAGGACGGTGGGGAAGTCGGGAACCGCGCCTACGGATGGAGAGAGTGTGGCCGCTGCGTTTTCCTGGGCGCCGGCCGCGGCACTCCCAGCCAGAAGCGCAATTGCCAGAAGGCCCAGAAGACGTTTACAAAACGGCTGCATGGAGGTTTCCTTTCCTATTCATCGCCCACTCGAGGATGGTCATGGTACAGCAATTTACTGTCGCCGTAGCTCGAAGTGGTGCGGCTTTGGGTCGAGGTCTTTGCGGACCGTCGCGGCCAGTTCGTCCTGCGCCTGTCGCAGCGTGGCCTCCGCAATGGCCGAGGTTGAACTTACCTCTTCCCTCACGCTGAGGATAAAGCGCGCCTGATCAAGTGTGACGTGCTGATCTTCCTGCGAATCGATTCCACGCGCCTGGTCGAGCATCGGCGTCTTGAAGAGCGCTAAATTGACCCCGTGTTGCAACTCTTCGCGCGAGAAGCTGGCCACGGCCTTGCCGTCAATGGAAAGCTCATACTGCCCTGGTTTGAGTGATTCGATGCGCAGAATCATCTGATCGAACTGTGCGATGTCTGAAATCTTCAGCAGCATGGGGGTCATGGCATTGTTGAAGTCGAGCGGAAGAGGAAGCGCATCGTCGAGCTGCGTCCACTTGAGGCCGCCCACCGACCTCTCCAGATTCTTAACTGTGGTCCTCTCTTTATCTATTACTTCGTCGCTGCCCGCGTCCAGCGCCAGACGGCTCACTACCGGGTTCATATGCCATGCGGACATCAGCGCCGCAGCCATGATCCAGTGGCCGGTTTCGGAGGGGTGAATGCGGTCCGGGATGATAAGCGGAGCAAGCTGTGGAAACTGCGTCTTCGCGCGCTCCAGCGAGTCTGTCAGCGGACGATGGAAATCCGCCAGCAAGACCGTCTTGTCCCCCGACGCTTGCAACTCGGCGCCCATCCGGGAGACATCGTCCGCAAACTGGTCGATCACGCGCGAGTAGCCGGGAAACTCCGTACCATGCGTAATCTCGTCGTACGGCGTGGGGTAGATCAGCGTGAGAGCCGCGCCAGGAGCGGCTTTGTGAAGCGCATCCAGTAACGCGCGATATCCTTTTTGGAAGGCCGCATCGATCTGCGGAGATCCCTGTCCCCATCCCCCGTCGTTCATGCCCAGCATCACGGTGATCATGGCCGGCTGAAACGACATAACATCGCGTTGAACGCGCTCTGCCATCGTTCCCGCGTAGCCGCCTTGCACCGTATCCCCTGGAACGCCCGCGTTCACAAAGCGTAGGTGCAGCGCCGGGTAGCGCGTAAGCAAGAACTCCTCTGCATATTTTGTGTATAGCCGCTGCGCCGTGATGCTGTCACCGTAAAACACCACGGTGTCGCCGTCCTTCAGGGCAAACTGTTGGCAGTGTGCCGTTGTGGTGCAGGCGGCCAGCGCGAGAGCGCACAAGCAAGTTAATGTAATCCATCGTTTCTGTGCCATCGGACGTGTCATCATCGCGCTCCTAATTCTTCCGCCGTCCGTTGCCCAATCCATTGCAGGATCATTGTTTTCCCCCGGAGGCTGATGTTGATTGCATGGCGGCGAAGTGTGGGGTGCCGAGCAGGGCGCGTACCGCTCCACCCAGGGTTGCGGCGTTCTGGAAGCCGCGCCATTGTTCATGTAGATGCCCATCAGCCGCCAGCAGGCGGAGGACGCCAGATTGTTTGCCGTCGCGATCGAATCGGATCGAGGCGGCGTTTAGGTCGATGAGAGCATTGGCTTGCGCAGCAAGTTCTTCCGCGGAGGAGTTTGCTGCGGTGTGAAGATGCACGGTTACGGCAAGCGCGGCGGAACCGTATTGCGCGGCCAGGCTGCGCAGCACCATCAATTGGGCGCGTGGGCCAGGCGCAAGCAGGCCGTCGGCGTCGAGAGTGAAATCGACAATGGCATCCAGACGCAAAGGAGTTGCGCTCTGCGCCGGCGCTGCTCTTTGATACAGCTTGGGTTCCAGCGTGCTGCCCGACTCGATACGGGCGGCCTGAAGAGCGGCGAGCGTAACTTTGTGCCAATCGCCAAGCGTAAACCGCGCATTGCCGGGGCCGGTGTAACGGTAGGTGTTGGCGGAGGGCGCAAATTGTGCGTTGCTGCGATAGAAAAGCGGCGCGGAGGACTCGATCCTATTGCCGGTAAACACCGCCGGAGCGCCATCAATTGTTGCATCATTCACAATCGCTGCGGCAGCAGCAACAGGAGGATTCCAGAGAATTGTATTGTGCTCCATGCGCAGGCCGCGGATGACGCCACCGTTCCATGTGAATAGGGTGATTGCGCCTTGCTGGGCCGCGAGTCGCGGGCTCAGGTCGTTGTCGATGCATAGGTTGTCGCGCACTATGCTCTGGCTGGTCACACAGCCGGCCGCAAAGACTGCAATGCAGTAGCCCTGGGTGTCATGGGCATAGTTGCGCTCGACGGTGTTGCGCGTATTGGCCCAGTCAATGTCATACGCGCCGCCGTCCACTCCGGGGCTATCGGTAAGGAAAGCCTCGTTATCCCGCACGGTGCAATCA
>Ga0181529_10000718_pt1 | contig 46958 bp, 37 predicted proteins | sample PEATcosm2014_Bin_36_FD_119763 | JGI IMG/M metagenome (GOLD analysis project Ga0181529, IMG submission 119763) | Peatland microbial communities from MTU Mesocosm Facility, Houghton, MI, USA - PEATcosm2014_Bin10_30_metaG | ecosystem: Environmental > Terrestrial > Soil > Wetlands > Peat | place...
CATTACGCGATTTCATTTCTCACCGACGACATCATCCGGATGCGTTATGTGGAAATTGACGGCCAGCTTCGAAAGGTGATGGTCATCATCAAAATGCGCGGCGGCAATCACAGCAAAGACATCCGCGAATATGTCATCACGGACAAAGGCGTGGTGATAATTCTTCCGCGCCAGACCGATTATGCCTCGCTGACAACGGGAATTCCGCAGCGAATCGGCCAGCGTGAAGAGGCCGCGCCTGAACCAAAGGCGACGGAATAAATTATGGGCGCAAAACAAACAACAGAGAAACAGCCGCCCGACTTGTCGAATGGCCGCGTCAATGTCGCCGCCATGAACGAGGCGTTGATGATTGGATCGGTGCGGCAGCATGAACTCACTGAAGCCGCTGATTGGGCGAACACCCAGTTGCAAAGGGAAATCCAAGAGCATGAACAGGCGGAAGATGAAATCCGCCGGCTCAATTTGGAATTGGAGCAACGCGTCGCTGAACGCACGGTGGAACTGCAAGCCGCCAACGAGGAAATGGAAGCGTTCAGTTATTCCGTCGCCCACGATTTGCGCGCGCCGCTGCGCCATGTCATGGCCTTCGTGGAACTGCTGCAAAAAGACGCCGGACCGTCGCTGTCCGAAATAAATCGCGAGCATCTGACGACGATTTTTCAAGCGTCGAAACGGATGGGAAATTTGATTGACGACTTGCTCGCGTTCTCGCGCGTCGGGCGCGCGGAAATGCAAAAGACGGAATGCGATCTCAACCAGTTGGTTCAAGATACGTTGCGCGATTTTCAAGCGGACACGGAGGAGCGAAAAATTGTCTGGGAAATCCACCCGCTGCCGTCCGTGCGGGCTGACAGTGCGCTGCTGCGGATGGTGCTGGTCAATCTGATTTCCAATGCGGTGAAGTTCACCGGCAATCGCACCGCGGCCAAAATTGAAATCGGCTGCGCCCCCGGCAAAAAAGGCGAGACGGTGATTTTCATCCGCGACAACGGCGCGGGATTTGATCCGGAATATGCCGAAAAATTGTTCGGCGTGTTTCAACGCCTGCACAGCCGCGACGAGTTCGAGGGCACAGGCATCGGACTGGCGAACGTCCAGCGGATCATTAAACGGCACGGCGGCAGGGTCTGGGCGGAAGGCATCGTGAACAGCGGCGCGACATTTTATTTTTCAATCCCAAAACAAAACGGAGTCGTCAATGGACACTGAAATAATGACTCTAAAAAAAATCCTGCTCGTCGAAGATGACCCGGATGATGTGAAACTGACGCTGGCTGGGCTGGCGGAAAATGACCTCGCCGATAAGGTCGCAGTAGTCCGCGACGGCGCGGAAGCGCTCGATTATCTTTATTGCCGTGGAAAATTCAAAACTCGCCCGCCCGGCAATCCTATTCTTGTGCTGCTAGACAACAAAATGCCGAAGGTCAGCGGGCTGCAGGTGTTGAAGACCATCAAGATTGATGAGCATTTGATGACAATTCCCGTCGTGGTGCTCACTTCCTCGCGCCAAACTCCGGATTTGATCGAGTTTTACAAACACGGCGTCAACGCCTATGTGGTGAAGCCCATGGATTTTTCCGCCTACATGAAGGCAATCAAACAACTCGGCGCTTTTTGGGCGACCGTCAATGAACCGCCGCCAATCGCGTCACGGGAAGAAACTTCGATTCAAAACAGTGAAGTCATTTCCCCCGAAAAAACAGAGGATGAAAATGGAATCCCCGCTCCACATTTTGCATTTGGAGGATGACCCCACCGATGCCGCGCTTGTTCAATCCACCCTGAAAGCCGGTGGCGTCACTTGCGCGACCACCCGCGTGCAAAACCGCGCTGATTTTGTGGCGGCGCTTGAACGCGACGGCATTGACCTGATCCTTTCGGATTTCTCGCTGCCCGCGTTTGACGGATTTGCCTCGCTGAAAATTGCGCGCGCCCGATGTCCCGACATTCCATTTATTTTAGTGTCGGGAACACTCGGCGAAGAACTGGCCATTGATTCGCTCAAACGCGGCGCAACGGATTATGTTTTGAAGGAACGTCTCTCGCGTCTCGTGCCCGCAGTCCACCGCGCCATGCAGGAAGTCAAAGAGCGCGTTGAGCGCAAGCTGGCCGAAAAAAAACGCGAGGAATACAGCCGCAAACTTCAGGTGCTTTCACGCCGTCTCGTCGAAGCCCAGGAAACCGAACGCCGCCATCTCGCCCGCGAACTCCACGACGAAATCGGCCAGGCTCTTACGGTCGCACAATTGAATTTGCAGGCGCTGTTGGAATCGCCCGGCACGAAGACGCTGCTGCCGCGATTGAAAGAAAGCCTTGAGGTTGTCGAACGCGTGCTGGAACAAGTTCACGACATCTCGCTGAATCTGCGACCGTCAATCCTCGACGATCTGGGATTGGAACCGGCGTTGCGCTGGCTCACCAACCGGCAGGCGGCGCTCGTCGGGCTGCAAGCCAAGTTCCACGCCGACGCATTGGAGCAACGGCTTGATCCAGTGATTGAGACCGAATGTTTCCGCGTGGCGCAGGGAGCGTTGACGAATGTGCTGCGCCACGCGCAGGCGCAAACCGTGAGCGTGGAATTGCGGAAAGAAAACGGGCAACTTCATTTGCGCGTGCGCGACGATGGGATCGGATTTGACGTGGCCGCTCTTCGCGAAAAAGCCGTGCTCGGCGCAAGCCTGGGTTTGTTGAGCATGGAGGAACGCGCGTCGCTCGCCGGTGGCGGATTGGAATTCACTTCCGTTCCCAAACTTGGCACGGAAGTCCACGCGTGGTTTCCGTTGAAGTGGCAACTTCCGCAACCTTGATCCGACGTGATGAAAAATGCCATCAAACCCGTCCGCGTCATACTGGCCGATGACCATACGCTCGTGCGCGCGGGCATCCGTGCGCTGCTGGAAAAATTGCCGGAGGTGAAAGTGCTGGGCGAGGCCAGCAATGGCCGCGAGGCGCTGGAATTGGTCAAGACGCACAAGCCCGACGTGGTTTTGATGGACATTACCATGCCCGGCCTGAACGGACTGGAAGCGGCGGCGCGCATGGCTAAAGAATTTCCCAATGTGCGTGTCATCATTCTTTCCATGCACAACAACGAGGAATATTATTGGCGCGCGCTGAAGGCGGGCGCGGCGGGATACCTGCTAAAAAAAGCGGCGACCGCCGAACTGGCCGCCGCCTTGCAACAAGTGATTCACGGGGGGATTTATTTAAGCCAGGAAATTTCCACGCGATTGCTCAAGAAATTTCCCTTGCAAGAAATCGCCGACAGGAAAAGTCCGTTCGAGCAGTTGACGGGACGGCAGCGCGAAATCCTCCAGCTCATCGCCGAAGGCCAGAACACAAAAGAGATCGCCGAAATCCTTAAGGTCAGCCCCAAGACCGTCGAATACCATCGCATGAAGTTGATGACCGGCCTGAACGTGCATGACGTTCCCGGACTCGTGCGCTTCGCGTTGCGCGTCGGATTGATTCCAGAGGAAAAATTGTCCGCAAGCTAAAGTCTTCCGTTAATCATGCCCATGTTTGCTTGGCTTCTGTATTTCAGCCATTGCCAGCGAGCGAAACGAATTTTGCGTGCCGGACAATAATTGCGTCCAGCTTCGGATGATTTGAAACGTTGGCACGTCAAAGCGGACTTCGTCTGCAATTTTTATTTTTAGTTTCATGGCTTTTATTTTCCCGGTTAATTTTTTACTGGTTTTGCGCTGTGCGATAAAAGCGCTGCGGAAAATTCGCCGCGTTCGTGTCGGTGAAATTCAGCGAGCCACCCGCTCCCACCGTCACCGTGCCGATGACCGTCCAAGTCTTGAGATCCTGCGACGCCTGCAAGTCAAACGTCTGGTCGGTCGGGCTGGTCACCGTCAGGATGAATTGCCCGGCGGGCGCGCTGCTGATTTGCACCTGGACGGACGTTGCCGTTGTCACCGTATAGGCGACCTCAGTCGAATAGCCGCTCTGGTCCCCGGCGGAATCATAAGTTGTGGCTGCGAAGTAATAAGTCACGCCTGCGACCAGGCCGGAAACGGTTGCGTTGGTCACATTGCCGGCGTTGATCATGTTGGTGTAGTTGCCGCTCGACACGCCAAAATAGACATTACAGCCTGTAACATTGGGATCCGTGTTCGCGTTCCAGACCAACGTGACGCTTTGCCCTGCCGGAGCGGTTGCGCCGAAAGTCTGGCCGGGATTGTGAAGCAGCCCGAAAACGGCGATGACTCCAAGAATCCTTGTGAATCCGATGATTCGCGAAGACCGACCCAAAGCTTGATTGGCGCGATCTGTTTTTTGTTTGTTGTTTATGTGCATAAACAACATTGCGGCTCATCAGGAGTGGCTGCGACTAGGGTGTTCCTTGCCGCTACTGGGAAAACCCTTGGTTTCAGTTAGGTAGGGTTACACCCCATTGAGGCAAAGCATGGCTCAGCCTATTCTCACCACATGGAATGCAAGAGATTTTCCCGAGTTCGAGGAGTCCGCAACACGCATCTGAAGCCACTGCCATCAGTGACACGGATTGTTGATTGAAATAATTGGTTGTTCATGAATTTTTTATCTATGCAAACTGAATTTCCATCATGGTATTGCGCCCGGACAAAGCCGAAGCACGAGCACATCGCTACGGCGGATTTGCGGAAAAATCTGGAACTGGAGGTTTTCCTGCCCCGGTTGCGGATTGAACGGGCGACCCAGCGCGGCGCAGTGCGCGTCATAGAACCTCTTTTCCCATGTTATATTTTTGTCCGTTGCGTCATTGAAGAAAAGATCAATGAAATCAGGCATACAAACGGCATCAGCAGCCTTGTCCGCTTCGGTTTTGAAATCCCAAAAATCGCCGATGCAATCATTGAGGAATTGCAGAAATGTTTTGAGGCGGAAGAACCGATGACGGTGGAGAACCGTCTTTCGCCGGGCGATGAAGTGGCGGTTGCCGACGGGGCTTTTGCCGGGATGAGCGCGTATGTTCTGCGCAATCTGCCGGCCAGAAATCGCGTCCAGGTTTTGCTCGATATTTTGGGACGGCCAACTCCGGTGGAGGTGGATCGAAGTTCAGTGGTTTCGGCGAAGAACGCGCTGGTTCATTTGGTGCCGATTTTCGCAGCGTAGCAAACGCTGCGAGTTTAAGCCGGAACTGCGGCAAATTCTACAAGTGCGGAGCTTTGATCATTTTAATTCTTGGATTTTTTTCATCCGTGAATTCTTTCAACAACAAGATTCAGTCAGAAAAGGCCGGACTCCCGCGCTGGAAACGGACGCTGGATGTCGGTTTGATTCTGCTGGCGCTGCCAGTATTGATTCCGCTGGCACTGTTGATCGCCGCAATCATCCGCATCGTTTCCAAAGGCCCGATTTTATTTCAACAGGAGCGCGTCGGTTATTTGGGCGAAAAGTTCATGTGCCTGAAATTTCGGACCATGTTTGTCGGCGCGGACACGGTTTCCCATCAAGGCCATCTTCATCAATTAATAAATTCAGATGCCCCGATGATGAAAATGGATTCGCACGGCGATTCGCGGATCATTCGTTTTGGACGCTGGCTTCGGTCGTCAGGTTTGGACGAATTGCCCCAACTTATCAATGTGCTTCTGGGTGAAATGAGCCTGGTGGGGCCGCGTCCCTGCCTGCCGTATGAAAGCGAAAAATATCTGCCGTGGCAAAAAGAAAGGTTCAATGCCGTCCCGGGTCTCACCGGACTTTGGCAGGTCAGCGGCAAAAACAGGACGACCTTCGTTCAAATGATGCGGCTGGACATCGAATACGCCAGAAACAAAAGTTTGCGGCTCGATTTGAAAATCATCCTGAAAACCATTCCCGCACTGATGGTTCAAATGTGGGAGACGCGTCAAAAAAGGAAATCACTTTCACCGACGGTCAAATCAACAACTTTTTCCAAAACGTCATTATTGCTGACAGCAGTGATGATGGAAAAAACAAAATTTAAGGAGCATCATGCCAAAACAAATTAAAGTAGGAGTGGTCGGTTGCGGCTATTGGGGGCCGAATCTGATCCGCAATTTCAGGTCGCTGCCTGATTGCCATCTGAAAGCGATGTGCGACAAGCAGGAAAACCGGATCGCGCATCTCAAATCGTTGTATCCCGAAGTCCACGCGGCGACGGATTACGCCGACATGCTGAACGGCGTGGATGTTGATGCGGTGATCATCGCCACGGCGGTCACCTCCCATTACCCGCTGGCCAAGGCAAGCCTGCTGGCTGGCAAGCATACTTTCATCGAAAAACCCATGGCCGCATCGTCGGCGCATTGCGAGGAACTGATTGACCTCGCCAAAATAAATGGCCTGGTGCTGATGGCCGCGCACACTTTTCTTTACTCGCCGGTTGTGCAAAAAATAAAAGAAATCGTCGAGCAGGGCGACATCGGGGAAATCAGATATATTTGTGCCCGCCGGCTCAACCTCGGACTTTTTCAAAAAGACATCAACGTCGCCTGGGATCTGGCTCCGCACGACATTTCCATCATCCAGCACATCCTCGGCGAACAGCCCACCACCGTGAACTGCCGCGGCAGCGCGCACATCACGCCCGGCGTGGAAGATGTGACGACGATGTGCCTGAATTATCCGCGCCAGCGCACCGCCATCATCCACAGCAGCTGGCTTGATCCGCGAAAAGTGCGCGAGATGACCATTGTCGGCAGCCAGCGCATGATTGTTTATGACGACTGCGCGCCTCTGGAAAAAATCCGCGTCTATGACTCGCGCGTCGAGCGTCCACCGCATTACGACACTTTTGCCGAATTTCATTACGCCTATCACTACGGCGATGTCTATTCTCCATTCGTCAAACAGGAAGAGCCGCTGAAAACCGAGTGCCAGCATTTTCTGGACTGCATCAAACATGGAAAAACACCGTTGAGCGACGGCAACAAAGGCATGGAACTCGTCCGAATTTTGGAAGCGTCCTCCGAATCCTTGAAACTGGACGGCGCGCCGGTTCACCTTGCAAATCATTTCACCAACGGAAATGGTTCGCCGCCGGCGCCGCATAAGCCCGCCGCCGCCGAGCCTCACGCTACGCCTGCCAAAATTACCGAACCTAAAAGTTCGGAACCAAAATTGGAGATCACAAAACATTCCGGCCCAGACAACCTGAATATCCGCGTAAAAATTGACGTGAATCGCAGCGAACCGTGATCGCGTCTTCCCAATTGTATCAGCGGATTGCGCCCGACGTGAAGCTGGGGAAAAACGTCCGCATCTACGACTTCACAAATCTTTACGGCTGTGAAATCGGCGACGACGTGAAGATCGGGACTTTTGTCGAAATCCAAAAAGGCTCGAAAATCGGAAACCGCTGCAAGGTTTCCAGCCACACATTTATTTGCGAAGGCGTGATTTTGGAAGACGACGTTTTCATCGGCCACAACGTGACCTTCATCAACGATCTTTATCCGCGCGCCACGAATGGCACGGGTCAATTGCAGACTGAATCGGATTGGGGTTGCGTGGGGACGCTGGTCAGGCGCGGCGCATCCATCGGCTCCGGTGCCGTGCTGTTGTGCGGAATCACAATCGGCCAAAACGCGATGATCGGCGCGGGCAGCGTTGTGACCAAGGACGTGCCGTCCGACACAATCGTCGCGGGCAATCCGGCCAGGGTGATTAAAAGAAATCAGACGACGCCAAAAATTCTGTGCTCACGGGAAAGTTAATCACGTCGCCGAAAGCTTTTTCGTTTGCAGAAATTGATTCGCCGTCGCGCGCGCATTTTTCGAGCAATAAAATACAACCGATAAGTCCGCTTCTGCATCCGAATTGGGACGCGCTTGCCGCGAGCCTCCCGAATTTTTCATTTTTTCACAGTGCTGCGTGGGCAAAAGTTTTGGTTGAAACCTATGGATATGTTACGAATTATTTTGTCACAAATGGATACAGCGGTCTTTGCTCAATGCTGCCGGTCATGGAGGTGGACAGTTGGCTGACCGGACGGCGGGGAATCGCGCTGCCGTTCACGGATGATTGCGAGCCGCTTTGTCCTGACGGCGATTCTTTCAAAATACTTTTCAAAAGCGCGATTGAGTTCGGAAAAACGCGCGGCTGGAAATATCTGGAATGTCGCGGTGGAAGGAAATTTTTTGAGGAAATTCCTGCCTCGCTGACATTTTACGGGCACAGTTTGGATTTAGCCTCAGGCGAAGACCCGCTTTTCGGACGATTGGAAAGTTCCACGCGACGGGCGATTCGCAAAGCGGAGAAAGATGGGGTGACGGTGGAAATTTCACAAAGTCTGGAAGCGATGCGGAAATTTTATTCGCTGCAATGCAAGACGCGCAAAAAACACGGGCTGCCGCCACAGCCATTTTCTTTTTTCTCGAACATCCACAAATACATTTTGTCGCAAAATTCCGGTATCGTGGCCGTGGCCAGTTGGCGGAAGACACCGATTGCAGCTTCAATCTATTTTCATTTGGATGATCAGGTGATTTACAAATATGGAGCTTCGGACGAAAAATTCCAGCACTTGCGCGGAAGCAATCTTGTCATGTGGGAAGCCATCAAATGGTATTGGAAGAGAGGCGCGAAGAAACTGCACCTCGGCAGGACTTCGATGGCGAATGAGGGTTTAAGGCGTTTCAAACTCGGTTGGGGAGCTTCGGAAGAAAAAATCGAGTATTTCAAATATGATTTCCGAAAGAAAAAATTTATCACGGACAGTGATGCAGCTTTTGGCTGGCACAACCGGATTTTTCAGTCGCTGCCGAATTTCGTGTCGCAGATGACCAGCAATGTGCTGTATCGGCATTGGGCTTGATCAATAAAAATTAAAATGAACAACGGCCAGCATAACGGCTCGTCGCCGGGAATCACGTTGAACGATATTTACTTCGTGCTGTTCCGGCACAAGTGGAAAATTATTTTCCTTTCTGCCGCAGGCATTGCGATGGGCGTTGTTTATTATCTGGTCAATCCGCCGCCTTTTGAATCCGAGGCGGAATTGCTCGTCCGTTATGTTCTCGACAGCCGTTCTCCAAATCCATCGTCGAGCAATACGAGGGAAACTGCGCCGACCGATCTCGGCGAAAGCATCATCAATTCCGAAATCAAAATCCTCACCAGCTTCGACATTGCCGAACAGGTGGCAAAAAACATCGGGCCGGAAAAGATTTTGGCGCGGATGGGCGGCGGCAGCGATCCGATCCATGCGGCCAACGTCATAAAAAATAATTTGTTCGTGCAGGCACCGGACAAAAGCAGCGTCATTGACATAATTTTCCGCAATCCCGATCCGGCTATTGTCCAGCCGGTGCTTCAGGAAATCATCAGCGCGTATCTGGACAAACATTTGGAAGTCCACCAATCGGTCGGCAAGTCGGACGATTTTTTGACTGAGGAAACGACGCGGTTGAGCTCTGAAATTTCCCAGACGGAAGATGAACTTCGCGCCGTGAAAACCAAGGCCGGAATCATCTCCATCGAAACTGCCGAAAAAACCTATGCGGAGCAGATTGCCCGGATCCGCGATGAGATTCTTCAGGCGCAGGTGGATTTGGCCGAACATCAAATCGTATTGAAACCCGATGCAACCAATACCGTGCCGGGAGCCAAGATTTCTTCAGACAGCCTGGACGAATATCAAAACGTCTGCACACGCCTTGGTTTTCTTGAGCGAAAGCAGAATGATTATCTGACCCAGCAGGGATACACGGAAGAGAACAAGCTGGTCAAGGAAGTTCACGCACAGATTGCTGAAACCGAAAAGCTCAAGGTAAATCTGGAGGAAAAATATCCGGAGCTGGCCGGGTCGTATGTTCCATTGCCGATCATTTCCGAACAGCAGGCATCGTCATCCGGCGGCGGAACAGAACAGTTGGCGTCGCTCCAGCCGAAAATAAATGTGTTGAAACAGCAGTTGATCCAGATTCAGGCGGAAGCGGCGAATGTAGATGAAGCAGGATCAAAAATTTCTGATTTGCAGCGGAAGAAATTGGTTCAGGAAGGAAATTATCAATACTTCGCAACGAGCCTTGAGCAGGCGCGCATTGACGAGACGCTCGGCCCCGGAAGAGTTGACAACATTAATTCCATCCAGTCGCCGTCGCCGCCGTTCAAAGACCGGTCAAAAAAACTCAAGTCCATGTTGATGATGATGGTGGGCGGCATTTTGGGCGGAGTGGCGTGGGCATTTCTGATCGAATTTTATTTTGACACTTCTGTGAAACGTTCAATCGAGGTTGAGTCAAAATTAAAGCTGCCACTTTTTCTTTCCATTCCTGACATCGCCAGAAACGGGCACAAGCATCTCGCAGCAACAACGAAACAGCGGCTGTTGCAACAAAACGGCGATGCGTCTGCTGCGGGAAGCGGCAAGCTGGAAATCGTCGCATGGGAGGCTGGCAGTTTCCTGAATCCATTTTACGACGCATTGCGCGACCGGCTGATGAGTTATTTTGAAAGCATCAACCTCACGCGCAAACCGAAACTGGTGGCGGTGACCGGCACGGAAAAAGGTTCGGGCGTCAGCACTATTGCCGCAGGATTGGCGGCGTCGCTTTCGGAAACCGGCGACGGCCGGGTTTTGCTGGTTGACATGAACCAGGAACGTGGCGCGGCACAGCAATTTTTCAGGGGCGAGGCTGGATGCCAGTTGGATGACGCGCTGGTCAGCGAAAAAAGAGACACCGCGCTTGTGCAGGAAAATTTGTATGTCGTGTCGGAAGGTTCAAACAGCGAAAAACTTCAGCGCGTTTTGCCCAAGCGTTTCGCCTCGCTTGTGCCAAAACTCAAGGCCAGCGATTACGATTACATCATCTTCGACATGCCGCCCGTCAGCCAGACCAGCGTGACCGCGCGCCTCGCGGGATTGATGGACATGACCTTGCTTGTCATCGAATCAGAAAGAACCAGCCGCGATGCCGTCCATCAAGCCGCCTCCCTGCTCTCTTTGTCGAAGGCAACCGTCGGCGCCGTGCTCAACAAGACGCGAAAATATATTCCAGACAGGCTGCACCGCGAATCTCTCGGAGACGTTTGAGAAATTAAAAGCGTGGAGATATTTTCCGCTCTTTGATTCACCCTCCATGTTCAACAGCAATCGTCTTTATTACCGGCTCAAACCCTATTTGCCATGGCGATTGCGGATGGCTGCGCGCAGAATTGTCGCGCGGAGACAGCGGCGGATTCACAAGGACACCTGGCCCATCAACGAAGCCGCCGGCCAAATCCCAGATGGCTGGCCAGGCTGGCCTGACGGGAAAAAATTCGCGCTGGTCCTGACACACGACGTTGAAAGTTCGCGCGGCTTAGAAAAGTGCCGCCAACTGATGGAGCTGGAAAAAAAGCTAGGCTTCCGTTCCTCGTTTAATTTTATTCCAGAAGGTGAATACCGTGTCTCGTGCGAATTGCGCGAGGAACTCATCCAAAACGGCTTCGAGGTGGGCGTGCATGATCTCCGACACGACGGAAAACTTTATTGGAAGCGGAAGGAATTCCCTGAAAATGCGCGAAGCATCAACAATTATCTCAAAGAATGGAACGCGAGCGGCTTTCGCTCAGGTTTCATGCTTCATCACCGCGAATGTCTGCACGATCTGGAAATCGAATATGACGCCTCGACCTTCGACACCGATCCGTTTGAGCCGCAGCCGGAAAGTGCCAACACGATTTTTCCGTTCTGGGCGTCGCGACCGAATGGCGGTGGTTATGTTGAGCTGCCTTACACGCTGCCGCAGGACTCCACATTATTTATCGTCCTCAAGGAAACTTCGCCGGACATTTGGGAAAAAAAACTCGACTGGATTGCGAAGTGCGGTGGCATGGCGCTCGTCAATGTGCATCCCGATTACGCTGGGTTCGGAGAAAACGGATTGAATATTTCGGAATACCCCGTCGCGTTGTATGAAAAATTTCTCCGGCACGTTGCGGAAAATCATCACGGCCAGTTTTGGAACGCATTGCCTCGCGAAGTCGCCGGCTGGTTCAAGGAAAATTGTGCGCCAAAAAATTTGTCCGCGCAATTTTCCCCCGCGGCCAAAATCCAGCCGCTCAAGGGAGAACGCGCCGCCGTCGTCCTTTATTCAAATTACGCAACCGACCCTCGTCCGCGCCGCGAAGCCGAAGCCTTGAGCGCGGCGGGAATGGAAGTGGACGTGATTTGCCTGCGGCAAAATTCCGACGCGCATTGGCGTGAAAAAATCAATGGCATCAATGTTTTTCACGCGCCGCTCAAACGCCGCCGCGCCGGAAAATTGATCTATATTTTGCAATACGCCTGGTTTTTTCTGTGTTCGTTTTTCTTGCTCTCGGCCTGGAGTTTCAAAAAGCGCTACAAGCTCGTCCATGTCCACAATATGCCAGACTTTCTCGTGTTCAGCGGATTGTTGCCACGGCTGCGCGGCGCAAAAATCATTTTGGATCTGCACGACCCGATGCCGGAATTGTTTCGCAGCATCTACGGCCTGACTGGTGAACATTTCATTGTCCGGTGGCTGAAAAAAATGGAAAGGCGCAGCATCGCATTTGCGGATTTGGTTCTCACGCCAAACACGGCTTTCAAGGAACTTTTTGCATCGAGAAGCTGCCCACCGGAAAAAATCGAGACCGTCATGAATTCACCGGAGACGGCAATCTTCAATCCGGCGAAATACACCTCGACGGATGAAACACCGCGCCGTGAAAAATCATTTACGTTGATGTATCACGGTCTGCTGGTTGAACGACACGGGCTGGATTTGGCGATTCAAGCCGTCTCCAAACTCCGCGCGCAAATCCCGGGCATCAAACTGCATATGTATGGCGAGCCGACCGATTATCTGGAAAAAATCATGGAACTGGTCCGGGAATTAAATTTGGAAGGCGTTGTGCAATCCCACGGCTATAAGGATTTGAATGAAATCGCAAATGAAATTTCAAAAATAGATTTGGGGCTGATTCCGAACCGGCTGAGTTCATTTACCGAGATCAATTTCCCCACCCGCATTTTTGAATATCTGGCGATGAACAAACCGGTGCTTGTTCCGTCCACCAAAGGCATCCGGGATTATTTTGATGACGACGAAATTTTATTTTTCGAGGGCGGAAACGTCGACAATCTGGCGATGAAAATTAAATGGGCATGGCAACATCCGACAGAGTTGCGGCAGTTGATGGAAAATGGTCTGATGGTGTATGAGAAACATTGTTGGGATTCGGAACGGGAGCGTTTTGCCGGTCTCGTAGGCGATCTGTTACAGCGCCAGCCGGAGGCCATTAAATTGGAATTGTATGGGTCGGGAACCCGTCCCGGACGGTCGTAAATCAATCTGAATTGGCCGTCAACCTAATAAGAAACGTGACGAATCTAATAAGATTGACGACCGACCTTATAAGAAACGCGACGGACCTTATAAGGTTGATGATTGGCTTTATACGGTCGCCAGTCAAATTTTGCCGGTTTTGACAAAAATGGCCTGGCAAAATCTTCCTGTCATGTGGAATAACCCGCTTTTTTGACATTTTTCGCATTTGCGACGACCCGGTGGCCGGTCCAACACGAACCTTTGCCAGTCGGTGACGAACCTTGGAAGGAAAATGGTCAAATTTAGTCAGTTGGCGGCGTTTTAAGGGCAAAATCACAGAAATGCGGCTTTTTCCACGATTTTCTAATTGTTGGAACTCGGAAGAACAGCGGTTCGTGGGTCTTGTCGGCGATTTGATTCAAATGCGTTAATTCGCGCCACATAAATCAAAATCAGAATTATGCTTAAATACTATTTGACCGCTGCGATCTTAAAAATTGCGTCTCTGAACGGTGCGACGAAAAGCTTATATCGAACCATCGGCAACACTGTCGGACAACACGGCAGACAAAATAAACCGATGCCGTCGTATTATCTCAAAAGGGTGAATCGGAATGTGACGATGTGTCGAGAACATGACGTTTTGAAGGGAAGCGCGACAGTTTTGGAATTTGGAACTGGCTGGATGCATTGGGAAGCGTTGACGACGAGGTTGTTCTTTGATTTCTCCGCCACGTTATACGATGTATGGGACAACCGGCAAATGGAGGCGTTGCAATCGTATCTTGAACAATTAAAACAGGCATTGGCAGATGGACGGATTTCTCCGCCCGGCGACATAAAAAAAGCGTTGCGAATCATTGATGGAATTCACCAGATAAAAACATTCGAGGAGCTATACAAATTTCTCGGCTTCAAATATGTCGTTGACCCCAAAGGCGAATTGGATTTGCTGCCTGACGCTACGTTCGACGTTGTCATCAGCGCCGGAGTTTTGGAACACGTTCATGTGGATTCAGCGTGGAAAATCATTCAGGAAATGGCGCGGGTTCTTAAACCGGGCGGGTATGGCATTCACAGCATCACCCTTTCCGATCACTTATACCATTATGACCTGTCGGCGTCTCCCAAGCAGTATCTCCGTTATTCCGAGAGAACTTGGAAATTATTTTTTGAGAATGAAGTCCAATATATCAATCGCATTCAGCGTTCCGAGTGGCTTGCGATGTTTCAACGCGCAGGCTTTGACATAATTGAAGACGGCGGGGCTTTTTGCGTGCTCAACGGGCTTGCTCTTGATGATGCTTATCGAACATTCGATCGCCACGACCTTGAATGCACGCATTTGGAACTTTTGCTGCGCAAGCGTTAATGCGCCAACCGCAGCCGGGATTTTTATTAATCAGCGAATGTCATGCCTTCATCGCTTGCATTTTTATTGACAGCGATTTTCGTCGCGTTTTTGCTTCGTCGCGACTTGCGCGAACGGCCCAATGTGACCGGCGCGCTCTGGATTCCTATTTTGTGGCTGCTGCTCATTTGCTCGCGCGCCGTTTCACAATGGCTCGCACTTGCAGGTTTTCAAGTCGGCGGAGCTTCACTTGAAGAAGGCAGTCCTGTGGATGCTGTCGCATATTTCACACTCATCGCGGCGGGAATTATTATTCTGGCAAAGCGGCGCATCATGCTCGGAGAAATCATCGGCAACAACCGGCTGCTCGCCATTTTTTTCATTTATTGTTTCGCCGCGATTTTTTGGTCCGATTTTCCGTTCGTCGCGTTCAAGCGCTGGATAAAAATCCTTGGCAATCCGATCATGGTGATGGTTCTGCTCACCGAGCCGGATCCGGCAGAAGCATTTATCCGGCTGATGAAACGCTGCGCCTATGTGCTTGTTCCGGTTTCAATTTTGCTCATCAAATATTTTCCGGCGTGGGGACGCGGGTTTGACGAGTGGACAGGCGCGGCTTCCAACACCGGCGTCACGACTGACAAAAATGAGCTAGGTTTTGACTGTCTGATTTTCGGTTTCTTTTTTTTTTGGCACCTGCTGCAAGTCTGGCAGCGCGAAAACGGCAACACCAAGCGGAGCGAACTTTTCCTATGCGCGTTTTTTTTGTGCATGATTTTCTGGCTGCTTAAAATGGCGCACAGTTCGACGTCTTTGGCTTCGCTGTTGGTTGGGATCGCCATGGTTTTATTTTTGGGTCTGCGGTTCGTGAATAAAAAACACATCGGCTTTTACGTCGCGACGGCGATTGTCCTGGTTTTATTCGCGCAATTTGCGTTCGGAATCGTTGACGCAGGCATTGGAATGCTGGGCAAAGACCCGACACTCACGGGACGAACCGACCTTTGGAAGATATTGCTGGCTTCGAAAATCAATCCGCTCATCGGCGCCGGATTTGAAAGTTTCTGGCTTGGCGAACGGCGCGAAAAACTCTGGGATATTTATTGGTGGCATCCAAATGAAGCGCACAACGGTTATCTTGAAACTTATTTGAACCTGGGTTTGATCGGACTTGCACTGATGCTGCTGCTTTTTTTGTTCGTTTATTTTAAAGGATGCAAAATGCTTTTTGAAAATTTTGAATTCGCGAGGTTCCAGCTTGGTTTTCTCGTCGCGTTTGTGTTCTACAATTGGACGGAAGCGGCGTTCAAGGCACTGCATCCGCTTTGTTTCATTTTTTTCATCACGCTCATGGTTTACCCGAAACGACAAGCCGCTCTGGTGGAAAATGTTTCCAGGGAATTTCCAGCGGATGAAAATCCGATTTTTAAGAACTCACCGCCCGTCAATTCCAACTTATGAACCATGAAAATCAAACTTTTATTTTCCGATAACCGACGGCTTTTTTTGCCGGCAATTGTTTTTTTATTGACCGGTCTTTGCGCGGCGCGTTCGTCGTTAATCAACGCACCGACCAGCTCGTTTTCGGACGTGGCTGCGGCCGTCGCCACCGCGGTGCCGGGCGACACAGTGTTGATTCCGGCAGGCACAAACGTTTGGACTCAAGCCGTGAATTTGAACGGCATTTCGTTGAGCGGTGCGGGCACAAATGGAACCGTCATCATTGATGAAGTGTCCCGCGCCAACAACGGCGGTCAGATTTTCATCCTCACTGGAAATCCAACTTATCTAACTGAATTGTCCAATCTGCAACTCCGAGGCGGCGTTACCAACACCAGTCTCAATTACTTTGGCACCGTGGTTTGCAACGGAACAGCAAACGCTTCATGGCGCATTGACCATGTTGTGTTCAATGGTTTGTATGCCAAAAATATAGCGACCTATGGAAATGCTGTCAGTGTCATTGACCACAACACGTTTTTGATGAAAACCATCGCGATCGAAGACAATGGGTATGTGAATGGCGACCAATTTGGCGACCAGTCTTATGTGCTGCCGCCAACTTATGGTCTGAACAGTTCCAACTGTCTTTATATCGAGGACAATGTTTTCACCAATATCATCGGAGGACAGTCAGGCGTGTCTGACGGCGAAAACGGCGCGCGCGTGGTATTCCGTCACAACACGGTTTTGAACGAATTTTTCGCCAATCATGGCACGGAAACCGGCGGCCGCTCGCGAAGTGAGCGCAGCTTTGAAGTCTATGGCAACACCTTTAACTTTTCGCCGTCGGCACCCAACTATCCCTATTTCGCCATCGCAAGCATTCGCGGCGGCTCCGGCGTTATTTTCAGCAACACAGTCAATGGCTATGCCTCAATTGTCGGCTTGCGGAATTTCCGAAGCACGGACGCTTATTGCCGGCAATGGTATCCGTTCTGCGGCGCGAACGGGACAGACCCGTGGGATTCCAACAGCCCGACGCTCTATTTGAGCGGAACCAGTTCCGCACCGAACGGCTCAGGTTATTTGCAAGTGTCTGGTGCAAATTGGACGCCGAACCAATGGGTTGGTTACACGCTGACCAACACCAGCAGCGGCTATTTTTCTCCCGTCAGTTCAAATTCCGCGAACACAATGTATTTTCTCGCCGACGGCCTCATCCAGTCGCATCCGCCGATGACCTTCAACAACGGCGATCATTTCAAACTTTATTTCGTTTATGCCACGCTCGATCAGCCCGGTCGCGGCTCCGGCGATCTGTTGGTTGATGACGGGATGGACACCAACAACAACGAATATGTCATTAATACAAGTTTCGGAGTTCCAGCTTATCCAAGAGAAGCATTGGAACCGATTTACTGCTGGTCAAACACGTTGAACGGCGCACTCACCGGCATGTTCAGCTCTTATCCCGGTATTCAGTCCGGGCGCGATTTTTACAACGACACGCCCAAGCCCGGCTACACGCAGTTCACTTATCCGCATCCGCTCGCAATTCCGTCGGCAACCCAACTCGCCCCGCCGACGGGTTTCAAAATTTTGCCGCAGTAAAAATATGGTTCGCCTCGTCCAAAAAATAAAAAACAAATTCCGGCTGCCGCCGCCGGTTTTCAAATTTTTGAACCGCTCGAAACAGCGTTTTGAATGTCCCGTGTGCGGCTACGAAGGCCCGTTCATGGACTTGAGCGGTTTTGCCGGCGCCAGAAAGCACGCCGCCTGTCCGCAATGCCGCGCGCTCGAACGGCACCGCCTGCAATTCGTCGCCGTCACGGACATTCTCAAAAGCATGGACGTTTCCAAAATGAAAATGCTCCACTTCGCGCCCGAACAATTTTTTCGGAAAATTTTCTCCGCTCGATTCGGAAAATATGAAACCGCGGATTTGACGATGAAAAACGTTGACCACAGCGTTGACCTCCAAAACCTGCCGCTCAACGATTCAACTTACGATTTTATTTTCGCCTCCCACGTTTTGGAACACATCCCCGACGACAAAAAAGCCGTCCGCGAAATACGCAGAATCTTGAAACCCGGCGGCGTTGCCATCCTGCCCGTGCCGGTCGTCTGCGAAAAAACCATCGAATATCCCGAAGCCAATCCGCACGAGGCTTATCATATGCGCGCGCCCGGCTTGGATTATTTTGAAAAATACAAACCGCATTTCAGCCGTGTTGAAATCCGCGCTTCTGGTTCCGCGCCGGAAGAATATCAGCTTTTCATTTACGAAGACCGCAGCGTGTGGCCGACCAAAGAGTGTCCCTTGCGCCCGCCGATGCTCGGCGAACGCCATGCGGATTTCGTTCCCATTTGCTACGTCTGAATTTTCATAGCTTTCGGAAACAGAATCGAAAGTCTTTTCGTAAAATGAAATACATCCTCATCACAGCTGCGCGAAACGAACAGGCGTTCATCGCCAGGACGCTCGATTCGGTGGCGGCACAATCGCAATTGCCGGAACGCTGGATCATCGTTGACGACGGATCGACAGACCGGACGGCGGAAATTGTCGGAGGCTACGAAAAAAGATTTCCTTGGATCACGCTCATTCACCGGCCAAAACGTGAAGGAAGAAATTTCGCCGCCAAGGCCGACGCCGTCAACGCCGCGCTCGCACAATTGCAAAATATTGAGTTTGAAATCTTGGGAAATCTCGATGCTGACGTTTCGTTCAAGCCGGACTACATGGAATTTCTCATGCAGAAATTTTCCGCCGACCCAAAACTTGGCGTCGCAGGAACACCGTTCACGCAGGAAGGCGATTACGATTCAACCCGCGACAGTTTCGAAGGCGAGAATTTTGTGGCCGGTCCGTGCCAGCTTTTCCGCCGCGACTGTTTTCGCGAAATCAGCGGTTATTCCGCAAGCCGTGCGGGCGGTGTGGATTGGATTGCCGTGATGACCGCGCGGCTGAAAGGTTGGAAAACAAAATCATTCGCCGAAAAAAGATTTCATCATCACCGTTCCATGGGCACGGCGGAAAAAGGCAAGCTCGCCGCGCTGTTTTCTTACGGCCAAAAAGATTATTACCTCGGCGGCTCGCCCGTCTGGCAATTGTTCCGCGTGACTTATCGCACCGCAAAAAGGCCATATTTGTTGGGTGGCCTCGCGCTGCTGCTCGGTTACGGCTGGGCGGCGATACGCAGGGTGAAACGTCCCGTGTCCGACGAGTTGATGCAATTTCATCGCCTGGAGCAGATGAAAAAACTCAAAAGTATCCTGCGCTCGCTTTTCAGGTTCAAAAAAGTGGACAGCTTTCATTTGGAAAACAGACAGACAAAATCGCCTTGATGCAACCAGCAAACACAAAAAGTTCACAGGCGGACAAGGTTTCAGAAGTGCTGACAAATTTTGTCCGCTGGCTTGGGAATTACGGAGAAGTTTCGTGGGATCATCAATCCTTCTTCGCCGGTCCGCTCGGCAGCCGCGCAAAATCGCTTTATTACCGGAACAAACTCGTCGGCACGGCGGCAGTCGTGCCGATCATTTTCTGTGAAGCGTTTGTGCCGAACGCTCGGCGGCTGTTTCATCGTCCGATCCGTCTGCCGATTGCCGACGCGCACTACGCGATGGGTTTTGCCTTTTTGCGCGAAGCGACCGGCGAGGCCGCGCATCTTGAAAAAGCAGTTCACTTTTTGCATGAGCTTGAAAAATCCAGGTGCCCGGACTTCAAGGAGTTTTGCTGGGGCTATCCGTTCGACTGGGTCACGCGCAATGGCGTCATCAAAGCCGGAACGCCGCTCATCACAACCACGCCTTACGCATTCGAGGCTTTCCTGCAAGTCAACGAATTGCAACCACGCGATGAATGGAAAAGGATTTTGAAATCCATAACACGCCACGTTTGCACAGACATCAAGGATTTCAAATTTTCCGAAACGGCCAGCACAAGTTCCTACACGCCTGACGACAAAGGCGGCGTCATCAACGCCTCGGCTTACCGCGCGTTCACGCTGACGAGCGCGGCAAAATATTTTGGCAACGACTTGCTGCTGAAAACCGCGGAACGAAATTTGAATTTCGTTTTGGAAAACCAAAACGCCGACGGTTCGTGGCCTTACGCCGTGGATGGCGTGCGCGATTTTGTTGACCATTTTCACACTTGTTTCGTGACGAAGTCGCTGGCGAAAATTTATTCGCTCACCGGCGACCATCGGATTCTCGATGCTTTGGAAAAGAACGTAGATTATTACCTGAAAAATCTTTTTGGTGAAGATGGGATGCCCCGACCATTTTCCAAAGCGCCGCGTTTGACAGTCTATAAATGCGAACTTTACGACTGCGCGGAGTGCATCAACTTGTGTTTGCTCCTTCGCGAGCATTTTCCGCAATTGCATACAAAACTGGAAACAGTCGTCGCCGGAATCTTGAAAGATTGGATCAAGCCTGATGCCTCTTTCCGTTCGCGCAAATTGATTTTCGGCTGGGACAACGTGCCGATGCACCGTTGGGCGCAGTCGCAAATGTTCCGCAGCTTGAGTTTTTATTTGCGCGAGAACGCCATTCGTTCGGTTCACAAAGAGCGGGCCATCAACTTTCAACCATCAACCATCAACTCACTCAATGTGCGGGATTTGCGGCCAGCTTAATTTTTCCGGGAACGAACCCGTTGACCCGGAACCAATCCGGCGGATGGCGCGCACGATGGTTCATCGCGGGCCGGACGACGAAGGTTATTTCTTCGACGGCACGCTCGGCTTTGGTTTTCGTCGCCTTTCGATCATTGATTTATCCGGCGGCCATCAGCCGATGTCCGACGCGGAGGAATCTGTTTGGATTGTTTTCAACGGCGAGATTTACAATTTCAAGGAATTGCGCGCGGAACTCGAAAGTCGCGGACACAAATTCCGCACGAACTCGGACACTGAAGTCATCATCCATGGCTACAAACAATGGGGTAACGATGTATTCAACCATCTCAATGGAATGTTCGGCGTGGCAATCTGGGACGTAAAAAAAAAGAAGCTTGTCGTGGCGCGAGATGCGATGGGCATCAAACTGATTTACTACAAACTAGCGGATGAAAAATTAAGTTTCGGTTCGGAAATCCGCCCGGTTTTGGTTGCTGAAAATTCCAAGCCGGAAGTGAACCCCGTCGCGTTGAATCTGTTTTTGCGCTTTCGCTACACGCCGTCGCCGCTGACGATTTTTCAAGGCGTCCGAAAACTTGCGGCAGGAACGATGCTGGTAGTCGAGAACGGAAAATGCCGCGAGGAGCGCTGGTATAATTTCAAGCCGACTCCATTTTCAAAAACCATCAGCGATGCAGACGCGACGAAAGAATTGCTGGAATTGTATCGCGGCGCGGTTCGCCGACATTTATTGAGCGACGTGCCGGTGGGAATTTTGTTAAGCGGCGGACTTGATTCGGGACTGCTCCTCGCGCTGATGAATGAGCAAGGAAAAAACTGGCCGGCTTACACCATAGGCTACGGTGAAACTTTTGAAGACGACGAACTGGCCGACGCCGCCGAAACAGCCAGACTTTTGGGCGCGCGGCACATTGCGGTGAAACTTGACCAGACTGAGTTTGAGAAGTCGCTGCCAAAAATCGTGGAATCTCTGGAGGAGCCTGTTGCAAGTTCGTCCATCGTGCCGATGTATTTTGTCTGCCAGCGCGCGCGGCAGGATGTGAAAGTCACTCTCATCGGCCAAGGCCCGGACGAATTGTTCGGCGGCTACAACCGGCATCTCGGTGTTCACTACGGAAATTTGTGGCGCGGGCTGCCAAAAGAAATTCAGTCCGCCGCCGCAAAATTAATTTCAAAATTGCCGCGCAACGAAACTTTGAGGCGCGGCGTTCATTCGCTTGGGATTGAAGACCGGCTGGCACGTTATCAAAGCGTTTTTTCCCTGTTTCCGGCGGAGACGGTGAACGGGCTGTTCCGCGATCAGTTTTCGCCCGAAGGCCAAAGCGCTGAATTGTCCGAATATCTGCATCCGCTGTTGCCGCAGATGGAAAAGCTGGACGAACTTGGCGGCTTTCAACTTCTCGAAATCCGTTCCTCGCTGCCGGATGAATTGCTCATGTATGCCGACAAACTTTCGATGGCGCACAGTCTCGAAGCGCGTGTGCCTTATTTGGACCGGACGGTTGTTGAATACGCGCAGCAATTGGACGCCAGCTTCAAAGTCCGTCGCGGCGAACGGAAATGGCTGCATCGCCGCGTGTGCGAAAAATTTCTGCCGCGCCAGATTTTGAAGCGCAAGAAACGCGGCTTCGCGGTGAACGTGGTGGATGCGTGGTTTCAATCTTCGGCAAAAGGAAAATTTACCGACATGCTGCTAGACAACAATTCGCTGATGTTTCAATTGCTGAAACCGGAGCCGGTGAAAAAACTTTTGGAAGACCACCGGTCAAAGCGGCAGGACAACCATAAATTATTGTTCAGCCTCGTGATGTTCGAGCAATGGCTGCGCAGTGTGCGGGCAGCGTAAAACCTGAAAGGAATTGAGAATGTTAATCAACAAAACCGAAACCAGCGTGTCCGGACGGGTGGTGCAGATTGCCCGGGTTCGCCATGAATGGTTTGAATTTCTGGACAACCCACCGGCCTTCATTGAAGAAATCCGCCGGGCGGACGTTGCGGATATCGTGACTTTTTTGCAAGAGACGCATGTCGCACGCCCAACCTGGCCGTATCTCCAGCAGACCACCCACGCATCGGTGTTGAGTTTTAAAAATTTCGACGACTGGTGGAAAGGCCTCAAAGACAAGGCCCGGAACCAGGCGCGCAAGGCGCAGAAGACCGGTGTCGAGCTGCGCCCGGCAAGGCTGGACGATGAATTTTTGCGCGGCGTGAAGACCATCTATGACGAATCACCGCTTCGGCAGGGACGGAAGTTCACGCATTACGGCAAGGATCTGGCGGAAATCCGGGAGGACTTGAGTTCGTTTCCTGAATGCACAACTTTTACCGGCGCCTATCATGACGGGCGGCTGATCGGGTTCGTGAAATTATTCGAGGGGAACCGGATCATGCGGATCGTCCATATTATTGCCACGTTTGCCGACCGCGACAAATGTCCGATGGACGCGCTGATGGTCCGGGCGGTTGAGATGGCCGGTCAAAAGGGAATTTTTCATCTGCACTATGGTGACTGGGCCCACGGCGGCCTCGGCGCGTTTCGCTTGAAATACGGCTTTGAGCGCCACGACTGCCCGCGCTATTTTGTGCCGCTCAACGGCCGCGGCGCGCTGGCTTTGAAGCTGGGGTTACATCGGCGGTTCCGTGACCGCATCCCGCAAAGCTGGAAAACCCGGGTGACCGGCCTGCGCGGCAAATGGAACGCCTGCTTCATAAGGCTTGATGGATCAGCGCTGAAACATTTAATCCCATTGAAATAGAGGCGGTGACTGCGGCACTTCAGGCCGCCGTCATTTGAATCCCGTTACGCTCCACCAGAAAATCAATCCCATGCCAGGCATCACCGGAATCATCAGCCGAAAACCCGCCGCCGAATGTGAACGCGCCGTGAAAATCATGGCCGCCACCCTGAAGCACGAAAGCTTTCACCCGACCGGAACTTTTTCCGTGCCGGAACTCGGCGTCTTCGCCGGTTGGGTGGCGCACGAAAACTCCTTCGCCGACAAACAAGTTTTTCAGAACGAAACCCGGGACATCGCGCTGCTTTTCTCCGGCGAATGTTACGTCGAAGCCGAAACCAAAAACCGGCTCCGGAAGAACGGCCACAGTTTTTCCAGCGGCGGCGGCGACTCTCTCGTCCATCTTTACGAGGATCTCGGTGAGAAGTTTTTCGAAGCGCTGAACGGCCTGTTCAGCGGCCTGCTGATTGACCGGCGGCAGCGCAAGATTTTTCTGTTCAATGACCGCTATGGCATGGAACGGATTTACTGGCACGAAACCCCCGACGCATTTTATTTTGCCAGCGAGGCCAAGGCGCTGCTGCGCATCCTGCCGGAATTGCGCAGCTTTGACGCCGCCGGGCTGAACGAATTTCTGACCTTTGGCTGCACGCTGGACGAACAGACGCTGTTTCGCGGCATCCAACGGCTGCCCGGCGGCGCACGCTGGACGTTCACAGATGGCCACCGCCTCCCGGAAAATTATTTCATCCCAGAAACCTGGGAGGAGCTGCCGGAAATCTCCGCCACAGAATTTGAATCCCGCTTCCACGAGGTGTTCAAAAAAATCCTGCCGCGCTATTTTTCCAGCGATTCAAAAATTGGCATCGCGCTGACCGGCGGACTCGACACACGAATGATCATGGCCTGTCGCCCGCAAGACAGCCACAGCCAGACCACTTACACTTTCGCAGGCAAAAATGGCGAGACTTTGGACGACCAGATCGCCGCGCGCGTGGCGGCGGCTTGCGGCCTCGATCACAAGCTGCTCCGCCTGCACCCGGACTTCTTTTCCAGCTTTGCGGCGCACGCGGACGAAACGGTTTTTGTCACCGACGGCTGCTCCGGAATTTCCGGCGCGCACGAAATTTATTTCAACCGGCAAGCGCGCGAAATCGCGCCGGTGCGTTTGACGGGAAACTATGGCAGCGAGGTTTTTCGCGGAATCTCGACGTTCAAGCCGCTCCCACTTTCGCCCCAACTTTTCAACCCCGATTTGGGCAGGAAAGTAATTTCGGAGGCGCAAAAATTTTCCGAGCAAAAAAAAGAGCCGATGACCTTCGCCATTTTCAAGGAAATTCCTTGGAACTTGTTCGGCAATCTTGCAGCCGGCCGTTCTCAAGTCGGTTTTCGCACGCCTTATTTGGACAACGAACTTGTCGCGCTCGCCTATCAATCGCCTGAAGCGATCCGCAAATCGTCATTGCCCGCGTCACGGCTCGTAAAAGCCAACAGCAAAATCTTGAGTGAAATTCCAACTGACCGGGGATTTGCCGGAAACAATTTCGGCCTGAAATATTTGTGCCGTCGCGCTTTCGCAGAAGTCACTTTCAAAACGGATTATTACAACAACGAAGGTTTGCCGCGCCCGCTCGCACCCTTCGATCCAGCGTTCAAATTCGTCGCGTCCAAGTTGAAGCTGGCCGGCTTGCATAAATTTCTGCATTACAATGATTGGTTTCGCCATGGACTTTCCAGCTATCTGCAAAGCGCGCTGGACGTGCCACAAGTCCGCCAAAGTCGTTTTTGGAATCCGTATTTTGTGAAACGCATAGCCGCCGAACACATCACCGGGCGAAAAAATTATTCCCTCGAAATCAACGCGGTTCTCACGCTTGAAGCCATCGAACGGCTGCTGTTTCGTGAACTTCCGCGCGACAATTAATTTCTAAAATATGAACACATTGATCATCAAACTTGGCGCGACGGGCGACGTTGTGCGCACGACGCCGCTGCTCGAAAAATTGAGCGGCAAAATCACATGGATCACGGCGGCAAAAAACATCTCACTGCTGCAAGGTCTGCAAATAAATCCGCGCAGTATTTCGTGGGAACAACGAAGCGCGGTTGTGAATGAGCGCTACGATTTTGTCATCAATCTGGAAGACACGCTTGAGTCCGGCCAGTTCGTTCAGGCTTTGAAATTCGACCGGTTGTTCGGCGCGCTTTTGGACACGAACGGCAAGCTGGTTTATACCGATGATTCAAGCGGCTGGTTCGATTTGAGCCTCATCAGCCGGTTCGGAAAACAGGAAGCGGACAGGCTCAAGCTCGAAAACCACCGCACTTATCAGGATTTGATTTTCAGCGGCCTTGGATTTGAGTTCAACGGAGAAAAGTATCTTTTGCCTGAACCGTCAAAAACAGATTTGCCCGGCGATATCGCCATTTCACCAAAAGCCGGCGCGGTATGGCCGATGAAAAATTGGGCTTATTACGCGGAATTAAAACACGAACTGGAAAAAAGAGGACTCGTCGTGAACGTGCTGCCGGAGCGCGCGACATTGCTCGAACATCTGGGCGATGTGCGGAATCATCGCGTGCTCGTGAGCGGCGACAGTCTGCCAATGCACTTTGCGCTTGGCACCGGCACGCGCTGCGTCACCATTTTCAACTGCACGAGTCCGTGGGAAATTTTTGATTACGGCATCCAGCGGCAAATTACGTCGCCATTGCTGGCGGAATTTTTTTTCAAGCGCGGCATGGACGCGCGCGCGACTGGCGCGGTTTCCGTCCAGGAAGTTTTTAACGCGGTGATGGAACAACTCACCGAACCATTGCCGGCGGAATTTTTCTTCAAACGCGGCATGGACACGCATCCGACAGACGCGGTTTCCATCGAAGAAGTTTTGGCGCATTAACAACTCAAATGAACGACAACCAAACCAGTCTGCTCACGGCCGGACGCGACAAGCCTTACGCGCTTGGACTCGCAACGGCGCTGACTGCGGCTGGAATGAAAGTTGATTTTGTCGGCGGCGACGAATTGGACAGCCCTGAATTGCGCGGTAATCCGCAAATCAATTTCCTAAACCTGCGCGGTGATCAGAGCGTTGACGCCGGGCTGTTGGAAAAAATGGCGCGCGTCTTGTTTTATTATTTCCGGTTGATTCTTTATGCGGCGACGGCGCGGCCAAAAATTTTCCATGTTCTTTGGAACAACAAGTTCGAACTTTTTGACCGGACGGTTTTAATGCTTTATTACAAATGCCTCGGAAAAAAAATCATCCTCACGGCGCACAACGTCAACATTTGCCAACGCGATGGAAATGATTCCTTTCTGAACCGTCTTTCGCTGAAAATCCAATACCAGCTCTGCGATCATATTTTTGTCCATACGGAAAAAATGAAAATAGAACTGGTTTCCGACTTCGGTATTTCGGAGAAAAAAACTAGCGTCATTCCGCTCGGCATCAACAACACCGTCCCGAACACGACATTGAGCGGCATGGAAGCGCGGCATCGGCTCGGCTTGGGCGAGACGGACAAAGTCATTTTGTTTTTCGGCTGCATCGCGCCTTACAAAGGCCTCGAATACCTGATTGCCGCGTTCGCTGTGATTGCGAAGCGCAATTCGCGTTATCGTCTTGTCATCGCCGGCAAGCCAAAAGGCCGCGCGGATTATTGGCCGGGGCTTCAGGAATTGATTGCCGGCAGCGGCGTAAGTGAGCGGATCATTCAAAAAATCAAATTCGTGCCTGATGCGGAAACAGAAATTTATTTCAAGGCGACCGATGTTCTGGTTTTGCCTTATACGCATATTTTTCAAAGCGGCGTGCTGTTTCTTGGCTACAGCTTCGGCCTGCCGGCCATCGCGGCGGATGTCGGCTCGTTGAAGGAGGAGATTTTCGACGGCAAAACGGGTTTCGTTTTTGAACCAAAAAACGCGGCGGCGCTGGCGCGCGCGATTAAAAATTATTTTGAAAGCGATTTGCATCTCGAATTGGATTCGCGCCGCGCGGAAATCCAGAATTTTGCGAACGAGCGTTATTCCTGGAGCAAGGTCGCGGCGATAACAACGGCGGTTTATTCAAAATTGTCGACTGCGGAGAATAATTATTGCGCGCAGGCCGTGCCGGAAAAGTCATGAAGCCGCTGGTTTCCATTCTAATTCCGGCTTACAACGCGGAGCCATTCATCGCCGACACAATCAAATCGGCGCTGGCAGTTTATTCGCGGCTGCAAAAAAACTGAAAAATGCGAATCGCCTACATTACGCCATATCAGGGAAAGTCGTTGCGCCAGCGGCGTCCGACACTGCTCAATTTGAGCCTCGCGGGAAAGGCAAAAATGGAAGTCATTGCGACGCTGCTGCGTAAATGTTCGCATGATCTGGAAATGTTTTCGCAGGGCGAAGTCGTGGAGATGGCGCTGAAATATTATCCTGCTTTCACAGAGCCCGAACGGTTTCACGCGGACATCCCGGTTTTCTATTCATCGGCGTTGCCAGTGCGATTCGTCAATGGATTCTGGCAGGGAAGACGTTTGCTTTCGCTGTTCAAGACACGGCATCGTGCGAAACCATTCGATGTGGTGATCATTTATAATCTCAAGGTGCCGCAAATCATGTGCTCGGAATTTGCGATAAAAAAACTCAAGTTGCCGGTTGTTATGGAATACGAGGACGACGCGTTTCTGGACATTGACGGCCAGCCGAATTTAAGTTTGCGCGCAGGTTACATCCGGCACGCAAAAAATATTCTGGGCGACATTTCAGGCGGCATGGCGTGTTCGCCGCATCTGCTGAACCAATTACCGGCAGGCAAACCGAAACTGCTTTTGCGCGGTGTGATAGGCGAAGAAATTATCCGCGCAAGCGTTGAAACAGGGAAGAAGAATTGGATTCTATTTTCTGGAACGCATTATCGCACAAAGGGAATCGCACCGCTCATCAAGGCGTGGCCCCAGGCAAAACTGGCAGGATGGGAATTGCATATCACCGGCCAGGGCGAAGAGACGGAGACGTTAAAAAAACTCGCGGCGAATAATTCGGAAATCATTTTTCACGGTCTCGTTAGCACGGCGGAACTGGCACGGCTGATGTCGCTGGCAAAAATTTGCATCAATCCGCACGAGTTGAGCCGGCGCCCGGGAAATGTCTTTGCGTTTAAGATCGTCGAGTATCTGGCGGCGGGCGCACACGTCATTTCGACGCCGATGGGGTTCTTGGAAAAAGAAATCGAAACGGGCATGACCTATATGCCGGACAACGCGCCGGAGACAATCGCGAAATCATTGCGCGAGGTCGCGCTCACGGAAAAATGGCGGCAGACATCGACATCGGCGGTCCAAAAAGTTTACGGACCAGACGCGCTGCTCAATTCTCTGGACAACCTGCTCGTGGAGGCGGTGCGACAAACAATTCCGCGCTCGAACAAAATCAAGGCCAATTTTAACAAGGTCGTGGAATAAAACCATGTTTGTCTGGAAAAATCGGACGCCGCTTGAAGATTTTTATGGCGCAAGAACTCATCATCGAAGCCGGACGGACTGAAGGCCAATATTGGCGCGACGTCTGGCGATACCGCGAGCTGTTTTACTTTCTCGCGTGGCGCGATTTTTTGATCCGCTACAAACAGACGTATGTTGGCGTAGTGTGGGCGCTGATCCGGCCGGTCTTGACGATGTTCGTTCTTACAATGGTCGGGAGATTTGCCAAATTGCCCACGGGCGGCGTGCCAACGCCGCTTTTTATGTATTGCGCGTTGCTGCCATGGCAGTTTTTTTCAACGACTGTGTCCGAAAGCAGCATCAGTTTTGTGTATAACGCGAACCTTGTTTCCAAAGTTTATTTTCCCCGACTTGTGGTTCCGGCCAGTTGTGTAGTCATCAGCTTTGTGGATTTTTCCGTTGCGGCGGTGTTTCTGGTCATCCTGCTATTTTATTATCGTTTCGTTCCGCCAGCGGAAATCGTGTTCTTGCCGTTTTTTGTGCTGTTGATTTTCGGCGCTTCGCTGGGCGCTGGACTTTGGACGGCGGCACTAACGGTGAAATTTCGCGACTTCCGGTTCGTCGTGCCATTCATCGTCCAGTTCGGGCTTTTTGCGTCCGTGCTTTTTCCGGGAAAAGGGCATCTGCTTTATTCGCTGAATCCAATTGTGGGCATCATTGATGGATTTCGCTGGTGCATTCTTGGCGGAGAAAATGTGATTTACTGGCCGGCACTCGTTGCATCCCTTATTGGCGTGACGTTCACGGTCATAACGGGGCTGTGGTATTTCCGCAAAACTGAACGGATACTTGCCGACATCATTTGATCAATATTTCCTTCTACCAAAATCATTTGTGAGCGACGCCATCATCACCATCGAAAATCTCTCGAAGCTTTATTACCTCGGCAATAACGTGCGCGACGGTCGCGGCTTTCGGCATATCATTGAAGACGCGGTTCGCAGTCCGTTGCAGTGGCTGAAAGACAAGAGCCGGAATTTGAACGCGGGCAAGGAGGAGTTTTGGGCGCTCAAGGATGTGGCGTTTGACATCAGGCAAGGCGAAGTCGTCGGCATCATCGGGCGCAACGGCGCGGGAAAATCCACGCTGCTGAAAATCTTGAGCCGCATCACAGAGCCGACAACCGGGCGCATCAGCATCAAAGGCCGCGTGGCGAGTCTGCTGGAAGTTGGAACGGGCTTTCACGCCGAACTGACCGGGCGCGAAAATATTTTTCTCAACGGCGCGATCCTCGGAATGAGCAAGGCAGAAATCAAACGCAAGTTCGACGAGATCGTGGCGTTTTCCGAAATCGAAAAATTTCTCGACACACCGGTCAAACATTACTCGTCGGGCATGTATGTCCGGCTCGCGTTCGCCGTGGCGGCGCATCTTGAGCCGGAAATTTTGATTGTGGACGAAGTGCTGGCGGTGGGCGACGCGGCGTTTCAAAAAAAATGTCTCGGAAAAATGCAGGAGGTCGCGCGAAACGAAGGGCGCACCGTGATTTTTGTCAGCCATAATATTGCGGCGGTTTTGCAACTCACATCGCGTGCGGTAGTTTTGGATAAGGGTCGCGTGCGTTTTTACGGGCCGACGGAAGAAGCGGTGGAGCAATACACCAAGGCCATTGATTCCGATTCGACGGTTTTTTTCCCCGTGGACAAATTGCCGCGCAAAAATGGCGGAAACCAGTCCGCCCACTTTACGTCTTTCCGTTTTGACCGTTCATCTCCGATTTTTTCTTCCGATGAAAATTTCCGTTTCCTTGCAAAAATCCGGGCGGAGGAGGACGTGCTGCAACTTCGTTTCAGTGTGACTGTTTTCACCGCTGAAGGCGTTCCGGTCGGCAGTTGTTCCGGCGCGGAACGTCCCGGTCTCGCTCGCGGAAAAGAAACTGAAATTGAAGTTTCCATTCCCAACTCGCGGCTGGCTCCGGGGCATTATCATTGCGGAGTGTCCGTTGGCAAAGGCGATCATCGAACGGGACAGGTGGATTTTGATGTGATAATTGACACGCTGGCCTTTGAAGTGCGCTCCGAAGAACGTGCGGACGGAACAATTTCAACATGGCACCGCAACTGGGGGTCAATTGTTTTTCCGGACCTGATCCAAAATTCTCATAAAAATGGAAACGGCAATCGTTTGTGAATGAGCCGCGAAAATTTTTTGGCCTAATCGCGCGCAAGGAATGCTGGGGATTATCGTGGCGCGGCTGGCTGGTTTTTATTTTGGCCGGGTTGCTGATTGCTATTTTTCTGCTGCTGAACATCCAGCCGTTTCTGGCCAAAACGCAGCGTGTGAACGCAAACGTCCTCGTCGTCGAAGGATGGATTCATGAATACGCCATCCGCGCGGCGGCAATGGAATTTCAAACGAATCATTACGAGAAAATTTACACGACGGGCGGCCCGATTGTCGGAAGCGATGGTTTCACGAATGATTTCAACACGTCGGCCAGCGTTGGCGCAGAACTTTTGAAAAAAACCGGCGTGCCGGACGCATTAATTCAAATGGTTTCTTCGCACATTTCAGGCCGGGATCGGACTTACAATTCTGCCATTGCATTGCGCGATTGGCTTCGTGAACACGGCGTGACTGTCCACAGCATCAATGTCCTGACCGAAGACGCGCACGCGCGCCGGACACAAATTCTCTTCGAAAAAGCGTTCGGCTCCGGTGTTACCGTCGGCATCATTTCCATTCCCGATCCCGATTACGACGCGAAGCATTGGTGGCGCACCAGCGAAGGTGTGAGGGAAGTTTTGGGCGAGAGCATTGCATATGTTTACGCCAGAATCCTTTTTCATCCGTCGGATAGTCTTTCAGAAAAGTGAATTGCTTCCTGTTTTCGAAACAAAATTAGAACCTGTTGATTATGAAATCAAAAAAAAGAACCGTTCGTTTCGCACGCCAAAATAAAAGAATTTTGGTTTGGCCGCTCACTTCATTTAGCCTGCTGCTCTTGAGTCGCGCGGCGGAAATGCAACAGGCGATTGCGCCGCAGCCGCAGTCTTCCGCCACCATTGAACCGGTCTGGGAACAATCCCAAACGAACCAGTTCGAAGTGTTCAGTCCCGCCGGAACCGCCGCCAATTCTTCGTTGGATCAGCCTTTTCAAATAGGACCGGTGACCGCGCGACCGCATTTGCTCTACCGCTATTTTTATGCAACCGGACTTCCATTGAGTCCCGGCAATCAACAAAACACGGCGATCCAGGAATTTTCTCCGGGCATTGCGTTTGATATCGGCAGGCATTGGACGTTGGATTACTCGCCTACGTTGCGATTTTATTCCAACCACAATTTCAAGGACGAGTTTGACAACTCCATCACTTTGAGCGGCGCGACTGCGTATGAAGATTGGACGTTTGGATTTTTGCAAAGTTATTCCTCCTCCGATTCGCCGAATGTTCAAACCGGCGTTCAGACCAGCCAGGAAACCTATGCGACCGCGCTCACGGCTTCCTACGCTTTCAACAGCAAGATGTCGCTGGACATGGGGCTTTATCAAAACCTCCAGTTCGCGGAGGATTTTCAAAGCTCCCGCGACTGGTCAACGATGGAATGGTTGAATTATCAATTCTGGCCGCGATTCAATGCCGGCATTGGCGTGGGCGCCGGTTATGTGAATGTGGATTCCGGGCCTGACCAAACTTACGAGCAGGCCGCCGGGCGCATCAATTGGCGGGCGACTGACAAGATTAGTTTTCAGGTCAACGCCGGCTTCGAGGACCGTCGATTTTTAAGCAGCGGCAGCGGCGCTTTGCTGAGTCCGACTTTTGGCGCGGCAATCCAATACCAGCCGTTTGACGTGACAAAAATTTCCCTGAACGCAAGCCGCGCCGTGACCCCGTCTTATTTCCAAGACCAGGTCTCTGAAAATACAAGCGTCAGTTGCGATTTGAACCAGCGCCTTTTGGAAAAATATTATCTGGACCTGAACGCCGGATATAACATGACTGAATATGACGCTTCAACGAGCGCCGGCTCTGCGAATCCTGACGAGGTCTATTACACTTTCAACGCCCGATTAAGCCGTTCATTTCTGAAACGCGGAACGCTGGCGATCTTCTATCAATACAGCGGAAATTCCTCGACCGAACCCGGATTCACTTATTCGGGCAGCCAGGTTGGAGTTGAAATCGGATACAAGTATTAAAACCACATTACGGACGTGGATTGCTGGAATTGTTTTGACGTGAATGGAAAAGGAGTTATGTCCGTTGATGAAGTGAAGCCTTCCGCACCACTGCGAAAATTTTTCCTGGCCACGGCCATTTTAGTCATTTGCTTTGGCAAGCCGTTGATTGACTTGCTGCGGCTTGCGGCAAAGGACGATTTGTATTCCTACATTCCGCTGATTCCTCTGATCAGCCTTTATCTAATCTGGTTGCAGAAAAAAAGTTTGCCAAGCCTTTCCGAACCGGTGCGCAAACTGGCCGCGCTTTTTTTTGCGGGTGGTTTTGCGATAATCGCAGGTTATTTATTTTTCATTCATTCCGCGTCGCTGGCCAATGAAGATTATCTTGCGCTGACCATCTTCGCTTTTCTTTTATTGTTCACGGGCGCTTGCTGCCTTTTTTTGGGAGGGAAAATGTCGCGCGCGATTGCATTCCCAATCGGCCTGCTCGTTTTCATGATTCCATTTCCAGAATTTGTGAGGCATGGAATCGAGGCGTTCCTGCAACATGGCTCGGCGGCGGTCGCAGATGGATTATTCAAGTTGTCGGGCATGCCGGTTTATCAGGATGGACTGATGTTCCGACTGCCCGGTTTCAATCTTGAAGTGGCCACGGAATGCAGCGGAATCCGTTCCAGCTTGATGTTGTTCATCATGAGCCTGTTGACCGGCTATCTGTTTTTGCGGAAGCCCTGGAACCGGACAATGCTGGCTCTGGCGGTGATTCCGCTGGCGTTGTTAAGAAATGGTTTTCGAATATTTGTCATCGGACAGCTTTGCGTCCGCGTCGGGCCGGACATGATCTATTCGCCCATTCACCGTCATGGCGGGCCGCTGTTTTTCATTTTGGCACTGATTCCACTTCTTCTGCTTTTGATTTGTTTAAGGAAATCCGAGCGTGCGAATAAAAAATCTCCACCTCCAACATCTGAAATTTAATATGCGAAAACTTCATCTTTTTATAATTGTGTCCGTCGCCAGCCTGCTGGCCATCGGCAGCACCGGCTGTTCGGCGAAGGCAAAGAAAATTTACCATTTGTCGCGCGCGAACAAATATTTCGACGCCGGCCAATATGACCAGGCCGAGGTTGAATACATCAATGTTCTCCGCAATGACCGGGAAAACGCCGACGCATACGGTCGTCTGGGCATCATCTATTTTGAAGAAGGACGTTATCAAAGCGCCGCGCCATTTTTGTTCAGGGGAAGCCAGTTGGCGACAAACAATCTGGAACTGCATTTGAAATTGGGATTCATCTATCTGGCGATGGGAAAAACGAAAGAAGCGCGGGATGAAGCCAGTTTTGTCCTCGCTCGAAAACCTCAAGACCAAGACGCACCGCTCCTTTTGGCTGAAACTGCCACAACTCAAAAGGAAATCGCCGACGCTCGGCAACAATTGCAAAAGCTGTCACAAAGCGGAGACAAGGCGGCTGTCGAAGTGGCTTCGGGGACGCTTTCTTTTCAAGAGCACGATTTCAAAACAGCGCAAGCCGACTTTCAACGCGCTGAAGTTCTTGACCCAAAATCCGGCGCAGCGTATTTGGCGGCTGGCGCTTTGCATTTGGCTCAAAATGATTTAAAGGCGGCTGAAGCCGACTTCAAAGCCGCCGCCGATCTTTCTCCGGCGCGCTCTCCAAGGCGGTTGCAGTATGCCCAATTTGAAATGCAAACCGGCAATTCGGCGGCAGCCAAAAATATTCTCGACGAAATGGTCAAAAAAACTCCGGATTATATTCCTGCGTGGGTTGGTTTGGCGGAAATCACGCTGGCCGAAAAAAACTCCGACGCGTGCGCCGCTTCGCTGAACAAAGCGCTCGCGCGCGATCCGGAAAATTATGACGCCTTGTTGTTGCAAGGCCGGCTGGATCTAGCGCAGGGTGAAACGGCGAAGGCGATAATGGAGTTGGAGCGGATGGCCAAGGTTTATCCGCAGGCTTCCCGTGTTCATTATCAGCTCGCCATGGCCTATCTTGTGAATGGCGAACCTGCAAAGGGCGTGAACAGTCTAAACACGGCGGTAAGTCTGGACACCAATTTTACCGAAGCCATTTTGCTGCTGGCACAAGTCGGGATCGAAAATGGCGATTCTGATTCCGCCGTCGCTTCACTGAAACAATTGATTGTAAACCAGCCCCAACTGGTGCAGGCGCAACTGCTGCTGGCTTACGCTTATCGCGCGCAGGGCAAAGCCGACGATGCGCTGGCGATTTATCAACAGTTGGGACAATCGTTTCCCCAAAATCCGCAGATTCCGTTGCTGATGGGCTCAACATTTTTACAACAAAAAAACAATATAGCTGCACGAAAAGAATTCACCCAGGCGTTTGAACTTGCTCCCGACAGTTTGCTCGCGCTGGAGCAGCTGGTGGATTTGGATTTGACGGAGAAACAATTCGACACGGCGATGCAGCGAGTTGAAAAAGTCATTGCGAAAAATCCAAAACAAGCGGAGTTGCGCCTGCTTGAGGCCAATGTGTTCATGGCGCAGGGAAACACCAATCAAGCCGAAGATGCCTTGTCAAAGGCCATTGAATTGCAGCCTGAATCTCAAACGGCCTATTTGGTGCTTGCACAATTGTATTTTGATTCCAACCAGAACCAGAAAGCCATGGCCGATCTCAACACGGTTATTGGGAAAAATCCAAAAAATGTTTCGGCGCTGATGCTTCTGGGAATGATTCACAACGACGAGAAGGACTATCAGGCGGCGGCGGATGCCTACGAGAAATTGCTGGCGATAAATCCGAAATCCGGCTCGGCGCTCAACAATCTGGCGTATATTTATTCCGAATATCTAAACCAGCTTGACCGCGCATACGATCTGGCGCAGCGTGCGCGGAATTTACTGTCCGATGACCCGTCCGCTGCGGACACGCTAGGATGGATTCTTTACAAAAAGGGTGAATATCCTTTGGCGTTGAGCCTGCTTCAGGAAAGCGCAAACAAATTGCCGGACGAACCGGACGCTCAATTCCATTTGGGCATGACTTATTACATGATGGATGAGGAAGAACCCGCACGCGCCGCTTTTCAGCGCGCACTCCAGTCGAACAAGGAATTTTCCGGTCGTAACGAATGCAACCAATGTTTATCCGTGCTGGCTGTTGATCCCAAAACATCTGACACCGACGCACGAACCAGTCTTGAAAAAAGAATTGCCGAAAAACCCAATGACCCGATTGCACTTGCCCGGCTCGCATCCATTTATCAGCGCGATGGAACTTTAGACAAGTCAACTGAAACTTATGAAACCATCTTGAAATCAAATCCGAAAAATGTGGCAGCCATGATGAATCTCGCCCAACTTTATGCATCGAAAGACCCGCAGAGAGCTTTTGATCTGGCCAAAGCCGCATATAAATTGTCACCGGATGATTCAGATGTGTCTTACACTTTAGGACGGCTGGCTTATCAGACAGGCAATTACAAATTGGCGGCAAGCCTGCTTCAACAAGCCGCTAAAAACCAGCCAGACAATCCACAAGCACTCTATGACTTCGCCGAGGCAGCTTACAGCATTGGACAAATATCGGACGCACAGGTCACGATGTTAGACGCTTTGCAGGCTAGACTTGTTTCGCCTCAATCGGATGAAGCCAGACGATTTCTTGATTTGGTTTCCATTGCAGCCAATCCGGCGCAGGCGGTCGCGGCAGAATCCCGCGTTGAAGAAATTTTGAAATCAGATTCCAATTATGTTCCGGCACTCATGGTCCTTGCCGTCATCAACGAACAGAAAACGAATTTTCTGGCAGCGGAACAGGCTTATGAAAAAGTGTTGAACCACTTTCCAGATTTTGCCCCGGCACAAAGAAAATTGGCGATCCTTTATGCCGAAGATTCGAGCAACACGGAAAGAGCTTATGTGCTTGCGATAAAAGCCCGCGAATCATTTCCCGACGATTCGGATCTTGGAAAGGCTTTGGGCATTATAGTATTTCGGCAGGGGGATTATTCGCGCGCCGTGAGCCTGCTAAAAGTAAGCACCGTCGAACGAAGCGCGGATGCCGAACTTTTTTACTATTTGGGAGCCGCCCAATATCGCCTCAAAAATCGCGCGGAAAGCAAAGCGTCCCTTCAGCGAGCCTTGAGCGCAAATTTGTCCGGCAAGCTGACCGCAGACGCAAGCCAGATGTTGGCGGAATTAAAATGAACGGGCACAATTAACGCAAATTTCACCGAAAGTGTCAGAAGTGATTACGCAATTTCAAATCGAACCGCATTAAGTTCAAGGTGAACGAGTTAGGGTTAAAATGGCCGCCAAATTGAATTTAAGCGTCGGAATACTTTACAGTTTTGAATTAATGCGCCGGATATTTTCAACAGAATTAAATATCGTAAGACATTAGACACAAACAGCTTAAGATGTCATTCAAATCATAAAAATCAGTTGGCATTGCCATTGCTAAAGTAGCGGCAGTGACGGTTGTAAAAATTAAACATCAACAATTAACAAAAACAAAAAAATGAAAATAAATTGGATAAAAAAAATGGCAGCGGCTGCGGCCGTTGTTTGTGTGGCTGGCATTGCCCAGGCAACGCCAATCACTGGTAACATCGGATTCAGCGGTGCTGTGCAGTTGAATAGCACAACTGCAAATACTGCAACGGCGGCAACCGCCTGGTATAATACGGTTGCAGCCAGCCCTTCAGGCTCGTTCGTCGGCCTTGTTGCCAATGGTGCTGCGGTTTCAATGGCGGGTGCAACTCCGTGGAACTTCACTTCGGGCGCTCTGGCTAATTTCTGGAGTGTTGACGGGTTCACGTTCAATCTGGCTTCATCCAGCGTTTTCTCCCAAGTCGGAGGATTCCTGGATGTCTTGCTGGTTGGCACTGTCACCGGCAATGCCTTTGCCCCGACGACATTCAACGGGAGCTTTCAAGTGGCAGACCCGGCGTCCGGCGGCCCACAAACATTCACCGAACGGCTTTCGTTCAATTCCGTTCCCGATGGCGGCACGACAGTGGTGTTGCTCGGCCTCGGCCTTTTGAGCCTTGGATTGTTTCGCAAGAAAATGTTGACCGCCTGATCCGCAGAACATTAGAACTTCATCAAGGGCAGGGAAAAATCCCTGCCCTTGCTTTCCATGCCACGACAATTGAATTGGTTTTGATTCGGGCGAACGGTTGTTTTTTCAACGGGATTCTTCATCCCACCTCCTCTACGACTGTCGCCCGAATCCCTTTGAAGTTAACGTCAAACTGCCAGTAAATTTCGAGAGGATCAAAAATAGAGCCATGAACATCGCCGCCATGCTTGCCTTTGCTGGCGCTCTTTTTAGCGGAGCTTTGGCTTTCATGGCCTGTTGGCGCGAACATAAATCTGTTGCTCATCGGTCCTTTGCGACGGGCATGATTGTGCTGGCGATAGAAAGTGTCTTCAACGGATTTTCCCTGAATACGACTTCGGTGAAGGAAATAGTTTATTGGCAAAATTGGGGACTGGTCAGCATATCTTTTTTGCCAGGAATCTGGCTTCTCTTCAGCTTGAGTTACGGGCGCGGAAATTATCGGGAATTTTTGCAGAGATGGCGATCCGCTTTGGTCTTGGCATTTTTGATTCCTATTGGGCTGGTGATTTTATGCCAGGGGAAATCAATTGTTTCCGCGAAACAAAATAACGCGGCTCATTGGATATTTGCCCTGGGAATTCCTGGCATCGCTTTGAACTGCCTGTTCCTGCTCGGCGCGGTGCTGGTGCTAATAAATCTTGAGCGGACATTCCGGGCATCAGTCGGGACGATGCGCTGGCGGATCAAGTTTATGATTTTGGGGCTCGGCGTGTTGTTTGTCGTCCGATCATGCATCAGCAGCCAGGTGCTTCTGTTTCACGCGATAGACCTCTCGTGGCAGACGGTCAATTCCTGCGCACTGCTCGTGGCCTGCCTGTTGATTCTTCGCTCGCTTTTTCGTGCAGGACATTTCGACATGGATGTTTATCCGTCCCATTCCGTCCTGCAAGGTTCGCTCACGGCTTTGCTGGCGGGAATTTATCTGCTAATCGTCGGCGTGTTCGCGAAGCTGGTGACTTTTGGCGGCGGCGATGCGGCATTTACGCTGAAGGCATTTGTCATGCTGATAGGGTTGGTGTTGCTCACAGTCTTGTTGCTGTCTGATCGCGTGCGAGTGCACACGAGCCGCTTTATAAGCCGGAATTTTCAAAGGCCGTCATACGATTATCGCACCGTGTGGAGAAAATTCACCGAAGGCACGGCTGCCTGTGTGACGCAAAAGGAATTGTGCCAGGTATCGGTCAAATTGACGGCGGACGTTTTTCAGGTTCTTTCCGTGACGATGTGGCTGGCGGATGAAAAAAAGGAACAATTGGTTTTTGCGGACTCGACTTTTTTGTCCGAAGCAAAGGCAGACGCGCTAAGTCCCAAAAACGCAGGTGCGACAAACGTGATCACTGCTCTACAAAATCATCCAGAGCCAGTTGACATAGATTCTTCCAAAGAAAAGTGGGCCGTCACATTGAGACTATGTCACCCGGACGAATTTCACAAAGATGGAAACCGTGTCTGCGTGCCGTTGGTTGTCAGCGGCGAAATCCTTGGCTTGATGATTTTGGGCGACCGCGTCGGCGGCGGCAATTTTTCACAACAGGATTGTGATTTGCTCAAATGCGTCGGCGATCAAATAGCCGCCGGCCTGCTCAATGCCCGGCTTTCCCAGAAACTTTTGCAGGCGAAGGAGCTTGAAGCCTTTCAGACGATGTCGGCATTTTTCGTCCACGACCTCAAGAACGCCGCGTCCACGCTCAATCTCATGCTCCAAAATCTGCCCGCGCATTTTGACGACCCGGCGTTTCGCGAAGACGCCGTGCGCGTCACGGCGAAATCCGTCGCGCACGTCAACCGCCTCATCGAGCGCTTGAGCCATTTGCGCCATGAGCTGAAAATCAAACCGGCGGAAGCGGATTTGAACGAAATCATTTCCAGATTTATTGCCGGATGGGAAAAAGCCGCCGGCGTCAATCTCGAAAAAAATTTCCAACCGCTACCGAAATTTAATTTTGATCAGGAGCAACTGCTCAAAGTCGTGACCAACTTGATCCTCAACGCAAAAGACGCCGTCGCGCAAAATGGCGAGATTCAAATCGCAACGAGGCAGATCAACGGCCATGCGGTTCTTTCTGTTTCCGACAATGGTTGCGGAATGAATCCCGAATTTTTGAGCCGCTCACTATTCCGTCCATTTCAAACGACTAAAAAAAACGGCCTTGGCATCGGGATGTTTCAAAGCAAGATGATTGTTGAAGCCCACAAAGGCAGGATTGAAGTCGAAAGCGAGCCGGGCAAAGGCACGACTTTCCGCGTTTATTTGCCGCTCAAAAAATGATCCCAAAACTCCTCATCGTTGACGACGACGACGAAATCCGCACGCAAATGAAATGGGCGCTGGCGAAGGATTATGAAATTTTCCTCGCGGAAGACAGGCGCAGCGCGATTGAAAATTTCAGGTCAAACCGTCCGTCAGTCGTGCTGCTGGATTTAGGATTGCCCCCGCATCCGGGAAATCCCGAGGAAGGTCTAGCGACTTTGTCCGAACTGCTCGCTCTGGATCGGCTGGTCAAAGTCGTCATTATCACGGGTCAGGGTGAAAAGGAAATCGCATTGCGGGCGATTGGTGCGGGAGCTTACGATTTTTTAAGCAAGCCGGTGGAAACCGATGAATTGAAATTTCTTTTGAAGCGCTGTTTTCATGTCGCCCAACTCGAAAAAGAATATGGCGAGCTGCAACACTTGTTGGGCGGCGATTCTTTCGAGGGAATGTTGGGCAGCAGTCCGTCCATGCAGCCGGTGTTTGATTCAATCCGCAAAGTCGCCACGACCGACGCGCCCGTGCTCATTCTTGGTGAAAGCGGAACCGGAAAAGAAATGGTTGCGCGAGCCATCCACAAACGGAGCGCTCGCAAAGACGGCCCGTTCATCGCCATCAATTGCAGCGCGATTCCCGAAACGCTTTTGGAAAGCGAACTTTTCGGCCACGAAAAAGGCGCGTTCACCGGCGCGCACGTCCAGCGCAAAGGACGGATTGAAACTTCCGGCGGCGGAACTTTGTTTCTGGATGAAATCGGGGAAATTCCACAGCCGTTGCAGGTCAAGCTGCTCCGATTTTTACAGGAGCAAACCATCGAACGCGTCGGCGGGCGTCAGGAAATCCAGATCAACACGCGCGTCATCGCCGCGACCAACGCTGATTTGAAAAAAAGCATGGCTGCCGGGACTTTCCGCGAGGATTTATTTTACCGTCTGGCCGTGGTTCAAATTGTTTTGCCGCCGTTGCGTGACCGGGAAAATGACATTCTCATGCTGGCCAAATTTTTCCTGCAACGATTCGCGACTGAGGTCAGCAAGCCGGGAATCGCCTTTGATTCGGAAGCGTTGCGTGCCTTGAAAAAACATTCGTGGCCGGGAAATGTCCGCGAGTTAGAGAATTGCGTCCGTCGAGCCGTGATCATGGCCGACGGCAAGCGTGTGACGACAAGCGATCTCGAATTGATGCCTGGCGTGGCGGCAAACGCCATCACTTTGAAGGAAGCGCGTGAGGCGGTGGAACGGCAGATGGTCCGGCAGGCGTTGCGAAAACACGGCGGCAAAATCGCGCCGGCGGCGGTGGAGCTTGGAATGAGCAGGCCGACGCTTTACGAACTAATGGAAAAACTCGGGATTGCCAGGGAATAGAAACCGCGCAATCCTTTTTTCAAAACCAGGAAAATTTTTCCGGCACATACACAATGTCGGACGGCTTGAGATAAAACGGTTTATCTTCGTTTCCGTTCAAAGCCAGCTTCAAGTTCAAAGTGTAACTCTTCGACACGCCGTTTTCGCTGCGGATCACCCGGACATTCCTTAAATTGGCCTTCTCGTAATCAAAGCCGCCCGCTTCCATGACGGCTTCAAGCGCTGTCATCGGCTTGTCAGACGAAATTTTTCCGGGACGGATTACGCAGCCCGTCACATAAACCGGAAAAGCCGAAGATTCCACAGTGACAATCACTTCCTTGGATAAAATCTGCGGAGCATAAAGTTTAATCAGATTTTGTTGCAAGTCGTCCGGAGTTTCTCCGGCAGCCTGAATTTCGCCGACCAGCGGCAGGGAGATTTTGCCATCCCGCCTGATTTGCTGTGTCGTGTCCAGATTGGCCGAGCCGGGAAATGAAATTTTCAAGTCATCGCCTTCCTGTAAGGTGATGATTTCAGAATGAGATTGGTCAGGGACGATTTTCTTCGAGGACTCATTCAATTTGGAAGTCTGGCAGCCTGCGAATGTGAAAACCGCCAGCAGGAGCATGAAACAATTCAGCAGCGGCAACCTATGAATGAAGCCAGTTTTTTTAATCGGATTTTTTTTCATAACATTGGATGAAATTTACGTCATTGAGTTCGCCATCCGCCATGGGGTGTTCACCCCATATGCAGACTGAAGCAATCGGTTAAATTTCTTTCTTACAAATGAGCGACAAAGTTCCCTATCTGGATTTGCCCGCGCAAATCCGCAGCATCCGCAAAGAAATTGACGCTGCCATCGCGCGCACGATTGACAACTGCTCGTTCTGTCTCGGGCCGGAAGTGGCGCAATTTGAAAAGGACTTCGCGAAATTTTGCGGCGCGGAACATTGCGTCGCCATGAACTGCGGCACGTCCGCGCTGCACGTCGCATTGCTGCTGTTCGACATCAAGCCTGGCGATGAAGTCATCACCACGCCGTTCACGTTTGTTGCCACGAGTTGGGCGATTTCCTATGTCGGCGCGAAACCGGTTTTTGTGGACGTTGACGATGCGACGATGACTCTCGACCCGAAGCTGATCGAACGTGCCATCACGCCGCGAACAAAAGCAATCCTGCCTGTCCACCTTTACGGCCATCCGTTCGACGCAGATGCGATTCTGGAAATCTGCCGCAAACATAAATTACCGCTCATCGAAGACGCCTGTCAGGCGCACGGTGCGAAATACAAAAGCAAAATCGTGGGGACATTCGGCGAAATTTCAGGCTTCAGTTTTTACCCCGGAAAAAATCTCGGCGCGTGCGGTGAAGGCGGCGCACTCGTCACCAACAATTCCGTATTTGCGGCGCGCGCACGCTCGTTGCGTGAACACGGCTCGACTGTCCGCTATTACCACGACGAAATCGGTTTCAATTATCGCATGGAGGGAATTCAAGGCGCGGTGTTGGCCGTGAAATTGCCGCATTTGCAAAAATGGACAGACGAGCGCCGCCGCGTGGCGCATCGTTATCACGAACTGTTGAAAGACACTCCGTTGCAACTTCCACGCGAAGCCGCTTACGCCGCGAGCGCGTTTCATCTTTACGTCGTGCGCCATCCGCGCCGGGATGATTTGAAAAAGTTTCTCGACGACAACGGCGTGGGCTGCGCGCTGCATTATCCTCTGCCGTTGCATCTGCAAAAATGCTACGCGCAGCTCGGCCACAAACCCGGTGATTTTCCCGTCGCCGAAAAATCCGCGCGCGAATGTCTGAGCCTGCCGATTTACCCCGAATTGACCGACTCACAAATTCAGCGCGTCGCCACGGCCATCAAAAGTTTCTTCAAGTAAATTTTTGCAGCCCGCAGTCAAAGCATGGGGTGTTCAGGGCAATGTTCATTTGAAACGGCTGAAGGCCAATTTTTAGGCGGACACCAAAACGGACATCAAACGAGTCAAAAAGGGTATAAATTGGCCAGGACTATTAGGCTTGATTCATCAATGAAATCCAGCATATTGGCTTCGCAGTCGCGGGTTAGAAAAGACAATCCCGGCCATTGGCTCTATTCCACCAGTTGGAGGATTTTCGACGAGTAGTTACCACGGTTTATAGCTCGGATGATGGAGTTCAGGATCCGGCGCGCGAGACCCGGCGCGCGGGCATTATCCTCCTTCGAGTGAAACTACAAATTGAAATGGAACCCGGTTTTGCCCAGACTCTGCGCGTGAAAGCCGCCGTCCTCCACGGGAAGGAAAAAATTCTCGTCGAAGAAATCACGCCGCCTGCGCTCAAGCCCGGCGAAGTCCGCGTCCGCATCGAGGCCGCGCTCACCTGCGGCACCGACTTGAAAGTATTCAAGCGCGGCTATCACGCGAAGATGATCGTCCCGCCCGCCGTCTTCGGACATGAACTGGCCGGGACAATTTACGAAGTCACGGATGGCAGGGCGGGCAGTCCTCTGCCCGTTGACGGCCCGCACGAAGTGACGCGCCCTACCGAATGGCAAATTGGCGACCGCGTCGTCGCCGCCAATTCCGCGCCGTGCGGCGATTGTTTTCATTGCCGCGCCGGTCAGGAAAACCTCTGCGAAGATTTGTTGTTCCTCAACGGCGCCTATGCCGAATCCATCGTCATCCCCGCGCGCATCGTCCAAAAAAATCTTCTGCGCCTGAAACCGGAGACGGATTTCCGCGAAGCCGCGCTCACGGAGCCGCTCGCGTGCGTCGTGCAGGGAATCGAGGATTTGAAACTGTGCGCCGGGCAGAATGTCCTGGTAATCGGCGCGGGGCCGATTGGACTCATGTTCGTCGCGCTTGCGAAAAATCTCGGCTGCAACATCACCGTCGCCGGACGGCGCGCGGCGCGGCTGGAAGCGGCGAAAAATCTCGGCGCGTCGCAGGTCGTTGACATCGGCGATGGCGGCGATCTGGTCTCGAAAGTCCGCGCGGCCACGCACATGCATTTTGACGCGGTGATCGAAGCCGTCGGAAAACCGGAAGTCTGGGAGGCCGCCGTGCATCTCGTGCGCAAGGGCGGCGCGGTGAATTTTTTCGGCGGCTGTCCGTCCGGCGCGACCGTCACGCTCGACACGACGCTCATCCATTATTCCAACCTCACTCTGCTCGCCAGTTTTCATCACACGCCAAAAACAATCCGCCGCGCGCTGGGATTCATCGAGTCCGGCGTGATCCGCGCGAAGGATTTTGTGGACGGCGAGTGCGCGCTTACGCAGTTGCCGGAATTGTTCAAATCAATGGCTGCGGGAAACCATGCGATAAAAACGCTGATCAAGGTTCACGAGTAGCAGCGAACGTGAGTTCGCTCTAATTCTTGAAATGAGCCGACTCATGTCGGCTGCTACAAAATCATTTTAGAAAATTTTCGACGTCTGCGTGCAGTTTTTTCAAGTCCGGCAGGTTGATATACATCATGTGTCCGGCGTCGTATTCGGCATAGGTGATGTTCGTCCGGTAATTCGCATCGAGCTGCATGTGGTCGAGCGCGTAATGCACGGTGTCAATCGGGCAGACCAGGTCGCAGTGGCCGCCGAGCACGAGGATTTTCATGTAGGGATTCTGGTTCATCGTCGAGGCGAGCTTTGCGCCGGAGCTGGCGTAGCTGTTGCGGACGCCGTAATTCCAAGGCTGCACGCTGGCGATGAGTTCGTAGGGCAGGTCGTCCTCAAATTTCAATTCTCCGCGCACATAGGAATTCATCGCCGCCGAAAACGGCCCGAGCACCGCCGCGTCGGACGGGTCAAAGTCGGGATACGGCGCGGCGGCATCATCGTCGCGCCCGGTGATGCGCGCGTCGTAGGCGCCGAGAATCATGCCCTCGTCGTGCAGCAATTGTTTGCGGAAGACGCCCTCGTCAATCCGCAGGTGGTTGTCCTCAATGACCTGCGGCTTCAATCCGGTGAGCCGCGCGAGTTCGTCGGCGATTTTTTTGTGCTCGTCGGCGGAAAGCGAGCCGCCTTGTTGCAGGGCGGCCGCGTATTCACCCTTCGCAAATTCCCGCGACTCGGCCAGCGCCTTCGCCAGGTCGTTTTGCAGATCGTCCGGCAATTTTTTATGGAATTGCGCCGCAGCCGTGTAGGCCGGCAGATAAAGCGGATATGGCACGTCGTTGCCGGGATTGTCCCAGATCGTCGCAAAATCCAGAACGCCGGAGACGAGAATCATCCCGTTCAGATACATTCCGTAGCGCGAACTCAAATGGTCGGCCAGTCCCGCTGCGCGGAAGACGCCGTAGCTTTCGCCGCAGAGATATTTCGGCGAGAGCCAGCGTTCGTGGCGCGTGGTCCAGAGCCGGATGAATTCGCCGACGGAATCCAGATCTTCGGCATCGCCGAAAAATTCATCCGCCTTTTCATCCTTCGCCGCACGGCTGAAACCCGTCGCCACCGGGTCAATGAAAACCAGGTCGCTGTTGTCCAGAATTGAATACTCATTGTCCACGAGGCCGAATGGCGGCCTGGGCAGCGTGCCGTCCTCGTTCATCTTCACGCGGCGCGGGCCGAGAGCGCCAAGGTGCAGCCACACGGACGACGACCCGGGGCCGCCGTTGAAACAAAACGTGATCGGCCGCTTTTCGATTTCCGATTTTTCACCCTGTCGCGTATAGGCGACATAAAAAACCGACGCGCTGGTCGTGCCGTCTTTTTTCAAGATCGGCAGCATTCCGGTCTCGGCCACATAGGTGACGCGCTGGCCGGCGATGGTGACGGTGTTGGTGGTGAAGACGGGCTTGTGCGTGGCGTCGGGGATTGTGGCCGCGTCATTTTTCGCGGGCGCGTTGGTGTCGGCGGAGGGTGAATTTGTTGTCGGGGCATCCGCCGCGTGCAGGCGGGCGGCGAGCGCGAACGGCAGAATCCAGCAAAGTTTTTTCATGGCAATCATATTCTTTATATTGGACAAGGATGGGCGTTTGCCCGCCGGGACGCAAGCGCGAGTCGGAAGCACCGTCTTTCAGGCGGGAATGCCCGGCGCGGCTTGGCCTTGACGGAAGCCTTTGGATGATGTCTATTAAACGTAGAAATCGGAATTCCTTCCTTGTAGTTGTATGAAATAACATCAGAAGACTAAGCGTATGAAAAAGTTTTTTGTCCTGTTGGCTGCCGTTTTTGTCTTTGATGCCGCCAATGCCGCCACCGTTTTTCCCATCGCGACAAATCCC
>Ga0181529_10000719_pt1 | contig 46920 bp, 38 predicted proteins | sample PEATcosm2014_Bin_36_FD_119763 | JGI IMG/M metagenome (GOLD analysis project Ga0181529, IMG submission 119763) | Peatland microbial communities from MTU Mesocosm Facility, Houghton, MI, USA - PEATcosm2014_Bin10_30_metaG | ecosystem: Environmental > Terrestrial > Soil > Wetlands > Peat | place...
ACGCACGCTTACCTGGCCCCCGGTTCGGACCCGGCCAGCCTCCTCGATTCTACCCGCGAGTGGTGGGATCCTACGTATATCGTCGACGGCAACTACTGGATTTGCGACCCGACCAACAACGGCGCGCCCACCGCGCCGCAGTTGATCCCGCGTCTCAAGGCCATCATCAATGCCAACTACCCAGGAACCAAACTGGCTATCACCGAGTACAGCTTCGGCTCGCTGGGTACGCTCACCGGCGCTCTCGCTCAAGCCGACATCCTGGGCATCTTCGGCCGCGAAGGAGTGGACTTGGCCACGCTCTGGGGTCCGCCGAAACCCACCGATCCGGGCGCGTTCGCTTTCCAGATCTACCGCAATTCCGACGGCATGGGCGGCACGTTCGGCGAGACCGGCGTGCAGTCCACCAGCGCCGACCAGAGCCAGCTTTCCGTCTACGGCGCCTTGCGCTCGGACCTGAACCTCACCGCCATGGTGATCAACAAAACCGGCAACGACCTGTCGAGCACGCTCAACCTCGCCAACTTCTCGCCCGGCCCAGCCGCGCACGTCTGGCAGTACAGCGGCGCGAATCTGGGCGCCATCGTGGCGCAACCCGACGTCGCTACCAACGCCGGCGCCGTGACTACCGTGTTTCCGGCCAATTCCATCACCTTGCTGGTGATCCCGCCGGCCACGTTGCCTGTGCCGCAACCGATGGTGCAGGCGGTGACCAACGCGGCCTCGTACGGCGCCGCCATCGCGCCCGGACAGATGGTGGATATCTGGGGTACGGGCATGGGACCAACCACTCTGGCCGGCCTCGCGCTGGACTCGAACGGCATGGTCGGCACCTCCGTCGCCGGCGTTCGCATCCTGTTCGATGGCATTCCGGCGCCGCTGGTTTATGTCTCGGCCAAGCAGTGCGCGGCGGTGGTGCCGTACTTCGGCGGCTATAATCCGGCGACGCACGTGCAGGTGGAATACCAGGGAGTGCGCAGCGCACCGCTCGTGGTCCCGGTCAGTGCCACGGCGCCCGGCCTGTTCACGGCGAATGCGAGTGGCACCGGGCAGGGGTCCATCCTCAACCAGGACAACACCGTCAATTCGGTGGCGAATCCCGCCAGCCGAGGCTCGGTCGTCATCCTCTGGGGCACCGGCGAAGGCCTCACCGACCCTCCGGGCGTGGACGGCCGCCTCGCCGTGGATGTTCTGCCCGCGCCCCTGGCCGCTGTTGCCGTCGATATCGGCGGTCTGCCGGCCACGGTGCAATACGCCGGAGCCGCTCCCGGCATGATGCCGGGCGTGATGCAAATCAACGCCCAGATGTCGCCGAACGTGCAAGCCGGCAACGCCGTGCCGGTCCACATGACCGTCGGCGGCGTCACCAGCCCGGACGGCGTCACGCTGGCCGTGCAATAACGTTGGCGACATTCCGGGAACTTTGTGCGTCGCCTCGCGTATGCCCCATAGAACACCGGGCTGGCGGCACCGCGAGCCTGGCGCGGTCGTCCTTTGCGTTAATGTTGAATTAGGGGCGGCGTCTCCCTAATGATAGGGAGCCGTTTACCGTCCGCGCTGCCGCCGGAGGCGAGCAGACTGAATCGGGCATCATGCGAGCTTTGGCATCTTACCGCGAAGCGATGTTGGTCGCCGTGCGGAGCGTGTTTTCGAGCAAATTGCGCAGCTTTCTCACCCTGCTGGGAGTAATCCTCGCCACCACCACCTTGATCGTGGTGATGTCGATGGTGCACGGGATGGACGTGTACGTGGCCCAGCAGGTCTCCAGCATGGGCACCGACGGCTTCCAGGTGCAGCGCATTCCGTTGCTCGGCGATTTCGATCCCAAGAAGCAGATCGAGCTGGACCGGCGGAATCCCAAACTGACGCTGGACGAATTTCAATACCTGAAGAGCCACTTGACGCTGGTGCGGGAATTCGGAATGTCGGCCGCCCAGAACGTGAGCGTGCATTATCGCGGGCAGGTGATGGATGGCGTCGGAGTCACGGGCGTTACCGCGAACATGGCCGCCATTTCGGACCTCGGCGTGTCCACGGGGAGGTTCATGACGGACTTCGACGACCAGCGGCACACCAATGTGGCATTCATTGGCGAAGATGTGCGCGAGCGGTTCTTCCGAGACACTGACGCCATCGGCAAGACGATCGCGTTGGACGGCAAGCCGTTCGAGGTGATCGGCGTGTCGGATAAGAAAGGTTCTGCATTCGGCCGCTCGCAGGACAACTTCGTGATGATCCCGCTCGGCACGTTCTTCAAGATATTCGGCACGCATCAGGAGGGGAGTTTCAGCGCGCTGGCGCTCGATCATGACCACATGGACGACGCGCAGGACGAAGTGCGCGTCCTGCTGCGCGCGCACCGCAAGTTACGTCCGAACCAGGAAGACAATTTCGGCCTGTTGTCCTCGTCGTCGCTGGTGGCGTTGTGGGACCGCATCACCAAGACGCTAGCCACCATGGCGGTGGGCATCGTTTCGGTATTCATGGTGGTGGGTGGCGTGGTGATCATGAACATCATGCTGTCGGTGGTGACGGAGCGGACTTACGAGATCGGCATTCGCAAAGCCGTGGGTGCCCGCAAGGGCGACATCATGCGGCAGTTTCTGATCGAATCGTCGCTGCTGTCGGCTACCGGCGGGCTGATAGGCGTGGCTCTGGCGTGGCTGGTGACGATGGTGGTGCGCGCGTTGACCCCGATGCCGATGGTGGTGCCGCCCTCGGCCGTCGTGGTTGGCGTGGGAGTCTCCGCGCTGGTCGGTCTGTTCTTCGGCGTCTATCCGGCAAGCCGCGCGGCCAGGCTGGATCCGATTCACGCGCTGAGGTGGGAGCGATGACGTTTTCCGAAGTCCGCTCTTCGGCGGCGATGGCGTTGGCCACCGTGATGGAGCACAAGACGCGCAGCTTCCTGACCGTGCTCGGTGTCATCATCGGCACCGGCGCGGTAATTGCGGTCGGCTCGATCATCACCGGCGTCAACGACGTGATGACCGAACTGGTTAGCGCGATGGGGCCGGAGACGATTCTTTCCTTCCAGTTCAACCTGAGCTTCCGCGGTTCCATTACGCCGGAGGAATTGAAGCGCAAGCCGTTCACCTGGGAGCAGTCGCAGGAGCTCGAGGAGCGTTGCCCATCGGTCAAGCACGTTTCGCCCTACCTGTTGACCCCGAACGTCTTCGGGCCGGGGGGGTGGACGGACCACGTGAAATACCACGGCCGGGACCTGTACCAGATCACGTTCGCCGGGACCGAGGAGGGCTATGCCGCGGGCGAAAACCAATTGATGGTGCGCGGCCGGTTTTTCACCGACGAGGAGAACCGGCGGCATCAGCCGGTGGTGGTGGTCGGAGAAAACGTGGACAAGGCCCTGTTTCAGGGCGACGACCCGATTGGCAAGTGGATCGAGGTGGACGGCCATCAGCTTCAGATCGTGGGCGTGATTGCGCAAAAGCTGAGCTTTCCCGGCCAGCCGGACCAGCGCGTTTTGGTGCCGTTTTTCACCATGCGCAAGATGTACCCGACAGCCAATGAGATCATGTTCATCATCTTCGCCAGGAAAGGACTGGTGGATCGCGCGATGGATGAGACCGAAGTGGCGATGCGCATGATGCGCAGGACACCGCCCAACAAGCCCGACGATTTCTGGATCTCCACCGGCAGCCAGATGCTGCAGGATTTCCATCGCATCACCTCGACGGTGGCGCTGCTGATGGTGGGGCTGAGCTCAATCGGCCTCCTGGTGGGCGGCATCGGCGTGATGAACATCATGCTGGTATCCGTCACCGAACGAACGCGCGAGATTGGCATTCGCAAAGCCGTGGGCGCGCGCCGCTCCGATATCGTGGTCCAGTTCCTCACCGAAGCCGTCGTGCTGACTGGCCTCGGCGGCCTGGCCGGGATGACGCTCGGCTGGCTGATCTCGGTGATTTTCCGCCTGATCTTTCCCAGCCTGCCGACTTCGGTGCCACTCTGGGCAGCCGCGGTGGGTGTGGGCGTGAGCGTAGGCGTGGGTCTCTTCTTTGGCACTTGGCCCGCTCTCAAAGCCGCCCGTTTGGACCCGGTTGTCGCGCTCCAATACGAGTAGCCCGAGCCCGTTCGCCGCTTGACTTCGCGATTGCCATTTGGTCTCGTGACTGTATCGGATAGTCCGACTCCTCAAGTTTATGAACACACCACTGAAGATATTGCCGCTGCTTGCGTTCGCCTCGGTTTTCCGCCTTGGTTTGGCAGCAGCGCCGCAGAGCGGGACAGACCCCCAGCAGGATCGTTCAAGCGCACCCACGGAGGCTGCATCGGCGGCCCAGCCGGTGGCCGGGACTCGAGACGGCGCAGGCGCGTTTGTGACTCGCCACTATCGCAATTTGTTCCTGGAAGCCGGTCATTCCCCACAGGAAATATCGCGCAAGATCGACGCTGCTTTTGAGCAACTCTTCCATGGCGACCCACAGACGCAAACGGTCTATTACTCCGCCGGCCGGAATTCGAACGGACCGTTGGCGTATCTTACCGACATCAACAACCGCGACGTGCGTTCCGAAGGCATGTCGTACGGCATGATGATCGCAGTTCAACTCGATAAGAAGGCCGAGTTCGATGCTCTGTGGAACTGGGCCAAGACCTTCATGTATCACGACTCGCCGACTCATCCCGGTTACCGTTTCTTCTCCTGGTCGATGAAGATCGACGGCACGCCGAACGATGAATCGGCAGCTCCCGATGGCGAGCAGTATTGGGCGATGGCACTGTATTTCGCCGCCGGACGCTGGGGCAATGGCACTGGCATATACGATTACCGCACGGAGGCGGACCGGCTTCTGGACGCCATGAAAAACCGCGCCGCGATCACCGGCCAGACGGTGAGGGGATCCGAGACCGACGGACCGGAATTCAACGCCGAACACAAAATGGTGCGCTTCACGCCGAATAACCGCCGGCCCGATCACACGGACCCTTCCTACCACTTACCTGCGTTCTACGAGCTGTGGGCGCGGTGGGGCCCGGCCGCGGACCGGCCGTTCTGGGCCGAAGCGGCCGCTGCCAGCCGCGACTTCTTTCAAAAGACCACGAACCCCGCGACCGGCCTGGCTCCCGAATACGCGCATTTCGATGGCACGCCGGTTGTGGGCTCCGGGGCAAGCGGTACGTTCGGGCCCGATGCCTGGCGCACGGCGGCTAACTGGAGTGTCGATTGGTCCTGGTGGGCCGCCGATCCCAGGGAGCGGCAACTAAGCGACCGCATCCAGGCTTTCTTCGAATCCAAGGGAATCGCCACTTATGGAAATCGATTCACGCTGGATGGCAATCAGTTTAGCGCTGAACACTCGACCGCGTTGGTCGCCACGAATGCCGTTGCCAGTCTGGCCGCGACCGACCCACGCGCCGCGAAGTTTGTCGAGGCTCTGTGGAACTCAACCGTTCCAACCGGACAATACCGGTATTACGATGGCATGTGGTATTTGATGGGTCTGCTGCATTGCAGCGGCGAGTACCGTATCTGGCCGCCTAAGTAGGGCCACCGCCCAAATTGACGTCGAGACCGGCGGCTTGGAACGGCGCAAGCGAGGTCTGCGTATTCCAGGGCATGGGAGAACTTGCGTTCGGTGTCGTCGAGCTCCTGTTCGAGCACGGCCTCGACATCGTTGAATCCGTCCTGGAGCGCTTTGGTCCCGATTTCCCCCCTGCCAAGGAACACTTTATCCGGCTGGGGCCGTTGGACAGACCGGTGAGCGCGCTCTCGAAGGGCGCGCCGCCACGCGTTTTCGTATGTAGTCGGTTGTCCTGCCCAAAGGAGTAGACTCGAATCAGGGGTAACAGTCTGCGCCAGTGAGGTCTTATGGGACTTTTTAAGGATTTGGTTAAGACCAGCATCAAAGTTGCCGCCGCACCAATCTACATTCCGCTGAAGATTGTGGAGAAACTCCAGCAGCCGCCTCAGTACAACTACTGGTATCACGACAGCGGCCGCGAACAGGAAGATAGCGGCACGAGTGGCGAGTCACAATCCGATTGATGGCATGACCAAGGGGACAATGCAGAGCGGATCCCGGTGGGCCGTTTTCCGCGGATCGATAACTCCGTACGGGAGCGCTTGGTCAGTTTCCCGCTTTGCATTCCGCCGGTTTGACCCCGAACAGCGTCGGCTGTCTCCAGAGGTTCCGACCTTTATCGGAGAACAGGCCAAAGCCCACCGAGGTTTCCCCAAACGGCGCGGCGCGTAATGGACCGATGAGGAATCCGCGTTCGAAGTCCTCCCGGATTACAGCGTCCCAGTAGATGCAGTAACCCGTCATCCAACCCAAGTCCATCTTGAATGCATTCCAGACCTGATAACCGCCGCCGACCGAAGTGTGCATACCCTTCGGCGGGTGTGGGTGGACGCGAGCGTCAACGCAGTCCAGATTGTAGAGACACGGGTCTTTCGGATACGGCGCACCTTGTACCTCCGTCCAAGTGCCATCGCTGGCGCGCAGAATAAGAAAGGTGTTTGTGTCGTAGAACCAAAGCATAGTGCCGTTCTGATGAAACCCTTGATAGACCCGATGAAGACGACGGGACGAGGACTTAGGGCGACCAAGCCCGTCCGCGACTAGGTCATAGACGCCAGAGAATACCAGATTCGTTGGCGTGGACTTGATCCGAACCGTTTCTGTGCGGAATCTCGCTACCTGAGCGTAGTGAATTTCCTCTCCGGCCGGAGATAGCAGCGTGACTGGCAGTTGCCGATCAAACTGCATCACCTTGATCGCGTACCGGCCCGCTGCAAGCGAAACTTTCTCGTCCGGGTCAAATCCAACACCGTTCCCGTCCTCGGTGTTCGCCTGGATGGAGACGCCGGGCGGTCGTTCGCCGCGATCCCAAACGATTTGCAAGTTTCCGTTGTTGACTATCGCCGCCCACCAGTGCTCCACGCCTTGCCGCGCGACATTCAGACAGTTCCACACAAATAACGCAAGCACACCAAGCACCCTAACCCAGAATCCGTATCCTCGCCGCGACGACGCTGGCCGCTCATCGGACATAAAGGGATTCTATTCCTTGTTCCGAACAAACGCAATGATCTCGAGTCGTACTGGCTCACGTTGTCGTCGCAGGCTCCGCGGCAGGAGATTTCGGTTGCCCAGGTCGCCTACAGTTCATCGCCCTACGCCGTCTGCCTCTGTGCCCCGCTTCCCCGCACTGTCGCCAGCGCCAGCAGCGGGAAATAATCCCTGTATAAGTGGTAAGTCAGATAGAAGACGTTGGGAAAGCCAGTGCCGGTGGCTAGATCTTCCTTCCAGCGGCCATTGGGCTGCTGAGTGTCCAATAGGTAAGTGACGCCTCGTTCGGCGGCGGACGAGGTGGTGTCTCCCGCGGCGGCCAAGCCGAGCACCGCCCACGCGGTTTGCGAGGCGGTGGAGGGGGCAGCAACGAAGTGGTTGTCGCGATAGCTCTGGCAGGATTCGCCCCAGCCGCCATCTCGGTTGGCGACGCTGCGAATCCACGCGGCGCCATTTTCGATGGCCGGCTGCGCCTGTTCGCCACCCGCCACGCGCAACGCACGCAACGCGAGAAACGTGCCGTAGATGTAATTCACTCCCCAACGTCCGTACCAGCTCCCATCGCGCTCCTGCGCGTGCAACAGGAATTGCACACCGCGCTGGATCGCAACGTGGTCGGCGGGCAAGCCGCGCTTGACCAGGGCATCGATGACGCGGCCGGTAATATCGGGGCAGGCCGGATCGAGCATGGCGTTGTGATCGGCGAAGGGCACCTTGTTGAGTATCTGCCAATCGTTATCGGCGTCGAAGGCGGCCCATCCGCCGTCGGAGCACTGCATTCCCAGGATCCAATCGGTGGCGCGGCGCTCCACGCGAGCCTGTGCCTCGGCATCGCTCGCCTTGGCGTGACCGAGCGCGAGCAACACCATGGCGGTATCGTCCACGTCGGGGTAATACTCGTTGTTGAATTCGAACGCCCAGCCGGAGGGCACCAGGTCGGGCCGCTTGATGGCCCAGTCGCCCTTGCGGCGCGTTTCCTTCGTGAGCATCCAATCGGCGGCGCGTGTGAGGACGGCGGGCGATGGCGCCCAGGCCTCGGTCCCGGCGCGCACTTCCTGCAACTGGCCGAGCGCATACGAACAAATCGCGGTGTCCCAGAGCGGCGAGACGGCGGGCTGGAACTGGAAGTTGGCGTCGTCCTCCAATATCAGGCTGTCGAAGTGACGGACAGCTTCGATCAGATCGGGCTGATCTTCCGGATAGCCGAGCGACTCCAGCGCCATGATGCAGTACATCATGGAAGGGTAAATGGCGCCCAGGCCGTCGGTGTGGCGTGTACGCTCCAGCATCCAGCGTTCCGCCTCGCGGATGGCGCGCGCGCGCACGTTCTTGAGGCCGCGCTTTTCCCAAAGTTTGACGGCGCGATCCACCTGGTGGAAGATGAGGGCGGCGGCGTCCCGCTTGGGCAACGAGTAGCGGGTAGTGGGACGCAGCAGCTCATCCACGCCCATGCCATGTGGCGTGACCTTCGGCTTGGCGATGGCTTGCACGATGGAGAGTGGCACCAGGATGGCGCGCGTCCAGGAGGACATCTCATAAAGGATGTCGCCGGGTGCCAGCACGATTTCCGGCGGAATGCTGGGCGCCCAGCGGCGCGGATACAAGCCCAGCAGGCTGAAGTTGATCTTGGTGTAACTATTGGCGGCTTGCAGACCGCCGAGCGCGATCACGCGGTCGCGGGCGCGGCGCATGGCGGCCGATTCGGGATCGATGCCGGCGACTCGCCCGGCCAGCTTGCAGGCCGTATAGGCGCGGGCCGTCGCGTTGATTTCCGAAGGGCCTCCGGGGTAAATGTTCCAGCCGCCATCTGGGAGTTGGCGGCGGAGGATGGACTGGCAAGCCTTGCGGATGCGCGGCGCGGCGGGCGGACGCCATTCGCCATCCGCGTCCGGCTGATGGCGCCACAGTTGACAGAGGATGTAATCGGACTCGAGCGTGGTGTCCGCCGTCAGGTCCCCCCACCAGCAGCCGGCGGCCTGTTGGATCGATTCCAGTGCCTGCGCCGCAGCCGTGAGTGAACGATCGATGCGCGCGGCGCGTTCCGCCGCGGTTTGCGCGACGGCCGGAATAGGGACGGCGTGGCGGCGGGATGCGGATTCGATCCACTCCATAAAGATAGTGTAGCGTTTTGGCCGGAACTCGCGGCCATTGCGTGCGCGACATAGAAATGGAATGCGCTTTTGCGCTCGCGGAAGATGGCAAGCACGGGCAAGCTAAAGCATTCCCCACCAATATCACGCGTGCCTTTGGTGGGGCATGCTTTAGCTTGCCCGTCAGGCACGCACCAGCTACTGCTCGATCAGCGCGGCGGCGGCCTGGTCGAGGAACCACGTGACATCGTGGCCAGGGCGGGTGGCGATTTGCGCGGGGTACTTCATCGGGTCATACTCGCCACGGATCACCGACCGCAGCGCGTCTTTCTTGTCGTTTCCCGTCACCAGGAACACCGTGTGCTTGGCGGCTACCAGGACCCCCGGCAGCAGGGTGACGCGCCATTGGTGAAACTGCGCGGCGAAGGTTGCGGCGGCGATCCCGTGCCGGTCTTCGATCAACGGGTCGCCAGGGAACAGGCTGGCTGTATGCGCGTCGGGCCCTATCCCGCGATGCACCACGTCGAAGCGCGGCAGTTCGCGTTCGTTCAATCCGAAGAAGCGGCGGACTTGCTCGGTGTAATGCTGGGCCGCCGCTTGCGGAGCCAGTTCGCCGGCCACGCGGTGGACGCTCGACTGCGGCACCCGCGCCGGCAGGATCAGATGTTCGTTGGCCAGCTTGAAGTTGCTGGCCGGGTCCGAAGGCGGCACCACACGCTCATCGACGAAGAAGAGGTGAATGCGATGCCACGGCAGATCCGACGCCCCTAGGCGTTCGAACATCCAGGCAGGGCTGGTGCCTCCGGAGACGGCTAGCGTGGCCAACTCCTGGCAGGAAAGAGCGGCCTCCAGCAAGGTGACGATGTGGCCTGCGCACGCCTCGGCCGCGGCCCGCGCATTCTCGCCGATTTGGTAACGGGCGCTCATTCAATCGGTAGCATACGCGAATTGCGCGGCGGACGCCAGCGTACTGGCAAACACCGGGTCGGCGTGTGGAATGCCGAGTTCCTCGCGCAGGAGCAGATAGTCGTTCGGCGTGGGCAGGGGCGTGCAGTGCGAGAGCCCATCGACGGTAGCCGTGAGATGTCCGTCGTGGCTCTCCAGGCGCGCATGGAAGTCCCCGTATTCGAGTTCGGCGAAGATCCGCTGCGTGCTCGTGCGAATGTAAACCGTGGAGCGGACGCCAACCGATTCGAGCGCGCCGGCCATCCAGGCGGCCATGTACAAAGCCTGTGTCGTCACCGCGCCCGCGTCGCACACGGTGATGCGCGCGTCGCCAGTGAGGCTGGCGGTATGCCGCGGGTCTTCGAAGACCTGCGCCAGGGTTTGCCGCCAGCGGGTGAGGCGCGTCCAGGCGAGGTCGCCGAGCAACATGCCGCGGGCGGCTTCGTCCGCCAGGCGCCGCAGGGCGACGGGCGCATCCGCCAACGCGCCTGAATCCACCACTACGCGGTGCGCCACGGCGGCCAGCGCTGGGAACTCCGCCATCCCCAGCAGGCGCGGGCTGCGGCACCACAGAATCGCGGGAAGATCCGGCACCGTAAGCGGCAGCACCACCGACGGCACATCGCCCAGCGAGGCGTCCGAGCACGCGATCTCCACCTGCTCGCAACAGATCTGCCGGCGCTGGCCAAACGGCATCCAGCACTGCGCGAACACGCGCTGGCAGATCGAGCGTTCGCCCGCGCCGGTGAGCCGGATGACGATGGTGCGTGCGGGATGCTCCGGCATCAGCGCGGCGATGGTTTCGCCCAGGCCGGCCGGGTCGTCGCGGTCCTCGGTGACAACGATCAGCGTCATCGTGCAGGCGCGAAGCACGCCGTGCGCCTCAACGCCAGCTTCCTGCTTGCCGGTGGTCACCCAGAGATCGGCGAGATCCTTGAGGATCTTCTCGGGAGGCGCCACAGCCATCACGGTTTCCTCCACGTGTGGCCGCGGCGAGCCAGCATCACATCAGCGGCGGCCGGTCCCCAGCTTCCGGCGGCGTAGTTCGGAAAATCGAAACTGTCGCTGCGCCATACGTTCTGGATGGGCTCGACCACCGTCCAACTGGCTTCCACCATGTCCTGCCTGGTATACAGCGTGGCGTCGTCGAGCAAGGCATCCAGCAGCAGCGTTTCGTATGCGGATGGCGACCGCTCGCCGAAGCTCGAGCCGTAGTTGAAATCCATCGACACCGGGCGCAGTTTCATCCCGGCGCCGGGCCGCTTGGAAAGGAACTTGAGCGAAATGCCCTCTTCCGGCTGGATGCGCACGATCAGCAGATTCGGCGTGCCGTCCGCGATCTCGCCATCGAACATGGATAGTGGGGCCTGGTTGAAGTGGATGGCGATTTCGGTCACTCGCTTGGGCAGCCGCTTGCCGGTGCGGACATAAAACGGCACACCTGCCCAGCGCCAATTGTCCACGAAGAGGGTCACCGCGGCGTACGTGTCGGTGGCCGAGGCGGGGTTGACGCCGGGCTCCTGGCGAAAGCCGGCCACGTCCTCGCCGCCGATCCGCGCCGGCCCGTACTGGCCCGCCACCGCGTTCTGGCGAATCTCGTCGGCTGTCATCGGCTTCACGGAACGCAGCAGCTTGGAGCGTTCGTCGCGCACGCTGGTCGCGCGAAAGCTGGCGCAAGGCTCCATCGCGATGGTGGCCATCACCTGCAGCAGGTGGTTCTGGATCATATCGGCCAGCGCGCCGGCTTCCTGGTAGTAAGCGCCGCGGCCTTCGACCCCAATCGATTCGGCGGCGGTGATCTCGACGTGATTGATGTATCGCCGATTCCACAGCGGCTCGAAAATTCCGTTGCCGAAGCGAAAGGCCAAGATGTTCTGCACGGTTTCCTTACCCAGGTAATGGTCGATGCGGTAAACGTCGGATTCGTCGAAGACTTCGTGCAGGCGGTCGCTCAACTCGCGCGCGCTGGCCAGGTCGTGCCCGAACGGTTTCTCCACCACCAGCCGGCGCCAGCCAGCGCCGTGCTGCAAGCCGGCCGCTCCTATGCCCTGCGCCGCTTGCGCATATTGGCTGGGCTGCGTGGAAAGATAGAACAGCACGTTGCCGCCGGTCTGGTGGGCTTCTTCGATGTGGGCGAGCTTCTCGCCGATGCGCTGGAACAGCGCGGCGTCGCCGATGTCTCCCGCCACGTAGTGCAGACCCTCGGCAAACGCCTTCCACACCTCTTCGTCCAATTGCGTGTCTTCGGAAAACGCGGCGACCGATTCCTTCATCTTGTCGCGAAACTGGTCGTCGGTGAGCGGTGTCCGCGAAGTACCCACGATGGCGAATTCGGGTGCCAGCCGCCGGTCGTAAGCCAACCGGTAGAGCGCGGGCAGTAGCTTGCGTTTGGTCAGGTCGCCATTGGCGCCAAAGATCACCACCGCGCACGGCGGCGCGCGCCGTTCGAAACGCAGCGGGTCCTGAAACGGATTATCGGCAGGCATCGGATCTACAGTATCAGATGCACAGGCACGAGCAGCGGGTGCGCCAGTAATCGGTCTGCAACTGGAAAGTGCCGGGTCCGCGGACGGGTAAGCCTTTGGTAGCGCCAATGGGGGCGCGCAGCGCACGATCGGCGGTGCCGCGCCGGCGGGAACGGCTTACTGACCGGCCTTGACTATCGAGATCAGCGTGTCTGTCATGTGCTGACCCGTCTTCATGTTCATCCAAGGGCTCTGGACGGTGATGTTAACGCCGCCCGTCTTGAACATGCCGCCTTTGGCGGACGTGTGGACTTCGGTGGTCCCAGGCTGCTTCTTATAGAACTCGTTTACCTGGGCCGGCGTGGCATCGGTGCGGTAGCAGGCGCCATCTACCTTCATTTGTGTGGCGAGGAACTGCGTCGTATCGGCATCGTATTTCGCGCCGTCGTAGACATTCACTCCATACTTCTCTTCAGCGCCGGCGATCGTCAGGCCGGCGGCGAGAATCAACAGAACGGCAAATGCAAAGCTCTTGGTTCTCACGTGTTTCTCCTATTTAGTAGCGATCTCGACCAGCTCGACTCTGCGGTTTCTTGCGCGGCCGTCCTCGGTTTTGTTAGGTGCCACGGGCGCATAGGGGCCATCGCCATAAGCGATTAGCCGTGCACCTGCGATTCCGTGCTGGCTAACCAACGCATTCACCACCGCCTGGGCCCTGGCCTGCGATAGTTTCACGTTGGTGGCAAGGTCGGCCACCATATCGGTATGCCCGACGACATAGACCTTCATAGCAGGGTTCTGGGTGAGCAGTTTGGCAATCTGGACCAGGGCGGGCTCGGATTCCGGTTTCAGCTCTGCCTTGCCGGTGTCGAAGTGTATGCCGTAGATGGCGACCCGGCCCGTCTGTCCGATATCGTCGGCCATGGCCTTCGCGTCCAGCGTTATGTCCTGCTGCATTGCTTGCTTTTCGACGATCACCATCTCGTATAGCTTATCGATGCCGCTGATTGCGTGAACCGCCAACCATACCTCGGTGCCGCCCTTTGCGAAGCGGAGGGTGGTTTCGCGCTCATCCCCTTGGCCCACTTCGCGCAGCACCGCCCCGCCGGCCGAACGAACCGCACTCTGAAAATTGCGTATGATCTGCAGTGAGCTGGCAGCGGTGGCGTTTCGCGGGAGATCGTACCTGTATCGCAACAGACGTCCTTCGACCGCCTGCCGCTTCTCCGTTTCCCCTTCCTTGATCTTGAACGAATAAGAATCGAATTGCGACTCGGCATAATCCCTAATGTAGTACCCCGGCATGCGGGACAGCCCGGGGTAGTCCTTCGATTTGGGTATGTCCGTTTGCCCGAACGCAAATGGAACCGCGATCAGCGCCACCAGTGCACCGTTGAGAAATCTGCTCATAAAGCCTTCCTCCGTAACGTCATCCGTGATTGAGATTATTGGGTCTTTAACGCCTAGAATATATAACGCAGCAAAATTCGGGTCCGGGGAATAAATAATCCCGTTCCCTCCCGACACCGAATAGGTGCCCCTCACGCTGCCCACGCATCCTGGCGGCACGCCGCGCTAAACTGGAACTCTTATGGCCATCAGTAAAGATTTGTTGGAGATTCTCGTGTGTCCGGTGTGCAAGGCTACGGTGGAGCTCACGGCCGGCGGGAGCGGGTTGAAGTGCGTGCAGTGCCACCGTGTCTATCCGGTACGGGACGATATACCGGTGATGCTGGTGGACGAGGCCAAAATCGAAGAATAACCCCGTGCGGAACGTGCTGGAAGAGCTGCCGCGTCCGGGCCGCGTGGCCGTCGTCCGGCTGCGTTCGCTGGGAGACTGCGTTCTCTCGACGCCCGCTCTCGCCCTGCTGAAACGCGCGCGCATGGATCTGCGCGTCGCGGTGGTCGCCGAGGCGCGATTCCACGCGGTGTTCGAGCATAATTCAGACGTGGACGAAATCCTGCCGCCGGAGCCGGGCGCGCTGCGGCCCTGGGAGCCGGATTTGTGCGTCAACCTGCATGGCGGCACGCGCAGCGCGTGGATGACGCTGGTGTCCGGCGCTCGCTGGCGCGCGGGCTTCGAACACTTCCGCCACAGGCGCGTCTACAACGTGCACATCCCCAGGGCGCAGGAAATCCTCGGGTGTGCCCGCACCGTGCATACGGCGGAACACCTGGCCAGCGCGATCTTCTATTTGGGCGCGCCGGTCGACGAAATTCCGCGCGCGCGGCTGGGGCTGGCTGAGCCGCCGCCGGCGCCGGCACGGCCGTACGCGGTGCTGCACCCGGTGGCGACGGCGCCCAAGAAAGCCTGGTGCGCCGAAGGGTTTTTGGAAGTGGCACGGCAGCTCGCAGCGAGCGGCCTGGAACCGGTGTTCATCGGCGCGGCGGGCGACGACCTGCGGCCGTTCGCGCCGCATCGCCTGGTGCAAGGCGCACCGCTCGACCAGGTGAAATCGCTGCTGGCCGGAGCGTCTTTGTTCGTCGGCAACGATAGCGGCCCAGCACACATGGCTGCGGCGTTCGGGATCACGTCGGTGGTGATCTTCGGACCGTCCGACCCTGCCATCTGGGGCCCGTGGCGCGCGCGCGCCGAAGTGGTGACGGCGCCGGGCGGAATATCTGGCGTGGCGGTGGCGCAGGTGACGGACGCACTCGCGCGCCTTCGGGTACATGCATGAAGGAGCTGCTGCGGCTGTTCAGTTTCGCGCGGCGGTACACGGGGCACCTGGCGGTCTCGGTAGTTCTGATGGCGGTGGCCGGCAGCGGAACCGGCCTGATGGCGCTACTGATTGGCCCGCTGCTCTACAGGGTGCTGGACGTCCACGCGGCGGAAGCGCGCATCAAGCTCACCACCATCCCGATTCCGCACCACCCCATCGCCATCTATCTCGACCAGATCGTCCCCTCCTATTTCCACAACGTATTCAACATCATGGCGTTCGCCATGATGGCGGTGTTCGTGACCAAGGGTCTGTGCGATTACTGTGCTAACTACCTGGTCAACTACGTCGGCTTTTCCGCGGTCACCAACCTGCGCAACCGGGTGTTCGATAAGGTGGTGCGGCAGGGCGCGGAGTTTTTCGAATCCCACTCCACGGGCAAGCTGATGTCGGCCATCATGAACGATATCGACAAGGTCCAGCTTGCCACTTCGCATATTCTGGCGGACCTGCTTCGCCAGACGTTCGTGCTGCTGGCGCTGCTGGCGGTGGTGATCGGCACCGATTGGAGGCTGGCGCTGATCAGCCTGTTGCTGGTTCCGGTGGTGGTTTTTCCGGTCACCAACATCGGCAAACGGATCCGCCGCACCACGCGGCGCACGCAGGACAATCAGGGCGAGCTGAGCCAGGTGTTGCAGGAAACCCTCAGCGGCCACATGGTGGTGAAGGCCTTCAGCGCCGAAGGGTACGAATCGCGCCGCTTCCACGATGCGGCGCGCCGGTTGCTGAAGACCAACCTGCAATACGTGCGCCAGCAGGCGCTCTCCTCGCCGCTGATCGAAGTCGTGGGCGCGGCCACCGTGATCGGCTTCATCTGGTACGCACGGACGCAGATCAAGGCGGGCGAGTTGACGCCGGAACGGTTCGCCAGTTTTGTCGCGGCTCTGGTATTCCTCCTCGAGCCGGTGAAGCGCCTGGTGGGCATTCATAATATCTTCGAGCAGGCGCTGGGCGCGTCGCAAAAGGTCTTCGAGTATCTCGACAATATCGAAAAGATCGCCGAAAAGCCCGGCGCCACGCGGCTCCATAAGTTCTCCCAGCGGATTGTGTTTGACAATGTGGGCTTCCACTACCTGTCTGCGGACAGCTTCCGCATCGAGGGAATTTCGCTTACGGTGGAAGCGGGCGAGGTGGTGGCGCTGGTGGGGCCGAGCGGCGGCGGCAAGACCACCCTGGTCAATCTGCTACCGCGCTTCTGGGACGTGACCGAAGGCGCGGTCCGCATGGACAGCCACGACGTGCGAGAGTTGGAGCTGGATTCGCTGCGCGGGAAAATTGGCATCGTGGCGCAGGATACGTTTCTGTTCAACGACACGGTGGCGCGCAATATCGCTTACGCACGGCCGGAGACGCCGTTGTCCGAAGTCCAACGCGTGGCCGAGATGGCGCTGGCGCACGAATTCGTGGAGCAACTTCCGGATGGCTATCGGACGGTGATCGGCGACCGCGGCGTGCGCCTGAGCGGCGGCCAGCGGCAGCGCATTGCCATCGCGCGCGCATTGCTGAAGAACGCGCCGATCCTGATTCTGGATGAAGCCACGTCGCACCTCGACACGGAATCCGAAATGCTGGTACAGAAGGCACTGGCGAACCTGATGGAGCACCGCACGGTGATCGTGGTGGCGCACCGGCTTTCGACCATCCGCCGGGCCGACAAGATCGCCGTGATCGAGCAAGGCCGGCTGCGCGAGACCGGCACGCACGAGGAGCTGATCGCACAGGGGGGAATCTATCAGCGGCTGCACGAACTGCAATTCGTGGACGCGGCGATGGGAGATTTATGAGCGTACGCAGCATGACCGGCTTCGCCACCGTTCGCAAGGCCGCCGGACCGGACGAAATCGCGATCAGCCTGAAAAGCGTGAACCACCGCGGCCTGGATCTGCACTTTCATCTACCGCCGGAGCTGGACGGGATCGAGCCCGAGCTGCGCGCTCTGTTTAAAGGTTCGGTCGCCCGCGGCCACGTGCAGATTCAAGTGAATCTGACGCGCGCAGCCGGGAACGCGGCAGGGCTGAATCGCACGCTGCTCAACGAATACGCCGCCGCGTTTCGCGAGGCGCAGGCGCTGCTCGGGCTGCCCAATCAGGAGATCGATCTCAACGAGGCGCTCCGCATGCCCGGCATGTTGCAGGCCGGCGGCGACGCGGAAGCGAGCGAGGAAGTGGCCACGGCCGCCTTGACCGGCGCGCGGGAGGCGCTGGCCGCCTTCAACCAGTGCCGCGAAACCGAAGGCGCCGCAACGGCGAAGGAGATGCGCGAGCGCACGGCGGCGCTGTTGGGCCTTGTGGGCCGCATGGAGGAGATCCGCACCGGCGCGGCTCCGGCCTTTTTAAAGCGCTTGCGCGAACGCATGGACGAGTTGCTCAACGGCACTGCGGTGGACCCACAGCGGCTGGCGCAGGAGGCCGCGCTGGCCGCCGACCGCAGCGACATCGCCGAAGAATTGCTTCGCTTGAAAACGCACGCTGCGCAGTTGGACGCCATGCTAGCCACCGGAGGCGAGGTCGGCAAGCGTCTCGATTTCTTATTGCAGGAGATGAACCGCGAAGCCAACACCACCCTTTCGAAGACCGGCGGCCTCGGCGATTTGGGGCTGACCATCACCGAGCTGGCGCTGGCTGCGAAATCGGAAATCGACAAAATCCGCGAACAGGCACTGAACTTAGAATGACGACCGTCTTCATCATTTCCGCTCCCTCCGGTTCGGGAAAATCGACCCTGGTTTCCCACCTGATGGCCGGCGTGCCCGGCCTCATGTTTTCAATCTCTTACACCACCCGCCAGCCGCGCGGCGCGGAAAAGGACGGCGAGAGCTACCATTTTGTCTCCCGGCCGGATTTCGAGAGGATGGTCGAGCGCGACGAGTTTCTGGAGCATGCGGAGGTTTTCGGCAACTATTACGGCACCCACCGCGGCATTCTTGAGGAAGCCCGCGCCACCGGCCGGGACCTGGTACTCGACATCGACGTGCAAGGTGCGAGACAATTGATACAGAAGATTCCCGAGGCTGTAACCGTCTTCATCCTGGCTCCTTCGCGGCTGATACTCGAAACCAGATTGCGCGCGCGCGGGGAGGACCGGGATGAGGTGATCGAGCGGCGCCTGCGGGACGCGGCCGAGGAAATTCGGCGGTACAGCGATTATCATTACGTGCTAATCAATCGCGAGTTGGCCGAGTCGGACGCGATTCTCAGTTCGATTGTACGCGCAGAGCGCGTGCGGCGGACCAGGATCGAAGAGCGGATCCGGCCCATATTGGAATCATTTCAGGTTTGAAGAGGTAACGACGTCATGGCGGATATAGCCCCGAAGAATAACTCCCACTGCACCATTCCGGACGATGAGGAGCAGAGCACGTACCGCTACATCATCGTGGCGGCCAAGCGGGCACGGCAATTGCAGGGCGGCGCGCGGCCGGTGCTGCCCACATCCTCGAAGAAGTCCACCATCATCGCGATGGAGGAAGTGCGCCGCGGGCTGGTCAAATACTCGCTCACCGGCACCGCTCCGGAACCGACGGTCGTGGAGCCCACGCTCTAGGGGCGTCCGGTGTTGACATTCGAACGCGTCCGCCCCACTTTGCCGTCGGAGCACACCCAGGCGCGTGGGGCAGGCGCTTCCGCCTGCCAACCGGTTTTTCAAAGCTTCTCGCGGTGGCGGCGTAGCCGAGCAATTGGAGCCGCGACCGTTAGGGAGCGGTTGTTGGCATTGCGACAAATCTTTCCATGAAGATCATTCTCGGCGTCGGCGGCGGCATCGCGGCTTATAAGTCGGCCGAACTGGCGCGTCTGCTCATGCAACAGGGGCACGAGGTGCAGGTTGTGATGACCGATGCCGCGCAGCGCTTCGTCGCGCCGATGACCTTCGCGGCGCTCACCGGCCGCAAGGTGCTCACCGACCTATTCGCTATCGAAAGCGCAATCGACCACATCGGCACCGCGCAGGAAAACGATCTGCTCATCGTCGCGCCCGCGACCGCCGATCTGCTCGCCAAGCTGGCACACGGCCTCGCCGGCGATTTCCTCTCCACTCTGTACCTGGCCTTCACCGGACCAGTGCTGTTGGCGCCGGCGATGAACGTCAACATGTGGCAGCACCCGGCGACGCGCGCGAACGTGGAGACTCTGCTGCACCGCGGCAATCGCGTGATCGAACCCGGCGTCGGCTACCTCGCCTGCGGTATGACCGGCGCGGGCCGCATGGCTGAGGCCGAAGAGATTGCCGCCGCCATCGAACGCGAAGCGCGGCAGCGGCGAGACCTGGAAGGCGAAACCGTTCTCATCACCGCTGGGCCGACGCAGGAACCGCTCGACCCGGTGCGCTACATTTCGAATCGCTCCAGCGGCAAAATGGGCTACGCGCTGGCCGATGCCGCCGCCGCGCGCGGCGCCCGCGTGGTGCTGATCTCCGGCCCGGTGCACTTGTCGCCGCCGCACGGCGTGGAAGTCGTCAACGTTCGCACGGCGGCGGAAATGCGCGACCGGGTTTTCGAGAACCTGGAGCCGGCCGGCATCGTGATTAAAGCCGCCGCTGTCGCCGATTTCCATTTAAGTAACGTGCCCGAGCAGAAGCGCAAGAAATCCGCCGCGCGCCTGTCGCTCGAACTCGACCCCACCCCCGACATCCTGGCCGAACTAGGCCGCAAGAAAGGCGACCGGCTGCTGGTGGGCTTCGCCGCCGAAACCGAAAACCTGCGCCAGGAAGCGCGCCGCAAACTGGAATCGAAGAACTGCGACATGGTGGTGGGCAACCTGGTGGGCGGCGCCGACCTGGGCTTTGAATCCGACCAGAACGAAGTGGTGCTGGCGCTATCGACCGGAGAGACGCTCGATATCGCGCGCGCGAGCAAGCGCGAAATCGCCGAGCGCATCTTCGACGAAATCCTGAAGTTGCGCCTGGCTCTGCACTCCGCCCATGAAGCCTGACGACCTGCGACGGACCCTCGAATTCTATCGGGACATCGGTGTGAAGACTCTCTATCGCCAGAAAGCCACGGCGAAAACACGCAAAGCGGAGACGGTGGAAGAAGTGGAAGTGAAGCAGCCCGGCGCGGCGCCTGTCGCAATCGACCTGGCCGAGCGCGCGGAGCAACCCGCGTTTCGACTGCCGGCGCTGGCGCCAACCGGCGACACGCTGCCGGGTATTCTCGCGGACATTGGCGATTGCCGCCGCTGCCGCCTGCACGAAGGCCGCAACAAACTCGTATTCGGCGTAGGCAATGAGCGCGCTCCGCTGGTCTTCGTCGGCGAAGGCCCTGGCGCGGACGAGAACGAGCAGGGCATTCCTTTCGTCGGCCGCGCCGGTCAACTGCTCACGCAGATGATCGAGGGCACCGCGAAAAAAGAGGGCATCGAGCTGCTTCGCGCCGATGTCTACATCTGCAACGTCGTGAAGTGCCGCCCGCCCGGCAACCGCACGCCCGAGCCGGACGAAATGGAAATCTGCGGTCAGTTCCTCTACCGCCAGCTCTTGACGATTTCGCCCAAAGCCATCTGCGCCCTGGGAGGCACCGCCGCGCGCGCCCTCACCGGCCGCAAGGAAGGCGTCACTAAGATGCGGGGTAAGTGGACCGACTGGCGCGGCATTCCACTAATGGTCTCTTACCATCCGTCCTATCTCCTCCGCCCCTACAACCAAGACGCCAAGCGCGAAGCCTGGGAAGACCTCAAGAAGATCCTGCACTTCGTGTACGACTGAGGGCGGTTAGTTGATAAAGAGGTATAGGTACCATCCGGACCCCAATGGCTTATACGCGGAATAGTGTTCGCGTTCGGTCGATTTCGGCTGAGGTTTTCTGATGCTGTCAAGACTGGGCAGCAACGGTGTCGGCGTCTTTGGGTATTACCAGTATTCGAGTCCCTTCCGAGATTCCCCGTTCCTCAGAGATTCCGTTTCGAAATCGAATTCCACCTTCTCGCCGTCCCGAAAAATCGCCCCCTCCATCCCAATTCTCCTGCGAAGCTCCTGATAGCGCGCCAACCGCTCCGCCGTTATCGGCTGCTCGGATGCTACTTGGGACTGAGTTCCGGAACCGAAGTAGGACCCATTCTTGAGCCGAAAACTCTTGTGGCCGGCATCGAGGAAGATCTCGGAAATCCCCGCAATCTCGGGATCCTCCTGCAACATGGCAACCAACTCGACGAGGTCGCGGTAGTGCTCGCGGAACAGATGCTCCAGTCTTGCGTCCGAAGAGTGCGAATGCCCGCATGCGCCGGAGAACGTTAACACAATTACAAACTGCAAGGCCAGACTAGCTATCCAGAGGAGACCTGCCCCGCCGAAAGCAGCCACCATCGTAGTAAGTCGTCGCTTCCAGCCCTGCGTCATACCGATCAGGCCGTCGACCAGAATCGACTGAAACGCCATCAACATCCTAAGTGTAACCTGGCTGATGGAATGTGGGAACAATAACCGAGCGCGCTCCCTGGAAGACGTTGGGCCTGATGGAGACCGCCGCCTAGGATTCGTGCCGCATCCGAAGCTACCCAAGCGCCCACCTTAGCGGTTTTCCCACTTCGCTACGCCCTGTCAGCTCCAACGCGCCGTTAGCCGTTTTGACGGGAGTGACGCGGACACCGTTGACCTCTGCGTGGGACAGCCGGGCCGCTTGCTCGGCGGGTAGCCATACGGCGATTTTCCAAGAGCCCGCTTGCGACGGCTGATACCAGCCCTCGTAGGAACCATCGCGCAACTTGATAACGCCGAGCAGTGGCGATTCGAACCGGTACGATTCGACCGGCAGGCCGGGCCGCAATTCGAGGCCGCTTTCCGTGAACTCGATCCCGAGCAGCTTGGCCGCGGAATAGAGCGAGCAGGTGTGCGAATGCAGGTTGAGCACGGGGAAATCCGAGTAATGCATGTATAAGTTGTCTACTGTCGCACCTGGGTGTTTGCTGAGCGTCGAGTTATAAGTGTCGGGGCCGCTCAACACGCCGTACCAAATGCCGGGATACGTCTCGGCGTGGCGGGCCAGCGAGTTCTTCTTCCACTCGTCCCAGGCCATGGCGGGATCGAGCCGCGCCAGCGCCCACACCAGCGTCTGGTTGAGCGAAGGCCAGATGCCGCCGCTGACCGAAGTCCCGGGCTCCCAAATTCCGTCCTTGGGAGCGTCCGGTCCCGGGTTCATCTGCACCGCACCGATGGTGGACGGGCGGCGCAGCAGTTCGTCCAGGTTGCGCACCAGTTCGCGGCTTTGTTCCGGCGTCGTCGCACCGGCCAGCAGCGCCCAAGGCTGCGGCTCCAGCCACAGCGTGCTCTCTCCCACCCATCCCAGCGTGGGCCCAAGCCAGGCGCGGCGCAGCCATTTGCCGGTCCACTGCTGGGCCGTCGCGGTGCGGTGCGTGTCCGCGCTCTTGCGCACGCTCGCCGCCAGCTCCGTGTCGCCCGCAAAGTCAAGCAGCCGGGCGTAGAGATCGAACACCCAGGCCGCCATGGCGGAATTCAGCACGCTCTCGCCCTGCGCGACACATTCCGCGAAGGCGCGTTGCGCCCACACGCTGAGCAGGGCATCGTTCCAATCGTCATTAAGCATGCGCATCACGCCGTGCGCGCCCACGCCCACACCATCGACTTCGTGCCGGTAGCAGCGCTCGAGCAACTTGCCCACGCGCTCTTTGCCTGCGGTCGGCCCGTACAGCGGCCAGGTGGGAACCTCCTGGTCGAGGAACTCGATGTCGCGGGAAGCTAGCACATATTCGCTGGCGGTCCACAGCAGCCACAGGGGCAGGTCGCTCGCGTTATCGGCGACCATGGGGCTTATCGCGCCGTGGCCCACCATCGCGTACGGAATCGACCCATCCGGGCGGACCTCTTTCAGCGTGTAGCGCAGAACCGTCTTCACGATTTCCGGATCGCTGAACAGGAAGGGCAGGCAATGTTGCAACGGGTCGCGCGCCGCGCCCTGGAACCCCATTACGTATTGATAAATGCCGTTCTGGTTGAGGATGTGCTCGTGGAAGTAGTCGTCATAAGTCAGGCTGCTGCGAAGGCAATAGTGATTCCAGATCGTCTCTCGCTCCACCCACGGGTCGGAGCCGACGCTGAATCGCATTCCGCGCTTCTTCCACTCGGCGCTCGAGTCCTGCCAAACAGTGGTGGCGCGCGCGCGGTATTTCGCGGTTAGCGAATCGAGGTCGAAACTACCCGGCAGGTAGCCATAAAGAAAATACAACGTGGTCCGCTCACCCGGCGCGAGCTTGAAAACGCGCTCCAACAGCAGTGCGCTTTCCGGACCGTTCCATCTGACATCTCCATCCAGTGCACGGCCGATGCCGTCCGGTTTCGCGGCGCCGCCCGATCCAAAGAATGCCTTCCCGTTGGCGCTGAATCCATTGGCTGGCGCATCGAGAGAAATCAGGAAAGTGGCAGGCGGGTTGACGTCGTCGTAGGAAGCCTCGGGCACGGTTTCCGGAATCGCTCCCAGAAAAGAGTTGGGATGGGCGGCCAGGTTCGCCTTCACGAGCTGCCACGCGGCTTCCTCTTCCGGTGCGCGCCCGGGGAAGTGCTGCGAGTCGATCAACCCGCGACTTCGTGAGACAAGCTGAACACTGTGTGCGAATCTCTGGCCGAAGCCGCGGCGCAGGTCCACTAGCCTGCCCACGCCACCCATCTGCTCCACGAACGGGCGGAAAGAAAACTCGTAAATCAGCGTGCCCCAGTATTCGATCCATCGCAACGCGGCTGGAGCTGCGCCGTGATTGGCGATGGTCACCTGCGAGAGCAGCACGGGATCGTCGCCGAAGGGGGCACAAATCACCTGATCGACGCTGTAGTTGCCGCGCGCCACTTTCTTTCGCAGATAGCCGGCGCCGAACACGCGATCGAAACTCGCGCCGCTGGCCGAATACAACGTGCTCAGCGTCTCACTGCCATCGGTTAGGTAGCCGAATCCGCCGGCGAACTGGCTCATTTCCGGCACGTAGTCGTTCAAGAACTTGGGCGCGCCCTCATCCTGGCGGACGCGAACATGGCCATAGTTGGAAACGATCGCGCTGATCCGGTCGTTGCCCACCTGGTGTACGTGGTCGGTGGCCGAAAGGATGCCGGGAGTCACCCGAGTGACGGCCAGCGGGTCCGCGGTCTGGTCGCAGGTGTAGTGAAACGCCGGCAGGCCGAACTCATCCTGCATCCATTCGCCAAAGTGGCCCGATCCATACGGCTTGTTGGCGCCGCTGTCCTGCCCGCCAGCCAGCGCCGATATCGCACTCGGCGTGGCGATAGCCCAGCCGGTGGCAGTCATCACGAAATGCCTGCGGTGTATTTCCATAATTCCTCGCTACCGGCGATGCGCCGCCATGCGTATTCGGTGCCAGGGCGCGGATCGAATCCCAAGCACTCCAATTGTATCGGAGCGGCGCCTGTCGATTCCTCGCGGTGGACCGTCCGCGGAGCAGCCGGACGTGATGACGGCGCCGCTTTCGAATAGCCCTCAAGCGAGTTGTCGATTACTCGTCCGAGAACTTTCTTCTCCGGCAAGCTCTCGGACTGAGCATCTCTTCCCGCGTACTACCGGTCTTCGACGGGCAGATTCGGTTCTATTGAGAAACCGCCACATCAAGCGCTACATCACACGGTGCGAAGACCTATCGCTCCCGCGGGCCATCGGCTTTGGCGTTGCTCGCTCCCTCGGGATGCGGAGGTGGTGTGGCGCCGGAACTGAACAGCAGATCGAACAGCCGGGAGGACGAACTGGCGGCGGAAGGAATCGTCGCTTGTCCTGCTGGGTAGAGTCGATCCCCCGCGGGGGTTGCACTGGATGCCACGTCACCCTTCCCCAGTGGCTCCGGCCTCACCAGCGCAGGCATATCCGAAGTTGAGGACGGCGGCAGGAAGTGTACCACGCCGCTCCAGGTATTGGAGTTGCCGTCGTTGTCCGTGCCGCTGATCTGCCAGGTGCCGTCCCATGGCGGATTGCACGTGCATGAGGCGACAAAATAGCCGGTCAAGGTGCCGTAGGCCGGGATGCTGGCGGCGCCGAACCAGCTCGTGAGATCGCTGGTGTAGTCGTTGCCGAACACCAACAGCTTGGTGAAGGTGACTCCCACTCCGCCGGTTTCGGTTAGCTCCGTTTCGTAGTAATACTTTCCGTCGGACGAATCTTGGTTGACCGAGGCTGGAATGAAAGTGAACTTCACGTTGCCCACGCCGCCCTGCACGTCCAGGTAGGCCGGCGCGCTCGGGACGCCTCCTACTGTGACAATCACCGGCTGCTTGCCGCCAGGCACATTGTTGGGCACCACGAAGTTCACCTGGGTGACGCCAACGCTCCAACTCGGGACGCCGACGAACTCCGGTGTTACCGGTACACCGCCCACGGTCATGCTGAAAGGCTGCCGCGGTGTGGGTGGGTTGGTGATGGCGGCGCCGCTAGGCGTCGAACCAGTGGTCACGAAGGGCGACACGTCTCCTTCTCCGGTAATAAAGAACAGAACGCTCTGGCCGGCAGTGGCACTGCCGATGGGAGTGAGCAGTCCGGTGCTGTAGGTGTAGAAGATCCCCGGGTCGGCAGGTGCAATGTCGAAAGCATAGGTAGCTACCTGCCCGTTGTTGTTGACCGCCAACAGCGCCGTGCGTGCCGGTATCTCGTAGGGAATCTGCAAATTGATCTGGCTGGTGGAGCCTAACGCGTAGACCCCGTAAAGAGGCGCTGGCACACCGTTGATCGAAGCGGAAACACCGCCCATGGTGTAGGGCAGCGGGGCCGTTGTCGCAGTCAGGTAGCTGCTGGTGAGATTGGTGCCAAAGACGCTGAGGATCATGCCCGGAGCGAAGGCCTGCTGGAACGAGGCGGCATTGGTCACGCCGCTGATGCTGAGGTTGCTGGACCCGCCGATGGTGAAGGCGATGGGTACGTTCACAAACTGCGGGATGGTGTCGACCGATTGCAGCACCAACGTAGCGGTGTAGACGCCGGGTGCCATGCCGGCGCCGGAAGCTACCAGGTTCACCTGGCCGGAGCCCGTGCCGGACTGCGGATAGATCACCAGCCAACTGGTTTTTTGATTGGAAGGGAACAGCGACGCGGTCCAAGCCTGTCCAGGGGAGAGGTTGACACCAACGGTGGTGGTAGCCGATTGGTTCGCGGCCACACTGAGATTTACCGCGGTCTGGGACACCGTCAGCGCACCGCCGCTTTGCGCCGGTGCGGGATCGAACGGTATCGAGGCTGTGGTAGTGATCGTGTTGCCGGCCGTATCCACACCGTCAATCTCGTAAGAAAGCGTGGTAGGCATGCTGCCCACCTGCCAGCAAATCTCGGCTTGCAGGGTCCCCAAGGGCGCCAGGCGCAAGGACCCAAACCAGTCGGCAATCTGGTCGGAGAGATCGTTTCCACCTGCCAGGAACTTGGTCAGGTACACTTCGTAACCGTTCTGTTCCTGCAAGTCCAGTTCCTGATAGAACGGGTAGCCGGATTGGCACCTGGGATCGCCGCTCGGATTCTCCACTTCCGTGCCGGGTGCGCTCGAGAGCGCCATGGATGCCGACACCTGCGCGGGATAGAATTCCACGGAGATCTGCTGGCTCCACGTCTGGCCGCTGGCATCGATGCCTTTGAACGCAAATGGGAGCGTGGAGGGGACGGTTGCGATGGTCGCGCACAATGCGGCCGAAAGCGTGCCGTGCGCCGGGATGTTGGCGCTGCCAAAGAACGCCGGAATGTACTGCGTTTCGTCGGTGGCACTGAACGTAAAACCGGTGAGCGTGGTGGCGACGCCGTTAATCTCGCTCAGGCGGACTTCGAAAAAGAAAGTACATCCATTGGAAGCCGGTGCTTGCTGATAGACCGGGTTGGGCACCACGGACGGGACGACAGCCGAAGCCCCAGTGGCGATTGTCACCGTCACGGGCGCGAAGCCTGAGGAGGGCAGGAAAGTCGTGCTTCCGCCGTACGAAACCGAGATGGTGTTGGAGCCCACCGCCAACTGGTTGCCGTAGACGGTCAGTTTCGCCGTGGCAACTCCGCCCGAGCCGGAAAGGGTCGCGGACCCCAAGAAGATGTTACTGCCTGCGCTGAACGATACCGAGCCGTTCGGGGCATTGGTTCCGGAGGCTGCGGTTACAGTAGCCGTCAGCACCGTGCTCCCGGAAATCGAAATGCTGGCGGGGTTGGCGACGAGTGTCGTCGTAGTCGAGGTCGGACCCGATCCCTGGCCAGGCCTCGGCCAATGGGTGAACAGATTGTAGATGTCGGCCGAGCCGAGTCCGGTCGCAAGGTCGAATCCCGGTCCGGCGTTGTAACCCAATTGACCGTTTACGCAACTGGGACTGCCGGACGTGCAGGGCACAATATTGCTTCCCACGGTGATGTCGTGAAACACTCCCGAGGTTTGGGCCAAGCTGTACAGCGTCGGGTTGATGTTGCCCAGGCCCGGTTTGGATTGGGCCAGATACTGATTCAGCAGAGTAACAACTCCGGCGAATATGGGCGTCGAAACAGAAGTCCCGCCAACGCCGGCGAGTCCTCCGTTAACCCATATCAGGTAGTAATCGTGATCGACAGCCGCATCGAAGGAAATATCTGGTACGTCTCGGGCGTTATCGTTGGGTACTCCCGGTGCGGTCTGCCAGGCGGGTTTGGAGAAGAATATACTCGCGCCGCCACCAGTGGCGGCAATGTCGCCACCGTTGGCAATGCTGACGGACGTGTCGTTCCAAGCCATTTCCGGAATGTAGCCGAGTGCGGAAGCGTCGGTGGTAGGATTGTTGCTGGTACTCCAATACGTGCCGCCGCCTTCGTTGAATTCGGTTCCTCCCACGGCGGTCACCTCCGGCACGGTCGAAGGAATTGCGACGGCCAGACCATGAGTCGCAGCCTGAACCCCGCCAGTATCGCATCCGGCTGCACCCCAGTCTCCCGTCGATGACGTCCATGTAACGCCTTCCGCGTTACCCATTTGCGCGAGCTGGCGAAAAGCGGTGGCAGTCGACGGGCCGGAAGAGACCTCCGGTTCACAAATGCTGTAACTGGTGGTGATGACGGGAGCCAGATTCTGGTCGATCGCATACAGTGCGGATATCGCGAAATTCGGCGAATACACGAACACAACGGAGGCGTTCTGAGCGATGGCACCCGAGTACTCGAGATCGAGCGTGTTCTCGGCAAGACTGTCCGGATTGCTGGTGCCTGGGTCGGCATATCCCGGCACCAACACCATCTGGGGATCGTTCTTGGGTAGCCCAATCAGGGTGCGGAAGGAATCGATATCGGACATATTGATATTGGACGAGCCGATCACCGCGATTTTCTGTCCCGATCCGGTGGTGCCACTCTGATAGAGTCGATTGATGTCGTAAATGATAGCGATATCGCCCGGCAGCAGGGCGTGAGACCCGTTGGTGGCGGTGACATTGGGAACCGCCTTGAGCGTATGTTTCGGGGCCTTCGGATAGAAATCGTCCAACCCACGGATCAAGAGCACCACCGGCTCCAGCGCGGCGGGAATCGAGGGGTCGGAGCTGTTAGCGAAGTGCATTTCCCCATCGACCTGGTAGCGGTGCAACTCGGTGTGGAAAGCCATTCGCACCTGCGCGGCCGTGCCGGTGCAGGTGAGATAAGTCCGGCTTCGCGCTTCATAGACTACGCTGAGTCCCTGTGATCGCAGCCACTCCGCAACTTTGGCCGAATCGCCGGCACTGAGCCCGAAACGGTCTGCAAACTCTTCCGGAGTGAGCCAGTTGTGATAGTTTGGCGAAGTCGGGTCCTGCTGCTGAGCGAGCAACTGGTCGAGGTCCGCCTGCTGGCTGGCAGACCGCTTGAACACGATGCTGATGCCGCTGATGAACTGCTCCGGATCCACCGGGCCGAGATCGGACTGTGGCACAGCCCGGGAACTGCGGTTGCCCGTCAGGACGGCAGTTCGGTTGGAATCGATGGGGCCGGTGATCCGGTCCTGTTGGGCGCATGCGGGCCAGGCGGCCAGAAGCAAGCAGAATGATTGCGTAACGCAGCGTTGCAACCGAGCGAAACGAGACCGGCGGCGCATCGTGAAGAACCTCCTCCGTTCGCACGGGAGCAAACCGCAATCCGGGTTTTGGACTCCCGTGTCCTGTTCAGTATAAGGCGCCATCTTACCATTGCGTCCCTGTCTCGATTTGTTTCCGGGTACTGACTTTCTCATAACCGGAGGCTATCACGTTACGTGTCAGCGAGATAGGGTATCACCGCGCCACAAATTTCCATAAGAGAGCGGAATGCCAAGAGTGCGAAAGATCACATAACCGAAGCGTGGAGAGTGTTTGCCTGCGACCCGAAAACGCTCCGTCAGCCGCACGCCGTTTCCCCACTCTACAATTGAATGGAGGGCATCCCGGCGTGGAGAACAAGGAAATCGCTAGCGTGCTGGAGGAGACGGCGGACCTGATGGAGATCGCCGCCGAGGATGGGTTCCGCATCAACAGCTACCGCAAAGCCGCCGGGACGGTGAAAGACTATCCGGAGCGCGTTGCCGATATCCTTGCCGATCCGGCGCGCAAAGTCACCGACATCCCCGGCATCGGCAAGGGATTGGCGGCGGTGTTGCACGAGATCGTCGATCATGGCTCCTGCGAGCGCCGCGACACGCTGCTGCAAAAGTTCCCGCCCACCGCGCTCGAGTTCCTCAAGATTCAGGGCCTTGGGCCGAAGAGCATCGCGCTCATCCTGGAGCACTATCGCATCAGCACGATCGACGATCTCGAGCGGCTGGCCAAGGAGGAGAAGCTGCGCGTGCTGCCGCGCATGGGTGCCAAGCTGGAAGAGAAGGTACTGCGCTCTATCGCCCAATACCGCATGCGCAGCGGACGCTACCTGCTGAGCTACGCCGAGGGCATGGCCGAGGAACTGTCCGCGATTCTGCGCGGCGCAGGCGTCGACAGCATCACTCCCGCCGGCAGCTTGCGGCGTGGCCGCGAAACCGTGGGCGATCTCGACCTGCTGGTCACTGGCCCGGACGCGGCCGCCGCGCTCGACCGCTTCGTCGCCTACCCGCGCGTGGAAGAAGTGCTGGGGCGCGGCGAAAACAAAGCCAGCGCCAAGGTGGGCCGCGAGGGGTTGCAGGTGGACGTGCGTGCGCTGCCGCCCTCCAGTTTCGGCGCCGCGCTCCAATACTTCACCGGCAGCAAGGATCACAACGTGGCCCTGCGCACGCGCGCCGTGAGGATGGGGCTGAAGCTCAGCGAGTATGGCCTGTTCCGCGCGCAGGGCGAAGCGCGCGTGGCCGGCGAAACCGAAGCCGGCATTTACGAAACGCTTGGCCTCGCGTGGATTCCGCCGGAGTTGCGCGAAAACGCGGGCGAGATCGAAGCCGCCGAAGCGGGCGGGCTTCCCAAACTAGTGGATCTGGCCGACATCCACGGCGATCTCCACATGCACACGGTCGCGACCGACGGCCGCGGCACGCTGGAGGAAATGGCGGCTGCGGCGCGCGACCGCGGTTACCAGTACATCGCCATCACCGACCATTCCAAGGCGCTGGCGATGGCCAACGGCTTGGATGAGAAACGCGTGGTCGAATTCGCGCGACAGGTGCGGAAGATCAACCGCGATGGCCTGGGCATCCGCATCTTTTCCGGCATCGAATGCGACATTCTGCGCGATGGCGCGATGGATCTGGCAAGTGACGCGCTGGCCGAGCTGGACCTGGTGATCGGCAGTGTGCACAGCCACATGAACCAGGAATCCGCCGAGATGACCGACCGCCTGCTGGCCGCCCTCGAATGCCCGTACCTGCGCGTCCTCGGCCATCCCACCGGCCGCATTCTGTTGCATCGCGATCCATTCCCGTTCGATTTCGAACGTGTCGCCGCCGCGGCCGTCGCGCGCGGCGTGTGGATGGAAATCAACGCGAGCCCCGAGCGCCTCGACCTGCACGCGCCGCTGATTCGCGCCGCCAAGGCAAAGGGCGCGCGCTTCACCATTTCCACCGACGCCCATCATCCCCAGCACCTGGCCAACATGCGCTACGGTGTGCTGATGGCGCGGCGCGGCTGGCTCGCGAAAAGCGACATTATGAATACGCTCGCGGCGGACGAGTTCGCCGCCGCGCTCCGAACAAGATCATGAAAATCACCTCTTCCCGTGAAGTCTACAAGTGCAGCCTCTTTCGAGTGACCGAGGACCGCGCGTCCGATCCCAAGACCGGCTTCAAGATCAAGCGTTCCATCGTGCGCCATCCCGGCTCGGCCGTGATGATGGCGGTGGATGACCGGCGACGCATCCTGCTGGTGCGGCAATACAGGCTGCCCGCCGGCCGTTATATGTGGGAGATGCCGGCCGGCCGGCTCGACCCCGGCGAGAAGCCAATCCAAGCCGCCAAACGCGAATTGATCGAAGAGACCGGCTATCGCGCGCGACGATGGACCAAGCTCGCATCCTTCTTCGTCAGCCCAGGTTTCCTGGCTGAACGCATGACCATCTTCCTGGCCGAGGACCTCACTGCCGGAGTCGCAACACCGATGGAAGACGAACGCATCGAAACCCGCTGGTTCCCGGCCCGCGAGGTCGAGCAAATGATTGAAGCCGGCAAACTCGATGACGCCAAGAGCATCATCGGGTTCTATCGGTGGAAGAAGAAGTAGCGCGCCGCAGTTCACCGATTATTCTTATTGCGACGAACGCAGGGCTCCGGCTCGGCATCCGGCTATAATTCAGTATGTCTTTCGCGGGGCTGCGGGTTGTGGCGTTCGAGAGCCGGCGCGCGGCGGAGATGGCGGAGTTGATTCGCCGGCAGGGCGGCCAGCCGTTTGTCGCGCCTGCCATGCGCGAGGCGCCGGCCGAGGATAACGGCGCAGCCTTCGCCTTTGCCGAGCGCCTTTTCGCCGGCGAATTCGATACCGTGATTCTGCTGACCGGCATTGGCACGAGGGAATTGAATCGGCTGCTTTCGGCGCGCTATCCGGAAGGCGCGTTCGCCGATGCGCTCCGCCGCGTCACGCTGGTGGCGCGCGGCCCCAAGCCGGTGGCGGCGCTGCGTGAGATGGGCCTGACACCGGCGATTGTGGCGCCGCAGCCGAACACGTGGCGCGAACTGTTGGCCGCTACCGCGAACCACCCGGCGCGCCACATCGCGGTGCAGGAGTATGGCCGCCCGAATCCGGAACTGCTGGCCGCGCTGGCCGCGCGCGGCGCCGAGGTCACCCCGGTCCGCGTATATCGGTACGCCCTGCCGGACAATGTCAGCCCGTTGCAGGAGGCGGCACGGCGCCTCGCCGCCGGTGAGTTTCAGGTTGCGCTGTTCACCACCGCAGTGCAGATCGAGCACCTGGTTCGCGTGGCGACCGAGCAGGGGATTGAAACCGATATGCTTGCGGGTTTGCGCAAGTGCTGGATCGGCTCCATAGGTCCCACCACCACCGAAGCCCTGGAGGAATTCGGCATCCATCCAGGCCTGCAGCCCACTCAGCCCAAAATGGGCCTGTTGGTTATGGAAACCGCCGCCCGCGTCAGCCGGTGAGAACCATGTGGCTCAGGTCTATCCGCCTGTGCCCGCGCCGCCGGTCAGATGAACATCTCCTCGTCCTGGGTCGCCATGTCGGGAGAATACTTGCGGCCTTTGACGAAAGTGGCAACCGCGGCGGAAATTCCAGCCGCCACGCCGTTAGCCTCGCGGACGGGGCGCATGGCCGCTCGCTTCAACGCGCCGCCCATTTCTCCCACCTGCTCGACCGCGCCGGTGACGGTTTCGTCGATCTGCGCCAGCCGCGCGTGGGCGCGGTCGCCGGCATCGTCGAGCAATGCGCCCAGCCGATCCACCTGCTCGCGGCTGATGCGTGCGATGTCGGCCAACTGCCCGATGATTTCCGCAACGCTCGGGCGGTTTTCCTCGATCGCCAGGTTGGCGTTTCCCAGCACCGTCTTGGCCTGCTCGATGAGCGGCGCGGCGCGTTCGAGGTTGGCGCTGGCTTTGTCGAGAGTGACGCGCGCGCGCTCCAGCAGCGGGCCCGCTTTCTCGAAGGCCGCACCGGCGATCTCGATCTGCGGCGTGGCCGTGTCGATCAAAACGGTGGCGCGCTCGATCATAGATTCCAGCCGGGCAATGGCGGGTTCGGCGCTGGTTAGGAAACCGGCGATCCTGGCCTGCATCTGACGCAGCCCACGGGAAATCGCGACGGCCACCACCGCCAGCACGACGAACGCACCGGCAGCCAGAACTACACCCGCAGTCGCGATCCAGCGAAAAACTTGGTCGTTCATGGCCTCAGTTCCGTCCCGCCGCCCAGTTGATACTACGCGGTCCCTTCGCTCGGCGTCTGCGGCGCACGCGCCTCGCGCCACGCCTGTTTGCCCGCTTCCACCGCGTCGGCCAAGCTCTCCTTCTGGCGGTTTAGCGTGTCTTTGCTCTTGTCGACCCACTCGGCCGCGGTCTGCTTCAGATCCGCGCTGCGCTGCTTCAGCAGGTCGCCGCCTTCGCTCGCCTTGCTGCGAAGATACTCGCGCGTTTCCTCCCCGGACTTGGGAGCGAACAGTATGCCGATGCCGACTCCCACTCCCAGGCCCAACAAGAATGCCGAAAGTCCGTTCTTATCCATCGTGTTTCTCCTCTTCCCTTCGGCTCACCCGTCACTACCCGAGCCAATTTTCAGTATACTCCGCATAAGAACCCCAATCATGGCGGAAAAACCGGACCGGCGCCTGGACGCCGAACGATTGTGGACTTACGCACTGCGGCTACTGGCCGGCAGAGCGTATTCCAGCGGAGAGCTGCGCGAGAAGTTGCGCCGCCGCGCGCAGCGCGAGGGCGAAGCCGATAACGCCGTGGCGCGCTTGAAGGACATCGGCTATCTGGACGACCGGCGTTTCGCCGAATCGTTCGCCGCCGCGCGTCTCTCCGGCGACAAACACGGCAGTACACGCGTGGTGCAGGATCTGCGCCGCCGCCGCGTGGCGCCCAAGCTGGCCGAAACCACCGTGCGCGCCGTGTATGATGGCGTCGATGAAACCGCGCTAATTGAAGATTGGGTCCGCCGCAAGTACCGCACCGCCGTGCGCGAAGGCCTGTTCGAGGAAGACAAGGACATGGCCTCCGCCTACCGCCGTTTGCTCCACGCCGGTTTCAAATCCGGCGACATCGTCCGTGTCCTGAAACGCTTCGCCAAGAATCCGGACCTGCTGGACGCGTGGGAACCGCCGGAGCCGGACGGGGAAGCGGAGTAGGGGCGGGATGGCCTCCAGGCAATAGCTCCAGTTGGTCACGCCACCGGTACGATCATGTCCAGTGCCGACGTCCCCACCAGGTTCGCCTGCGTGGGGGTACGCAACGACCAGACGCTTCGTGGCCGGCCACGGGACACACCTACGGGATACAGAAGGGCGTTACGGCGATCTTGAAAGGTCCTATGATATAGGCTGGTCTGGCTCCCTGAAGTGGACCGCCAAGCGAGGTGTTGACGAGATGGATGGAGGGCCCACCGAAGTGCAGACTCAACTCAAGCATGAGAAAGTAAGTGTCCGTGAGCTTGTGAAGGACTTCCGCGACGGAAGGCTGCTCGTGCCGGAGTTTCAGCGGGAGTACGTGTGGCGTAAAGGAAAGGCGCCGAGCCTAATTGAGTCTCTGTACCGGCAGTTCCCAATTTCCTTGCTCCTCGTCTGGGAGAGCCACGACCGCGTTGAGGTTCGCCGCCAGGACCCGCGCCGTGCCATGATGTCCACCATCGGATGGCTGGTGGACAGCCAGCAACGTGTGACTACGCTCGTCAGGACTATGTCTGGTGACGAGGGAATCGAGGTCGTTTTTCATGTCGAGTCTGAGCTGTTCGCCAGCGCAAACGCCGCAACCCGGAAGGACTTTCGCTGGGTCCGGGTCTCGGATGCCTGGGATGATGATTGGTATCGAAGGTACAGAAGGAACATCCCTGAAGACAGCAGGGGGAAAAGCATCGAGGCTCGGCTGGAGCGCCTGAGGAGGGTTCTCGACTACGAGGTCCCGATTATTAGAATGGTCGGCTATAGTTTCAAGGACGCTGTCGAGAGCTTCAAGCGAATTAACTATTACGGCGTGCGCCTCAAGACTGAGGATCTGCAGAGCGCCGAAGTCGCGGCACAACATGCGGGCTTCATTCGTAGGCGCGTCAGCCCGTTCCTGAGCGAGCTACAGAAACGCGGTTTTGACCGCCTGTCTGCTACCCATCTATTCCGTGCCTGTGCTTTCGTGGCACACCCGGACGGCCGCCAAAGAACGCCGTTGCACGAACTGGATGCTCAGAAGATCGGGCGGGCCTGGGACAGTACGAAGGAATCAGTCGAAGCAGCACTGGGGCTGATCTCGGGGGAGCTAGGGGTCGCCGACATGAGCATCCTTTGGTCCGGCAATCTCCTCGTTCCGGTGGTTGCCCTCTGCGCCGTGGTCCCGCCGAAACAACGAGATGACCGGGAGATCGCGGGCTGGGTGGCACTGGCCGCGCTGCATCACCGATACAGCCGGTCGGCGGAGACGGCCTTGGAGCAAGACCTCCGCGCATGCAGAGCCGAGGATCCGATCAGGGCCCTGTTAGAGAATCTGAAGCAGGGCCGTAAGTATCTGGGCGCCACCGATGCGGATTTTGACGGATTGATGGCCGATAAGAGTGGCTTGTTCGCCACCTACATTGCCTGCAAGTACCTCGGCGCGAAAGACCTGTTCACGAGCCGAACAATCCAGGCCCGCAGACAGATTGACCGGCACCACATTATTCCCAGGGCGCTCTTCCAGCAGGGCTACCAGCGCCAGCGGGCTGATACGCTGGCAAATATTGCGTTCATCATAAGCGATACGAACAAGAGCATAAGCGCCGCGGATCCCGCCGCGTATCTCGGCGGGATAAGCGCCGGCGTCCTCAGGAGCCAGGCGATCCCCCTGCAAAAAGCCAACTGGAGCGTCAGTAGGGCGGAAGCATTCTGGGACGACAGAAAGAAGCTCCTGGCTGAGGCATTCAACGCCTTCTTGAAGTCCGCCCTGCCGAGGAGACGGATCGCAATTTCTTGAGGGCTCCGGCAATGTGGGCGAGCCACCAGGTTATTCCCGCAGTTCGACGATGGTGGCTCCGGCGCCGCCTTCCTGTTGGGGAGCGGAGTAAAATTTGGCCACGTGCGGATGAGCGCTGAGCAACTCCTGAATGGTCCTGCGCAGGATGCCCATGCCGTGGCCGTGGACGATGCGGACGCGGGAGGCGGTGGCCATGACGGCGCGGTCGAGGAATTCGTCCACCGCATCGCGCGCTTCCTCGGCGTGGCGGCCGATGACGTTGATTTCCTGGAACGCGGGCGATAACTGCGGAGCGGGTTTGTAAGTCACGCCTTGTGGCAACTTACTGGCCGTTGCGCCGCCGGTCTCGGGGAGGACCTCGATTACATCGTCGCGAGAGATTTGCATGCGGAGGAAACCGGCTTCGACCTCGATGCGGTCGTTGGTCAAGAAACGAGTGACGCGGGCCGGTTCGCGCACGTTCTTCAAACGTACGCGCGCGCCTTCTGTAATGCGCAGCGGTTGGATGCGATCCTGACGGGAATCGTCCTCGGTCGCCAGGACGGTGGTTTCGAAATCCTCGCGCAGTTCGCGCTTGGCTTTGGAGACGCGGCGCTGCGCGTCCTGGGTGGCTTTGCGGTGGTCTCCCGATTGCGCGATCTTTTCGATGGTCTCCCGCGCGGTCTCTTCAAAACGGGCGAGCGCTTCCTCGTTGCGGCGCTCGAGTTCCTTCAGCTTGACGGTCTCGCGCCGTTCCAACTCGCGGGCGATCTCTTTCTCGCTGCGCTCCTGAGCGGTGAGTTTCTCCCGCAAGGTTTGCTCCAGCACCCGGTTTTCGCGCACGCGGGCGTCCAGCTCGCTCAGGAATCGCGTGACGTCGCGCTCGCGGTCGCTGAGTGCCATGCGTGCCCGGTTCATGATGTCTTCCGGCATGCCGAGGCGGGTGGCGATTTCCAAACCCGCCGACTTGCCGGGCAGTCCAAGTTGCAAATGGAACGTCGGTTCGAAGGAGTTTTCGTCGAAACCCATGGAGCCGTTGACCACGCCTTCGGTCGATGCGCCATAGATCTTGAGCGCCATGAGGTGCGTGGAAACCAGCGTGAAGGCGCCGGCCGCGCGGAAGTGTTCGACAATCGCCACGCCCAGCGCGCCGCCTTCTTCCGGATCGGTGGCGGCGCCCAACTCGTCGAGCAGCACCAGCGTCCCCGGCGTTACGTCGACCGCCATTTCGCGAATGTGCGAGACGTGCGCGGAAAACGTGCTGAGGTTTTCCTGGATCGATTGGTAATCGCCGATATCGGCCAACACCTGTTCGAAGAGCGGAAACTCGGCTTCCGCGGCGGGCACGGGGAGCGCGGCCTGCGCCATCAAGCTGAGCAAGCCGACGGTCTTGAGCGTCACCGTTTTGCCGCCGGTATTGGGGCCGCTGATGAGCAGCGTGCGGCGATCGAGCGCGAGCTCCAGGCTGACCGGAACGGGCTTGCGCTGGCGGCGGCGCAGCACATCTTCGAGCAGGGGATGGCGCGCCTCGCGCAACAGCAGGCGCGCGCCGAAGCGCGGGATGGCGCAATCGAACTCGATCGAGAAGCGCGCCTTGGCGAAGACGAGATCGAGCTGGGCCATGACGACCAGCGTCTGGCGGATGGATTCGGCGTGGCCGCGCAGGCGGTCCGTCATCTCGAGTAGGATGCGATGGACTTCGCGGGCTTCTTCTTCGCCGAGCCGCACCAGCTCGTTGTTGAGGTCGATGGTTTCGAGCGGCTCGACGAACAGGGTGTGGCCGCTTGAGCTTGCGCCGTGAATCACGCCGTCCAGCTTGCGGCGCTGGCCGGCGATGATTGGCACCACGAAACGCTCATTGCGGATAGTGACGAACTCTTCCTGCAGGACGCCTTCCTCGCGGTGGGCTTTGAGGAAGCGTTCGAGCGAAGCCTGAATCGCCTTCTTCTCGCGCTCCATGTCGCGGCGCAGGCGCGCCAGCGCGACACTGGCGTGATCGGCCACGGTGCCATCGGGCAGGATCTTGCCCTCGAGTTCGTGCAGCAGGGCGCGAAAATCGCCGACCGATTGGCCGCGCAACCCCAGCCGCGGGAAGCGGCCAGCCGTGGCCGTGAGCACCGACTTGGCGTCGGCCGCGCGGTCGAGCAGCGCAAACAACTCGAAGATTTCTTTCGGTTCGAGACCGGCGCCTTCGATGTGGAGTTTCTGCACCGCAGGCTCGACGTCGGGCAGGCCGCCGAAATCGATGCGGATGGCGGCGCCACGGCCCGCCTGCTGCGGACGCGCCGCGGAGCGCAGGTATTCAATCGCTTCGCCAGCTTCGGCCAGGTCCTCGATCAAGCGCTCGCGGTTCGTGTGCGGTTCGACTTGGTCGAGTGCACGCCGCCCCATAGGGCTCGCCACGTAACGGCCCACGAGCCGCCGCAACGATTCGAATTCGAGAACTTCGGAACTGGTCTTCAAAACGGGAATCCCTGGCAGTTCTTACGCCCCGTTCCGAAGCTTTCCGGCTTCCGAACTTTTCCCATGGCTTGCGCCATGGGCTACTTTCTTTCGCCCTCCGGGCTTGATCCGCGCGTCGATAATTCAGGCTCCAGCCGGTCTTCAATAGTGGAATCCTTAGTCTACGCCGATTTTCCGGCTGCGCCGCTCGGTCAGAATTGTGTCACGCCACACTCCGTCGCGCTGGGCGATGCGCTCACGCCGCCCAATGACTCGAAAGCCGCATCGTGCTTGCAGCGCCAGGCTGACCTGGTTTTCAGGGAAGGTGGCCCCTTGCAGGGTCCAGATCCCGTGAACCTCGGCAGATTCGATGAGTGCCTCCAGCAGCGCGCGGCCGGCGCCCCGGCCCCGCGCCGCGGCGGCGACATAGACGGAGACCTCTGCGACGCCCGTGTAACAGGAGCGCTTCGAGACGGGACTCAGCGCGGCCCAGCCGAGGACCGCGTTTTCCCGCGCGACCAAGCGCGAATGGGGCAATCGCGCTCGATTCCATTGTTCCCAGGAAGGAGCGGCGTTTTCAAAGCTAGCCAGGCCAGTGGCCAAGCCTTCTTCGTAGATTGCGCGCACGGCGGGCCAGTCGCCCGGGGTCATGGGTTCGACGAGGAAAGACATTGGCTTGGCTTCAGTCTACATCCAGTGTTCAGAGGCTCGCAAAAGCCATACGACGGAAACCGATGTCCTACGTTAGATGCTTGCATACGTCACACAACCACACGGGTCTCACCTTCGATCATCGACGACACCATTTCCTCCCAATGTAAAAGGCACATCCGGCAATGCACGGGATGCCCACATCGGCTAAGAGGGGCATCCAAGACCACCGGCGGAGCCCGTGTATCGGCAATACAAGGAAGCCTACCATTCCAGACAGTCCCGCGGCCAAGTAGATAAGCGAATGCCGCTCGTGACGGAAAAACGCCCTGAAGACCATTGCGATATTGCAGACACAGACATAAAAGAAAAACCCGATCAGGAGCGTTCCGGCCACCCATTTAACTGTTGCCATTTGTTTCAAAGACGCGTCGGAGCCGACTATAGTCGATCGATTACGCCACGCGGATAAATACCCAACCTTGCGCGGAACGCCCTTTCAATCACTGCCAGCGTGCCTTCGGTCATCTCCAACGCGGGCAGGTCGCGGTGGCGGACCCATTCGACGCGGGACGCGTCGTCGCCGGCGCGCAACGCGCCACCGGTGACGCGGCAAATGTAATCGATCAATACGTAATGATATTCCGTCTTGCCGCTCGCATCGCGCAGGATGCGTTCGAAAACCTCGAAGATCTTCACCGGCTTCACTGCGAGCCCGGTCTCCTCGCGCACTTCGCGGCGGATGGCGGTGTCGAGCGATTCGCCAGTCTCCACCGCGCCGCCCGGCAGCGACCACGCGCCCTTCAGCGGCTGCTTGCCCCGCTGTGCCATCAGAATACGGCCGCGGCGAAAGATCAGTGCGCCAACGCCGACGATTGGCCGCTTGGGATAGTGGCGGTCGTCGAGCGTGCTCGCGTCAGCCGCCTTTGCAGCCGCGCGGCGAACCACTCCCTTACGGTCGTGGCTCCGTTCGGAGCCGCGCGCGTCAGCAGGGGGTCCCGCTGCGCCATCGAGTCTTACGGTCATGGATCCAACGGCGTCCAGCGGTCCCCGCCACCCGTCATTGACCGCCTTTGGCGACCGTGAGATTGTTGATCACCTGCTTGACGCCGTTCACCTTCTTCGCCAGTTTGCCGGCGCGGTCCTTTTGGCGTTCGTCTTCGGCCACGCCGCTGAGCGTTACCACGCCCTGCTTGACGTCCACCGTGAAGGACCCTCCCTTGGCGACCGGGTCGCCGGAAAGCTTGATGCGCACCTGATCGTAAATCACATCGTCGCTCGCCGGTTTGTTCGCGGCCAGGCAGGCGGCGGAGAGCAGAATCAGGGTCACTGAAATAGCGAATAGTTTATGCATCGTCGTCTCCGGCCATTGTACGCCAGTCGAGCGCGTTTAAGAATGCGGCTTTGTCGCGCCATCCCGGCTGCACGCGCACGTGCAGATCGAGATAGATCTTCACGCCGAACAGTTTCTCCATTTCATGCCGTGCCAGGGTGCCGATTCGCTTCAGCATGGCGCCCTTGGTTCCGATCACGATTCCCTTCTGGCCTTCCCGCTCGACGCGGATGGTGGCGAAGATGCGTGTCAGCCGCCCGGTCTCTTCCCATTGATCGACGACCACGGCGACCGAATGCGGCACTTCCTGCCGGGTGGCCTGGAGAATCTTCTCGCGAATCAGTTCGGCGGCCAGAAACCGCTCCGGCTGGTCGGTGACGTGATCCTCGGGGAAATACTCCGGTCCTTCGGGAATGTGTTGCAGGATCACTTTCTTTAACTGGTCGAGGCCCTGGCCCTTGGTCGCCGAAATCGGCACGTAATCGACGAACTCGAAGGCGGCGCGATACTGCTCGATCAGCGGAAGTAGGGCCGCCTTGTCCTTCACCAGGTCGATCTTGTTGAGCACCAGCACCACCGGCGCTTGGGCTTTGCGGGCCAAGTCGAGCGCCTGACGATCGTCCTTACTCAGCGGGCGCGACGCGTCGGCCAGCAGCAGCAGCAGGTCGCGCTCCTCTACGGCAGCCCGCACCGCATCCATCAGCCGCTTGTTCAGGGCTGTATCGGCGCGGTGGATTCCAGGCGTGTCGAGAAAAACGATTTGCGCGCCGGGCATGGTCAGCACGCCCTGGATCGAGGTTCGCGTGGTCTGCGGTTTGTCCGCGACGATGGCCACCTTCTGCCCCACCAGGGCGTTGAGCAGCGTCGATTTGCCCGTGTTGGGGCGTCCGATCAGGGAAACGAAGCCGGACCGGAATGGATTACTCATTCGTCACCACCTGCGATTTACTGATGCGAACCTGCTCTACGCGCCACTCGTCGGAGGCCAGCACCTCGACGCGAATGCCGTCGCGATCCACCAACTCGCCTACCTTGGGCACATGCCCCAGCCACTCGCCGATCAACCCGCCGACGGTGGTCGATTCGACGTCCTCCTCGCGGTGGAACGACTCGAACAGGTCGGTCACACGGTCCAGGTCGAAATTGCCGGCCACGATGAAACCGCCGTGACCATCCTCCAGCACGTCCGTGCCCGGTTCGTGTTCGTCGCGTATTTCGCCGATAATCACTTCCAGCAGATCCTCCATGGTCGCCAGTCCCGCGGTGTTGCCGTATTCGTCGATGACGATCACCATGTGCGTGTTTTCCTGCTGCATCTGGCGCATCAGGCCGTTCACCGGCTTCGTCTCCGGCACGAAGGGAATGGGGCGCACCAGTTCCCGCACCAGGCGCCGGGTACGCTCTTCCTCTTCGAGCTCGAACATGTCGCGCACGTGAACGAAGCCGGCGATCTGGTCGATGTTCTTTTCGAACGCGGGAATCCGCGAATATTGCTCGTGAATCACCAATTGGCGCAGCTCCTCCAGAGTGGAAGCGGCCGGAATGGCGACGATTCTAGGCCGCGGCGTCATCACCTCGCGCACCACTTTGTCGCCGAACTCGACCACCGATTGAATCAGCTCGCGATCCTGCTCTTCGATCAACCCCTCTTCCTGGCCGGCCGAAATTAACGCCTCGATGTTCTCGGCGGAGGTGGGCTGTTCTTCGTCGGTTTTGGAATCGTCGGCGAGGTCGATCAGGGATTGGAAGAAGCCGAGCAGCGCCACGCATGGCCGCGCCACCCATGCCAGGCCGCGCAACAGCGGCAGCAGCGGCAGGAGCCAGCGGCCGGAGGTGCGGCGGTAGAGCAGTTGCGGCAGCGCGTAGGAGACGGCGATCATCGCCAGCCACGCGGCCAGCACGGCCTGCAGGAAGACGCCCGCGTTCCACGGCTCGTCGGCGGCGAACCAGGCGAAAAAGAAGATGCCGAGCAGCACCAGCAGCGTGTGTTTGACGATGGAAAACGCGCCAGCGCCATCCTCGGTCTTCAGGCCGATCTTGTCTTCCAGCGTGTCCTTGAAGAATTCGAGCGCAGGCAGGTCGCGCGTGCGCAGGCGCATACTCTCCAGATACAGGAGCTGCACGAACGTCACCAGGCCCAGCACCGGCGTGGCGGATAGCGCGGCGAGGATCACCGCCAGCATCACGGGCGCACCCGCTCGATCAGGCCGGCAGGCAGGCCGAGCCGCGCGCGCCAGCGTTTCTCCGCGCGCGCCATTCGCCCGCCATCGCCTTCGTGATCCTGCCCGAGCAAGTGCAGGAGGCCGTGCAGCATCAGGATGCGAATTTCCCGCTCGGTCGAGTGCCCAAATTGCCGGGCCTGCGCGCGGGCACGAGGGAGCGAGATGGCGATGTCGCCGGCGCGCTGCGAAGCGGCGTCCGCGTGGGCCGGGAATGAGAGCACATCGGTGGTCGAATCCTGGCCGCGAAACTCGCGGTTCAGGCGGCGCATGTGGGCGTCGCCCGTGATCAGGCAGTCAAAGGCGCGCCCGCGCGCAACCTCCGCCTGCAACTTGCGCGCAAAACGGAGCACGGCGGCCGGACGCACCTCGGTCCGCGCGCGCCAGAACGTGACCGTACTGCCAACGGACGAGGACATGGTGGCGCTCAGGCCAATGGCGCAGTCTCGCCGGGAGTAGCCGCGGCTTGAGCGGCCTCCGTGGCGGGTTCGGAGAGCTTCAGGCTCATTTGCCGGCCGGCGCCGATCACCTCGTTGTAGCGCTCGTAGGCCCGAACGATGCGCTGCACCAGCGGATGCCGGACCACGTCGCGGTCGTCGAACGGCACGAAGCTGATGCCTTCGACGCCCTTCAGTACTTCGATCGCGTCAATCAAGCCGCTGCGGCGTCCGCTCGGCAAATCGATTTGGGTGATGTCGCCATTCACCACCATTTTGGAATTGAATCCCTGGCGCGTCAGCACCATCTTCATCTGCTCCGAGGTGCTGTTCTGCGCCTCGTCCAGGATGATGAAGCTGTCGTTCAGCGTGCGGCCGCGCATGAACGCGATTGGCGCGACTTCAATCACGTTGCGCTCCAGCAGTTTTTCGACGCGGTCGCTTTCGAGCATGTCGTAGAGCGCGTCGTAGAGCGGGCGCAGATACGGGTCCACTTTTTCCTGCAACGTACCCGGCAGGAATCCCAGGCGTTCGCCGGCTTCGACCGCCGGCCGCGTCAGAATGATGCGCGCGACAGTCTTGTTCATCAGTGCCGAAATGCCCATCGCCACCGCGAGGTAGGTCTTACCGGTGCCGGCGGGGCCGACGCCGAATACCAGGTCATTGCGCTCGATGGCTTCCAGATACCGCCGCTGGTTCACCGATTTCGGCGCCAGCATCTTTTTGCCGAAGTTGCGCTGCTTGCCGCTTTGCACCAACGCGCGAAGGCTCACCTCGGAGTCGATGGTCACCACGCGAAGGTAGCTGTTCAGGTCGCCGTTATTGAAAACGTGGCCTTCCCGCACCAGCGTGTTGTAATCCTCCAGGATGTTCCCCGCGCGGGTGACGTTCTCCGCCTCGCCTTCGATTTCGATGTTGTTGTCGACCAACTGGGTGTGAACGCTCAACCCGGTTTCGATCAATCGGATGTTTTCGTCGCGGGTGCCGAACAGATTCTCGACACCTCTTTGAATGCGCACGCTGGCTTTCATGCTGTGGGTGACTGATGCCTCCATGGGAAAAACAGGGACAAGAAGAGAGGTTTCGATGGAAACTGCTCGGACTTTCGACGGCCCGTTTTGGCGGGCGCCACGAAAACCATCTGCTCCGATTATACCCAAAGGTCAAGCCGTGCGCTGCGCCCGGCATCTCTGGCGCACGCGTGCAGTACCGCACGGTCTCATCGTGCTATGATGTCGGCGCAGGCGGAGCGTTAGCGACTATCGCGCCGATCGCGATCCGGCCCGTGCCCGGCAGTGGTTTGCTCCGGTGCCGCTCGGGGCGATGGACGGAGGTCAAGCCAGTCATCGATTGCGGCGCTGGGTCCGCGAACTCCCAATGAACTTTCCCACTCTTGACGATGCTCGCCGCGAGCGGTTGTTGCGCGTCGCATACTGGCTCGTGCCAGCGGCTTTCTGTCTGGCCGTCTATTTCTGGGGACTGCGCGCCTGGTATCAGCAGGATGACTTCGCCTGGCTCGGTCAACGGCTCAGAATCGCAAACTGGCACGATTTCCTGCACGCTGTCTTCGGGCCGTCGGTTCATGGCACGTTCCGCCCGCTGAGCGAGCGCCTGTTCCTGCTGGTTGCGGGCAGCGCATTCGGAATGAACGCCTTCCCCGCCCGTTTGTGGGTCTTCCTGACGCAGGTCGGCAATCTCGCGCTGATTTCGTCGGTGGCCCGCCGGATCTCGAACTCCCGTGTCGCAGGGTTTCTGGCGCCGATCCTCTGGACCGCTAACGGCGCGCTCGCGTTGCCCATGGCCTGGACCTCGGCCTACATGCATATTCTGTGCGGTTTCTGCATACTGCTCGCGCTGCACTTTCTGTTGCGGTATATAGAGACCGGCAAACGCTCCGATTACTGCTTGCAGTGGATCGTATTTCTGGTCGGCTTCGGTGTGATGGAGAGCGTAATCGTGTATCCGGCGATTGCCGCGGGCTATACACTGGTGCGCGCGCGTAAGCGTTTCATCGGCACTCTTCCGCTGTTCGGAGCGTCAATCGTCTTCTGGATTCTACACTCCGTGTTTGTCCCGAAACGGCCGGAGGGGACATATTCCGTGCATTTCGATTCGTCCCTGCCGCGCACGCTAATCACTTACTGGAAGTGGGCACTGGTGCCACAGGACTGGCTCGCTTGGCACAATTTGCGGCCGCGTTTTGCATTTGTGGCAACTGTCACGGTAATCGTCCTGACAGCGGCGACGCTGGCTTACGTCGCGTATGCGGCTTTGCGCAGGAACTTTGCGCCCGCGTTTGGCTTGTTTTGCTTTCTGCTCTTACTGGCGCCCGTGTTGCCGCTCAAAGAACATGTGTCGTATTACTATCTGGCTCTGCCATCGATGGGACTTGCCTTAGTGGGATCGTTCGCGGCCGCTTCGGCCGTCCGCGCCGGCTGGTGGGCCAGGCTAATTGCCGGATTGCTGTTATCTTGGTTCCTATTCGTACAGGCGCCCTTTGCGGCTTTCGCGTGTAAGTGGTGGTATCTCCGCAGCCAACGAGTGGAATCCGTGGTAATGGGAGCGATAGCCGTGCGCCAAGCTATGCCGGAAAAGACCCTCGTTTTCACGGGCATCGATGAAGTGATCTTCAGCGGGGCCTTTGTGGACAACGCTTTTCGAGCCTTCGGCGTGCCGGGCGTTTACGCGGATCCCGGCCAGCGTGCGACGCTGACGGCGAATGCCGACATGGAAAATGTGGACCCCTCGTCCCTATTCATTGACCCAGCGGATTTTCAACGCGGCCTGCTGCGGCACCATGTGGAAGTGCTCTCCATCGCCGGCCCGGTTCCGACGGATGTTACTGCGCGGTTTGAGGCGCAGGCACGATCGTCGCCTTCGCTTTTGCAACACCGTGTGGATGTGGCCGGCGCCGCCGCCGAGGAATACTTGCGCGGCGAGTGGTATCAGCCTGAGGGCAACCATCGCTGGATGGGAAAGAAAGCGGGAGTGGTTATCGCCGGCCCCGCCTCGCCAGACGAGCAGCTCCATCTTGCCGGCTACTGCCCTGGAGCGCAAGTTGTTGCGGGGCCCCTGGTGGCGAGGGTACTGGTCGAGCGCGAACAGGTTGGAGAGCTGCGCCTCACCCACGGCGATGCCGGATTCGAAGCTGCGTTTCGGCTGCCGTCGCAAGTGGTGGGCAAGGCATCGATGGAAGTCACGATTCAATTGGATCGCACTTTCCGCGCCACGGGAGACGACCGCGACCTGGGATTGACTTTCGGTTCCTTCGAGGTTCGTTAGGACCTGTCTGGAAGTCGCCAATCCAATCGCAGGCGACCGCTCCCTGACGGTCGCGGCTCTGAAACGCAATCGGAGCCGCGACCGCCAGTACCTACGTAGTGAGGTTGTTGCCGAAGTTGGCAGAATTTTGAATCAGCGAGAAGGGGCTGCGGCAAGCTCTGGAATGTTGATCAGTTCCTTGCGTTTGAGACCCAACGCCACAACCTGTTTGCCGAGCACCGTCAGATAGTACTTGTAGCAGGGAGTCGCCTTCTTGATGAGCCCGTGCGTGCGAAGCCTGGACATTTGACCGCTGTGGTATTGCGGGAACCGAGCGCGTAGCGCCTTGTGTTGCACGCCACCGATGGCGAACTCCCCGCGGGCAAGCGCCAGGAAAAGGGC